>Ga0265760_10000067_pt1 | contig 28331 bp, 25 predicted proteins | sample NZIome_2_FD_200831 | JGI IMG/M metagenome (GOLD analysis project Ga0265760, IMG submission 200831) | Metatranscriptome of rhizosphere microbial communities from Maridalen valley, Oslo, Norway - NZI1 (Metagenome Metatranscriptome) | ecosystem: Host-associated > Plants > Roots > Rhizosphere >...
CGGTGCGCCGGCATTGCGTTCGTGGCCTTGGCCACCATCGTCACACCGATTTTCTCACCTACTGCTACTGCCGTCCCACAACCCTCGACGCTCGCAGCCCTCACCAAGTAGCGGATGAATGGTTGGCAAACAGGATGTTATCCAGAAACGTTAGATCTATACCTGCGTGTGGGCGACTCAAGCACGAATTGATCGTTATTGGTCTGCGGGACGAGTTTTTGGCAGCCCTCTATTTGATGGGGGAATTAATCCCCGACGGAGGTGATACCAGTGATACCGGAAATCTAGAAAACTAGCTTTCAAGAGCAACGCCTGCAACGACGGTGAAGAGCCGCAACATGCACTAAGTAATTGCAATAGTGTTAGTTCCTGGTGATGTGCTTGATATGGCGAGAGATAGCAGATTCCGTAATAAACGAATCCCACTCTCTCCGCCAGATTCTAAAGCACTTACATCACTACAAATCCCCTCAAATCACGAGGGTCGGGGCAGCGCTAAGAAGTCACACCAGCGCGTTTGTGAGGACTAATCCTGGCGTCTGGCCCAAGCTCAATGCAGCATGAGAGGGCGGCCCATGTGTGCAGTTGCGCCGGAGCAGGAGGACCGCCCACTCAGTAGGCAGGCTGCGCCTCCGGCGCCTGTTCTCCAACCGTTGGCTCGACGCGGAACCAGATCGTGTAAAGCGCGGGGAGAAACACGAGCGTAAGTACAGTGCCGACCGCGGTTCCTCCGATAAGTGTGTAGGCTAGAGATCCCCAAAAGACGGAAAACGTTAGGGGAATGAATGCAAGTACCGCAGCCAATGCAGTCAGAACGACCGGTCGTGACCGCTGAACAGTAGCTTCGACCACGGCATGGAAGTCATCGAGACCTTCTTCCTTGTTTGTCTTGATCTGGCCGATCAGGATGAGTGTGTTGCGCATTAATATGCCAGCCAGGGCAATCAACCCAAGGATCGGGTTAAACCCGAACGGGACGTGGAAGATCAGAAGTGTAGGAACGACACCGGCCAGCCCCAAGGGCGCGGTCAGGATTGTCATGGTGAGAGCGGACAAAGACTTGACCTGGAGAATGATCACGACGAGCGTGCAAACAAACATGATCGGGAATACCTTGGCGAGCGCTGCGTTTGCTTTATCTGATTCTTCTGCATTGGCACCAACTTCGATCCTGTACCCGTCGGGAAGCTTAGCGATAATGGGTTGAATGGATTTCAATACCTCGGCAGTCACTTGTGGCGGTTGAACTGATTCATCGTGATCGCTCTGAACAGTGATCGTAGGACTGCGGTCGCGTCGCTTGAGGATCGGGTCTTCTTCTTTGACCACGACCTGTCCTACCTGACTAAGGGGAATCAATCGCCCGTTGCTGCTGGTCAAAGTCATGTTGAGCAACTTCGTGGGATCAAGGCGATTGTCTCCCGAAGTGCGCGCCACCACATCGACAGTGCGGATATCCTCACGTACCTGGGTCACGGCCAGGCCGGTTGTGAGGAACTGAATCTGCTGGCCGGCGTCTTGCGAAGATAAGCCGATCAAACGAACCCTGTCTTGGTCGAGGACGAGATGGACGACCGGAGCGCGCTCCGTCCAGTCTTCGTTTGCCTGTCGGACATTCGGGTTGGCCTGCATCTTCGCCAATACCTGATCCGCTATCGTACGAACTACGGTCGGGTCCGGACCCATCACGCGGAATGCAATCGGAAAGGGCGAATAGGGGCCAAAGACAAATTGAACCGCCCGCACACGGGCTTCGGGAGCGAGTCCTGCGGCGACCTGCTGACGAAGACGTAGGATGAGCCTATCTCTTTCCTTTGCACTAGGCGTCAAGATCATCATCTTGGCAAAGTTTGGGTTCGGCAGTTCGGGATTGTAGGCGAGCCAGAAACGCGGGGCGCCGCCACCGATATAGGAACTGACAATCTTTGCCTCAGGCTGCGCCCTTAACCAGTTCTCGACCTTGATTACGGCGGCTTGTGTCGCCTCAATGCTGGAACCCTGAGGCATGGTTACATCTACCAGTACTTCGGGTCTGTCGGAACTCGGAAAGAACTGCTTTTTGACCAAGCTCATTCCTAAGAACGATCCGAAGAAGATCAGAACGACGGCTCCGGCCACCATGAATTTGTGTTCTACCGACCAGACGATCACTCGGCGCAATCTTTGATAGTTCAGCGTTTCATAAATCGCCGCGTATCCGCCTTCCATAGGGCGAATGTTGGGAAGGAGTTTCACACCGAGATATGGCGTGAAGGTAACGGCGACAACCCATGAGGTCAACAGAGCGATACAGACAACCCAAAAAAGGTTCCTGCAATATTCACCGGCGCTTGATTGCGCGAACCCAACCGGCATGAGGCCAATGATGGTTACCATGGTTCCAGCAAACATCGGTGCGGCGGTATGGCTCCACGCATATCCGGCAGCCTTAATGCGATCCCAACCCTGCTCCATTTTGACCACCATCGTTTCAATTGAGATGATCGCGTCATCGACCAGTAGTCCGAGTGAGAGAATGAGCGCGCCCAGGGTAATGCGGTCCAGATCTTTGCCCGTGGACAGCATGATGACAAGTGTGGCTGAAAGCGTAATCGGAACCGCCGCGGCGACGACAATGCCCACACGCCAGCCGAGGCTGAGAAGGCTGACAATCATCACGACCAGGAGGGCCACAAAGAACTTTATTTGGAACTCATCCACTGCTTCTTTGATAATCGTTGACTGATCAGTCACGTTTTCAAAGCTCATCCCAGCCGGAAGAGCCGCCTGAATCATCTTTTGCTCTGCCTCCAGAGATTTTCCAAACGCCAACCCGTTGAACTGCTCTCTCATTACAACGTCAAGCATCATGGCAGGTTGACCATTGTGCCGAACCATGAACGTCGCGGGATCTTCATAGCCTCGCAGCACATCGGCTATATTTGACAATTTCAGAGTTCGGCCGCCAGAGACGATGGGCGTGTCTCGGATCTTTTCCAGATCATTGAGTGCGCCATCGAGGCGGATATACACCTGTTGGTTTTGAGTATCGATCGAACCAGATGGGGTCACAGCATTCTGCCTGACCAGTGCATCGAAGATGTCCCGCGCACTCACTCCCAGAGTTGCAATTCGGTCATAGGAGAATTGAACAAATATCCTCTCTGGCCGTTCTCCGAAGACATTGACCTTCTTGACTCCGGGAACATGTAGCAAATCCTGTCTCAGAGTCTCCGCCTCTCGCGTGAGCGTTCGAAGCGGTAGTCCGGGTGCTTCTAGTGCGTACACAGAGAACGTTACATCCGTGTATTCGTCATTCAGGACCGGCTGCAAGACTCCTTGCGGCAACCTCGAGGCTTCGTCTTGAACTTTTTTGCGGCCTTGATAGAACTCTCCCTGAACATCTTCGGGAGGTGTGTAGTCCTTCAGCGTAACTGTCAGGAATGCCAGGCCGGGTCGGGTAAATGTATCCACGTGGTCGTAGTAAGTCAGCTCCTGCATCCGCTTTTCCAGCGGCTCGGCTACGAGATCCTGCATTTCCTGGGCAGTCGCGCCTGGCCACGCCGCAGTCACGGTGAATACCTTGATCGTAAAGCTGGGGTCTTCAGCACGCCCCAGGTTGAAGTATGCAAATGCCCCTGCAATGATTACCGCGATGAGGAAGAAAAGCGTGACGGATCGCTCACGGACGGCTAGCGAAGAGAGGTTGATTCCACTCTTCGCATTGCTTTCCCTTTCGAAATTCGGTTCCTGAATGTTGAATTTGCTCATCTGGATGCGACCTTCGCGTCTGCCACACGGACGTGTTGCCCATCGCTAAGCAGATGTGTGCCTAGCGCGACTATCTGATCTCCCGGCTGCACGCCGTCCGATAGAATGACGTCCTCCTCACTCAAACGAAGCACCTTGACCCTTTGAAACGAAACTGTCGAGGTCTTTTGATTGAGAACCCAGACACCAGGCCCGTTGCCGCGGTCGGTTATCGCAGCAATGGGAACTACCTCGGGATCGGAAGAGTCTTTCTTGGGGACCTGAACCGTCACTGTAGCTCCAAGCGGGGCGTTTGCGCCGAGGGAACCAAGAACATATCTGGCTTCGAAGGTGCGGGTCTCCGGGTCCGCAGAATCCGACAGTTGTCTCAACCGGACAGGAACGCTCGCAGTTTCTCCATACAGGACTGCACGTGCTTCCGAGCCAAGACCTGGTCGAAGCGTCTCCGGAAGGTAGACTGCAGCTTCGCGGGGGCCGGCGTGAGCCAATTTGACAACCGTTTGTCCCGCGACCACGACTTGGCCTGGCTCAGCCAGTGTCTGCACAACGGTGCCGTTGGAGTCGGCAAGAAGGAGAGAATAGTCTCCCTGATCTCTTGCAACTTTCTCTTGCGCCTCTGCGGAGGCGAGTTGTGCCTGGGCCGCTTCGGCCGTCGCCTTGACTTGGTCGTAAGTTGAAGCAGCAATCGCTCCGGTCGATACAAGGCCCCTGTAACGGACCTCATCTGCAACCACCTGGTTGGCCTTCGCTCTCAGAGCCGCAACGTTCTCCGTTTGGGTTGCGATGGCATGCGCATAATCCGTCACATCGATTTGCATGAGGGGCTCGCCGATGCGAACCTTTTGACCCGTATCCACAAAACGCTTCGTTACCTTGCCCGGAACGCGAAAACCCAAATCGCTTTGAACCCGCGCAGTAACGACTCCCGTGAATGATTCGGTCTCTGCGATAGGGGCTCCAACTTGAGCTACGAGTACCGAAACGGGCTCAGTCCTCGGGTCCAGTTCCGGAGACTTCGAACAGGCTGTCAAGGTCACCAAAGCTGACGCCAATCCCAATGTGATGAATTTCGTGATGGTCACAGTTTTCTCCCTCCAGAATCGTCGAGGTGTAATCAACTTCTCAGCGCGCTTTGAACAGATTCGGTTGGCGCGTTAGCGTAACCTGTCCATGAAACTCTCTGAATGACGTGAGGCCGCAGATTCATGGCGTCCATCCTCCGCCGAGCGCGCGGAAGGATCCGACCGCCGCCTGGGCTGCAGCTTCCTTGGTGAGTGCCAGGTCGTCCCTCGCAACCAGCAACTGGCGGTCGGCATCGAGCACATCCGTCAGTCCGATCACGCCAGCCTGATACGCTTCCTGGGAACGGTCTCTTGCTCTTTGCAGCGCCGCTATTTCGACGACTATTTCGTCTCGCCGAACTTCTGACTGTGCGAGAAGGCTGAACGAATCTTCGACGTCTTCGGTCGCGCGCAGCACCGAACTCCGGTAGCGCAAAAGGGCTTCGGCGTTCGCGCCCTTCGCTTGCTTGACCTCCGCATCGACGCGACCGAAATCAAATAGTCTCCATTGAAGACCCGCAACAGCACCCGGTTGAAATCCCCTCTCGCGGAAAAGATCTCCCGGACTGATTGCTTCATTACCAAGAAGCCCAGACAGTGAAACCTTGGGATAATACTCCGCGATCGCTTGCCCAACTCGCGCGTTTGACGCGGCAAGTCTTCTTTCTGCGGCGACAATGTCTGGCCTACGGCGAAGGAGATCACTTGCGTTTGCCGCCGTGGAGATCGATGGAACAGATGGGATCTCCCCAGGAGCCTCCAATTCTGCCGCGTATGTTCCGGCCTGAGCTCCCATGAGCACATCCAGGCGATTCAACTGCGCCTCCAAAATGAGCGCTAAGAGTGGCACTGTGGCCTTTGCCTGAGACAAAAGAGCCTCCGCCTGAGCAAGCTCTCTGTCGGATGCGACGCCGGCAGTTCTTCTCTGGGAGACAAGAGCGAGCAAGTGCTCATCGGTAGTGATTTGCTCCTTCGCGACCTTAAGACGGACCTGTGCGCCACGAATTTGCATATACGCATCCGCTGCCTCGGCAACTACGGAAACACGAACTCCGAATCTTTCTGCCTCGGCTGCCTGGGCTTCGTCGCTTGCCGCTTGAGCGCCTCTCCTAAGTCCACCGAACAGATCAACTTCCCATGACGCTTCCAACCCCAGGTCTAAATAGCTTTGGTTGCGATGGAAGCCTGGAAAGGCAGTGGCATACCGGCCGATTGGACTATCCAACGACTGTCGAAATGAGCTGGATTGTGCCGTAACCGAACCGGAGGGTTTCAGCTTTGCGCCGGCCCCTTTCGCAGCCGCTCGCGCTTGTTCCATTCGGGTGAAAGATTCGGCAAGATCGAGATTCTGATTCAGAACCCTCTCAACGATCCTGGTTAGTTCTGGATCATCGAACCCAGTCCACCAAGTATCTAGCTCCGGCGACGGTAGAACCGCGTGCCGTGATTCAATCGACGGTGGATTTTGAAATGGTTGGATCGCGGTAACTGGCTTTCTATAACGCGGACCGACAGTGCAACCCGCCGCGAAAAGGGCGAGAACAGTCGATAAACTGAACGCCGCGTACTTGCCTATAGGGATTGCGCCTTTTTCGAATCTCATTGGATGGGAAGTTCGCAACATCTTCATCCTCTTCACCATACCGTGGTCACAAGTTCATTTGTTGTGCCCGCTGTGATCATTGTTTGTTCAGCCCTCTTCCTGTTCTTGCCACTCTATTGACTACCTCGCATAAGACACGCGAGCGCGTGTTGTATTCCCGGCGCTGTGAGTCAGGCGCGGCAAATATGTGCTGCCAGATAAGCAGCATCGTCTCCGACACCGAACAGAATTCCCGATCTTCGGCTGTGCAACCAGGGCAATCCTAGAAAGTACAAGCCTGGGTATCCGGTGACTCCACGCTTCTGGATGGGATATCCGTCCGAATCGACGACCGGCAACTTCACAAAGCTGAAATCAAAAGCGTATCCGGTTGCCCACACAACAGTGGAAATTCCCACCCAGTGCAGGTTCAGGTCCGTCACCTCTTCCTGTTCATAGCCATCAAGCAATCGCGGGATGTTCTCGGTAGGAGCGGCCAACCCGACACGGTTGATGTAATCGTCGATCTTCTTTAGTGCGTCAATCTCGAATTGATCGACTGCGGCGAGCGTTTCCTTTAGGTCAGGCGCGAGGATGAGTTGTCCCTCGTGAGCATCGCGCACGTGTCCGAGCAGGATTACACCGTCGCGGGCGAACTGGTGCAAATACAGACTCTGTCCGCCGTTCTTGCCAGAAACCTGCGGGACTGGTTGGAATTTGTCTGCCGCTGATTTCAGTTCTTCGACCTTGGTGTCGAACATCCCGACCCGGGTGAACCAATCGGCGATATCTTTGCCGCGATATCGTCGGGGCACACGTCCGGCGCTGCCGATCGAGAGATAGACTTTCCTTCCACTCTGATAAAGCTCCTGGGCAATCTGCGCTCCGGACTGCCCGGTTCCCACCACGAGCACTGCACCCTCCGGCAGAGTCGAGGGATTCTTGTACTCCATCGAGTGCAGCTGCACGACCGATGGAGGAATTTCCGCGCTAAATGGTGGAATCTTAGGGGACTGGTAAAGGCCTGTCGCGACTACTACGTTCCCGGCCTCATAGTTCTTCTCGCTTGTACGTACGACATATCTGTCGTCGACCTTGTCTACGCTGAACACTTCGACTCCGCATGGTGACTGACAACAGGTGCACTTTGTTCGAGTGCATGATCAGATCCAAACTCCATGCCGAACTTGTGGGGATCATTCATCAGAATTTCTCCTTTATGGAGTGATAGTTTCGTTTTCTTACTTAGGATTGAAACACCTCAGCTAGCATCTTTATTCGCTGTCCGCATGTCGATATCCGAGAACGGAAGAACGCGAGAACTATGCAGGATCTGCTTTTCGCTTAAAAGGTTTGTTGGTAGTCAGTGCGACGCTTCCAGCAGCGCAAGAACCTCAGCCTCCGTGATCGGCTTATCAACCACCGCCCGTTCCTTAACCTCGTGTAAGACCGCCGGCACGATCTGCTGAATTTCGTTTCGCGAAACGCCAGCATCTTTCAGACTATGCGGCACGTCGAAGCTCGCAATGAACCGTGCGGTGCGATCCGCGCACGCGAGCGCGCTCGCCTGTGGGTTCGCCCGATCGAACGGAATGCCAAATCCCTCGGCGATAGGCCCAAATCGCTCAGGCGCGATTCCCGCCATGAACCGCATAGCGTGGGGCAGGGTAATGCACGACGTAATCCCATGCGCGATGTTCCATCTCGGCCCAATCTGATGCCCCAGCAGATGTGAAATTCCGAAGCGCGTGTTCATCGATCCAAGAATCGAAAACCACGCCGCGATTTGACATTCCCCGCGATGCGCGAGTTGCTCCGCCGTACTCGTCTCGATCGACGGTTTGAGATGCTCCACCAGCAGCGAGATCGCTTTCGCACCCAATGCGTCACTCAATGGATGATGCCTCTTCGCGTAGATTCTCTCGATCGCGTGATCGAGCGCGCGCATCCCCGTCGCCACCCAAAGCCACTCCGTAGTCTCGAGCGTAAGCTCCGGATCGTTGATCACTGTCCTCGGCTGCAGCCGCGGATCGGAGACGACCGATTTGACGAGCGTCTTCTCGTCCGTAACGCCGCCGCCAAACGTGTATTCGGCCGCGGATAACGTCGTCGGGATAGCAATCTGAATGATCTCGCGCTTTTCGAGAAAGGGATGGCTCGCTACTTTGCAAGTATCGATCGGGCTGCCGCCACCAAAACCGATCAGCGAATCGGCGTTCTCTAGTTCGATCAGCGCCTGTAATTCATGCACGCTGCTCCGTGGCACGTGTTGCCGCGCGCCTTTGAACACTGCAACGCACCGCGCGCCCGCGGCTCCCGTCACTTTTTCAAGCAGCGCCGACCCGCCCAAAGTCTTCCCAGTCACCACAATCGTGCGCTTCAGCCCACGCCGTTCGAGCTCATGACCGAGCGTGGCAACTTTACCCGTCCCGGACATCACGCGTTCCAGCCTGCTTAGATTAAAGTCGTAATCCAGCGCTTCCACGGGAGCCCCCTCGCAGGAAGCCTCACCTGCGATTGCGGCCTTGCCTTGAATTACAGTGCGCAAGTCTTCTGCTACCGCGGTCCCAAATTCACTTGTTGTGTCCGTTGTGATGATTGTTTGTCAGTCCTCTTTCTGCTTTTGCAACTCTATCGACCACAGCGCATAAGACACGCGTGAGCGTGTTGTATTCCCGGCGCACACATTTCTAATCGACCTTGTCTTCCACAGGCATGACGATCAGGTCCATGCCCTTCGACGGTGAATTGCCTTCTCCTGGTTTGAGTTGCGTCTATTTGTAATTCCCTTATGGATTACAGCCCATCGTTAGTTCCCGGATTTGCGGGAAACGGAGATCAGCCTCTCGCTTCGCCAGGCGTTTCAACGGAGTCCGCCGTCCATCCACGACGCGGAAGTTGAGCTGTGGACGGGATTAGTAACAACGACAGGGCTCCCAGTGCGGCCGTGAACGCAACGTAGTGCGCAGGTCCACTCGGGTCCAAATGAGCAAGCCAGGAAACCAGCAACGGCGTAAACCCGCCGAACACTGCTTGCGCAACGTTGAAGGAAACAGACACGCCGCTGAAACGCACGGCTGGCGGAAATATCCTCACCATGACGAGGGGTGCGAGCACGGTGGCCCCAGTGCCTGCACCAGCGAGCACGTAGAGAGGAACCAGGAGGGCTTGATGCTGGCTTGCACCCAAGTAAAGCAGATAGGTCGAACCAACCATGAGCACTAGCGCTGGCACTGCGACACGTCGGATTCCGAATCGGTCCGCGGCCGCAGCAATCAAAACTATGAATATCGCGCCTGCTACAATCGCCGCCAAATTCGCCCATTGCGTCTCGCGCACCGCAAGGCCGAAGCTTTTCTGCAGAAGAGTCGGGGTCATGAGGAGAACAACTACAACACCGGAGATCAATATGCAGGTTGAGAGAATCGAGGCCAAAACGGCCTTAGGATGATCCCGAATAACCACCCACAGCGGCAACTCCTGGGATAGCGATCCCTCCTTTTGCATTTCCCGGAAGACAGTTGTTTCCGCAAGCCAGCGTCGCAACAGAACCGCAATGAATCCGAAGATTCCGCCGAGAACGAACGGGATTCGCCACGCGCCCCGAAGAATCAGTTCACTGCCGAAAGTCAGATCAAGCCCGATTGCAAGTTAGGGAGCCGAGCAAGAGTCCTGTACACAAGCCGCTGGTCAGCAGGCCGATCGCAAGACCCGACTTCCTGTTTGCGGCATGTTCTGCGACGAATACCCACGCCCCCGGAATCTCCCCGCCCAATGCTGCGCCTTGCACAATTCGCATGAGAAGTAGAAGTAATGGTGCAGCGATTCCAACGGACGCAAACGTCGGCAGCAGACCGATCGTCAGAGTTGGCAGCGCCATCAGAAATACGCTTGCGGTAAATACGCGCTTACGGCCACGTGTGTCTCCAAAGTGCGCCAGCACGATCCCGCCCAAGGGCCGCGCGAAATAGCCAGCTGCGAAAATGCCGAACGATTGAACCTGGCGAACCCATTCGGGAAGATATGGCGGAAAGAATATCCTCGCGATCACCGAAGTGAAGAAGACAAAGATCACGAAATCATAGAACTCTAGGGCTCCCCCGATGGAAGCAAACAAGAGAGTCCGCGTTTCAGAGGGTTTCATTCGCACCTGCTCGTCCTGAGTGCACTGCCTTCTTATAAACACGCCAACCGGCCTGGTATTCCTGACAAAAAGAGGACTGGGACGGAATCTTCTGCTGAACCGCATGTTCGTATTAGTGCTGCAACGTTGGACGCTTGGCGCCAAATTCCCAAAAAAGGAAAGTACAACCTCCATGCGCCTCGACAGGCATCCGGTGTGCGACGCGTTCCTGCCAAATGCTGTTCGAACACATACGTGAGGGCCATGCAGGCTTTTGGCGGTGATCGGTTTTCGCGGGTGGCTACTCCAGTGACGCGATCAGCGAATCCAGATGGGCGCAGTGCCGCGCCAATTTTCTTTCGCGCCCGAAAAGAGCCTCGTTCGGACGGGCCGGCCGCCTCGTAGGAAGCCTCACCTGCGATTGCGACCTTGCCTTGCATTGCAGTGCGCAAGTCTTTTGCTACCGTGGGTCCCTAGTTCATTTGTTGTGCCCATTGCGATCATTGTTTGTCACTCCGCTTTCTCGTTTTGCAACTCTATCGACTACAGCGCATAAGACACGCGAGCGCGTGTTCAGTGCGCTATGGCCTCAGCTTGAAGATCGGAAGAAGCTATCCGATCTTGCCCAATTGGCGGCTCCTCTCCTGGCTCGGCCGCGCGTTTAGTAACTGGTCCTTGCCCACGGGGTCGCTGCGCTGTCAAACCGCCATCGAGAGTCAGCGACTGGCCAGTGAAATATGAGGATTCGTTCGAAAAGAGCCATGCAACGGCGTCGGCAATCTCCTCTGGTCGCCCGATGCGGCCAATGGGATGGACCGCGCCCATCCGGTCGACCTCCTCACTCCCAAAGACAGCGAGCAGCATCTCCGTGCGCACGGCACCGGGACTGACTGCGTTGACCCGAATACCGTATCTTCCATATTCGACCGCAGCAGTTTTCGTCAATCCAAGGACAGCGTGCTTGCTGGCCACGTAGGGGCCAGCGGTTGGTGTGGCCAGGAGCCCGGCCACCGAAGCAGCATTGACGATCGATCCTCCGCAGCCCTGCGCCAGCATCTGTTTCACTTCGTCCTGAAGCAGGAGAAACAGCGCCTTTAGGTTCACAGCGAAAACACGGTCGAAGTTCTCCTCCGTCTGATCGACGAGTAGACGGTTGTCCCCCGATATTCCCGCGTTGTTGAATGCGTAATCCAAACGCCCAAAGGTCTCGATCGTAAAGGGCACAATGCGGCGCGCTTCATCGGATCGGCTGAGATCTGCCGGGAAGAATGCCGCACATCCGCCGTTGCGCCTGATGTCGCCGACCAGCCGCCGCCCTTCGCGCTGGCGCCGTCCCGTAATAACTACCTTCGCTCCCAACTCCGCCATACGTCTCGCGGTAGCAGCGCCAATTCCGCTGGTTCCACCGGTGATGAGTGCGACCTTTCCGGCTGAAACAGCCTTCTCAGTGGCGGACCTGAGAGCGGTTACGACTTTCGCCATCTGCAGCTTTCTCCCTTCGTAGAACGAAACACGTCGTGCACGAATATTCCACGACACAGAACATCATGATTAGACGACACATCAGATGTAGTCATGCTTAGCGAAAAGTAGCCCAGGCGTGCGCGGCGGCGGTTAATTCTTCGAGACCTGCCGCTGGGCGGTGACCATGATCTCGACATGAGCAGTGGGCACAGCGAGCGCCGCGACGCCGACCGTAACGCGCGCCGGTCGCGGCGTTTTGAAAACGGAAGCGTAAACCGCGTTCATACGTTTGAACTGGGTTATATCGGTGAGGAAGACCTGGGCCGAGACCACGTCCGAGTAATCCATTCCGGCCGCTTTTAGAACAATGCCAATGTTGTCGAGGCAGGCTTTCACTTCGGCGTCGAAATCTTTTGGGATCTGGCCGGTACGGAGGTCAACGCCGATTTCGCCGGAGACATACAGCGTGTCTCCCACCAGAATTCCCGGGCTGAAGGGGAGATCGTCTTTGCCCTGATTTGCGAAGTCGGGCGGCGAGATCACTTTAGTCTGCTGCGCAGAGGAAATGCTGACAGCGGTAATCATAAAAATAAGAATTGTGGAAAGTAGACTCATGCGTGGTATTGGTTGCGTCATCACATACCCTTTCTATTTCAGATTTCTGCGGCGGAAGACCTGACTCGCCAGCGCTTGTACTTGCTCCTTGATCGCCAGGTCATCGTAAGCAAGAACCCTTGAATGATTCGTTTATTCCTGAGGATTACCTGGTCCGCATGAACCAGTCTGATATCCCGAGGGTGTAAGCGTCCTTGTCACCATACGAGCGATAACTGCTGCTGCCTTCCGGGTTGGTAAGAAGACTCTTGGGGAACCGCATTAGGGAAAACTGTTTTCGGCGGATAAGCGCACAAGCTTCGTCAATCAAAATCCGCGCGAGCCAACTTCGGAAGGCGCCTTCGCTCTCGAAGCTCGGTGGATTGCGCGAAGCCGCAGCCCTGCAGTTTCGGACGACGTCCTCGGCTTCATCTTCACTGCCAAGAACGCGGGCAGCGATGAAGTGGAGTAGCCGGCGGCATCGCGCGAAGCGATCCTCGAAAATCTTGGTATCGGACTCAAGGTGCAGTATCTCTTCATTGCGTTTCATGGATGACCTCTCTCTCTGATGCTGGCGTCCACCTCGGCGCGACGAGGACCGCGAGCCGGCCCGAGGGTCCCATTGCGCCATTGATATTGATGATGACGACGAACAACGACTGTTTCCCGATGGCAGCGACGCCCCTCGAACGCGATCGGGATCGCTACTATGGGCAGCATTCCGGGATTAGCGATGGCGGATCCGCTAACGTCGTCGACGCGGGTTTGATTTGGAGGAAGAACCTCTTGCCTGAGAATCGGATCCCGAGCAACCTCCGGTCTCGGTTGCCGTCGGTGTCCAGTACTGCCGCATCTTCTCGGAAAGGCTGGTCCAGCGGTATCACTTTGGCGGGTACCGTGGCTTTGACTCTGTTGTCCAGCTTGATTGTCAGTTCTACATCGGCGCCAGCGCCTTCCCATTGCACTGTGTACTCGCCGGCGGGCAGTTGCGTTTTTCCGACCATAGTCGTTGACTGAACGCGCAAGGACCCTTTGTTAGCAGCCCACGCAGTGGTTGCGAACAACATCGCGAAACTCATCAGGGCATATGTGATTCTTCCCGCTCTTTTCATGAAATCTCCATTTCGGTGAACTTGCGGCCGAGAGTTAAATAAATTCAGCCGCTCGCAGGTAAAAACACATCCAGGCGCTTCTTATTCCGGTGCTCTGAGTTTTTGGTGAAAGCAGCGCTACGGCTGGGTGTGGAATTGGCCGTGATCCGCCATGCTTTGATGGCAAACCATGCAGGATTCCTGTGCCGAACTTGCGATCGACGAAACAAGAGCATAGGACAGGTTGTGGGCGCTCCACGTAATCACTTTGAACCTGCCTTCCTTTCGAGAGTGGAACATGAGCGCTCCGTAATGACTCACGTCTCCCCCAGCCACGACAGCCGCTTTGCGGGATTCGACCAAGAGGCTGATGGTTCCGCTCGGAGCCTCGTAGACGACCATCGCTGCTGGGATTCCTCGATATTGCACCAAGCTTGCGCCTGCCAATTCGTAAGTCGGGTTCGCCCGGAGCGCCGCTTCCGAACTTGGCAATCGGAATTGAAACGGGACCTTCTCCGCAAACCAGGCAGTAACTGCTTCTGGCGACTTCGTGCGGATTCCAGGGGCTAACTCGCCATGGAGGTATCTGTTGTGGTTTGTTAGAGCAGCCTCAACATAGCTCGCAGCGCGAACGTTTTGCACGATGGTCGGGACTGCCATAAGGCACAGTGCGACCACTAGGGAGGCTGGCACTAGCACCTTCCAATTCAAAACCAGTGGAGACGCGCGCCGCCACCAGTCCCATCGTGATCGATACCGGGCGGTGTTCCTTTCTATAGCAGCCGAGACTTGGACACGCAGCTCTGCAGGCGCTGAGTATAGGGGACGCGACTCAAACAAGAAGCGGGACAGCGCGCGTTCCCGTTCCAGTCGGTCTTGACAGTACACGCAGGTATCGAGATGAGCACGAAGATGTTTGAACTCTTGCTCGCTGAGGTCGTTGTCCAGATAGCGCAGCAAGTCGACGTTGAGGTCATCACAGGACTTCATAAGGTTTGATCCGCGCCGGCAATCCTAAACACCCGGAATCCTAAACACTAGGAACAACACGTCAAACAAAGAAATATTCCGCAACCTGCGCAAAGCAAGTCCGATCCGCTGACCCGTGCATTTGTCGAAAGGGACAAGCATGGTTCGAAGGCGCATTATCGATTTACAGTTCCCTCATTCTCAGTTGGGAGAGTCTCTCGCGAAATAGAAAGCAGATCCCCAAGTCTGGACCGCGCCCGCGCCAAGCGAGACATTACGGTTCCCATCGGGCACTGCAAGACATTGGCGATCTCAGTGTAGGAAAGTTCTTCGTACTCGCGCAGAATGATGATCTCGCGGAACTCAATTGGAAGCTGCCGGATCGCAGTACGCACCTGTTCGCGTTGCAGATTCCTCACGTAGAGATCGTGGGGATCTTCGGAAGCTGCAATGGACACATCTGCGAGGTTCTCGTCCGAATCGAGCTCTGCAAGTTTTGGCCCGGCTCGCTCGTGGCGCAAATGATTGAGCCAGATATTACGCAAGATGGTGAACAGCCAGCTTTTCACGTTGCTGTCGGGACGAAGACTTTCCTTTGCCTTCAGGGCGCGAAGATAGGTTTCCTGCACGAGATCCGCAGCCATCGCGGGGTTACGGCTGAGCACCATAGCATAGGCATAAAGGCCATCCATGTAAGCGGGAAGAGTTGTATCGCCCATACTTCTGTAAACAACCTCATTTTCTGGCACTGAGATGTACGGCAACTTGTCATCCTGGCGCGAATTGGCGCTTGCATTTCTTTTATCCGACCAGAAGTCGCAGCCGCTTCCCAGAAAGCGCTGGACTTGCAGAAAAGTGCTAAAGAGTTTGCCGATAGCCGGCTACTCGGGAGTTGCCAATGTTTGCGCTACTCCCGTGAGTGCCAGGTCATCTACGTAGTGGATATCGCAACAGACAGAGAGAGAGCCACTACAAGTCGAACTACGGGAGCGAGATGCCAATCGCTGCATTCTCGTCAGGGGATGCAAGCCAGAATTCGTACTTCTCTGCGACGCTGAAGAACTGCTGCATCTCCTCCGGAGTTGGCGGTGCGGGAGGCCTGTTCGGATCCAATGGCCGTGCGAGTTCGCGGAAGAAGCTGTAGAGTTCCTGCTTGGTCACGATAATTGAGGTCATCGGGCTAGGAGAAGTATTTCGGACTGCGTGCCTGACATTTCCGGGGATAGAAACGACTTCGGCGGCATTCACTGTTTGCCAGCCCGCGGACGGACCCTCGGCCTGGAATACCTCAAGCGAACCATTCAGCACATAAAATATCTCAGGATCGGCGTGCCTATGGAGTGGAATCACGACTCCTGAGGGGACCGTTCCGCGCATCACACCGATCTGGTCGTTGATTTGTTCGGGCGTGGAGAGAAACTGGAGCAAGACCCCTAGAACGATAAATGTTTGCTGCTCGGTGCTTCCGTTCGTGCCCGTCTTGGTTTCAGATGTAGCGTTCATTGAGAAAATCTCCCTTTGTGGTCGAAGTACCTACAATTCGATGAAAACGCAAAAATGAATGAGCGACGGGTCAAATACTCCGCTTCTGTATCCAATCGTTCGGTTCTTTGCAGGGTCAGTAGACATCTAAATCCTGTGATGGATGCCGAACTCCTTGTTCAGAGGATCGCCAACAAAATCTCGCCGGAACCAATACGTCAGATTCTCGAAAAACAGGTCTTAGCAAAGGTTCTTACTCCGGGCGAGTTTGAGCTAGGTCTTGGATCGCACAGTCTGTCGAAATACTGCTACGCACCTGGAGAGATGATTCTCTGCCGGAAGAACACCGAGGAGTGGGTGCGTTGGCGCAGCCCAATTCAAATGCTGCTGATCACAGTGCCGGACCAGACGTTGCATTCTGTCGCAGAGGAGCTGGGTGGTAGAGCACCGGAGTTGAAGGGAACGCCGCTCCTGAAAGACGAGCGAATTCGCGCATTGGTGGCGGCAACTGAAGCAGACCTTGCAAATGGATCTCCAGCCGGGAGAATCTACACGGATTCAATCGGGCGCGCTCTGGTAGCCGCGCTGATGCATTCGCGGGGAGTATTGCGGAGCTCGATGCGCCACTACCGTGGAGGTCTCTCCCCAGTGCAACTCCGCCGGGTGACCAGCTTTGTTCATGAGAACCTCCATGAAGATGTGAGCTTGATGCAGATGGCCGAGGAAGCAAAGCTGAGCCCGGCATACTTCTCTCAAATGTTCCATCAATCGACGGGACTTGCTCCGCACCAATTTGTTTTGAGGGCACGGGTGGAGCGAGCCAAGGAGTTGTTGGTAAAAGAAGACGCACGCGTCCTCGATGTAGCCATTGCATGTGGATTCCAAACCCAACAGCACTTTGCAAGAGTGTTCCGTGCTCTCTGCAAGATGAGTCCCACGCAGTTCCGTCAAGCGAGACTCGCCTAATTCTTCACCGCCAACGGTAGGGTGATGCTCAGTCCGACGAAGAAAACCTCAACGTGTGGGCACGTGTCGACAAAATCGTAGTCGGCCGCGATATCTATGAGCCAGAGAGGCCCGAGGGGCGCGATTAATTGGTGGATCAAACTTTTTTGGCTGAAAGCGTCTTCGTCTGCGCTGCAACGACTTCCCATGCTTGATCGTTGAATCGCCCCCTGGGGCGACGATGCAGGACTCTCGTCGACGGATGCGGGTTTTTCTGACTCCGTCGAAGCAGCAAATGAAATATTCACGGTAAATTTATGCAGCTGCGGTGACGCTCAATCATCGAACACAAGTGACTGAAGCGGACTGTCCACATGACCGTGATGCGACTGCGCTTAAATAAAGAATCTAGTAGAAACGAGGAAAGGACTGATGGTAGAGAGTTTGGAAACGCGAAGCGCTCCCTTGCTTTGCGCGATCAACGCTTTTGTTCGTGGATCTTCTGCCCGGCTGTGCTCCAGCAACAAGCTCGGATGGGACGGAGTTTGTCTGGAACATCATAGGGCCTTTCCAGGTGAACGACCCGAGTCTGTTTCTCGTCAACATTTAGTTGTGCTGTTTACCAGCCATGTATCGCGAGGGGAAACCTCAGCAGGGCACGGGCGCTTCGTTCCCTTCTCCTTCTTTCCAGGAGATATGAAACTTTATCCTGCAGGTCCGATCGGCGCATGCACGCCATTTAACGACCAAACTTTGATCTTGAGCGCCCTCGACCCTAAGTTGGTGGCAGAAGTCGGAGAGGATCTGGGCGCGCCTTCAACGGTGGAGTTTCGACCGATCGCGACTCTTCGTGATGATTCTCTGCAAGGCATAGTCAAGCTCTTGGCGGCAGAAGCAAATTCACGGGGAGCATCGGGAAAGCTATATGCGGATCACTTAGCTCACGCCCTCGCTCTTCGATTTCGACAGCTTTCCAGCGGAGTACGAGGTCCCAAGCCATCAGAATCTGGGAAGATGCCAACTCGAATTCTGCAGCGCGTTCTCGACAGGATGAGGGCTGACCTCGCGACCAACCTTGATCTACATACCATCGCTGCGGAAAGCGGATACAGCCGAACTCATTTCTTGCGTACCTTTCGGGCATCGACGGGATACTCCCCGCACCAGTGGCTAATGCACCTCCGAATAGAAGAAGCGAAGACCCTCCTGCAGAAAGCTTCCAATTCTCTGATCGATATCGCGCTAGACTGTGGTTTTTCGAGCCATGGACATTTTTCGAACACCTTCCGCAGAATCGTCGGGGTAGCCCCGCGCGAATACCGTCGCGATTATGGTTTGATGCTGTAAGAATGGCTCCTTTTCGTGAGTAGCTTCTTAAGCCCTTCGCTATGCTCTCGATGATGGTCAAAGACCATCGGACTCAATGCGCGCAAACGTTGCACAACGTTACAGGTGCGCGGTCAAAAGGAGAGCGATATGCCTTTAGGGCAACAAATGGAAGGGCGCGCAACATCGTCCGGACTCGATTCACCAGTTAGAACAAAAGTCGCAATCGTCACTGGCGCATCAAGAGGCATTGGCCGCGGAATCGCAGAACGGCTTCTTGAGACGGGGTACTGCGTGGTTGCAAACTCGAGAAATATCACATCGGCCAAAACGCTGCAGCCCGGAAATTGTTTGAAGCTGGTTGACGGCGATATCGCAAGTCACAATGTAGCGAAACAGGTAGTGGATTCTGCCATCGGCAATTTCGGAAGAATCGATCTGCTGGTAAACAATGCGGGAGTGTTCATACCCAAGCCCTTTACCGAATACACGACCGAAGACTTTCGCAAAGCCACGGAAACAAACCTTTGGGGATTCTTTTATGTTTCGCAACTTGCAGCATCACAGATGCGCCTTCAGAAGTCCGGGCATATCGTCAACATCACATCGTCAATAGTGGACCAGCCCGTCGCGGGACTCACGGGCAGTCTGGTCAATCTGACGAAGGGTGGTTTGGAGTCTGTCACGGGCGCATTGGCGATCGAGTTCGCGCGAGATGGAGTACGTTTCAATTCCATTTCTCCTGGTGTTGTGAAGACACCAATGCACCAAGTAGAGGCGCATGAGTTCTTGAAACAACTGAGTCCGCTCAATCGATTGGCCGAAATTGCGGAAGTCGTGGACCTAGTACTTTTCTTAGAATCCGCTCCCTTCATAAACGGCGAAGTAATTCATCTTGACGGAGGAGCACATGCCGGCAAGTGGTAATGACGAATGAATACTTCTATAAGCATGGAAACGGGACCCTTCCCGCTCCGGATCTGCCAGGGCCGTGTCTTAGGCAGTCCCGACACGGCCCGCAGAACCGGCTAATTTCCTATCGTCCAGATCCGGCGGAGTTGAGGGACTGGCCAACACAAAGGAGAAACAAATGGCGAGATTTGTATTGGTGCATGGAGGATTTTCCGGCGCATGGATGTGGTTGCCACTGATGGACCGTCTAGAGGCGGATGGCCATGTAGTGGAGGCGTTCGACCTGCCGGGGACGGGCAACGACCACACGTCTGCGGGCGAGGTCAGCTTGGATAGCTGCGCAGGCCGTGTGTGCGAGGTGCTGGCGGCCGATTCCGAACCGGCCGTCGTGGTCGGCCACAGCATGGGTGGCATTGTCGCAACGCAAGCAGCGGCACGCTGTCCCGAACGTGTCGCGGCGCTCGTATACGTGGCGGCTTTCTTGCCAAAGGACGGGCAGAGTCTTCTCGACTTGACGAAACTTCCGGAGGGAGACGGTGAACAGGTTCTAGCCAATGTGGTCGTCGAAGGACAGCCTCCGGTCGCCGTCATGCCGGCAGCGGCTTCGCGTCACGCGTTGTACGGATCTTGCACCGAGGACGTTGCGGCGTGGGCGATCGCACGGTAGTGCCCGCAACCAGTCTCGCCGTTGCCGATGCCAGTATTCCTCCCGCTCGGAGCCCTCAACCGCATCAACCGGTATTACGTGTCGTGCACGCGAGATCGAGTTATCCCGCCGCCATTGCAGCGGCGGATGATCGCCGAGAACCCGTGCGCTGGCTTCGTTGAGCTTGACATCGATCACATGCCCCAGCTGTCGATGACGAACGAGCTGGCCAAGGCTCTCCACCGATTCGCGACGCACTCATCTGCAATCGCCGGATGGCTCGCAGAGCGGAAAAGTCGTGCTGATCTTGGGAAAGTAGTCCTGTTTGACTGACAGTGGAACAGCAGCGGCAAACTGTTCCCACCACCAGAAAAGAGCAGCAGGGGTCGCCGCTAAATGTCTTGCCGCCGGCGATCTTGACTGGAGGAGCGCATGGCGGCAAGTGGTAATGACTTTGGAGGTCTTGAGTGCCGATTGATTTTACGTTGAATGACAATCAGCGACGTCTGCGGCGCGAAGCGCGTCAATTTGCGAAAGATGTCCTATCCGGCGTGCCGGTCGCGACACGCGATTTACCGAGCCCGATCGAGCGTTTTGTCGCGACCCGCCCGTTCTACGAACGCCTAGTGGCTGAGGGCTTTTTACGCAAGTGTATTCCCGTCTCGGTGGGCGGTGACTGTGCTGGACTGGTTGATCTCGCTATCCTGGCGGAGGAGTTTTATACCGTCGATGCTAACGTCTCACTCACCATGCTCTCCACGGTGCTCGGGCTTGCGCCGCTGGTGGTTGGCGGCAAACCAGAGCAGCACCAACGGTTTCTGCCGCCCTTTCTTGCGGCCAAGGGTGCACCGCTGGCCGCATTTGCCTTGACCGAGCCCGGCGGCAGCGCCAACGTCGGATCTCCACCGCCAGGAGAAGGCGTCCGCACCACCGCGCGGCGAGTTGGCGACTCGTGGGTGATCTCGGGCCGGAAGCAATGGATATCTGCGGCCACTGGATGGCACGGACAGGGTGCCGACCTGCTCACCGTCGTCTGCCGCACCGATGCCAACGTCGAACCCTCGCGTGGCATCTCGATCATCGCTGTGCCTCGTCCCGACCGCGGCCTGATCTTTGAGCACGCATTCGACACGCTGGGACACCGTGCCCATCTCATGCCGCGCTTCCGCTTGGACGCTGTTCAGGTTCCGGCCGGAAACCTGCTGGGACAAGAGGGGGGCGGACTCCAACTTGCCGCGCAGAGCTTCGCGGGGAGCGCGGCCCTCGTCGGCATCTTTGGGGTAGCGCTGATGCGCGTTGCTTTCCAGTCGGCTCTTTCGTTCGCCAAGAGCGAGCGGCGTGGAGGCATCCAAGAGGTCATCCAACATCAGGCAGTCGGCTATGCGCTGGCCGATGCGAAGACGACGATCGAGGCTGCGCGGGTGCTGAGCTGGCATGCATGCCGCGCGCTCGATACGGCTGCGCCAGGCGCACTCGAGCTCGCTATCCACGCCAAGGTGTTCGGATCGGAAGCAGCGGTGCGGGTCATTACCAATCTCATGCAGGTTGTAGGCGTCGACAGTTATGGCCACGAATTGCCGCTCGCCGGTTTGCTTCAGGACGCTATGGCGTTGCCGCTTTTCGCCGGCGGCAATATAGGCGTTCGCCGCCGCCAGTTGCACGCGCTTATGCTCGATCCCGCGTATGACGATCTCGCGACGCTTGACGGTATATGCCCGGCCGAAACCGCCCCCTAACGTGAAGCGAGCCGTCGACGAAACTCGCTTGGTGGTGGGCCTGCTATTCGCTTGAATGTGCGTGAGAGGGTTGCCGCATCTCGACCCCCCCGCGCTCGGACAAGTTGAGATCGTTTTAGGGCTAAAGTTCACGTTCTCGACGCAGGGCACTTTGCGCTCGATACCAAAGCGGATGAGATTGCGGTGCTAGCAGGTGAATTTATGAAGATACAGAAGTAAACAACCTGGAGGAAACATTATGGCAACTGCAACGACGAGATACGAAAATGGCTTTTCTCTTTCGCCGGATCGAACAGACTTGGCGCAACGAGATTCTCCATCCTTGGCAGCAGTCCCTCAAGCTCGTCGAGAATCTTTCGACCTCGCAATGTGAGTTCGAAGCCATTCGGCGACCGAATCAGAAGATCATCCTGAAACAAGGCTCGTGCGCGCTGCAGGGCCCGGCTCGCGGCGGGCTGACTGAGCAATAGTCGGGATGCTGCTGTGGTGATGCTTTTCTCCTCGGCAATCGCAGCAAACGTGACCAGGAGATTCAAATCAGCCTGACGTAATTTCTCTAGACGCATGGACATCATGCTTATTATGCATGATTCGCATGCGTGTGTCTGCACATCTGTGACTCTGTAAGTCGACAGGCTCGCTGAACGTGGGAGTGAAGTGATCGTCGCGGGCAAACTGCACATACGGAGAATTCAATGCCACGAGAAAACGGTTTCAAGAATAAGCGGGTGGTCATCGTAGGTGGGTCGTCGGGAATCGGTTTCGCGGTCGCCGAAGAGGCGGCATCGCAGGGAGCCGAGGTCGTCATCGTCTCCAGCAAAGCAGAACGAGTTCAGGAATCTATCCAATCCATCGGAGGAGATGCGCAGGGCCAGGCGGTTGACGTCTCCGACGAAAAGGCTGTGAAAAGCTTTTTCACGAACCTTGGCGCCTTTGATCATCTAGTTTTCACTGCAGGCGACAGCCTGCAATTGCACGAGCTTGCTGATACGGATCTCAAGCGGCGAGACGCGCGTTTGAACTGCGTTATTGGTCTGCGCTTGCCACGGTCAAGTATGGAAGTCCACAGATTCGAAAGGGTGGCTCTATCGTCCTCACGACGGGAGTCGCTGGCAGGCGCCCGCACAGTGGATGGGTCATTGCTGCAAGCGTCTGCGGAACTATCGAAGCTTTAACACGTGCCTTGGCGATTGAACTGGCGCCGATCCGGGTTAACGCCGTATCCCCCGGAGTCGTCCGGACCAACCTGTGGCAGAACATGAGCTCAGAAGAAAGGGAGCAGCTCTTTGAAAGCGTGGGCAAGCGTCTGCCTGTGGGACGAGTCGGCGAAGCTCATGACATCGCGCAAGCCTATCTGTTTTTGATGAAGGAAGGATTCAGCACTGGCCAGACCGTTGTGGTCGATGGGGGTACGGTCCTGGTTTAGCGTCGTAAACGTGTTTTTCTGATTCGGTACAACCTGAGAATCTGATTTCCTGAGAGAAAGGAACAGCTATATGTCCATTCCCAGCCTGGAGGATCGTCTCCGAGCCATCGAAGATCGTCTCGCCATCTACACGCTGATTGCTTCCCATCCGCCCAGCGCGGACACGGCCGCCGCGAATTACACGCGTGAGGTCTATGTAGAAGACGGTGTCTTTGATCGCGGTCCCAAACTTGAAGGCGCAAAAGGTGTCGACGCCATTGCATCCTTCACCTTGAAGCCGGATCACAAGGAAGCGATCCAAGGCGGGCTTGCTCACTTCGCCGGCCTGCCCCTCATCGACCTACGCGGCAATGAGGCCATCGTTACCTCCTACCTCCAGATTCTTTGCCTCGATCACCAGGGCGAGCCGCGCGAGCTGCCAAATCATGGCATTTCGCAGGGTTACCGTATCCACCGCGTCGTCGCGAACCGCTGGCAGCTTATCAAAACCAACGGCGAGTGGAGGATTAAGACCCGTACAATCCTGCCGATCGACGGCTCTTCTGAGCCTTTACAGCTTCTCTCTCGGGGTTTGAACGATGTTCTTAAGAGCAGGCAGGCGGAGGCCTCGCCATGCATGATTAGAAAGGAACAGAATGAGTAATCACACCGCATTAATTCAGGATCTCTTTGCAAACATCGCCCGGGAGGGCTGGTCCACGAAGTTCAATGATGCCTTGGCAGATGATCTCGTGTGGGTCGCGACAGGCTCATCGCCGGTAGCGGGAACTTATGAAGGCAAGCACGTGTACCTGGAAAAGATCATCAAGCGTCTGGGCGCCCGCCTGCAGTCATGGCCGAAGCCTGTGGTGGAGAACATCGTCGTGGACGGAGACACGGCATGCATTCAGTTTCATGGCGAAGGTGGAGTAGGCAAGAACGGCGCCAACTTCGATATGCAATATTGCTGGGTCGTCCGGTTCCGTGATGGGCTCATCGCGCATGTGACGGGCTACTACGACTCGGTCAAGATGGCAGCCCTGTTTCGTGACTAGCCTGATTTTGGGAGCGCCGATAAATCGGCGCTTCATAACTAATCACCCGGCTTGGTTTCGGCTTGTGCCTGGAAGGGGCGAACCACTTAGACAATAACGAGCGATCGTCGGTTTCGACCGGACTCTGCCGTGTGAAAGCAAATCCGAAATTATGGTCCATTAACAGTCCACGAATTGTTTCCGAACCTTACTAAAACGTTTCTGTAGCGCCATCCGTGCCGCGTGTTTTCTGTTAGTTACGAGTGAAATGGTCACTGTCACGGCAGAGGCCGCCGATTCGAGTCGCCTCATCTGAAAGACAGAATGCAAATCACTTAAGATCAGTTCTCTGGTTTTACATGCACTTACAAGGACTAAGTTTGCTGACCGTGCTCGGTTAAGTCCTTTGTTTGCGGTTTGTGAACGGGTTCGAATCCCACTCTCTCCGCCATTAACTTATTGATGAGAAGCTGCTTAGCTGATGGGCTGACGTCCACTAGCGTCCATTAACGCGCCATCGCCCGCTTCAGAAGTCCGTTTCTGGATGACTTTCATTTAGCCGACAAGCTGGGCGGAATTTTTCTTTGATGCTGCGACGTTTCACGGCGCGAATCGCCTCGCGTACCTTCTTCATGTGGCCAGGGGAGTGGCGGCGTATCATCGCGACACTCGAGACAGCAGAGGGTTCTGGGCGGCACTCTGCGCGCTATTCGACGCGCAGAGCCTGGACGGGGTTGATGGATGCGGCGCGGCGAGCGGGGATCATGCCCGCAATGCAAGCGGCGACAACCAGAACGGTGATCGCTACCGCCATAACTCCTAAGTCAACGCTTGCGATCTCGTAGAGCTGCGCCTTGATATAACGGACGCAGAGCATGGCCACGGGCGCACCAACGATGAGACCCAGGAACGCCTGCGTCATGGCGCCGCGCATCACCATGCCGACGACGCGTGTGCGTTCGGCGCCCAGAGCCATGCGGATGCCGATTTCCGAGGTGCGACGGACGACGGTGTACGCAGTGACGCCGTAGAGTCCGATCGTGGCCAGCAGAAGTGCCAGGCCGCCGAACAGCGACGTCAACTCCGCAATCATGCGGTTGTCGCTGAACCGGTCCGCGATTTGCTGGTCGAGGGTCTGGAACTTCACGATCGTCAGGTTGGGATTGATCCCGGACAGCGTGCGCTGCGCAAGCTTCTCCATGTCGTTCATCGGGCGATCGGAAGCGATGACGATGGCGCCGGCATAGAGCGAGATATCGGTGGCGATCGGCGTCTTGTCGCTGGCCGGACGCTGCGTGATGGGCACGAAGAACATGGCGTGATCTTTCCACTGAACCGAGGTATAGGTGGTGTCGTCGACCACGCCGACGATTTCGAAATCTCCCGCGCTTTGCGGACCCGGCGAACCAATCCGGTGGCCGATGGGATTCTCGCCCGACTTGAAGAACTGCTTCACGAATTCCTTGTTGACCACGGCCACCGGCGGCGCAGACGACAGGTCCAGCGGCAGGAAGCCGCGCCCCATCAGCACATGCGTGCCAACAGAATCGAAGTACTCGGCGTTGCCTTTCACAAAAGAAGCGCCCTTGTTCGGATCGGGCTCGCCCTGCACCTGCATGCTGGTGCCCCAGTTGTTGTCCTCCATAGGTGTGTAGTTAGCGATGCCCACTTTCACGATGCCCGGGATCGCGTGGAACTGAGCCTCGAGAGTGCGATAAAGCGACTCAACCTGCGTTGTGGTGTATCCCGCGGCCTGCGGGTTGATGTGAATGATGTAGCGGTTCTTCGAGTCGAGGTGCAGGTTGGAGGTCTCGAGCTTGTTGAGGCTCTGCGCAAACAAGCCGGCGCCGACGAGCAGCACCAGGGAGAGCGACGCCTGCACGACGACAAGGCCGCGCTGTAAGAGGGATGCTCCCGAGGCGACGGTGCGTGTACCCGAGCGCAGCGCTTCGGCCGGCTGTGCCTGGGCAGCGATCCAGGCAGGCGCTACTCCGAACAGGATGCCGGTGAGGAGCGAAAGGGCAAGAGCAAAGCCGATCACAAGGGGTGAGGGAGCCGCATTGATGGGAATGTTCTGCGCTCCGGGAAACGCCATCGCCAGCAGCATGCGCGCTCCGGCGTACGCCACGGCCAAGCCGAGGATACCCCCGAGTCCGGCGAGAAGAACGCTTTCTGTGAGCAACTGGCGGATGATGTGGCTACGTTGCGCTCCCAAAGCAGTGCGCACGCACATCTCCCCTCGCCGGCTCATGCTGCGCACCAGCTGCAGATTGGCGATGTTGGCGCAGGCAACGAGAAGCACCAGGGCGGCGATCCAAGCGAGGAGATGCAGTTGCGATTTGGCGTCGTCCTGTAACTGCTGGATGCCGGCACCTCCCGGTGTGAGGACGACATGGGTGCGACCAAGAAATGTCTTTGCGCGTTCGTTCGTAAATACCTTGAAGCTAGTGAACTGCTGGCTAAGCAGGGTGCTGGCCTTCGCTTGAACCGCGGAGAGCGAGGTACCCGGCTTGACCCGGCCGACGACGTAGACCCATGCAACTTCAGGATCGTGGACGAAGCCTACGCTCGAGATCACCGCCATCGACTCGATCGGCAAATAGAAATTGGGCGGGTTGCTGGTGAGCCGATCGCCGTAGTAGCCCTTCGGGGCGACGCCGATAATGGTGACCGGCTGCGTGTTGATGAGGAACGTGCTTCCGACGATGCCGGGATCGGAGCCATAGTCGTGCGCCCATGTGTCGTAGCTCATGACGGCGGTAAAGGCCGCGCCCTTGGCGTCGTCCGCGTCGGTGAAGAAGAGGCCGGCGGCGGGCTGGAGTCCAAAAGTGCGGAAGTAGTTGCCCGAGACAAATTCGCCCATCACCGATTTTGCGACGGCCTGCGGGCCTTCGCGACGCGCTGTCAGCGGCCGATATTCGAATCCGGCTTCCATCGCAGCCAGTTCGTCAAACTCCGGCAGCTCCTTTTTGAACAGGAGATACGACTCGGTTGAAAACAAAGAGTAGTCGCCAGCATCGTTGTAGCCGGAGTTGACGCAGCAATCGTCAGTGTCGCCGATGCGGACCAGGGTCTTGGGATCGGCAACGGGCAAATTGCGCAGCAGGACGGCATTCACCAGCGTGAAGATGGCCGCATTGGCGCCGATGCCGAGAGCCAGGGTGAGAATGACGGTGATGGTGAAGCCCGGCGTCTTGCGCAACTGGCGAAATGCGTAGGTAAGATCCTGGATCAAAACCCTCATGCAGCCCTCCCCACACAATGGCGTGCGTCATCGAACAGCACGTTGTATGCCGTCTGACGAACAATCTAACATGCTTGACTGCAGATATATTCCGGTTTCCCATGGAGCAACGAAACAGCGAAGAGTTGTTGATTACCACGCCTCTTCTCTCCCTCGGTCCCCAGATTTGTCAATCCGTTGTTTGAGAGCCGCGGTGAGCTGATGCATTTGGGTCCAACGCAAACGCCCGATCGGCGCATGTCAATTCGCGTCAAACTTTCCGGAAGGACAATTCGTGGGAGACCGATCCAGGGAGGGCCGGGCGGTTGTCTGGCTTGTCGGCGCCCATGTCGAAAGTCGATTTCTTGCGCAGGTCCAGTTTCAGCGCGACAGCTCTCACACCACCGCTATTTTTTCGATTTCTCTTACGACTTGATCTGCACACTCCTTACTAGACCTGCGCCATGCCCCCATCGACGGCGAGATCCACGCCGGTGATATATGAACTTTCATCGGAGGCAAGGAACACGACTGCGGCGGCGATTTCCTCGGGCTTGCCCCTGCGACCGAGTGGAATCTGCGAGGTGAACTGGGCGACCGCTTGCTCGGCCTGTTCAGCGGTGAGGCCCGTCGTCGTCGCTAAGGCTGGGGTATCGATTGCTCCGGGGCTCATACAATTCACGCGGATCTTGCGGTCTTTCAGCTCCATAGTCCAGCCGCGCGCGAAGTTGCGCACAGCCGCCTTACTCGCGGCGTAGGCGGTAAAGCCTGGGAGCCCCAACACGTTTGAGACCGAAGAGTTCAGGATAATCGAGCCGCCGTCTTTGAAGAGGGGAAGGGCCTTCTGCACCGTAAAGAACATTCCCTTTACGTTCACGTCGAAGGTCTGGTCGAAATGTCCCTCGGTAGCCACCGCGAGCGGTGCGATTGTACCCGCGCCCGCGTTCGCAAAGAGTATGTCGATGTGACCATGTTTCTCTTTCACAAC
>Ga0265760_10000068_pt1 | contig 28249 bp, 16 predicted proteins | sample NZIome_2_FD_200831 | JGI IMG/M metagenome (GOLD analysis project Ga0265760, IMG submission 200831) | Metatranscriptome of rhizosphere microbial communities from Maridalen valley, Oslo, Norway - NZI1 (Metagenome Metatranscriptome) | ecosystem: Host-associated > Plants > Roots > Rhizosphere >...
AGTGAAGGATGCCGCTCTGATCGCCGCAGCCCAGCGGGTTGAACATTACGAAATGGCTGGATACGGCTGCGTGCGGACGTATGCCAGTCTGCTCGGAGACACCAAGGCCGCGGCTCTTCTCGAGAAGACACTAGAAGAGGAAAAGGAAGCAGACGAAGTGCTTGGAGGGATTGCTGAGGAAATCAATGTGGAAATGCCTCGAGGACAGAATCGGAGGGCACAGTCGACGGGGAACAGGGCCGGTCAAAGATCGAAGCCAGCAGCTTGATCGAGTGCGAGTTCACGCCATCGGGAAAGATGCTTTTGTTATCCTCGCACATTATTTTCCGATGGCGAGCTGCTACAAGCTTTTTTCCAATTTGAGTTTACAGAGTGTGCGTCGGTACAAGGGTTGCCTGAAGGTCACCTGAGTCGACGTCCGGTTGTGGGCGGAATCGGTCGCTACGAACTCCATGGAACAGTACCCAAATTAACGCGTACGCCTACAGCATCGACTTGATGGCAAGTGAAACAGTCAGATGCTACTCTGAGCGACATGAGAATCGCGACGAGATCGAAAGGACAGTCTATGAATACATTGCTGAAGACCCTACTAGGTGTTGGCCTTTATTTACTCGAGCGTTCGGACAACGCTACGAAGAGCGCGCGTGACCGGGCCGCTGACCGGATTGACGATTTGCGCGACGCGGCGCAGGAGAAGTACGAAACTGCGACAGACCGAGTCCGAAGGGCATCCAGAGTCATTCGTGGCGAGGATAACGACCTGCTCCGTAACACGCTGTTTTTGGCTGCAGGAATCGGCGTCGGTGTGGGCGTCGGCTTGATTCTCGCTCCTGCCAGCGGGGACAAAACACGCAGCGTAATAGCGGGCAAGGTCCACGACATGAATGACCGAGTCCGGAAGCAGTTCTCTTCGGAAGGCGCAACCGGGACCGCAGGTTAGTGAGGGCCAGCCTTTAAACCAATCACGCCATGACGTGCGTTTTTTGTGATTGCGGACTGAGTGAAGGAATCTCGACCTGTACAACTGTGCCAGGATCGGCGTTAAGGAGCCGCAATTTGCCGCCAAATTCTTTTGCTCGCTGATTCATTCCTCCGATGCCGATGCCGATGCTGCCTGGATGCAGCTCGGCTATGGGGTGTTCGATTCCCTTGCCATCATCTTGTATTTTGACCACGACGCGTTTTTCGTGCTGCGTCAGGGTGACCCACGCTTTCTGCGCTCCCGAATGCCGATAGACATTGGTCAGAGCCTCCTGAATGATTCGAAAGATTGCGGTCTCCAATTCGACCGTCAGGCGCGGAAATTCGGGTGGCTGAACGTCGAGTGAGGTTTCAATGCCGCTGCGCTTAGTAAGACCGTCCAAGTACCATTGAAGCGCCGATAGCAGCCCGACTTCATCCAGTAAAGGCGGATGTAAAAGATGGGACAGACTCCGAACCTGTTTGATGGCTCGATCAATTGTTTCGCTGGCCTCCGTGGCTGCCCGCCGGTTTGATTGGGCAGAGTTTTTTTCAACAATACCGTCCATCATCATCTTTGCCGCGGCAAGCTCCTGCCCTAGACCATCGTGCAGTTCCCGCGCAATGCGGCGCCGCTCGTCATCCTGCATAGTCAGCAGACGACCGGAAAGGCGCCGGAGCGCGGCGGTGCGGTCATCGACTAGCCTCTCCAATTGGATAGCGCTGTCACGGATCGACTGCTCCAGCAACTTGCTGTCATGGATGTCGGAGCAGGTCCCATACCACTTCACGATCTTTCCTTCGAAATCTCGGATCGGAACGGCACGAGCCCGGAACCAGCGGTACTCTCCATCCCTCCCGCGAATGCGGTATTCCGATTCATAGTTGTCACCCGACTGGACGCAGTGCATCCACTGGGCTATGCTCCGCTCTGTGTCCTCGGGATGCACGAAGTCCAACCAGCCGAAGCCCTTACCGGAACCCATGGCGGCGCCGGTATATTCGTAAAACCAATCGCTAATATAGTCCCTCGAACCATCGGCCTGTCGACTGAAGATGATGTCGGGCGCGGTACGCACAATGGCGTCGAGTTCCTGGTTCTTTCGCGCCAGTTCAATATTGAGCTCTTGCAACGTCTCCGCTCTTCTTTCTAATTCATCGGTTCGTTCGGCAACACGCGCCTCCAATTCGCGATTGAGAGTTTCCAGTTGGTGCGCCTTGCGATGCAATTCGGCGAATATACTGACCTTCGCGCGTAATAGCTCAGGGATGACGGGAACGGAAATGTAGTCCACCGCTCCGCGCTGGTATCCTTTCAGGCGGTCCAGGTCGGTCAGGTAGACGGCGGAAATAAAGATGATCGCGGTCCTTTGAAATCGTGGATGCTGCCGAATCATGTCGGCCAATTCAAAACCGTCAAGATCCGGCATACTCACGTCCATCAACACGACGGCAATATCGGTTTTGAGAAGCTGTTCCAGAGCCTCCTTCCCAGACGTTGCTTTGATCAGATTCTCGCCAAGTTCAGCCAGAATTACTTCATAACTGAGCAACTTGGCCGGCTGATCGTCGACCATGAGAATATTGACCTTTTCATTTGCAGTCATCGTGCTTTCATGCCTCCATCCGCCATCTGCAAACACTCGAATCATGAGCGAAGTTATCGGTGAAGCCACATACGCAGCGCAGAGAGTAGCTGTTCGGTATTGACAGGTTTTGCCAGGTACTCCGACGCGCCGGCCTCGAGACACTTCTCGCGATCACCTTTCATGGCTTTCGCCGTCAATGCGATTATGGGCAGGCGCCGGAACGAGGCGTTTTGCCGGATCACCTGCATCGTCTCGTATCCATCCATCTCCGGCATCATGATATCCATCAACACGATCGCCAGGTCAGGAGTGGACTCGAGGGTTGCGATTGCTTCCCGTCCCGTCCCCGCCGTCAGCACGGTCATTCCACGACGCTCGAGCACACTGCTGAGGGCGAAGATGTTTCGTACATCGTCATCCACCACCAGCACTTTCTTCCCCACCAGAGCGTCATCTGAACGGTGTAACCGGTCGAGCATCTTCTGCTTCTCCGACGGAAGGTCGGATACGACGCGATGCAGAAACAGCGCTGTTTCATCCAGGAGCCGTTCGGGTGATTCGACGCCTTTCACGACCACGCTGCGCGCCAGCGTGTGCAAGCGGGCGTCTTCTTCCGATGACAGCTCCTTACCGGTAAACACCACGACCGGCAAGTCGCTAAGTCCTGGAGCATCGCGGAGACGCTCCAAAACGTCGAAGCCTGACATGTCGGGAAGGCGCAGGTCCAGCACGACGCAATCGACCGGGTTCTCATTAAGCATGTTGAGAGCATCGGCGCCGCTAGCGGCGACCGAAACGTCAATGTCGTCATAGCCCAGCAGTTCACGGATACTCAACTGCTCGGCGGGGTTGTCTTCGACAACCAACAAGCGTTTCCGGCGCGGAGTCGTGTACTGCTTGATGCGGGTCAAAGCCGCTCCCAATCCTTCGGGTGTGGTCGGCTTGGTCACGAAAGAGAACGCTCCTCGCGCCAGGCCGTGATGCCGATCTTCGTCCAGCGTCAACATCTGGACCGGAATGTGGCGAGTGGCCGGATCCTGTTTTAAATGGTTGAGCACGGTCCAGCCCAGCATGTCTGGCAAGAAAACATCCAAAGACACGGCCGTGGGATGGAATTCGCGGGCCAGTGCGAGGGCTTCCGCGCCCTTCATAGCTACGAGTACTTTGAACCCGGTATCGCGAGAAAGATCGCAAAGCACGCGGGCATAATGAGGATCATCCTCGACGATCAGCAAGACTGCATCGTCCGGCTGCAGATTCTCCCGGTCGTCGGGCACATGTTCGACTGCTGCTTCCGTCGCCCGGACTGCAGACAACTGAAGGGGCGGAGCATTTAATCGGGTCTTCCGATCCACAGTAGCAGCACTGGCCGCAGAGGGACCCACGTAAGTCTGAGGCAAATACAAGGTAAAGGTACTTCCTCTACCCGGAGCGCTCCGCAACTGAATCTCGCCTCCCAGCAGGCTGGCTAGCTCTCGGCTGATCGCCAGGCCCAATCCGGTTCCGCCGTATTTGCGGCTGGTGCCGGCATCGGCCTGCTGGAATGCTTCGAAGATGATGCGTTGCTTCTCGGACGGAATGCCGATACCCGTGTCGGTAACTTCGAAGGCCACGACCGTCGCTGCGGCATTGAGGATCGGATGATCTTCGCTCCAACCGTCCCTGGCGACCGTTACTGCAAGGTGCACGCCTCCCTGCTCTGTGAACTTAAACGCATTGGACAGCAGATTCTTGAGCACCTGTTGCAGACGCTTGGTGTCAGTGACCAGGCTGCGCGTGAGGTGCGGATCGGAATGCACCTCGAAAGTAAGCCGCCGATTCTCGGCTTCGTGCCGGAATGGACGAGCGACCATGTCCAGCAGGCTGGCGAAGAAAACTTCCTCGGCTTCCACTGAAACCGTCCCTGACTCGATCTTCGAGAGGTCGAGAATGTCGCTGATCAGGTTCAGCAGATCGGTTCCGGCTCCGTGAATGGTGCGGGCAAACTCGACCTGCTTTGGCGTCAGATTGCCGTCGGGGTTGTCCGTGAGTTGTTGGCCGAGCACCAAGATGCTGTTCAGAGGCGTACGTAACTCGTGCGACATGTTGGCCAGGAATTCCGATTTGTATTTCGAAGTCAGGGCGAGTTCTTTCGCCTTCTCTTCCAACGCGCCGCGGGCCTGCTCGATTTCCTGGTTCTTGCGTTCGACTTCCACGTTCTGCTCGGCGAGCTGCTGGGCTTTTTGTGCAAGCTGTTCGTTGGTCTGCTGCAATTCCCTTTGCTGGGTTTGCAGCTCGGTGGCCAATTGCTGTGACTGCTTCAATAGCCCTTCGGTCTGCATCGTCGCTTCAATGCTATTCAGCACGATGCCGATGCTGGCAGTCAACTGCTCAAGAAAGGCGAGATGCGACGCTGTAAAGCTGTTCAGCGAGGCAAGCTCAATGACCGCCTTGACGTGATCCTCGAAGAGCACGGGCAGCACAATGACGTTTCGGGGGACGGCTGAGAATAGACCCGATCGGATGGGGACCGTATTTTCTGGCAGGTCGCTGATCAACATGCGCTTCTTTTCTGCTGCGCATTGTCCGATGAGTCCCTCGCCCAACTTTATGCGCCGCAGATGCCCGTCCTGCCCGTCGGCAGCGAAAGCCGAGAGCAGCACCATGCCAGCCGATTCCTCGGTCTCCATCTGGTAGATGACGCCTTGCTGGGCACTCACCAGTGGCGCCAACTCGGAGAGCAGCTTTTGTCCCACGGTGGTCAGATCGCGCTGGCCTTGCAACATGCTGGTGAAGCGCGCGAGATTAGTCTTGAGCCAGTCTTGTTCCGTATTGCGGTCCGTGGTGAGCCGCAGGTTGTCGATCATGGTGTTGATATTGTCTTTCAACTCCGCGACTTCACCACTTGCCTCCACCTGAATCGAACGCGTGAGGTCGCCCTTGGTAACGGCGGTCGCGACCTCGGCGATCGCACGGACCTGATTGGTGAGGTTATCGGCAAGCAGGTTCACATTACCAGTGAGATCCTTCCATGTGCCGGCCGCACCAGGCACATTAGCCTGTCCGCCCAGACGGCCTTCCACGCCGACTTCGCGTGCCACCGTCGTCACCTGGTCAGCGAAAGTGGCGAGTGTGCCGGTCATGTTGTTGATGGTTTCGGCAAGAGCCGCGACTTCGCCTTTGGCATTCACGGTGAGTTTCTGGGTGAGTTCGCCGTCGGCTACGGCGGTCACCACTTTGACGATGCCGCGTACCTGCTCAGTGAGGTTAGCGGCCATCACGTTCACGTTGTCTGTGAGATCTTTCCACGTACCCGCCACTCCGGGGACTTGCGCCTGACCTCCGAGTTTGCCTTCGGTGCCCACCTCGCGGGCTACGCGGGTTACTTCAGCCGCGAAGGCGTTGAGTTGGTCCACCATAGTATTGATTGTGTTCTTGAGTTCGAGAATTTCGCCCTTAACATCCACGGTGATCTTGCGGGACAAGTCGCCGCGGGCTACGGCAGTGGTGACCTCGGCAATGTTACGCACTTGCGCCGTGAGATTTCCGGCCATGGCGTTTACCGAGTCGGTAAGATCTTTCCACGTGCCGGCGACGCCGGGCACGTTTGCTTGTCCACCCAACCGGCCTTCGCTACCCACTTCGCGCGCTACCCGCGTGACTTCTGCAGCGAATGAACGCAGCTGCTCAACCATGGTGTTGAGGGTTTCCTTGAGCTGCAAGATTTCACCACGCACGTCCACAGTGATCTTCTTGGACAGGTCGCCTGTCGCTATTGCCGTGGCAACCTCAGCAATGTTTCGCACCTGACCGGTGAGGTTGCTGGCCATGAAGTTTACGTTGTCCGTGAGATCCTTCCAGGTTCCTGCCACACCTGGCACCTGCGCCTGACCGCCAAGTTTCCCGTCGGTGCCGACTTCACGGGCTACACGAGTTACCTCGCCCGCAAAGGCGTTGAGCTGGTCCACCATGGTATTGATGGTGTTCTTCAGTTCGAGAATTTCGCCTTTCACGTCCACCGTGATCTTGCGCGACAAGTCGCCGCGGGCCACCGCAGTAGTGACTTCGGCGATGTTGCGCACTTGCCCAGTGAGGTTTCCGGCCATGGAGTTGACAGAGTCGGTAAGGTCTTTCCAAGTGCCGGCCACACCGGGTACGTTGGCTTGACCGCCGAGTCGACCTTCAGAACCCACCTCGCGCGCCACCCGCGTTACCTCACCCGCGAACGCATTCAGTTGGTCCACCATGGTGTTGATGGTTTCCTTCAGCAGAAGAATCTCGCCGCTGACGTTTACGGTGATTTTCTTGGATAGGTTCCCGGTAGCGATGGCCGTGGACACTTCGGCGATGTTGCGTACCTGCCCGGTCAAGTTGCTGGCCATCGAATTTACGGAGTCAGTAAGGTCCTTCCATGTGCCTCCTACGCCGGGCACCTGCGCCTGGCCTCCAAGCCTGCCGTCAGTACCAACTTCCCGGGCCACGCGGGTTACTTCCGAAGCGAATGACCTCAACTGGTCCACCATCGTGTTGATAGTGTCCTTGAGCTCGAGGATTTCGCCTTTCACATCGACCGTGATCTTGCGCGACAAATCGCCGCGGGCGACGGCCGTTGCGACTTCAGCAATGTTGCGCACCTGTCCGGTCAGGTTGCTGGCCATGAAGTTCACGTTGTCAGTAAGATCCTTCCACGTGCCGGCCACGCCCGGCACCTGTGCCTGGCCACCGAGCTTGCCTTCGGTACCGACTTCGCGGGCCACGCGAGTTACTTCGCCGGCGAAGGCGTTGAGTTGATCCACCATCGTGTTGATCGTGTTCTTGAGTTCGAGAATTTCGCCCTTCACGTCTACCGTGATCTTGCGCGACAAATCGCCGCGGGCCACCGCGGTAGTCACTTCGGCAATGTTGCGTACCTGACCAGTGAGGTTTCCGGCCATGGAGTTGACGGAGTCGGTAAGATCCTTCCAAGTGCCAGCCACACCCGGCACATTCGCTTGTCCGCCCAATCGACCTTCAGTGCCCACTTCGCGTGCCACGCGAGTCACTTCGCCAGCGAAGCGGTTCAGTTGATCCACCATGGTGTTGAGAGTTTCTTTGAGTTGCAAAATCTCACCGCGCACGTCCACGGTGATCTTGCGGGAAAGATCGCCACTAGCGATGGCCGTTGCCACTTCGGCAATGTTTCGTACCTGACCGGTCAGGTTGCTGGCCATGAAGTTCACGTTGTCGGTAAGATCTTTCCACGTGCCACCCACTCCAGGCACTTGCGCCTGACCGCCCAGCTTGCCTTCGGTACCGACTTCGCGCGCTACGCGCGTGACCTCTCCAGCAAAGGCGTTGAGCTGGTCCACCATGGTGTTAATGGTGTCTTTGAGCTCGAGAATTTCGCCCTTCACATCGACCGTGATCTTGCGCGACAGGTCGCCGCGCGCCACGGCGGTAGTTACTTCAGCAATGTTCCGCACCTGCGCCGTCAGGTTTCCGGCCATGGCATTAACGGAGTCAGTAAGATCCTTCCATGTGCCAGCCACGCCGGGCACAACGGCCTGGCCACCGAGTTTACCGTCGGTGCCCACCTCGCGGGCCACGCGCGTCACTTCTGACGCGAATGACCGTAGCTGGTCCACCATCGTATTAATAGCTTCTTTGAGCTGAAGAATTTCGCCGCGGACGTCCACGGTAATTTTGCGGGAGAGATCGCCGCTAGCCACGGCGGTCGCTACCTCAGCGATGTTGCGCACCTGTCCGGTTAGGTTACTCGCCATCGAATTTACCGAATCGGTGAGGTCCTTCCATGTACCTGCCACTCCGGGCACCTGCGCCTGGCCGCCCAGTTTGCCGTCCGTACCTACCTCGCGGGCCACGCGCGTAACCTCCGCTGTGAACACGCCCAGTTGCTGAATCATCGTATTCACGATGTTGGCTGACCGCAAGAACTCGCCTTCCAGCGGCCGGCCGTCCACGTCCAGCCGCACCGTCTGGGTCAGGTTGCCCTGAGCCACCGCCGCGATGGCGCGCGTAACTTCTGTCGTCGGACGAAGCAGATCCTCCACCAGTGTGTTGACCGAGGCTTCCATCTCGCCCCACGCGCCCCTGGACTCATGAAATCGCGTTCGTTCGCGGGTTCGTCCCTCCTTGCCCACAACCTGCCCCACACGCTTTAGCTCGTGCGCCATTTGCTGGTTGGCAGCGACAATCTCGTTGAAAGTGTCAGCGATTTTGCCGGCGAGGCCCGTCCAGGAGCCCGGGAGCCGTACAGAAAAGTCTCCATCGCGCACGGTTTGGAGGCTCGCGAGGATCGCCGTGAAATCAGCTGATGCAGGCTCGGCGGTTACACTCGAATGCCCATTGTTTTTTTCGCTCGTCTTGGGCGCGCTTTGTATGGTCGCGGTGGTCGCGTTACGATCATTTCTTTTCATGGTCTTCTCTTAGTGAAGGAAGAGTCAGCCGTTCCATGCAATCCCCTGGTACGGAAAATGGGCGTTCCCAATGGAAAACGTCGCGATTCCTCCCTGCGACAAATCAGCATTGCGACAGAATAGCTGCACTTTCCGCAGGCATCCATTCCAATGTGTCAATAAACACGGGATAGAACTTCGGCCTTGTGGATTTCTTATCACGAACGTTAGAGGTTCGCCCTACAGTATTTACTGTAGGTTCTTAGGAGGTTGGGCGGTAAAAGCTATCCTCAAAGGAGTTAGCCAGACACGACGGTAATTTTAGCGATGATTCGGGAGGGGAGTGGGAGGGAATAAATCCCCCAGCAGGTTCGCTGGGGGCCTCAGTTGGGATGATTACGATGCCCGGCGGTTTCCAGTCTGCTCGGAGCTCTCCTCACTATCGCGTTGTCGCGAATCGTCACTGCTAGGAGGTTCTTCTTGGACGGATCCTGCTGGTTCGGGTTCTGTCCGCCTTGGTGCGAGGGATTTTTTTGAGACGGATCCACCGTCCCTGCCGGGTTCGATTGTTTGTTGCGGAGGTCCTTTTCAGTTTCGTTTCCCATGAATTGCTCCTAAATATTAGGTGACTGATCGCGCACACTCTTGCAGATTTGTGCAGCGTTCAATCGCTTTAGTTGCTTGAAGTGACTTCTGGGTGGCCTGCCGACGCTGAGTTCGTGTCGTAGTGGATACCGCAAGCGTTTCACGCTGGTCGGACACGAACAAAAGAATATCCCAGCGAGATTATTAGGGCAGAAGGCAAGCGCCGATGCTTAACGAGGAAGGTACTATCCAACGCATGCCTTCTGCCCCTCGCGTTGGGGCTGTTCTAAGGAATAGGCTTGTTATTCGGGAAAACCCATCGGGCCGATTCTGTATTTGCCGAAGACAGTTCCCTGATGGCGTCACCGAGTCGGTCCTTCGTGGTTTGCTCGAATCGCCTTCGTTTTTTTGCTAACGAAACCCTTTTGGGCAAAGGTCCATTCTTCGATAGCGAAGGATCCTCGAATGCTCATGGCTGATCGTATGGGGATACGGTATTCACCCGATTGCTGGCATCGCCATCGTGCGCTATCTTCGTAGAAGTTCGTATCTACGCCTGGTGTCGGTAGGTTTCGACGCGGGTCAAGGCGGTCATGGGTTAGTGTCGGCAACCCCGACGTTCGGACCCTCACGACCGCCTTTCATATTTAGTGCGTATTACATGGCGATAGCATCATCGGGGTGGGTTCGGTATTATGGTCATAACGGGGCTGTGAGACGACATGCTCACACAACAAAACTTTCACTTTCTTTCGGTACCCCTCACGAGACACTCGATATAGGTTCTGACTATGGCGGAGGAGAGTTTCTGGATCAGCTGGCGTGAGCGCCTGGCCGCTCTTCGTAATGTGCCGCCGGTACTGAGAATCGTGTGGGAATCGGCACCCGGGGTCGTCGCGGGAGGGCTGATTTTCCGCGTCTTCGCTTCACTGCTCCCCATGGGACTGTTGTGGATCACAAAGCTGATCGTCGACAGCATCGTGGACGCAGTGTCTACCCATCATCCCGTACAGCCTCGATTCTGGTGGCTGGTTGCGGCGGAATTCGGCTTAGCTGTTTTAGGCACTATTCTCACGCGAATTATCGATTACTTGGATTCTCTTCTCGCCGACAAGTACACCCGCCACGTCAGCATCCGGGTGATGAAACACGCGGCCGAACTGGATCTTTTGGCCTACGAAAACCCGGTCTTTTATGATCGGTTGGAGCGAGCCCGGGTGCAGGCTACCGACCGCCTGGGAATGATCCAGTCGATAGGACGGCTTGTCCAACAGGTCGCGACCGTAGTCTCGTTGTCTATTTCGATCATGCTGTTCTCCCCCTGGCTCATGCTCCTTCTTGTAGCCGGTGTTGTCCCAGCGTTCCTGGGCGAGAGTCACTTTGCATTCCTTGGCTACGCCAAGAACTTCCGGCAAACCCCGATCCGACGCCAACTCGATTACCTGAGAGTACTGGGCGGCAGCAGGGAAGCCGCGAAGGAACTCAAGCTGTTCGGCCTGAATCAGTTTCTCACCGAGCGCTTCACACGTCTCTCGGACGAAATCTACGATGAGAACGTCGCCTTGTCACGTAGCAGGCTGATTGTCGGCTCGTTTTTGTCAGTCGTCGGCACGATGGGTTATTACTCGGCGTACGTGTTCGTGATTTGGCGAACAATCTCGGGCGCCCTCAGCATCGGCACACTGACCTTTCTCTCTGGGGCCATTCTTCAAGCCAGCAGCAATATCCAGCAGATTTTCTCGACCCTCTCCGGCATCGCGGACCAGGCACTCTTCCTCACTGACCTGCTTGCGTTCTTTGAAATGCAACCGACCATCCGGTCCAAGCCCAATGGGCTGGCGGCTCCGAGGCCGATCTTGCGCGGATTTGAGTTTCGTGACGTCTCGTTCCGATATCCGGGCAGTCCTCGACTCATTCTCGACCGGATGAATTTCCTTCTCCAGCCGGGAGAGCGAGTGGCGTTGATCGGGGAGAACGGGCAAGGCAAGACAACCGTGGTGAAATTGATCACCCGGCTCTACGATCCTACAGAAGGGCAAATCCTGCTTGATGGTGTGGACCTGCGCGAGTACAGTCTCGAAGATCTTTATCGCGAGATCGGCGTCATCTTTCAGGACTTCATGCGATATGAAATGACGGCCCGGGAAAACATAGCAATCGGGCGCGTCGAGGAAGTTGACAATCTGGCACTCTTACGGACGGCAGCGCGGAAGAGCATGGCGGATAATGTAATTGCTCGACTTCCGCGAGGTTACGAACAAATGTTGGGTAGTCGTTTCGATGGCGGCCAGGATCTTTCAGGTGGAGAATGGCAGAAGGTTGCGCTTGCTCGTGCCTACCTGCGAAACGCGCAACTTCTGATTCTCGACGAGCCCACGGCTGCGCTCGACGCCCGAAGTGAATTCGAGGTGTTTCATCGCTTTGCTGAACTTACTACTGGAAAGATGGCGCTTTTTATTTCACACCGATTTTCTACCGTGCGTATGGCAGATCGCATCGTAGTACTCGACAACGGCAAGATTGCTGAAGAGGGAAGTCACGACCAATTGGCAGGTATGGGCGGCCGGTACGCCGAAATGTTCGAAATGCAGGCCGCCAGCTATCGCTAGGAAATCCCAGGAAACGAAGAGATGCCACAGGACATTCATCTGGAACTGATCAACGGAGAAGCCGACCGGAGCCTCCCGACTCCGGGAGAGATGGCGTCGAACGAGCGCGCATTGCGCTCAAACGCGGCGGAGTTGGCGCGTAATCTGTCGTGGCTGCCGAGCGAAAGTCCGTCACGAGTCTTTGCCGAGCGTTTCCGCAAGCTGACCAAAGCGCTTAAGCCGGTGCTGAGACGGGTTACGGTACCGTCCCATGGTGCAGCGATTTCAGACGACTCCCGCTGGATCTACGACAACGTCCACCTAATCGTCTCGGAACTTGACTACGCAGGCGAAACCTTTAAGCGCCGGCAAAAACTTCCTCATGTTCGCACGCCGAGTGGCGCGATCGTTCCCAGAGTGGCAGCGCTCGCTGAGGCATTTCTCGGTGCCACTGGATACGAGTTTAGTGCGGCAACGTTCACTTCCTATGTCGAAGCCTTTCAACAACAGAGAATTCTCAGGACAAAGGAGCTATGGGCACTTATCCCTGCTCTCAAATTGGCCTTGTTGGAGCAAATCGCAGTCCGTGGTTCCCAGGTTATTGCAAACCCGTCCGGATCGTATGACATCGGCGTCTGCGTGCGCAGTCTTCGCGATGTGATGCAGACGTCCTGGAAAGATGTACTCGAGCCGCTGATTCTATTCGATAACATTTTGCGCCGAGATCCAGCCGGCACCTATTCTCGGATGGATTTTGACAGCCGTGACCTCTATCGAACCAGGCTTGTAGAGATCGCCGAGCACTCCGATTTTAGTGAGATGCAGGTCGCCAGCGAGGCGCTCGCTCTTGCCCGGGAGGCCCAGCAGCGAAACGAGACGGATCCGCGGGTAGCCCTGCGGTGCTCGCATGTTGGCTATTATCTTCTGGCGGAAGGCACCACCTTGCTTCATCAGAGGGTGGGTTTCACACCTTCGTTGTACCAGCGAGTATGTTCAGTCCTCCGCCGGTACCCGGATGAGTTTTACCTCTCCACGATTCCCGTGCTGACTTTAGCCTTGATGTCGGCGATTGTGTTGCTTTTGATCGACGCTCAAGGTTCACCCGGCCTCGTTCTGTTCTCCATGCTGGCGCTGTGTCTGCCTTGTTCCCAGGCGGCTGTTCAGCTGACGAATTATTTGATCACCTCCCTGCTGGAGCCGCAGATTCTGCCAAAGCTTGATTTGTCTGAGGGAGTTCCGGACGACTGCGTCACGTTCGTGGCTGTCCCAAGCCTGCTCCTCGATGAAGGACAAGTTCGCAGGCTGGTAGATGAGCTTGAGGTACGCTTTCTCGGCAACCACGATCCCAATATGCATTTTGCTCTCCTGACCGACCTGCCCGACTCGCCCTCGGAGCCTCGGGAAGACGATCCATTAGTAGATTTGTGTGCGGAATTAATAGGTGGCTTAAACGAGAAATATGCAGGGCGTGGGATGGGGTCATTTCTTTTCTTCCATCGTCACCGCGTCTACAACCCGCGCGAGGAAGTCTGGATGGGATGGGAGCGCAAGCGCGGCAAGCTTATGGATCTGAATCGGCTGCTTCGAAAGCAGTACGACAGCTTCCCGGTCAAAATTGGAGACCTCTCCATCCTGCCACGGGTTCGGTTCGTGATTACGCTTGATGCGGACACAGAAATGCCGCGAGGCTCGGGCCACCGGATGATTGGAACTCTGGCGCATCCTCTAAACCAGGCAATCATGGATCCGGAAAAGAACATCGTCATCGCTGGTTATGGCATCTTGCAGCCGCGTGTCGGGGTCAGCGTTCAAAGTACCGCGCGCTCCCGGCTGGCAAGCATCTATTCCGGGGAGACGGGATTCGATATCTATACCCGCGCGATTTCTGACGTGTATCAGGATCTGTATGGGGAAGGCATATTTGCCGGAAAAGGAATCTATGAAGTTGACATTGTCCAGCGGGCGCTCGATCGCCGGTTTCCACGTAATGCTTTGCTGAGTCACGATCTGATCGAAGGTGCTTACGCGAGAGCGGGCCTGGCGAGCGACATCGAGGTGATTGAGGATTACCCCTCTCACTACAGCGCCTACAATCGCCGTAAACATCGCTGGTTGCGGGGCGATTGGCAAACCGCCGAGTGGCTGTTGCTGAAAGTTCCGGATGAGTCGGGACAGAGAGTGCGCAATCCGATCTCGATTGCCGCCCAATGGAAAATTCTCGACAACCTGCGGCGAAGCCTGGTCGAGCCTGCCACCTTCTTGTTGCTCGTGCTGGGGTGGATCGCGCTGCCTGGATCGCCAGCCTTGTGGACGCTCGCCACGATCGCCATCTTGGTTGTGCCCACATGGTGCCAGTTTGTGTTCGAACTGATCCACGCCGCGGTCCAGAAAAAGTCCGTAATGGCTCGCGACGCCGTCGACACTCTGATTGCAGCGAACGTTCACGTCTTCTTAACACTGACATTTCTTGCCCATCAAATGTTGATCTCGCTCGATGCCGTCGTGCGCACGCTGGTTCGACGCATCGTGACCCGGCAGCGGCTCTTGCAATGGGAGACGGCGGCAGAAGCGGAGATTGGCGGTTACAAGCGCACCTGGCTGGACAGCTATTTGGATTGGACGCCGGCGCTTGCGGTCGCATTGGGTTTTCTGGTGTGGTTTGTGCGGCGCAGCGCTCTTCCTGCCGCATTGCCGATCCTGCTGCTCTGGACCTGCAGCAAACTATTGTCGGGATGGCTGAACCGCCCGCCTCGCGCCCTGCGCAGCCAAGTTCCTGAGCAGGATGAATTATTGCTTCGGCGCGCCGCGCTCCGTACCTGGCGTTATTTTGCTGAGTTCAGTACCGAAGAGCACAACTGGCTGGTACCGGACAATGTGCAAGAGAAGCCTCTTACGATTGCGGCTCGCATTTCGCCTACAAATTTGGGCCTTCTGCTGAATGCAAGGCAGGTTGCGTGCGAATTCGGCTATCTCACCATTCCCGAGTTCGCCGAGCAGACGATACGTACTCTGGCCACGGTGTCGAAACTGCAACGGTATCGCGGGCATCTGCTCAACTGGTATGACACGCGATCGCTTGCGCCATTGGCCCCGGAACTGGTTTCTGCCGTCGACAGCGGGAACTTGCTGGCTTCGCTTTGGACACTTCAGCAGGGATGTCTGGATCTTCTGGGCCGCCCAGTTTTGCAGACCTGTGTATCCGAGGGCTTCCTGGACCACCTTCGCGTTCTCGTGGATCTTCGCGCGTTATCACGAAAGCACTTCTCTGTTTTTCAACGAGAGGTTAAGAGAAAAAAGTGGCTGTCACATTTGCTAAGTCTCCCGAATGCGTTTGTCGACGAGATCCACCAGAGATCCGCTACGTCGAAGCATCTGAAAGATGTGGAGTGGTTTGCAGAGCAGGCGAGTTTGCGGTTGGGAGCCTTCAGGCAGACAGTAAGCTCCTATGCTCCGTGGTTGCTGCCAGAGTTTGCTTCCTTATGGGACGATCCCGCCATCAACTTGAAATCCGCGCGGGAGCTTCCGGCGCTGGAACGAGTGCCGGATTTCGTCGACGCTCTTGCTGCTCGCATCCGCTTCGTCATGCAGTCGACGAGTGTTGCAGAACAGAATTCGATGTATCAGCGTCTCGAGGCGTTGTTGCCAGAGGCGCGATCAAATGCAATACGTCTGGCGCGAGATCTCAAAACGATCGCCGCTAACGCGGGCAAGCTTGCAAATGAAATGGATTTTCGGTTTCTTTTGAACCAGCGCAAGCTGCTGTCGGTCGGATTCGATGTCAAGACTCAACAGGTTCATGCCGCCTGTTACGATTTGCTTGCAACTGAATCGCGCACGGCCGTGTTCGTAGCCATTGCCAAGGAGGACATACGCCAAGAGAGCTGGTTTCTGCTTGGCCGCGCACATAGTTTGGATCACGGGCGTCCTGTTTTGCTTTCATGGACCGGGACCATGTTCGAGTACTTGATGCCGTTCGTGTGGATGCGCTCCTATCCGAACACGCTTCTGGAACGCTCGGCGAGCGCAGCGGTCCGTTCTCAACAGGAGTACGCGGCGAACAAACGCATTCCGTGGGGCATATCGGAATCGGCTTACTCCAGGGTGGATGAGGCGGGTAATTATCAGTACTATGCTTTTGGAATTCCTCAGCTCGCGCTTAGCAAGCATGACAATCCGTTCGTAGTCTCTCCGTACTCAACTGTCCTGGCGCTGCAGGTGTGTCCGTCGGATGCTCTGAAGAATCTGCATCGAATGAGTAACGACGGGTGGTTGGGGGCCTACGGATTTTACGAAGCTGCGGACTTCACTCCTTCCCGAGAACATTCGTGGCGTCGTCGCTACGAATTGGTACGCTGCTGGATGGCTCATCATCAGGGCATGAGCTTGCTCACCATTGCCAATTTCCTTCACGATGGCGTGGTACAGCAGTGGTTCCACAGTGAGCCGCGTGTTCAAGCTACGGAGTTGCTGCTGCATGAGAAGCCAGTCGCTCATGTCCGCGCAACGCGTGGCTACGGAGCCGCAGCCGCATGAGCCCAGCCCGGGTGGCTGGATCCCAGTTTCAATTGAGTTGTTTCAGCGTTTGATTTCCATTTGCTAAGGTGCTTGATGCGGAAATCTTGCCTAGTCCAGACGTTTGCCATTTTCGTCGCGATGGTCGCTCAAGGTGCGCTCACGCTGAATGCTCAGGTCAACCCGAAGCTGGATGTGATCGTTGTGGACGCGAACGCGCCATCGCATGCCTTTCCGCACTTTTGGGAGCACATGTTCGGATCCGGACGCGCGGTCCTTAGCCTGCGAGATGGCTATCGGCATGACTTGCGCGAGGTAAAGCAGGCGACCGACTTCGAATACCTGCGCTTCCACGCTATTTTTCACGATGAAGTTGGTGTCTACGACGAAGACAGCCAGGGGAGCCCAGTCTACAACTTCTCCTACGTCGATCAGATCTACGATGGATTGCTGGCCAACGGTGTGAAGCCGTTTGTTGAGCTGAGCTTCATGCCGCAGAAGTTGGCGGCTCACAATATCCTGCACAGTTTCTGGTACAAGCCGAACGTTTCTCCGCCGAAGGATTGGGTCAAGTAGGACGACCTCATCGCCGCGTTTGCTAAGCATTTGGTCGACCGTTACGGCATCGATGAAGTTGCGCAATGGTACTTCGAGGTTTGGAATGAACCTAACCTGGATTTTTGGGCGGGAGAGCCCAAACAGGCAAGCTACTGGGAACTCTATGATCATTCTGCACGGGCGATTAAGAGCGTGAATCCGAGGCTTCGGGTGGGCGGCCCCGCTACCGCACAGGCGGCGTGGGTGGATGCCTTCATCAAACATTGTGCCGAGAACAAAGTCCCCGTGGATTTCGTCTCGACTCATGTCTACGGCAACGATAGGGCTCAGGATGTTTTCGGGACCCACGAGGATATTCCACGCGACAAAATGACCTGCCGCGCTGTGAAGAAAGTTCACAATCAGATCGAAACTTCGGAGATGCCGCATCTGCCATTGATCTGGAGCGAATTCAACGCCAGCTACAAGAATGAACCCGAGGTAACGGACTCAACGTACATGGGCCCGTGGCTGGCGGATACCATTCGCCAGTGTGACGGCCTGGTTAGCAGCATGTCGTACTGGACTTTCTCCGACGTCTTTGAGGAGCAAGGAGTGGTGAAAACGCCTTTTTACGGTGGCTACGGGCTGATCGCCGCCGGCGGTATTCCGAAACCCGCATACAACGCCTTCAAAATACTGCACCAGCTCGGAGATCAGCGCATCGAGATGAATTCCGATTCAGCCCTGCTTACGCGCAGGAACGACGGCACGCTGGCGCTTGCGATATGGAACTACGCTCCGCCGGGCGAGATGGGTTTGGCAAGGACCATCACTTTGCGGTTCGAGAACACCAAACAACAGTCTGTTGCGATTTCGCGCCTTGATCACGAACACGGGGATTTCCACTCCGTCTACGAAGAGATGAATTCGCCTCGATATCCTACGCCTCCGCAGATTCAACAGCTGCGTCGCGCCAGCGAGCTTCCCGAACCGGAGACTCTTAAGTTAAAAGGGGACGAACTGACCCTCACACTGCCCCCACACGGCTTGGCACTCATTGAATTGAAGTAACTGCAGGGTTTTGTTATCCGGTCGTTTCAGTTGCTGGGCGCACATAGGTCTGGAACCCGGCGCGTTCCATGCCGCGCTTCGCCTCAGGGTTCTTCATAAACGTTTCCCACACGAAACCGGTGCGCGCATTCTCGGCCATCACCATCGTGATTCCGGTGTCGATGCCGATCACATCGGTGTCGTACCAGTTTTTTAATGGATTGAATGCATTCACGAATCCATACCGGCTCCAAGCTGCTCCATAATGATTCTTGATGTTTTGGAGGACGCGCATCACGGGCTGCGGCAGGAAAGGAAGGGAGCCCGCCGACGCGCTAGGGACAACGGTTCCGTCGATTGGCCCCATCGAAGGTGGGCCACCCCAGATCACATAGCCTTTTTGCGAATCCGACGCCGTGATACCCCACAGGTCGTCGCTGTAATCGGGAAATTGTTTTGCCAACTCCAAACAGAAACGGCGATGGACGTCGGTGGCAATCATCGAGTTAAGAAAGTAGTCCGCATACTTGTCGCGTTTGCCGCGGAAATCGAACCAGGCCTGTGAATATTGGTGCACGAACAAAGGCGCGAACGATCCAATGTACCGAAGACCATCATATTCAAAGGTGGCTCGTTTCCACGCGTTCCAGGCTTCGACTCGTAGCGGATATGCAGACGATCCCAATCCCAGGAGATACATCATCATCAGCTCGCTATAGTTATCCCAGCGGTAGGGCAAGAAACCGATTTCGGGCGTCCATCCGTGTGGTAATAAAGACGTGTCCTCTGAAAGCCATGTCCAATCCACGCGATTAAAAATCTCGTATGCCAATAGGCTAATTTCCGAATGCTGGAAGTGCTGGCGGCAGGTAAGAATCCCACAAAGCAGGATGGCTGTATCGACGGAAGAAACCTCGGAGTCCCAAACTCTTTCGCCTGTGTTTATATTGGCAAAGTGATAGAAGAATCCACGATGAGTCGGCAGCTTTTTCCACAAGAAGCGCAAGCTGGCTACGGCCCTCTCGCGCGCGTCGGACAAAGAAACATAACCGCGCTTTTGCCCTATGCAAAGGGCAGTTAGCCCGAAGCCCGTAGCCGCAATACTCGCCACGATTCCGGTGTCATTCGTGCGCGTGTTACATCGGTCCTTCACCATCCCGGTTTGCGGGTTGCCTTGCTCCCAAAAGTAGAGGAAGTTCGCTTTTTCCAACTCCTCCAGCAGCGCGTCATCGGCCGGTGAGAGCGATGTTGGCGCTGGAGGAAGCGCTGGCTTAAGGTGTTGTTCATCCGCAGCGGCTAAAAGGGAGGGAATGCGCCACGAGAAGGGCAGGCAAAGACCCAGGCCGGCCATCTGCTTCAGCAGATCCCGGCGCGGTAGGTTCCTAGGTTTGGGATGTTCCTTGTGTTTCCCGCTCACCTTGTGAAGTTTAGACGATTTCCGAGCTGCGCGTGGAGTCCGGGAACCACAAAAAGCAAAAGCCTTGTGCCCTCAGCGGGAGTTATTCGCGCAGGTCGCATTCAACTAGTCCACACCAGTGTCATAGAATGTAGGGGACGGCATGACTGGCAAGCGAAAGATTGTGCTTTGGGCCTTTGGGATTGCGACTCTCGGAGGTGTCCTCGCTGCGGTGCTCATTGCTATTCACAAGGCACAGCCGATAACGATAAAGGGGGCTGTCCTTCGCGAGGACACCGATCCACAAAAGCAACTGCCTATTGCTGATGTTCAAATAATAGGAACGGACGGTTCGGCCATCAGCACTTCCACATCCGATTCCGCGGGCTTCTTTAGTTTGACTTTGCGCCGGGGACTCAGGAGACGTCAGCCACTCACACTGCGATTCCGGCATCCAGATTACCAGCCACTCGATTTGAACGAATTTGTGGGGGACAAAATCTACATCGCTCGTATGGTGCCAATTTCTCGTGAGACCAAGGCCCATGTGCAATCCGATCACGGCGATGCCACGGTCTCCAACGTCCGGGTTCGGTATTCCGTAAAGGCCACGACGGAAGCGGATGTCGGTAGCGCGGTGAAGACGTTCCAAGTCGTGAATACCAGTGATGTCCCTTGCAAGGGTCGTCACCCGTGTTCGCCCGATGGAAAATGGAAGGCGGCGTTGAGTTCCACATCCCTCGATGCGGGCGAGGGGAACGAGTTCCGAAACGCCAGAGTTTCCTGCATCGCGGGCCCGTGCCCCTTCGCGCGGGTTGAGTTCGAAGATCTTTCGCGCGGAGGTCGGAAGGTCAACGTTTCGGTGCGGAACTGGTCTGACACTACGACTTTCCTGGTGGAGGCTGAGGTGGTCCACCCCATGGTCAGCGATCTTGTGCGCGAGTCGTATCCGGTGATTTTCGGCCAAGCGCTAAATTTCAGTTTGCCGCTCTTAGCGGAGGGACCAAGCATTGAAGCTGAGATCAATGGAGACTCTATTGTTTTCCCGCTGGGGCCGGACCTGTTTCTGAGTTGGGCCGATTGTCACGTCAGAGTTGATAAGGACCAAGCCAAAGCCTATCGCTGTGAGCTCAAGCCTGGGTATCGGTTTAAATAGTTAATGTTTGTCTAAAGAAACCTGTAGCGTCGACTTGATCTGCTTGACGATCTCACTCTCTGCCAGGGACGCGTCGATTATCACAGCGTCGGTTGGTTCTTCCAAACTTGCAAACTGGCTAGCTAGCAAGGTTTCTCTGGCAAAATGCGCCTGCCGCTTTTGCAGCCGGGAATAAAACAGCTCAAAACTACCCTTTAGAAATACGATCTTCATCTCCATTCCTTGCTGCAGTTGCTCTCGATAGCTCTGTTTGAGGGCGGAGCAGGCAAGCACAACATTTCGACCTTTTCCCGTCTGTTGCAGAACGAAATCGTGGATAGCCCACACCCACGGGCTGCGATCGGCGTCGTCGAGGGGAACACCGCGGCTCATCTTCTGTTTATTCAAGGCAGAGTGGAAATCGTCAGCATCGACAAACATCCAGCCCAGGGTTTGAGCGAGCAATTGTCCAACGCTTGTCTTGCCTGAACCTTCCACGCCCATTATGAGGACTACCAAGAAGATGCTCCAAGGCTCTAAAGTGTAGCAGCCCGTCGGAGTCAATCGGGCAAGCGGTTACGACTGTCGCGCGGCAATGTTGTCCGCGACAATGGTTTGCTGAGCCAGCATGCGTCGTTTCAGGCTGACGTAGATGGGTTCACTATCGAGCAACGTCGCTACAACCATCGCGCCAAGAGACGCCACAAGCAAAGCTAAGGTCAGGTCACCGCGTCCTGTCATTTCAACCGTAAGCACGACGCCGGTTAGAGGGGCTCGAACGCTGGCGCAGAAAAGCGCGGCCATTCCGACCACTGCAAAGGCGACGGAAGAAAAACCCAGCGTGGGCATGAGATGGTTCAGGGCTTCCCCGAGAAGTGCACCCGAGGAAGCGCCTAGTAATAGCAGCGGCGCGAAGAGACCTCCAGGCGTGGCCGCACCATACGACCATGGTCCGATGAGAAAGCGCAGGAGGAAAATGATCAGCAGCGCTTTGATGGCGTGGCGCTCGGAAAAAATTGTCTGAGTCAGTGCGTCTCCACTGCCGACCAACGCCGGAGCGAACCATGCGGTAAGTCCGACCACCGCCCCGATGAACGCAGCCCGAGTCACAGAGGAGATAGCAGCTAGGCGGTCTGAAAGACGAAGCAGGACTAAAATCAAGTTGTTGTATAGGGCACCAACTGCACCCAGCAACGCCCCCAGCATGAGAAATGGAAAAAGCAACCAGGATTGGGTTGAACTGACGTGCTTCAAAGTGAAGTCCAGGTTGTTGCCTAGAATTATTCGCATGATCCAGATTGCGACGGATGCAGAGGCTAGGGTCGCGATGAGGAGCCAGGGAGTAAAGCGGGTCGTCAGTTCTTCGAAGACGAAAACTGATCCGCCAATGGGGGCGTTGAATGCGACTGCGAGACCTGCCCCCGCAGCGGCTGCATCGACGACCTTGCGGTCTTCCTGCTCGCGCACGACCCACTTGGAAACCAGCGAGCCGAGTGAGGCGCCCATCTGGACGGTAGGCCCCTCGCGGCCAAGCGCGAGGCCGGAGCCCAGAGCGAGCAGGCCCCCGAAGAACTTGACGGGCACGATAACGGGAGGAGATGGTTTCATCTCCCCCGTCATTACTGCCTCGACGTGTTGAACTCCGCTCCCCGCAGCGAAAGGCGCAAACCGAACCACGAGAGCGCGCGCCAATCCGGCCGCGACGGCGCCCAGCACGACTGGCGCTATCCAGCCGGTGTGTAGCCATGAGTGTGCCTGGTACACGAGCGCGTCGCGCAGACGGTCTGCTCTCGCAAGAACATACCGGAAAGCCGCACCAATCAATCCGATCATTGTTCCAGCCACAAGACTGGCTGCGGCAAGTCGGGCCACGCGCGCATTCAAGAGTGCCATGAAAACAAGGCTCCGTCGCGATCGGGAATAACGGAACTGACGAGCGCTCGTCGGACAGGTGCTAGAGCTGAAAATAGATCCAGGCAAACCGTGTCTTGCGAAACAGGGCAGTGATCACGGGGCGCCCGATCTCGGTCAAGTTTAGTGACAACTTTGACGCTTCTGACCTGTAAGTTCTACCAGTTTCGATCGCCTCATAACCTGCGTAGTCTGGTATCGTGCAGCAGTATCAGGCGCAGTTTGCCCGCTATGTCCACAGCGCTGATCTGCAGAATTGCTTGGGGCGGATCTTTATCTGTAGGCTTGCCGCTCCGGACCAAATACTCTTCCAGCAGTGGCGTGTCAGCGTGACAAGGAGAAAAAATGCGATTCCAGCAACTATGGTTAACGACCGTTCTTTCGGTTTTTTCGTTGTATGCGTGCTCGAGTGTAGCCGCCCAAACCGGAAGTGCTACTCCCAACTCAGATTTGCCGCAGACATATGCGGCTACGGCATTTGGACAATCCGGCGCTCTTGCTGGCAAAAGCTTTGGGGTGACGGTAAACGTCACGGCATGGACCAGCGATCAGGAGGTCCACAATTTCGCAGCTGTTCTGAAAAGTGGCGGCCCCAACGGCCTGGTCAGCGCCCTGGGGAAATCGCAAGAGGTAGGCCGCCTGTCGCCCACTGGGTTCGTCGGCAGCGCCTTTCGCATTGCACGGCTGAAACCGGCGGCTGGGGGAGAAACCAAAATCATCATGGTGACCGACCGCCCGATCTCTTTCGGTGAAGCGTATAACAGCACACGTTCCCGCGACTACCAGTTCGGTATCGTGGTGCTGAACTTAGATAAGGATGGCAATGGCACGGGAACCCTGGCGCCCGTATGCAAAATCAAATTCAACAAGAAGGATGAACTGGAGATCGAAAACTACGGCCAGAAACCTTTGCGCCTCGCCAATGTGCGGCAGATGAAATAAGGACACCTAAGATCACTCTGCCTTGTGCCAGGTTTTGTCCGGCGCGTAACCCGTAATAGTGCTGGCCAGTTCGGCTGTCTTGGGACCGAGGTCTTTTTGGTAGATGACTCCATCCTGGTTGACGATGAAAGTCATCACCCCTGAGGACCGGTAGTCAGCCGGATAGGCAAGGAGGGCGAAGCCTCCGGTCATCTCACCGTTCACGATGTAACTTTTGGCGCCGCCAGGCGCACTCTTTTCTTGTGCAGTCAGTATCCGATAGTAGTAGCCGTGGAAAGGCGAAGGTTCCTCGCCCTGCTTTTTGCCGTATCCTTCACCAGTGGCATATGCAACTAGCGGGCCGGCGGGACTCTCCTGTTCACCCTCGGATGTTTTCCAGTAGAGCCCGTTGTGCTGGCCTTCGTCGCTGGCAAACTTTTGCGCGTATTGCGGAGGTTTGCCATCACGCGACTGGCTGTAGTAATCGTTCTCGGCGTCTATGAGGGCATCCAGGACCTCCATTGCCGCGAACTCATTATTGCCGATGCGGCGGAACAAGATTTCTTTTGTGGCAGCCTCGGTGTCGAAGTACCAAACTCCACCTTTGCTAACCAGCGGTAAAGGTACGGGCCAATTCTCAGCTCCGACATAGAGGGTCGTGGTCCCATTCGGCTCTTTTGCCAGCCGGTGCATCTGCTGGTATTTGGCAACGAACTCATCCCTGCTTTTCTTGTCTTGGACGTCGTCGCTGGAGGAGACGATTGGAGCTCCAGCCGGTCCCAGAATTTCGAGCATAGCTGACTTGTCGCCGCTCTGAGCGGCAGCAAAGAGGGCCTGACTTGCATCGTCAGCAGAGGGAAAGGTCTTCTGTCCAGCCTGCTGGGAGAACCCAAGCCCTGCCAGGATAAGCAGCAACAAGGGCAGGAGAGAGCCCACATTTGCCAAAGAGTGTTTTTCCGTTTCCTGGATCAGCGAGCGCTGTGACATTAGCATTTTCTCCATTTGAGTAGGTCCGATCGTTGACTGCGCCATCCTCAGCGTTTTCTGGCACCGCCCGTACGTGCGGCGCCGCCGCTGGCGCGTGCCGTCCCGCCTCCGCCGGTATAGCTCGATCGCCCTCGTGCTTGCGTGGCAGCGGTGTTTCCCCCTGCACCGTAGCCACTGAAGGCGCCGGACTTCGTTCCTGGGTCGCGGTTCTGGCCGTATCCGCGAGCGGCCTCATTCTGCGCCCGATTTTGCACCTGTGCCCCGTTGTTTTGCACGTTGCCCCGATTCGCGGGCAGTTGGCTCGGTTTATTGGCATTCGCAGGCAATTGGGCTGGTCTATTCGTGGTGGTGTTCCCGCCTGGGTTGATGTTCACAGTATTGCCGCCACGATTGACGGTGTTGCCGCTCATATTGCCACCACGATTCACCGTATTCCCACTGCGATTTACGTTGGCGTTTCCGCTACGGTTAACATTGCTGTTCCCGCCATACGGAGTTGGCCTTGGATAGTTGTTGGGATTGCGGTAGTAGGAATTCCGATTCACAAACACGTTGCTGTTGGATACGTAAACGTTGCGGTTGTACATCACATTTCCGCCGTGCCAGTTGCAGTTCCAGGAATTCCATCCCCAACCGCAGCATCCTCCGCCATTGATGGCCGCTCCGACCATCATTCCAACGCCAAAAGAGATGATGGCGGCCGCAGCTACGTCGGCGCCACTGTAGCCAGGATAGACTGGCACCGGTGTGCCGTACACGACTGTTGGGTTGTAAGTGGGAACGTAGACGACTTGGGGATTGGCAGGCTGGACGATAATCGTAGTCTGGCTCCCGGTACCCTGGGTGGTGACCGTCTGTTGCGGAGTAGTTTTGAGATTCCCAGCGTCTTTTGCCTTTCTGCGAAGTTCCTGCACCGCCTTCATCACGTCCTGCTGCTGGTTGAAATATGCGTCGCCCAGCGCCGAGGTCCAGGAGAGATTCTTGCTCATGTTGTCGAGCACAGAGGGAAACTGCGTCAGTGCCTTCACGCTCTCGTCCCACGGTTGCGGGTCGACTGCCTTGGCCAGATCTTCACCCTTCAGGCTGCTGTTTTGCTGCATCCAGCGGTCTGCTTCTACGATTTGGGTCGGGTAGGTCGATCCAGCCAGAATCTGCGCCACCAGAGCATCCGGGTAAAGGGCGATAGGCGCCACCAGTTGCTCCAATTGCTCAGCCGACTGCCCGGCCGGAGCTTGGGCAGTTGTCGGCGTCGACTGGTAGGCATTGGCCTCTAGCGGACAGATCGTCATCACCATGGTCCATGCCAGGAGGAACGCGGTTATCTGTTTCGAAGTCGTCCTTGTGCTCTTCACGCTTCGTCTCCGATCGTGATGCGATGTTGCTAATGCGAGACAATTCTCTGCACCTCTCCGAAATTCAAGAGCATGCAGAATCGGTCATCTGCCTGTAAGAACCGCGCGTGGTCCATACGGCATTTAGCTCGAAGGATCTCCTGCCAGCGATTACTCGTCAACAGAACTTCGATGATTTTCTAAATCAGAATATTGGTCGGCAAGAAGGTATACGACTAGCAAAACTCTTAGTTCGGAGGCGGCGCTTGAGAACGGCCCGGCAGAGGTTCGAATGCGGACTACGCAACCCGCTTCGCTGGCAGAGACGTTGCGAGGCTTGTTCTTTCCTCGGCGGCGGATACGATTTTCATTGCATTCCAGTCATAGGGAAGCTCCTTGCCGCATTCGAGGCAGACCACGTACGTACCTGTGACGCTGGCCTTCCTGCGACCGGAACCAGGGCGAAGGGTCATAGGAAAACTGTAGCGAAGGTGCCAACATCCGAAAACCGCGCTGAGCAATTTTTCCAACATATGCCCTCCCAACACGCTTCCGCTTCGTCGAAAACCGAAACCGCGCCCCACGTCTCGAGATAGAAAGGCGCTCCCTCACACCGCTCGGCGGCGCCAGGAAGCGCTCCGGCGGCGAGGAACGTCACTGTGCGGTATCGCCGCCCGTTTCCGAATTACAGCAGGGATGCCCTCACAAATGGAACTAGCAGAAACACTAGAAAACGGAAATAAATTGCATGTCAGTCTGCCAGTCCATTCTTGAGGTTTTCAGCCGCTTGGACCGAATCAACCCACGGCTCGCCGTCTTCGAGCCAATACGAGATTGCGCTTGAGCAACGACGGGAACACTCCCACGTGTCATCCTCTTGAGTCATCAGTTCAGCACCGCCAGGTCCGCGACTTCGGCTTTTGAACTTTGACCAGGCGGAGGCTGTCGCAATTGCTGCAAGTTCGCACTCTCGTAGTCGATGATTTTTCGTCTTTCCGGCGGCGTGTCTGCTGGATGCTGGAAGAAAATCCCCAAGTGCGACTCATCGGCGAGGCCGCCGATGGAGCAGAGGCGGTTCAGAAAGCCGTAGAATTTCAGCCAGATCTCATTCTGCTGGACAGCGACCTTCCAAAACTAAGTGGAATCGAAGCTGCCCGACAAATCCGGAAAGTCGTTCCCAAGTCCAAAATACTCTTCGTGAGCCAGGATTCGAACCCCGAGGTGGTGCAAGCCGCATTTCAGTTGGGTGCTCGGGGTTACGTCATAAAGTCGGATGCCGCACGGGAGTTGTTGACTGCGGTGAAAGCAGTCATCCAGGGCGCGCGGTACGTGAGTCGCGCATTGGCGGGTTCAGATCTAACCGACGCAGCGAGCGAGTAGTCCAGCGCGCAATCTCAGATCGTAATCAACTACAAAAGGAGAATACTTCAACGTGACCCTTAGATGGCTAGCAAGAACAATTCTGTTGTGTATGCTTTTGGCTGTTTCCTCATCGATGTGGGCTCAGACTGCCACATTTCAAATGCTGACCAGTCCGGTTCAGAATACCTGGGCAAACTTCGCCCTTTCCCGCCACGGCAAGGTGATGGCTGCCAATTACGGTGGCGAGATCTACCGCTGGACGCCAAACGGCGGATTCGTCGATCTCGGACCCGGAGATCCCAACAGCAGCTCAGTCGCTATTTCGCATGACGGTTCGACCATCGTTTCATCACTCCTGGGCTCCAATCACGCCGGGACTCCCGGATTATGGAAGCAGGCAACGGGCTGGGCTAATCTGGGCCATCCTGCGAACGGATGCAAGTTGGACAACGAATGGGGCAGCGGGTATGGCGTAAGTGGCGATGGCACGGTTGCCGTCGGACTGGCCTGGTACTGCCCGGGCGCTGAAGGCTTTCGTTGGACCAAGAATGACGGCATGAAAGCCCTGTCACATCCCACCGGCAAAAGCAGCCGAGCATCAGCCATCTCTGCCGATGGAAATACGATTGTGGGTTTCTCCGAGGACCCAATCGGAGGTTATCGTCGCCCAGCGCGATGGATTTCCGGAAAAACCGAATTGTTCGCCGGCGCCCATACGATCGGAGAGGCATCAGCCGTGAGTTTTGACGGGTCACAGATCGTGGGCCAGTACACGACTTCGGCTAACGGCATTTACGCCTTTTACTATAGCCAGCAGCACGGTCTCGTCTCGCTCGGTACCGTCTCCGGTATTGCAACCGACCAGAGTTTCGCCAACGGCGTCTCTAGCAATGGGATGACAGTGGGCTGGAGCGGCGACCCGTTTGGCAGCGGGATTCAGGCGTTCGTGTGGACTCCAAAGTTGACCATCCGCTCGCTCACAAAGTACTTAAAGAATCACGGTGC
>Ga0265760_10000069_pt1 | contig 27891 bp, 23 predicted proteins | sample NZIome_2_FD_200831 | JGI IMG/M metagenome (GOLD analysis project Ga0265760, IMG submission 200831) | Metatranscriptome of rhizosphere microbial communities from Maridalen valley, Oslo, Norway - NZI1 (Metagenome Metatranscriptome) | ecosystem: Host-associated > Plants > Roots > Rhizosphere >...
GGCCGCTACTGAAACTCTCGACCTCGAAACGATTGCGCGCATCCGCGATGAGGGCTTCAACCACTCGCGCATCATGGAATACGCCAGTGGATTGTTCGACGGCGTTGGTCCGCGCCTCACGGGCTCGCCCGATTTTGCGAAGGCCGAACAGTGGTCGCTTGACCAGCTCCGGCGGATGGGAGCCACGAACGTTCACGCCGAATCCTGGGGCGAGTTCGGGATGGGCTGGCAACAGGTCGGGACCTCGGCGCAGATGAAGATGCCCGGTACTGCGACTTTTCTGGCGCAAGCTACGCCGTGGTCGCCCGCGACGGCCGGCGAAGTTACGGCAGAAGTCATTGCCGTTCCCGCGCTTAAAGAAGAGAAAGACTTCGACGCCTGGAAGGGGAAGCTGGCGGGAAAAATCATCCTTTACGGCGACGCGCCGAAGATTAATCCCGACCCAGCGAACCCGCTCGAACATTACGACCAGGCCAAGCTCGACCATTTCCGTTCCTATCCACTCGACGGCGACCAGGGGGACAGTTTCGTTCTTCCTAACGATCCTGCGTTCTGGGAAAAGGTATTTAAAGAGATGGCTTTCCTGGAAAAGGTCGGGCACTTTTTCGCAGATGAGCATGCCATCGCAGTCTTGCGGCCCAGCGGCTTCGGCGGAGACCTTCACGATGACACGGGCGCTTCGCTCGGATGGTTCGTGTATCGCCCCGAACACAAGCAGGCGATTCCTTCGGCGGCGATCGCGAGTGAGGCGTTCGGCCGCATGCATCGCCTGGTTTCGCATGGCGTTCCGGTCGCCGTGCGTCTCAACATCGCGACGAAGTTTTATGGCGACCATGAGCCGGGCAGCGACGTGATTGGCGAGATCGCCGGCACCGACCCCGCGCTGAAAGATCAGGTGGTGATGCTCGGCGGCCATCTCGATAGCTGGATCGCCGGCACCGGCGCCACCGACAACGGTGCTGGAACGATCATTGCGCTTGAAGCTATGCGTATTCTGCGCTCGCTCAACATTCAGCCGCGCCGCACGATTCGAATCGGTCTGTGGGGCGGCGAAGAGCAGGGCATCTTCGGTTCGGCTGGTTACGTCAGCAACCACTACGGAGTGCGCTCCTACTCCACCAAAGCCGAAGAACAAGTGGTGCCCGAATTTCTGCGGCAGCAGACTGGCCCGATCACGATCAAGCCGGAACACGCCCGGCTTGACGCCTACTTCAACGCCGACAACGGCGGCGGAAAATTTCTCGGCATCTTCGCCGAGGGCAACCTGGCGGCTTCGATGATCTTTCAGCAGTGGGCCGCTCCCGTAAGCGACCTCGGTTTCAGCACCGTCTCGCTGCGCAACACGGGGTCTACGGATCACGTTTCATTCGATCAGGTCGGGCTTCCCGGCTTCCAGTTTATTCAGGATCCGCGCGACTACGGGACGCGCAGCCACCACACGAATCTCGACACCTACGAACGCCTTTCGGAGCCTGACCTGAAGCAGGCCGCCGTGATTATGGCCGTCTTCGTTTACAACGCGGCGCAACGGGATGCGATGCTGCCGCGCAAGCCGATGCCGCATCCCGAACTAGAGGAGCAGTTGGCAAAACCGTTGGAGGGAATTTATTTCGCATCTCCGACCGCGGTGAAGTAGCGGACGTTCCTGTTCGGTCTCTGATCGACGGATCGACAGATCGAGGGCCGAGACGGAGTTTCGAGCGGGCTTCAACGCGCCTGAAGAATTGCATCGGCGATGCGCGCCGCTTCCACCGCTGCCTTCACATCATGCGTGCGCACGATGTGCGCGCCTTTGAGGAGCAGCGCCGTCTGGCTGGCCAGCGTTCCGAATAGGCGATCCGAGACGGATGCGTCTTTGCCGTCTTTCTCCAGAGTTCGGCCGATAAAGGACTTGCGCGACGTTCCGGCCAACAGTGGGAAGCCCAGGGCTTGCAGATCGTTGAAGTGCGCCAGCAGGGGATAATTTTCGTCAAAGCTTTTGCCGAAGCCGAAGCCGGGGTCGAGCACGATGCGTTCGCGCCGGACCCCAGAGAGCACTGCCGCTTCGGCCCATTCTCTAAGCTCACGTTTCACCAGCAGCACGATATCGCCGGGCGGCGGCAGGGTTCGCCATTCTTCCGGGCGTCCGCGCATGTGCATGAGGACGGCGCCGCATTTTAATTCGGCTACGGTTTTCGACATCTGGCGATCCCAGCGAAAACCGCTGACGTCGTTGACGATCTCGGCTCCGGCAGCCACCGCGGCGCGGGCGACGGTCGCTTTGTAAGTGTCGACAGAGAGTACTGCAGCGGGATGTTTCTTTTTCAGTTCAGCGAGGACCGGGAGCACGCGTTTCAATTCTTCTTCAGCGGTGACTGCGGTTTTGGGGATCGCGGGTTTAGCGGGATTCTTATTGGCATCGTTCAACGACCAAGCGGCAGACGTCTCCACTCGCGCCCCCGGACGCGTCGATTCGCCGCCGATGTCGAGGATGTCGGCGCCTTCGTCCAGCAGGCGTTGAGCGTGTGCGAGGGCCTGGTCGCGGTCGAGATACAGGCCGCCATCGGAAAAAGAATCGGGTGTCACATTGACCACACCCATGATCAGCGTGCGCTTGCCGAGTTCCAGCGAGCGCGAGCCCAGGCTCCATTGGAAGACTGCTCTCATCGCGGACGATTCTAAATGAACGGGACTCCTCGCGAGGGGAGAGCGAATGGCGTGAGGACATTCCCGAGGGTGAGTAAATTCCGGAGCGAGGAAAGTCGCGGGTGCTCCGCCGCTCGCCTGCGCGAAGTCAAAAGCCGGCCGCTGGCGCAGCCGTAGCGGGCAGGAGTGCCCGCCCCCACAAGTCTTACCTGCGCCGCACTGCGGCGCTCCGCCTGCCCAGGGCAACCGCGCCCGGGCCGGTGCCAGTCGGGGGTTTTCGCATGCCATCCAGCAGTTCCTTCAGGACGAATGCGTTGTTATGCTGCTCGTTCTTCGAAGCATAGAGCAACGTGAGCTGTTTCTTTTTGTGCGCGAGAACGTAGAGCTGGCGCAATTCGGTCTCGGCTTCGGGGCGAGCGAGTTCTTTCAGGTATTTTTTGCGAAAACTTTGCCAATGATCGGGCCGGGCATGAAACCACTTGCGCAATTCATCGGACGGCGAAAGATCGCGGAGCCATTCGTGGACGGCAGCTCGCTCCTTGGTCAGGCCACGGGGCCACAGACGGTCCACCAGCACGCGCACTCCATCTCCGCGCTTTGCCGGCTCGTAGACTCGTTTGATCGCGACCGTCATTCTCTGTACTCTCGCTGCCGACTCTCTTGTGGGCTTCTTGTATATCCTCGCGCCTCGGTCGTTACTCGACCTTGGCTCTGTTATTGTAAGGGGATTGTGCCCGCTCTGTCTGCGGGCAGGGCGGCATTTCGGGCGATTGGCGGGCGTTGGCGCATGAAGAAGTATTTTCAGTCATTTCGTTCGACTGTTTTCTTGGCGGGCCTTGCTCTGTTCGTTCTGGCGGTAGGTTGTGGGTGTGACGTCGAACGCCGCAGGTCAGATGCGGAACTTGGGCTCAATCTGGAACAGGCCGCAGGGCGCAAGATTTACGATTCTCATTGTGACCGCTGCCACGATCCTTACTCCACCCACGGCAGAAAAGGTCCTGGACTGAAGGGCGTTTTCAAGCAGCCGTACCTTTCGGTGAGCGGACTTCCCGCCAACGACGAGCGGGTGATCGACATCATTCGCCTGGGCCGCAAAGAAATGCCGGGGTACAGCCAGACGCTCAGCCAGCAGGACGTTGACGAACTGCTGGCGTACTTGCACACCCTGTAGAGTCTCGCCCGGTTGTGTCCGGTGCGCGGTGAAGGACCACGCGGCGGTTCTCGTGGGATAATCCTTCCGTGAAGAGCACGACCAAGTCGGAGCTTTTTCGAAAACTGCCAGCGGTGGACGAGTTGCTTCGCTCTCCGGTGGTTGCTGCACTGGCGACCAGTCGTGGATCTGCCGCCGTGGCGGATGCGGTGCGGGCCGTGCTTGGCCGGTTGCGGGAGGAAATTTCCTCGGGGCTGCTCGACGAGCGGGCTTTGGATTTGGCGCTGTCGGGCGCGGACGGCGCAGTGGAACAGCAACTCCGGCGGGCGCTCGGCTACTCGCTGCGCGCGGTGATCAACGCCACGGGAGTGATTCTGCATACGAATCTGGGACGCGCACCGCTGGCGGAAGCTGCGCTTGACCACATTCGCAAGACCTCAGCGACTTATTCGAATCTGGAATTTGATACTGGCGCCGGCGAGCGCGGAGAGCGCGATGTGCACGCGGAGCGGTTGCTGCGCAGGCTGCTTGGCGACGGCGTGGATCCGGGAGCTTCCGCGGGGCTTCGCCCACGCGGGACAGCCGAGGTGGCTGTCGCTACGCGAGCTGATGTTTCTACCATCGTCGTGAATAACAATGCGGCCGCGGTTTTGTTGGCGTTGAACACGCTGGCTGATGGCGGGGAAGTGATTGTCTCGCGCGGGGAGTTGGTGGAGATTGGAGGGTCGTTCCGCATCCCGGATGTGATGGCGAAATCGGGCGCGATTCTGCACGAGGTTGGCACGACGAATCGCACGCGGGTTGCCGACTACGAGCAAGCGATCAACGAGCGCACGAAACTGCTGCTGCGGGTGCACCGTTCGAATTTTGAGATCAGCGGATTTACGGAGCAGGCTTCCACCGCGGATCTTGCGGGCTTGGCCCGCGAGCGTGGCCTGCCGCTGATGGAGGATCTCGGCAGTGGAGCGCTGGTAGAGCTGCAGACGTTTGGGATTGGCGGCGAACCGAGCGTGATCGACAGTCTGCGCGCCGGCTTGGACGTTGTCAGCTACAGTGGCGACAAGTTGCTGGGCGGGCCGCAGGCTGGACTGCTCAGTGGCCGCCGCGAGTTGATCGCACGGATGCGTGCGAATTCGCTGTTCCGAGCGCTGCGTGTGGACAAACTCACCTACGCTGCGCTGGAAGCCACTCTTCTCGCTTATGTGAAGCGTGACCACGATGCCATTCCGGCGCTGCGCATGATGCGGCTCACGCAGCGGGAGATCGGCAAACGGGCGGAGGCACTGGCGGCGAAAGTGGCATCGCCGAAATTGCAAGTGGAGATCATCGACGGCGAATCCGTGATTGGCGGCGGGGCTGCGCCGTCTGCAGCTTTGCCGACGCGGCTGATCGCGCTCAGTTGCGCCGGCCTGAGCGCTGACGAGTTGTCTGCGCGACTGCGTGCAGCTGATACGCCGATCGTTGCGCGGGTTGAGGAGGGGCGCGTGTTGCTCGATCTGCGAACCGTGTTTCCAGAGCAGGAGGAACTGGTCACGGCGGCGCTACATCAAATCGGGGCGTGATCGTACATCATCGAGTCGGCTTGGGATCGTCGCCGTTTACAGGGGTCTTTAATTACGATCGTGCTGTTACGATCGTCCCGTTGTGGTCATCTTCCTATGATCGTCGGTACGGGCATCGACATTGCCGAAGTTCCTCGTATTCGGCAGGCGATTGAGCGGTTCGGCGACCGCTTTCTTCACCGCATTTTCACCGCGGGCGAGATGCGCTATTGCGATTCCAAGGCGAATCGCATGGAGCGTTATGCTGCCCGCTTCGCGGCGAAGGAAGCGGCGATGAAGGCTCTGGGCACGGGGTGGAATCACGGGGTGCGCTGGCGGGATTGCGAAGTGACGCGAAGGCCGGGCGGGCGACCGACGATTTCATTTCACGGGGTCGCGGCAGAGTTCGCCGCACGGCTGGGAGTGAAGAACGCCGCGCTTTCTATTTCGCACACCGCCGAGCAGGCCATCGCGCAGGTGATTCTGGAGGGCTGACGTGCTCTTGCCCGGCCGCCGAGCAGAGCCCGGCCGATCTCTGCGGCGGTTGGGGAGCTGTCGGCAGGAGGCGAGCTGCGCGCGCCGGACGGGCAAGAGTGCCCGTCCCCACACAATCCACGCTTCCTTTGCCATCTGCTAAACTGTCGCCTTCAACGAAAATTATGCCCGTCACTGCTCCGACTCCAGTTTTGTCACCGAGCAATCGCGAAATCCCTGGGAAGATTGTGCTGACGGGGCTGGCTCTTACCAGCTTTTCGGCGCTGCTTCTGGAGCTGGCGCTCACGCGCCTGTTCTCCGTGATTCTCTTTTATCATTTCGCGTTTCTGGCGATTTCGATCGCACTGCTGGGGCTCGGTGCGGGCGGAGTGTTCGCCTACCTGCTGAAGTCGCGCCTCGCAGCCGTCGACACCCGCACGCTGGCGTCCCGGCTGTGCATGACGAATTCTTTTGTCGTGTTTGTGATGCTGGAGATTGTGCTGCACGTGCCCGTGGCGCTTGAGGTCAGCTACGGAAATTTTCTGCGCTTGACTGTGATCTACCTGACGGCGGCGGTTCCTTTTTTTCTGACGGGGCTGCTGTTTGCAGTGGTGTTTGCGCGTGAGCCTCATCGCATCCCGCGGCTCTACGGAGCCGACCTGGGCGGAGGCGCGCTGGCCTGCCTGGCGGTGGTGCCCCTGCTGAACTGGTTGGGCGGGCCGAATGCGATTCTGATTTCCGCGGCCACGCTGGGGATTGCGGCCATCGTGTGGTCAGAAATAAATTCAGAACGCCGCATCGCGGGGATTTTGGTTCTGGCGATGGTAGCGTTGATCGCGGTGAATCATTCCGGCCGTCTCATTGATGTGGTCTATGCCAAGGGAATGTATCGCAATCCGGCTTGGGTGGAGTACGCGCGCTGGAACGCGATTTCGCGAGTGGAGGTCGACCGGCAGACAGCGTATTCCAAGTCGATTGTCATCGACGCTGACGCCTCCACTTACATCATGAATGCGGATCTGTCGCACTGGGCGGGGACGGAGTGGGAAACCAACCTGATGACCGCTCCGCCCGCGCTGGTTAATGTTTTGCGGCCACACGGGGAATACGCCATCATCGGGCCGGGGGGAGGCGTGGATGTGCTGCGAGCGCTGGCGAAGGGCAGCCCGAGCGTGACCGGGATTGAGATTAATCCCATTATTGCTACCGATATTATGCGCGGGCGCTATCTCGATTATTCGCTGCACCTTTACGAGCGCCCGGACGTGCACATTCACGTCACAGACGGACGGTCGTATCTGCGGTCGACTTCGGAGCGCTTCGACGTGGTGCAGATGACGCTGGTCGATACCTGGGCTTCGACCGCGGCCGGGGCCTTCGCGCTCAGCGAAAATAATTTGTACACCGTGCAGGCGTTCCGCGAGTATTTCGATCACTTGAAGCCCGACGGCATGATCGCCATCACGCGCTGGGAGTTCGAGAATCCTCGCGAGGCGCTGCGAGTGGTTTCGGTGGCGATGGAGACGCTGCACGGCATGGGAATTGCGAATCCGGCGCGGCATTTCATCGTGGCATCGCTCGGTGAGCTGAATAAAGACGGCATCCCGGTGGTGGTGCTGGCCAAGAAGACTCCATTCACGTTCGAGGAAGAAATGGCGGTACGGGCGCACTTCGCAGGTCATGCTCCGCTCACCGCGCTCTACATGCCCTCGGCGCCGCCCGATAACCCGTTCTCGCAGCTGATCGCCGGTAATGACCCTTACGGTTTTGCCCGCACGTATGCCTACAACGTTTCGCCTGTGACCGACAATGCGCCGTTTTTTTTCTTCACGCTCAAGCCGGGGCAGATTCTTGGGGAAAAAGGCTTGCAGGAAGGTGTGGACTGGAAGGTGAATCTCGGCGTGCTTGTGCTGCTTCTGGTTTTTGGAATCTCGGTGGTGGCGGTGCTGGCGTTTCTGATTCTGCCTCTGGCCTTCAAGGGCGGAACAGAGCGGCAGTCGCCGGTTCCGCTGCTGTATTTCATCGCGGTGGGGCTCGGCTATATTCTGGTGGAGATCGCCTTCATTCAGCGGTTCGTGCTTTTCCTGGGGCACCCTACTTATGCGCTCACGGTTGTGATCTTCTTGCTTATGCTCTCGAGCGGGGCGGGAAGTTTGTTCTCACGCGTCTGGCTGCCGCGAACTGAACAAGGCTGGATCCCTCTGGCGCTGGTGGTCTTCGTTCTTGTCGTGAATGTAATTTTTCTTCCCGGCCGCCTGGCAGCGCTGGTGGGCCTGGCGTTCAACTACCGGCTGGTGATCAGCGCGGTGCTGCTGGCACCGCTGGGCTTTGTGATGGGCATGCCCTTCCCAACCGGCCTGCGGGCGCTGGCCTCGTCTCCAGCGCCCGAGTTTCCTTCGGCGGAAGCGCGTCCTGAAAATGCGGTGGAGTGGGCCTGGGCCATGAACGCGGCGGCCAGCGTTTTGGGGTCGGTGCTGGCCATGCTGATTGCGATCCAGTTCGGGCTGACCGTGACTCTGGCCTGCGGAGCTGGCGCCTACCTTTTGGCGCTGTTGCTAACGCGCGCGCTGCGCTCCCAAACCGCCTGAAGAGGCACAGCCCTCGGGTTTGCTATGATGCAACGAACAGATTCCTGCTTCCTGGTCTGTGGGAATCCGAGAAAAGACACTGGGTTTGACCGCGATTGGGGTTGGCCACGATGAGGAGATCTCTTGCCTAGCCAGAAGCAGCTTAAATGGTCGGAGCTGCGCGTCGGCATTACGGTGCTCGTCTCCTGCGTGACGCTGGCCGTGCTGCTCTTTCTGATGTCGGGCACGCGCGGGTTGTTTTCGAAGCGCATCATACTACAATCGTATTTTGACAATGCCAGTGGTCTGCGCGAGGGCGCCCCGGTGCGGCTGAGCGGCGTGGACGTCGGCAACGTCATTCATATCCGCATCGTCCCCGACAAAGACAAGCAACAGACTCCCGTCGAAGTGATCATGAAGGTGAGCACCAAGTACGGCTTCAACCTGCGGCGCGATTCGGTTACATCGCTTGAAACCGCCGGAGTGCTGGGCGAAACCTACCTTGATATTGATAGTTCGCAGGCTGTGGGACCCACCGTGCAGGATGGAGACACGCTGGCCACGCAGGTGCACCCCGATTTCAACCAGGTGGTGCGCGCCAGCCAGAGCACGCTTGAGAACATGGACGCGCTGCTCAAGCGCGCCGACCGCATTCTGGCTTTCGCGGAGAGTGGCAAGGGATCGCTGGGCAAATTAATTTATGATCCCACTCTTTATAACCGCCTATCGACCACGGTGGCGGACCTGCAAGGGATGGTGGAAGACGTCGCCAAGGGCAAGGGCAGTCTGGGCGCGCTGATCAACCGCAACGAAGCCTATGATAAGTTTCTGGCCACGCTCGACAAAATGAACGCCGTGATCGACGACGTGCAGGCCGGTAAGGGCACGGCGGGAAAGTTGTTGAAGGATCCATCGCTCTATGACAACGCAAACGATACCATGGCGAACATCAAGAAGGTCAGCGAGACCATCAACGCGGGCAAGGGCACTGTCGGAAGGCTGATTCAGGATGATGAGCTGGCGAAAAAGCTGGACACCACGATCACCAAGCTTTCGGAATTAACGTCCGAACTGGAAGCGGGCCAGGGGACGGCCGGCAAGCTCTTCAAAGACGAAACCCTCTACAACAACGCCAACCAGATGATTACAGAAGCTTCGGCACTGGTGAAGGCGGTGAAGGAAAATCCCAAGAAATATCTCAGCATCAAGCTGCACATCTTCTGAATTCTTGTTGGGCCAGCCAGCCGAAAAAGCCTTTAATGCTCGCCGATTCCAAAGACTGCTCCGAGCATTAAGATCACCAGAACTCCCAGAGAAATCCAGCCGTACTTCATATCTTTTTCGTAGAAGAAAAGAAAACACGCTACCAACACGCGCACCACGGGCGTAGCTAGCATCAGCAACACGCCGGCACGCTCCATGCCGAGTGGAATCGGGCCGGGCACGAAGAGACCCGTCATCAGGCCGGCCAGCATGATGAAGAAGCAACTGAACGCGCCAATGCGCAGCACCGAAGCGACGACGCGATCGAAGGCGGGTTCGCGCACCTGGCTCATGCCGCGCCTCCTCCATGCAAGTGCTCGAACACGTGCACAATCAGATGGCCGGCCAGATACACCATGATGGCCACCAGCAGATAGACCACATAACGGGTGCGAATGCGCGGAGCCGTGCGCGCTCCGAGCAGCGATCCCAGAAAGACTCCGACGGCAAGCGGCGCGGCCACTTCCACCAGAATGTCGCCGCGGCGATAATAAACGATGGCGCTGGCTGCGGCGGTGACGCCGACCATAAAGTTGGAAGTGGCCGTGGCCACCATCAGCGGCACTCCCATAAAAATGTACATCACCGGAACCTTGATGGGGCCGCCGCCAATGCCCAGCAAGCCGGAAAGCGCGCCGGCCACCAGCGACGCCGCCATCCCCAGGGGATAGCGCTTCGTCTCGTAGGGCGGAATCACGACGTCACCGTTGCTGAGGGCCAGTCCGGAGGATGATTCGGAAGACGATTCGTCCCCCGTCTTCACTTTTCCGCCGCGCGACAGAATCGTGATCGAGCTGTAAAGCAGAAACGCGGCGAAGACTCCTTCGAGCAGGCTACGGTTGAAATAGCCGACGAGATAGGCGGTGACCGCGGCGCCCAGCGCGGTGGCCAGTTCGAGCGTCATGCCCAGGCGAATGTCGGTGGTGTGGCGCTGCAGATGAACCGAGGAACTCGCGGCCGACGTGGTGATCACGGCCACCAGACTGGTGCCGATGGCCTCGCGAATCGGGATGCCGAAATGCAACGCGAGAATGGGAGCCAGCACTACGCCGCCGCCGATTCCGGTGATCGCGCCCAGTATCCCCGCAAAGAAACCAAGCACCACCAAAAGAACGGTTACCACGTGGCGCAAAACCTCCGGCTTGCGGCATTGCGCGAACAACGAACCGCCGGATCCCGGGGGCCAGATCGAGTGATGGTAATGTTCAGGAGGTTTCGAGCCTGGGGGGACATTGGCCGATCAGGATACCACCCACGGCGTACTGGTCGACTCCGCCTGCTCGTGAGCGTGGTAGCTGGAGCGCACCATCGGCCCCGATTCGACGTGACGGAATCCGAAGCGCAGAGCTTGGTCTTTCAGATATTGGAATTCTTCCGGAGCGTAGAAGCGTGCGATGGGCAGATGATCCTTCGAAGGCCGCAGATACTGTCCGACGGTGAGAATATCCACACCGCGGTTGCCTAGGTCGCGGAACACTTCCACCAGCTCTTCCGACGACTCACCCAGGCCAACCATGACGCCGCTCTTGGTCACCATGCCGGGAAAAAGCTTCTTGGCGTTTGCCAGCAGAGCGAGGGTGCGCTCGTAGCGTGCCCCAGAGCGCACGACACGGTACAGACGCGGCACAGTTTCCGTGTTGTGGTTGAGCACGTCGGGATTGGCGTCGAGCACGATTTTCAGCGCGTCGTCGAGCCCCTGAAAATCAGGAATCAGCACTTCGATGCGGCAATCCGGCGTGAGCTCGCGAATCTCGCGGATGGTCTCGGCGAAAACTTTAGCGCCGCCGAGGTTGTCGTCGTCGCGGTTCACGCTGGTCACCACCGCGTGTTTCAATCCCAGCTTGGCGACAGCTTCGGCGACGCGACGCGGTTCATCCCAGTCAATGGGCTCGGGCCTTCCCTTGGGCACAGCGCAGAAGCCGCAACGCCGCGTGCAGATATCACCCAGCAACATAAACGTCGCAGTCTTGTGGTTCCAGCATTCGCCAATGTTCGGGCACTGCGCTGACTCGCACACGGTGTGCAGGCCGAGTCCGCGGGCCAGCTTCTTCAGGTTATGGAAGTTGTCGCCGACCGGAGCTTTCGCGCGCAGCCAGGTGGGCTTGGGCACGCGCTGCGGCGGTGCTAGTTCGATCTGGATCAGTGGAGAAGTACCGGCCATCGGTTTGATTTTATCAGGTGAGGCCTTGACGACGGGCGGAAGGATCGGGGCGAGCGTGGTCACGTTCCGAATCGCCGACGGTCCGCCCGCAAGCGCCGACAAAACGAATCAAACAGAATTTATTACACTGGCTAACCAGAGACAGCACTTGGTTTTCTTATCGTCGTGTGCAGAATGAAATCAGGGTGGATTCATTGACTCAAAGTGATAATTACTTAGCCCCGTTCTTGGTTGTGGCGGCGGTCTTTCTGCTCATTGCTTTTCTGATCGTGCGTAGTGTGCTGGCAGTTCTCAAGATAAGAAACACTCCTCTGACGCCGACCGATGTGCTCCGCAAACCAGAGCCACAACCCCAACCCATGGATCCGAGGCGGCCTCGGCTGACAGGCGGCGGATACGGAGTGACGATCATTGCTGGTGTGATCGGTATTGTCGGAGCCGGGGTCACTTACGCCACTCTTCACAAATTCAAGGTAGATCAGCGTTTCGCCAAAGAAGGTCAAACAATCACAGGGACTCTGCTGAGCACTTCAGCGGCGCGCCACGGACACTCCGTCCGATACGAATTTCGAATCAACGGGCAGGCTTACCAGGGCGCCGGAAACGTTTCAAAGCTGCGTTCATGGACCAACGCTCGCAAGTCCAAAGAAATCGAAATCAGCTACTTGGCTTCAGACCCTGCAATCAACCGGCCCGCTGACGAGACCAATCTTCCCATGCTCATCGGTTTAGCGCCTTCCGCCTTTCTGGCTCTGATGGTTTTTCTGCTCCTGAGCCAACTGCGGCGCGATTTTGTGCTCGCCACGACTGGTCGGCTCACAAACGGTATCGTGATCGGGGTCCGAGCCGGATCGAAATCATCAACGTGGGTTTACTATGATTTTCTGAACGACCAGGGCGTCGTCACGAGGGGTAAATCGTCGATTCCTTCCTGGAAGGTTGTCTTAGGCTCCTCGCTCGAGGTTCTTTACCTGCCCGACAACCCGGAGCGAAGTTCCCTCAGACAATCGATGTACTGGCGCACTTGACCCGCGCCGGGTTCCCGAAGCACGGGCAGTGAGCAATTGACACCGCATCCCGTTACCCGACTTCGACAAGTCCGTAGGTGTTCTGCCAGCGCGCCCGCATGTGAACCAGGGCGCGGCTGACTTCCACTTCTGAAATCTCTGCGCTTGGGCCGGCGACCACGGCCGCGGCCTCGCGCTTAGCCGCCTCGAGCAACTCACGGTCGCGGATTAAATTGGCCACGCGGAAGCTCGGCATGCCGGCTTGCCGCGTCCCAAAAAATTCTCCCGGCCCGCGCAGTTCGAGATCGAGTTCGGCGATCTGGAAACCGTCGTTGGTTTTCACCATGGCATTGAGACGCTTCTCGCCCTCTTCGCTCACTTTTCCGCCCGTCATCAGGACGCAATACGACTTGGCGGCTCCGCGTCCGATGCGGCCACGGAGCTGGTGAAGTTGTGCCAGCCCGAAGCGCTCGGCGTGCTCGATGACCATCACCGTCGCGTTCGGCACGTCGACGCCGACTTCGATCACCGTGGTGGCTACAAGAAGCTGCAGCTCGCCTTTCTGGAACATGCGCATCACTTGATCTTTCAAGTCCGGATCGAGGCGGCCGTGCAGCAAGCCAACTTTCAAGTCGGCGAAGACGCGGCCGCTCAGTTCACGGTACATCTTGATCGCGGCCTTGAGTTCGGTTTCTTCGTTTTCCTCGATCACGGGATAGACCACGTACGCTTGATGCCCAGCCGCGATCTGCTTGCGGACGAACTCCCAAACTTCGGGCGAGCGTTCGTCGGCCACGCGGCGGGTGACGATTGGAGTGCGGCCGGGAGGGAGTTCGTCGAGCACGCTGAGATCGAGGTCGCCGTAGAGCGTGAGTGCGAGCGTGCGCGGGATGGGGGTTGCGGTCATGACCAGAACGTCGGGCTCGGGAGGAGGGTTCTGTGATGAGGCAGCCGAGCTTCGCTCGGCTGGACGGGCAAGAGTGCCCGTCTCCACATGAGTTTCCTCACTGCCATCTCCCGATTTCTTCATCAGCTTCAAACGCTGCAGAACGCCGAAGCGGTGCTGTTCGTCGACGATGACGAGGCCGAGATTGGCGAACTCCACTTTTTCTTCGAGTAGAGCGTGCGTGCCGATCACCAGCTGCGCGTTTCCCTGCGCAATATGCCGCCTCACCTCGCGCTTGCGGTCGGCTTCGAGCGAGCCGGTGAGAAGAACAATGCGATAGCCGGCACTCTCGAGAATTCTGCGCGCGGAAAAATAATGCTGTTGCGCCAGAATCTCTGTGGGCACCATGAGAGCTACCTGGCATCCGTTTTCGATGGCGATGATGGCGGCTTCGAAACCTACAATCGTCTTGCCCGATCCTACATCACCCTGCAGCAAACGCCGCATGGGGTAAGGCTTCTCCATGTCAGACGCGATTTCCTTGAGCACCCGTTTTTGCGCCGCCGTGGGATGAAACGGAAGAATCTTCTTGATCGCCGCGCGAACCGGCTCATCGAGGCGAAAAGCAATTCCGGTTTTAGCTTTCTGCTGGCGGCGCTTCAGTTCCAGCCCCAGTTCCACAAAAAACAGTTCGTCGAAGATCATGCGCATGTGCGCCGGAGTGCGCGCCGACTGCAAATCCTGCAGGCTCTCGCCCGCATCCGGCCAATGCACCTTCCAGAACGCCTCGCGCGGCGAAACCAGGGCCAGGCGTTTACGCACGATCGCAGGAATCGGCTCGGGCAGGTCGGGATTCAGATTTTCCAGCGCGGTCTGCAACACACGGCGAAACCAGCGCGGCGTAAGGCGCGCTTGGCCGATCGATTCGTATATCGGCACGATGCGGCCAATCTCCAGCGACTCCGCGGCCTTTTTCGCCGGCCCAGAGTCCGCACCGCCGTTCGGGGCACCGTCCGCCCCGTCCGCGGGGTCGCCCAGAATCTCGAACTGCGGCTGAATAATCTGTAGCTCGCCGCCACGCTCATCCTGCTCGACTTTCCCATAGAGCGCGATCATCTGCCCAGGCTTGAACTTGTCCTGCAGGTACGTCCCGTGAAACCACAGGCAGCGCAACCGCGTGCGGCCTTGTCCTACGGTGAGCTGGAAAATCGGCATGCGTCGCGTGCGGAACAATCCGGAGTTGCGCACCTCGCCGATCACCGTGGCCATTTCCCCGGCCCGCAGCTCGGAAATTCCGCGCGGGTTCAGGCGATCCTCATAACGAAACGGAAGGTAGTGGAGAAGATCGTCGACGGTCGATATACCCTTGCGGGCCAGAACGTCGGCAATGCGCGGACCAATCCCCTTGACGTATTTCACCGGCGTGGAAAGCTCAAGCATGCGCGGGGGTCCCTGAAGGATGTTAGCAGGACAATGAATCTTGGCGGGGGGAAGGCGCCGCTGTGTTCACGATAACCGTTGACCCGGGAGGTCCACGGATGCGAACTCTTTTCCCTTCCGAACACACAAATTCCAGCCGTGCGTGACATGACATCAACGCGCCAGGTTTCGCCTAAGAGCAACGAGTGTTCCTTGAACATGTACACAGTTACTCTTGCAAGGATAACTTGCAAGTTGAGCTGCTATTATGTGAAATGGAATTACCGTGGCACGAAAAACGATCGAAATCGCCGTAATCGACTTTATCCAGGCGGTTGGGCTGTTGGTGCGCCGCGTGCGCGCGGCGGCCGCCTCGCACGAACTTTCGTTGACCGAGGCCGCCGTCATGTCGCGCCTGGAGAAGCAGGGGCCCGCAACCACCGCCGATCTGGCGCGCGCGGAAGGCATGAAACCGCAGTCGATGGGAACCACCATCGCGGCGCTTGAGGAAATGCGCATGGTCGAGCGCAAGCCTCATCCCACCGACGGCCGCCAAGTGAATATTGCGCTAACTGCCAAAGGCGCTGCCGTGCGGAAGAGCGCCAAGGATGCGAAGCGGACCTGGTTGGCGCAGGCCATCGCTCAACTCGACGAACAGGAGCGGGCCACGCTGTTCAAGGCTGCCGAGATCATCAGGCGCCTGGTGGAAAAGTGACCACCGCGGGAGTGACCTCAAAAATGGAGCAATCGCAGCCCGTGACGCCCGCAAGCAGTTCGGAAGAACAGGAGACCTCGCTTCCTGGAGGTTCGATGTCCCACGCCTGGCGAGCGCTGCGGCATCGCAACTTCAAGCTCTTCTTCTTTGGTCAGAGCATCTCCGTGATCGGCACATGGATGACCAAGCTGGCGACGAGCTGGCTGGTCTATCGACTGACTCATTCGGCGCTGCTGTTAGGCGTGGTCAGCTTTGCGGGGCAGATTGTTTCGTTTTTGCTGGGCCCATTTGCGGGCGCCTGGGTTGAGCGCCTCGATCGCCGCAAGATGCTGGTGTGGACGCAAGCGTCGGCCGCCGTTCAGTCGCTCGCCCTGGCCGCGCTCACATTGGCCCATGTCATCACGCTCTGGGAAATCATCGCGCTCACGGCTTTGCAGGGAGTGATCAATGCCTTCGACATGCCGGGGCGTCAATCGTTCCTGGCACAGATGGTCGAGGATCGCAACGACCTCAGTAACGCCATCGCCATTAACTCTTCGATGGCAAATGGTGCGCGCCTGATTGGCCCGGCCATCGCTGGACTGGTGATCGCAGCGGTCGGCGAAGGCTGGTGTTTTTTGATCGATGGCGTCAGTTACTTTGCGGTGATTGCATCCTTGCTGATGATGCGCATTACAGCTGTGAACCTCCGCCGCACTGCGAGCAGCATGCTCGAACAAATGCGCGAGGGTTGGGATTACGTGCGCGCATTTCGTCCAATCCGTACGATTCTCTTGCTGTTTGCGCTGCTCAGCCTTATGGGCTACTCCTACGCCGTGTTGCTGCCGATCTTTGCCGGCCAGGTGCTGCGCGGGGGCGCGCACACCCTTGGCTGGCTCACCGCAGCTTCAGGAGTTGGCGCGCTTGCATCGGGCCTTTCGCTGGCGATCCGCAAGTCGGTCGTCGGGCTAACGCGCATGCTCCAGATCGCGGCCGCGATACTGGGAGGCGCGTTGATTCTCTTCGGCCTGTCGCGCGTGTTGTGGCTATCGCTTGCTCTGATGGTCTTTGTTGGGTTCGGGTTGATGCAGGGCGCGGCCGTCAGCAATACGATCGTCCAGTCGCTGGTGCCAGAAGACAAACGCGCCCGCGTGATGAGCTATTACACGATGGCCTTTTTCGGCGCGGCCCCGTTCGGCAGCCTGTTGGCGGGTGCGCTGGCTCACCGGATCGGAGCGCCCCACACGGTCATGGTTACTGGCGCATTTTGCATCGCTGGCTCGCTATGGTTCACGCTCAAGTTACCTAAAGTGAGGGCAGTCATGCGGCCGATCTACCAGGAAATGGGGCTGCTGCCTGCGCCCAACCTCGACCCGATTCCTGAGGTGCAAGAACCGGCCATATGACAGCGTATGCCCCCTCATCCCAGGCCGATTTGCAAAGAAGAAGCGAAGTAATCCAGCCGGAAAACCGCCTGAGCGAAAAAACGGCGCGATGCACCACAGACCTCAACCGAAAGGAGAAATTGTGCCTCTCACGAAACTCGATAGCGCCGCTGCCCTGGTCGTGATTGACTTGCAAAAGGGCATTGTCAGTTTGCCGACCGTGCACCCTGCCAGCGAGATCATTGGCCGAACTGCGCAACTCGCGCGCACTTTCCGCGAGCGAGGTCTGCCGGTGGTTCTGGTCAACGTAATGGGACGCGCTCCCGGCCGCACCGATGCGGGAGCCCCCAAGTTTTCGTTTCCGGCTGACGGGAGCGAACTGGTTCCTGAATTGGAGCAGCATCCCGAAGATCACGTCGTCAGCAAGCAGCGATGGGGCGCTTTTATCGGCACATCGTTGGATGAGTACCTGCGCCAGCGCGGCGTCACTCAGGTTTTCTTGACGGGCGTTGCCACGAGCGCAGGTGTGGAGTCGACGGCGCGCAGCGCCTATGATCATGGCTACAACGTTGTGCTGGTGGTGGACGCGATGACGGACCGGAGCGAAGAGGGGCACCGTCATTGCGTCGAGAAGATTTTCCCTCGGCTGGGTGAGACCGAGACAACTGAGAACGTGCTGAAGTGGTTGCGGGAAGTACCGATTCGGTGAGCCGGACGTAATCGACAACCTGCTGGATAAACGCCAGCCGGATTACGGGCTCCGTCTACTCTCCGACAAGCCTTTCGCCTTATACTGGAAATTCGTATCCGGTCCGCATTCGCTTTCGCTGCCGACCTAACGTGAGGAGTTCATGGCCGCCCTAATCGATGCGATCAGCGTCAAACGCAAGACGTTGTTTGAATTTGAAAACATTCCTTTTCATTGTCTGGAAGCAGAAGTGAATACGCCCACCGCGCGCGGAGGCCAGACCCTGGTTCGCTTGAAGATGCGCAATCTTCTCACCAATGCGGTCTTTGAGAAGACTTTCAAAGCGAGCGACAAGTTCAAGGAGCCGGACTTAGAATCGGTCCCGGCATCGTATCTCTACAGCGACAACGATGGCTCTCACTTTCTGGACCAGGAAAGCTATGAAACCCTGACCCTGACCGAGGAGATGGTCGGGAATGCGCTGGACTTCCTGATCGAAGGCGCGATCATTCAGTTGCGCAAGTACAACGGCAATCCTATCGGTCTACAATTGCCGATATTCGTGGAACTGAAGGTTGCCTCCACGGAACCCGGAGTCCGCGGCGACTCGTCGGGCGGCACCGTGACCAAGCCAGCCCGGCTCGAGACCGGCCTGGAGATCCGCGTTCCCCTGTTCATCAAAGAAGGCGAAAAAGTGAAAGTCTCGACCGAGAACCGGGAGTTTGCGGGACGCGCTTGAGTTGATTCCGTAACCGGCAACAGCAACAATCTGTCCGTTTTTCGTAACAGGTCCAAGAAACATCTTGCACTGTTCTGCTTCTGCTGCTACTTTCCAGCCATCTAAGGGGCCAGCATCGACTCGGAGATTTGCAGACGGCTCGGTTCCTTTCCTTGGGTGGAGTCCTCGAAACGACTCCTTGGTAACGTGGCTCTGCACTTCTCCACGCCCGGCTCGGCCCAACAGAAGGGTGATCTATGTCCACTCCGAAGAAACTTCTGCCGCTTGCCGGTAGTGAGCGTGCTCCGATGGACGGAGCGCGAGAGATAGGCCCAGCCAACCCCAACGAAACTGTTGACGTAACCATCCGCTTGCGATCTCGCGCAGGGAAGAAGCCGATGGTCAGCGCGGATGCATACACAAAACCGATTGAGGAACGGACCATTCTAAGTCGTAAAGAATTCGAGCAACGCCACGGGGCCGACCCGGACAGCATCGCTCGCGTCGAAACATTTGCCCGCCAGCACAAACTCACGGTCAAGGAAAAGAGTCCGGCACGCCGCACCGTAATTCTCTCTGGCACGGTTACGGCCATGAACGAGGCCTTTGGCGTCGAACTGAAGGAATACGATCACCCCACCGGGAAGTATCGTGGACGCACGGGAGCGATCCACCTTCCCGCGGAACTGCAGGAGGTGGTCGAAGGTGTCTTCGGCCTGGATGATCGCCCACAAGCCAAGCCGCATTTTCGTAGGCGGCGTGGGCGGGCCGGCGCCCGCGCCGACAGCGTCAACCTGTCCTACACGCCCCCGCAAGTCGCTGCGCTTTACGACTTTCCCACGGGCGTGGATGGAGCCGGAGAATGTATCGCCCTGATCGAATTGGGCGGCGGCTACAACACCACCGATCTGAGCAATTACTGGAGCCAACTCAAGCTCATCGAGACTCCCGCCGTGTCCGCGGTTTCGGTGGGCAACGGCAGCAACAATCCCACCGGAGACCCGAACGGACCGGATGGCGAAGTCATGTTGGACATTGAAGTAGCCGGATCGATCGCGCCCGGCGCAAAAATCGTCGTCTATTTCGCGGACAACACCGACGCCGGTTTTCTGAACGCGATCACCACGGCGGTGCACGACAGCACCAACAACCCGTCTGTGGTCTCCATCAGTTGGGGTGGTCCCGAATCTTCCTGGACGCAGCAAGCCATGACGTCGATGGATGAAGCATTTCAGTCCGCGGCTGCCATGGGTGTCTCGGTTTGCGTCGCGGCTGGAGACGACGGCTCGACGGACGGCGTAACGGATGGCCTGAACCACGTGGATTTTCCGGCATCGAGTCCGAATGTGCTGGCCTGTGGAGGCACTCAGCTCGTGGCGTCAGGCAATAGCATCACAAGTGAAACGGTGTGGAACGAACTCGCAAACAATGAAGGCGCAACCGGAGGCGGCATCAGCGACGTCTTTCCGCTTCCCAGTTGGCAGAATGGGGCGGGCGTGCCGCCTTCCGCCAATCCCAACAAGAATGTTGGTCGAGGCGTTCCAGACGTGACCGGCGATGCCGATCCAACCACCGGCTACGTCACTCGTGTCGATGGCAACCCCGACGTGATTGGGGGGACGAGCGCTGTCGCCCCGCTCTGGGCCGGGTTGATCGCGCTCCTCAACCAGAGCATTGGAAAGCCAGTTGGCTTCATCAACCCGTTGCTCTATCAGGATGCGGGTACGGCGCGGGATCTCAATGACATCACCTCCGGCAACAACGGTGCCTACTCAGCCGGACCGGGATGGGATGCATGCTCGGGTCTCGGTTCTCCGATCGGGACTCAAGTAGCGGCGGCGTTGGGTGCGCCTCCGGAGCAAGCCATTAAGACGGGTACCTAGTCCTCAACTCCAGAAGGGGCGCGGCCTTTCGTGCCGCGCCGCCTTCTTATCGAATCGCCCTTCAAGCAACGCTCCAGCAAATGTAACGATACCGCCCTGGAAATCACTAATCCTACGCAGACACCGGTGACCGTCGCGCGGAGCGGCAGCAATGGTGAGTGCCGGCTCAAGAACGGAGTGAACTATGCCCCCGGGACTGGACAACCTTAAACATATCGTTGTTCTGATGATGGAAAACCGGTCGTTCGATCACATGCTGGGATCTTTGACGGCAGTGAACCCACAGATTGACGGGATCAGCGCTGCGTTGAGCAACCCGGATACCACAGGCGCCGTGGTCCAGCCGCAGCCGCTCGCAGAATTTCAAGGGCAGCTTGATCCGGACCCAGATCATCATTTCCCGGCAGTCGATTTACAGATCTTTGGCGGCGACACCAGCCCCACTCGCGTGGCGAACATGCAGGGCTTCGTAAGAAGTTATTTCAATCAGCAGCAGGATGTGGGGCATTCGCAAAAGATTATGTATTACTTCGCGCAGAACCAGCTTCCGGTTCTGACCACGCTGGCGCTGGAGTTTGCGGTGTTCAACCGGTGGTTCGCGTCGATCCCTGGTCCGACGATTTGTAATCGGGCGTTCGCGCACTATGGCACGTCGTTCGGAAGAGTCGACATGGACCTGCTGTATGTTAACGAACCTTTCCAGAGCATTTACAGCCGGCTGATCAACGCCAATCCCAAACACACGGCCAAGCTTTATTACTACGACACAACCAGTTCGACCATGGAGATCACGAACCTGCTGCAGAATCAGCCGGAGTTGTTTGGGAGCTACCAGCAGTTTCTAAGCGACTGCAGCTCGGGCAATTTGCCGGATTATTCCTTCGTCGAGCCGAACTATAACGATCACGACAGCGATACCGGTGAAGAAGTGGCTTCCGACCAACATCCCGACCACGACATTCAGGCAGGAGAGCTGTTCATTGCTTCGGTGTATAAGGCGATCAAGAGTTCGCCCCTGTGGCCGAACACGGCGCTGCTGGTGGTGTATGACGAGCATGGCGGAATTTACGATCATGTGGTCCCGCCGCCTTGTACTCCCGACCAATTTACGGCGTCAGCAAATGACACCGGGACTGGCATGCCGTTCGCCTTTGACCGGTTGGGTGTGCGCGTGCCCGCGATCCTGATTTCGCCATGGATACCCGCAGGGACGGTCGTGAACCGAGTTTTTGATCACGCTTCGATCCCGGGGACGATCACGAAGTTCTTTCTTGGCGCTTTCTCCCCACGATCTCCGCGGGAGACCAGCGCCGATGTTTTTATCGAGCCGAACGCTGGGACCGTGGATCCAGCGCGGAATTTGCTTTCGCTGGGCACCATGCGAACCGATTGCCCAGACTTTGATGTTCAGGAATGACGACTTGGCGATGATGACCAGAACTTTCGCGGCGGTGACGCCGCACAGAAGGAGCACCTGAAATGGCTCTCATCCACGTGCCCAGACCCAGAAATGCGATGGATCCGAACCGGCCGGTCAATGCGCTGCTGAAGTCGCAGGTGCTTCACCTGCACGACGCAGAGTCGAAGCTTCCCGTCCGCCACCACACGGATATTTACATTAATGCGATCAAGACGGAGGGCGAGGCTGCGAATTACATCCGGCGGGTGACCGAGGCGATCCACGCAGCGCATGCAACTGCGGTCGCGAAGCGGGCACGGCCGGTGGCCAAGCGGAAGCGCGTGAGCGAAATTGCGGCTGTGGCAGACGACGGGCCAGTGCGGAGGCGCACGAGCGTTAGACCGAACAAAGCCAAGAAAAAAGCCAAGACGAAGCTTGGCCGGAAGACGTAGCCGGCGAAGTTGCCCGAATGCGGAGAACTGATTTGTGGGAGGCAGTATGCGTCGGAGTTTGTTGTTGGGGCTGTGTCTTGCGAGTACATTCGCCGCGGCCCAGGAAGGGATGGTGCACGCTGAGTTTCGCCGCGAAGCGGAACGGGCCCGTGACGCCTGCAAGGATTTCGGTTTCAAGACCGTGCCGGGATGCGCCATCGAGGTCTTCACCGATACTCCTGTTCACATTGCAGTGGGAAGCTTGCCGGCACAGAACGGATTCGGGTTAGGCGGGGCGCTCGTGGTTGACAAGAATACCAAGAACTGGCGTTTAGCCTGGGACGTGGACGCGGTCGGCTCTACCAACGCTTCGTGGCGTGCGGGCGGATACATGAAGATCATCCACACTCCGAGCGAACCCGTGCATATCATCATGCCGGCAGTTCCAGCTCTCGGGGAGACCCCTCAGCCCACTAAGCCTGCGAAGAAGCCACCGATAAACCTGGTGCATCCCTACACGGTTTTCAACCTGTACGCGCAGTCCATCTCTCTTAACAAACTTTATTTCTTTGGGTTGGGAAATGATTCCACGCTGGCGGGGCAGTCGGTGTTCGGAATGACTCAAACCGTTGTGGGCGGCAGCGTGATCAAGCCGATTTATAAGTGGCCCGCGATCAGCAAGCTCAAGCTTGCCTTGCTGGGCGAAGTGAATGGCCGCTTCGTTAACTTGAGGGGCGATGAGGGGCAGTCCGTTCCTTCGATCGAAACGCTTTATACGAATGCAACCGCGCCCGGGCTGCGCACCCAGCCGGGATTCATTCAGCTCGGCGAAGGCCTTCGCGTCGAACCGGTGTTCGGGGACCACCTTCAACTGAATTACTCGGGAAGCTTTCAGCAGTTTTTTGCGCCATCAAGCTCTACCAATTCCTTTCTGCGCTGGACGGCAGACCTGAACCACGTTTTCTATTTATACGGGTACACGCAGTCGGCACCGAAGAACACGGACTCGAACGGTCCGGACGAATGCGCCCCGAACGAGGCGAAATGTCCGCCGCTTCCGCATTCGCGGAATCTGAACGGCTCGATCGGAGTGCGATTCCTGCTTTCAGAATCGATCAGCTCGGCGACCAGTGCGGTGCCGTTCTATTTTCAGCAGACGCTGGGCGGGTCCGATATTGATGGCGCTATGGCGCTGGGCAGCTACCAGGACTATCGTTTTCGCGCCCCTAACCTTCTCTTGTTGCAGGAAAGCTTCGAGCACTCGATTTGGGGTCCATTCGGACTCAAGTTCATGACTGACGAGGGCTGCGTAGCGTCTACCCGCGGCGATCTCGGGTTTGATCACCTGAAGCACAGTTTCGCTGCCGGACTCACCTTGCGTGCCGGCGGTTTTCCGATGGTTTCGCTGATGTTTGCCTGGGGAGGTCCTGAAGGCCACCACAATATTTTCAACATGAATACCTCTCTCCTGGGAGGTTCTGCTCGTCCGCTTCTGGATTGATTCGATCGGACACGGGCGAGCTTCGGCGTTGTTTCTTGCTTCAGGAGGCATCATGGAGTTGAATGGAACGACGCTGAGCACTCTCCCAACCGTCATCGCTGCAACCGGAGCGCTCGGCACCGCCGCCTTCGGACTGGTCGACGCTTGCAAGGTCCTGCCCGGAGGCGGGATCTCCCGCGCCGGTTTCAAATTCATTCGCCAGACCATACGTAGGCTGGCGCCAGAGGTCGCTGCACTCGACGGAACCGGGTTGAGCCGCGATTCCCTGCTGTTCACGCTTCAGTCACACTGGATCAACAGTGGAAGCCTGCCTGGTCCGCGACCTTCGCCGCCACTCGCTACAAATAAGACCGTCGCTTAGAAACAGATCTCGCGACCGCCGGTGCGGGTGGTGCGATTCAACGATCGGGTTTTCTCGTGAATCTCGCTCCAGCACGCTTGTCTTAGGCTGCTGGTCTAATTCACCGATCATGACCTGAGGCAAGAGCGACACTCGATGAGCGTTACGTCGAGTTTTTCGCAACCTAAAACGGATGGTACCTTCCGTAATCTCGCATTCTTTCCTAAGAGCTTGCATACTCAACTCTGCCTCCATGCAGTGCATCCACCAAACGCAGGCCTCAGGGCGTGCCCCGCGAATCTACTTTCGATGCCGGGCCTACGTTCGCCGCATAGCTGGAAGAGTCTCGATTTGAAGATACCGTGGTTCATGCTGTTGATAATCGCGGGACTTTGGGCACTGCCAGCGCAAGCAGGGGCGCAATCACAGGCCGGGTCGGGAGACCCGTCCTCCATGTTTGTGAGCGCGCCCTCCGCGCACCTCGACTTTTACACGCGTCCGACCGAGACTACGAAGCTCCGCAATTATTTTTCCGATGGGTTCGGCCCTTATCCCATCAGCGTGGTTGCGGTGGCTGCGGGGATCAGCCAGATCAATGATTCACCGCCGGAGTGGAAGGAAGGCGCGGCGGCTTACGGCAAACGCTTTGCGTCCAGCTTCGGGGTGCTGGCGGTAACGGCAACCACGCGCTATACGCTGTCGGAGGCTCTTCACGAAGATACTTTGTATTATCGCTGTGAGTGCAAAGGCGTGTTTCGCAGGCTCGGCCATGCCGTCATTTCGACCGTCATAGCGCGCCGCGGCGACGATGGACGTCGCATCTTTTCATTCCCGGATCTGGTGGCTCCGTACGCGGGCACCATGACTGCCGTCTATGGCTGGTATCCCCGCCGCTACAATGCGATGGATGGTTTTCGCATGGGCAACTACAACATGCTGGGTTATGTAGGCGCAAACATCACGCTTGAATTGTTCCATACCGGACCACGCTCGTGGATCTCCCGGATGCATCTCAACAATCCGCACGGAGCACAAGTCACGCCATCGTTCTAGCGTTTGCCGTCATGCAGCTTTCGATTCCGTAACGGCGTCAATCCTTCACTCAGACTGCGGGCAGCACTTCGTAAGGGCGCATCATTTCATTGTCCTCGTGTTCGAGGATATGGCAGTGCCACACATAGCGTCCGGCAAAGCCATCGAAGGGCACAATAATCCGCGTCACCATTCGAGAATGGGCTTGTACCGTGTCTTTCCAGCCGGCCTCGCTCGGATCGGGAGGTTCCGGAGGTCCCATAAAGTGCAGCTGACGCTTGGTTTGGAACAGCCACGGTTCGTAGGGTTGCCGGTCGAGGATTTGGAAGCGGACCAGGTGCAGATGAATGGGATGCGTATCATTCGTGGGATTGATCAGCGTCCAGATTTCGGTCGAACCCAGCACCGGCTTTTCCGTGACCGGCATTCTCCAGTGCGAAGCATTCAGCAGCAGCATCGCCGGATTGCCCGCCTTGTTTACATACTCGTCGAGCGTCAACCAGCGTGTTTGCACGGCTCGCGATTCCGGAATCTTTGGGACCGGCCGCAGGGCGGCGGGCAGAGAACTGGTATCGGTCACTTTCCCGGGAGAGACGCGAAATTGCATGACGACGAAAGCGCCACTCTTAAGAAGGATCTGACTGCCCCGGTGCTCACTGAAGTCGATGACGAGATCGGCGCGTTCACCCGGTGCGATTTCAAGGTTCGTGAGGGGAAGCGGTGCAGGCAACAGCCCCTGATCCGTCCCAATCTGATAAAACGGCACGTCATTGGCGGACGCGTTCTCGGCTAACGCTAAGCGGTAGATGCGCGCGTTGGAGGCATTCAACACCCGGAAGCGATATCTTCTCGGCTCGACCTGGTGATAGGGAAACAACTTCCCGTTGACCAGAATTCCGTTCCCGAAGACTTCCGGAACCCACGGGGAATTTGGATCTGGCGAAACCGGGTAAAGAAGTTGGGCGTCTCGCGTCAGCAGGCGATCATAAAGGATGAGTGGCAGTTCGTATTTGCCCTTTGGCAAATTCAGCGCATCCTCCACGCTGTCTCGAATGAAGAAAGTTCCCAACAATCCGGCATAAACATTCAGACGGTTAATCCCTAACGCGTGATCGTGGTACCAGAGCATGGCCGAATCTTGCTGGTTCGGATAGTAGTAAAGCGAGGATTTCCCCGGCACAATCCAGTCTTCCGGGTACCCGTCGCTTTCCGGCCCTGTTTTCGCCCCATGCAGGTGCACCACGGTGCGAACCGCAGGCTTGTCGGCTTCGGCTCCGTGGAGGGTGTGGTCAATCGGCAGGAAATGTTCGTTTGGAAGCGCGTTCACCCATTCCACCAGCAGCGGCTCCCCGGCGCGCGTCTCAAATGTCGGACCGGGGGTGGAGGGCCCGAAACACCAGAACCTGGTGGGCGGCAAATCGCGATGGACTTTGCTGGCGATGGACTGAGCCTGGATTCGATAAAAGGGGACGCTCCGCTTCGGGTCGGCAGGGCTGGGCCGGAATCCCTGGCGCTGCGCGATTTCAGGAATCGGAAGCGGATCGACAAATTGCGTGAGAGTGTTGACATCGAGCGCTGCGGGCATGATCGGCGCTGCGTGCGTGGACGTCATCGCATGCGCGAGCCCGCTCTTGCCTGCGGCCAGCGTTGTGGCGAGCAAGCTCGAACGCTGCAGGAACCTTCTACGAGTAATCACCACATACCTTTTTCGGCTAAGAATACAACAACGGCAAGGCCAGTGAGCGCTGCTGCGCCACACCTGCCCTGCCGTTACTGGAATCGTGATTTTCGGTTAGACCGTTCGCGGGAAAGCTCTTATTGACCCGTATTTACCGGTTCGCCTGTGTTTTCGTTGAGGATGTATAGATCGTTGGTAACGGTCTGATGAAAGTCGAACAAAGAGCTGATCGAATTTGCGATGCTATCGAACGATCCTTGCCCGATGCGCTGACCGCCGAGCCAGTTGTCCTCAATGAAGCGAATCACCGAGCTCTGATCGGTCACCGAATGATCCACGAAGTTGTGCCGCGCCCACGGAGAAACGACGAGGAGAGGTTGCCGTGGACCATATCCGCACCGGCCTTGCGCGTGCGTAGTGGCAGGATTGAGCCCGGGCAGAGCGGCGAGGCCATTTCCACAAGCTCCAGGGCCGGTGAGTGCGTCGGCAGCGGTCTTGGATGAATTTACAATCTGGCCGAGCTGATGATCGTACCAGCCATCGGAATCGTCATAGAGCACGACCAGCGCCGTGTTCGGCCACTCCGGCTGGCCTTGCAGGAAATTGGCCACCTTCACCACGAATTGCTGTTCATCCAACGGGTCGGAATTTCCCGGATGCCCGTCCTGAATCGAGATTGCCTTCAGGAAACTTACCGTCGGGAAATTGCCGGCGGAAACCGCGGCAAAGAAATCGTCGATGTCATAGTCGTGATTGGCAGGATCGCCCGAGAAACCAATCGTCTTTACCGAGCTCGGGCGGGCATGAGTGGGATTCCCGGTGGAAGCGTAGTACTGGAAGGGAGTGTGATGCGGAACGTAATCCCCCTGCGTCCCGACAATTGCCGACGTCGACTGGCGGTTGCACCCAGTGCTGCCGTCCGAGTTCACTGTGTTCAGGTTGAACCCTCCCGCAAACCATCCCCAGGTGATGCCCGCTGCGTTGAGCAGGTCGCCGATATTCTTTCCGCCCATCTGCGCCTGCTCGCTGCCGGAGCACACATCGCCGAA
>Ga0265760_10000070_pt1 | contig 27714 bp, 19 predicted proteins | sample NZIome_2_FD_200831 | JGI IMG/M metagenome (GOLD analysis project Ga0265760, IMG submission 200831) | Metatranscriptome of rhizosphere microbial communities from Maridalen valley, Oslo, Norway - NZI1 (Metagenome Metatranscriptome) | ecosystem: Host-associated > Plants > Roots > Rhizosphere >...
ACACTGTACGCCATGAGCAAAGATCGGATTTTCACCGCGGCGCGAACGGTTCTTGAACAGGAGGGCATCGGCGGCTTATCGATGCGGCGGATTGCGCGGGAGTCCGGGATGTCGCCCATGTCGCTCTACCGTCACTTTGCTGACAAGGATGCACTTCTCAACGCGTTGATGGCCGACGGGCTCGCCGCATGGGAGGAGCGCGTGCGCGCCATTCGCGGGAGACTGCCGCTGCGATGGCTGGAGCGCCTTACTGACGAATTTCTGGCGTTCGCGCTGGAAGAACCGCATCGTTTCGACGCCGCCTTTTTTCTTCCCGCGCCAAAGGCACGCCAGTACCCGGATGACTTCGCGGCAGGCCGCTCGCCTGTCATTGCCATGACCGTGATCAAGATCGATCAGGCAAGAGCACGAGGTCTTTTCCGCGACACGCCGGCGCTGGATGTCGCGCTGACCTTGTCCGCCCTGGCCCAGGGCCTGGTTTCTATGCATCGAGCTCGGCGTTTTTCCGGGGATGCAGAATTTGCGGCGCTCTTTCGCGCGGCGATGCGTCGGACCCTCAACTCATTGTTGACCACGCCTCGGCGGAAATCCAAGTGCAGCCGCTAGCGGCTGCACTGTTGAGTGGCGTGTTGCTCTACCTATCGCAGGGCTTAAATGATGTGTGGTTCTTGGCTGGATTCGCGCTAGTCCCGCTCTTGTGGCTCGCCTATGCGAGTGTGCCGGTCTGGCAGTTGATTGTTGCATCGATGAGCGCGTGGCTTGCCGGACAGATCTACGCGTTTCAGTGCTACGGCTCGGTATCGCCGCTGCTCATTCTCTCGGGTCTGCTGCCCTTGACGATTCTGTTTCCGCTGGCGCTGATCTTTGCGCGACTCGCGCAGCGGCGCGCTTTGGGATTGGCGACGCTCGTGGCTTTCCCGGCCTGCTGGACGGCGTTGGAATATCTATATGGCCTGGCGGCACCCAATGGCAGTTATGGCTCGCTGGCGTACAGCCAAATGTCGGCGCCCTTGCTGATCCAGTCTGCTTCCGTGCTGGGCATGTACAGCGTGACCTTCTTGATTTGCCTGTTCGCCAACGCTGTTGCGATGGCGCTCCACACCTCACTGCGGTCGCATCGCTTGACTGCGCTTGGATTATGCATCTGCGCTTTGGATGTTGCCTTTGGCCTCGTGCGCCTGTCCCGACCGCAGCTGCCTGCCGTTACGGTCAGCGCATTCGTGGATGGAGGCGCCATGCGCACGGCTTATCGCAGTGATACGCTCGATTCCGCGGTCGGCCTTTCCGCAGCGTATGCGAGCGCGATCCGACAGGCGCAAGCACACGGCGCACAATTCGCAGTAACGGCAGAAGGGGGCATCGTGACCCGCCAGGAATGGCGTGCCGCGACTTTGGCGCCGCTGGTAAGCGTCGCGCAGCAGACCGGAGTGCAGATTGTTGCAGGTGTGTACCAGCGCGTGCCGCCTGCCGATTTGGCATTTGCGTTGCGGGGCGATGACGCGCCGCGCATGTACGCCAAGCGTCACCTGGTTCCCTTTGTGGAAACGGAGTTTACGCCCGGTCACTCTTCTGGCTGGCTGGGGGATGGCCGCGCGATGGAGATCTGCAAGGACATGGATTTTCCGCGCACGATCCTGGGAGACGCGAAATACGGTATACGTTTGATGGGTGTGCCGGCGGGCGATTTCGGTAAGGATGCGTGGCTGCACGCGAGGATGGCGATCATGCGCGGAGTCGAGAACGGCTTTGCGATTGTGCGCGCGGCCGATGAGGGGCTCCTCACCGCCAGCGATGCAGAAGGGCGCCTGATTGCGCAAAAGAGTGCTGCGCCCTCGGGTATGACCGTGCTCACCGCCACTTTACCTCTCGGGCCGGGTCCCACGATCTATACGCGCATCGGTGACGCCTTCGCCTGGTGCGTCATCATATTGTTCCTCGGAATCGGGGCGCTCTGTGCGAGGCCGCGATTAAACCCGGCTGGGCGGCCGCGCTCGTAGTCTGGTTGGCGCTCGTGTCCGCCATCAGCTAAGGTACAGCTGCGTTCATTCAGAGGGAGCTGTCTTGCATGGGCATCGTCATTCCAAGCGGCGCGTCGATCGGGGTGTTTGCCGTGGCGGCGACCCTGCTGCTGCTGACTCCGGGTCCGGCGGTTCTGTACATCGTTGCGCGCAGCGTCGAGCAAGGCCGCATTGCCGGCCTGGCATCGGTTTTTGGCATCACCACGGGAACGCTGGTGCATGTGCTGGCCTCGACGCTGGGGCTATCGGCGCTGCTGGCCTCCTCGGCGCTTGCGTTCGCGCTGGTCAAATATGCGGGCGCTGGGTATCTGATCTATATGGGGGTGCGGCGGATCATCAGGCGAACTGACGCGCCGGCTTCGGAATCGAAGCTGCCCAGGCGCAGCTTGGGTCGACTGTATCGCGACGGGTTCATCGTGAATGTTCTGAATCCGAAGACGGCGCTTTTCTTCTTGGCGTTCCTGCCTCAATTTGTCGATCCCGCGCGGGGCGCGGTGCCGTTGCAGATCGCCTTCCTCGGTCTGCTGTTCACTTTGATGGGCCTGACCAGCGATGGTCTTTATGCGTTGGTCGCCGGCACCGCAAGCCTTTGGGTCAAGCGCCAGAATCGCTACCTGGAGTGGGAACGTTTTGTCACCGGGGGCGTGTTTATCAGTCTCGGCGTGACGGCCGCGCTGGCGGGCGGTCGCAAGTTGCCGTAGGTATCAAACGGGGGGAACCTATGCCAAAGCTCAGGCGCAGGCGTGCGGCAAAATCATTGCCGCACGCCTATGAAGTGAAAGCAGAAATCTCCAATGCGACTCTCGCCAAGGCAAAGTCTGCGCTCACGCTGCAAATCTATCGCAAGGAATTAAAGCTCGGAGAGTTGCAGATCGGTCGTGGGTCGCTGTTCTGGGCCGGCGCGAGAAGACAATCGGCAAAGCGAATTCACTGGGGACGATTCGCGGAAATGATGGACCGGTTGGCGTATGGGGATGGATAGGCGGTAGCGCCGAAATTTACGCCGCTAGTTCTCTCAACGCATGCACGAAGGTGTCAAGATCCGCCCTTGATGTATATACCTGGGGCGTCACGCGCACTCCGTGAACGCCCGCGCCGTCGATGGCGACGGTGTATACCTTGTACTTTTCGAGAAGAATACGGGCGAGATCGCCGGGCGTCATGCCTTGCACGCCGACGTTCGCGATGGCGCACGACCGTTTGGCATCGCTCGGGGTGTTCATCACTATCCTCGGCAGGCCTCGTACCCGTCCGGTCCAGTATTGCTGAAGATGGCGCAGTCGCGCCTCCTTACGCGCACTGCCAATCATCTCGTGGAACGCGAGAGAGCGCTCGATCGTCAGATCGGTGTGCACGGGATGCGTGCCGGTATGATTGAGTTTTCGAATGTCGTCGGGGGGTACGCTATCGTCGCCATAAATCGGCCAGAGCTTCTCAATGCGATCGCGCCTCACATAGAGAACGCCGGCGCCGAGTGGTGTCGCGAGCCACTTGTGGAGCGAGGCCCCGTAATAGTCACAGTGCAGGTCGGGAAGTCGGTAGTCGAGGTGGGCAAAGGTGTGCGCAGCGTCGACCATTACCGGTACGCCACGCGCATGAGCCATATCGCAAATGGCGCGCACCGGCAGGATATGCCCGGTGATGTTCACCATGTGCGGTATCATCAGCAATCGGGTCTTCGGCGTCAGCGCGCTGGCGTATACCTTCACGATTTCATCGTCCGACTTAGGGTCCATCGGGATATCGACGAATCGGTTCAGCAGCCCAAAGCGACGCGCCTGCAATTTAAACATATCAATCATCGAGCCATAATCTTGATTGGCGAGGACCGCTTCGTCCCCTGGCCGCCAGTCAAATCCGCTGATCACGGTGTCAAGGGATTCGGTGGTATTGCGAGTAATGATCAACTCCTCCGGCGAGCATCCCGCAAACGCCGCGAGGCTGCCTCGGATTCGAAGCTTGTCATCGACTTGGCGCGTGCGCATATAGTGCGACGCCTCCATATTGATCGAGCGCACATTGTCAATGAACGCCTCGAGCACCGGCTGAGGCTGAAAGCAGTAATAGCCATTCTCCAGATTGATATAGTCGCTTGACAGCCGGAACTGGCCTCTCACGGCCGCCCAGAACGCCTCATCCTCGGCGACTGCGGCAATCGACTTCGTTGAGTACTGCGCGATAAGGCTGGGGCCGAACATCAAGCCCAGAGACGCACCACCGGCTGTACTCAGAAAGCGGCGTTTGTTCATTCCAGGTCTCCTGAACTTCCAGGCAAGTTCCGAATCTCGCGCTGCAAGATTTGCATGCACCCTGTTGATGATACAGAACTCAAAGACCTGGACGCACGCCTGCCGGACGGGGCCGTCGGATATTCTTGCGGCCTATGACTTAGCCGCAAACAGGCTGCATACTGTGGCGATGCGTGGTGCGTGCTCAGCTCGAATCTCATCGATTATCGCCGCCCTTTGGCTTCTGCTCGGTGCTTTCGTCTCGCCACTGCCGATGGCGATCGCCGAGAACTCCGTCGCGATGCCGCTGTATCGCGAGGGCCGCGCTAGTCCCGACGGCATCGGAAAGTTCTATCAGGGGCGTGAGATTGCTGCGGTCATGGGTTTCGAGGGCGCGCCGTGGCTCGAACGGCCGAGCCGCGCGAGCGAAGAACGGCCGGACCTGCTGCTGGAGGAATTGCGCCTGCAGCCGGGCATGACTGTCGCCGACATCGGCGCGGGCTCGGGCTATCTTTCGCGGCGCATGGCGCCCGTGGTTGGACCCGGTCGCGTTTTCGCGGTCGACGTGCAGCCGCAGATGGTGGCGATGCTTACGGCGTTGTCGCAGAAACCCGAGTTTAAGAACCTCGTGCCGGTCCAGGGAGACGCCGACAACGTGAAGCTGCCGCCAGCTTCGATCGACTTGGCGGTCTTCGTCGATGTGTATCACGAACTGGCGTACCCCCACGAGGTCATGCGCAGCCTGATTCGTGCGCTCAGACCGGGTGGCCAGGTAGTACTCGTGGAATATCGCGGTGAAGATCCGGCAGTACCGATCAAGCCTCTCCATAAAATGAGCGAGGCGCAAGTCCGCCGCGAAATGAGTATGCTTCCGCTCACCTGGGAACGCACCTCGGAGCGGCTCCCGATGCAGCACATCGTCGTGTTCCGCAAGTCCGCAAACTGATAGCCTGTGAAGGGCGTAATCATGCATCTTGGAGAGTTCACCGATGCTTACGTTTGATCGATCTGGGCGAAAAGCGCATTGGTGGTCGGTCTCATTTTGTCCGGCGGCGGTGAAGGGTCGCTTTCAGCGTTCGATTCCGGCTGCAGTTGCGCTCGTTGGAGTGCTCTTTTGCACCCCCAGCGGCGCGGATCCCAGCGGCTATGCCTCGCTGGTGAGACGCGTTTCTCCGAGTGTCGTCACCATTCTCGTGGAAGAAGCTCCCGTTGGTGCTGGTCAACGGGCCGCTTTAAGCGCAAGAGCGCGTTACTATGACTCGATGCAGTCCGCGATTCAGCGGCTGCTGTCCGGCGTCAATGGCGATCAATCGCGCGATGATGGTGCCACTGCCTCGTTGGGATCAGGATTCATTGTGCGCGCGGATGGATTGATCGTCACGAATAGGCACGTGATCGTCGGGGCTCGCAAGGTTCATGTGCATCTGCCGGATGGCCGGGACGTCACCGCGGACATCATCGGCGCTGACGCGTTGACCGATATTGCGTTGCTGCGAGTCCACGCGGGGAGCCTGCCGGCGCTACGGTTGGGGACATCCGAGGATGTCGCGGTCGGTGATGCGGTGATCGCGATTGGCAACCCCTTCGGACTGGGTCAATCGGTCAGCGCGGGCATCGTGTCGGCACGCGCGCGTGCATTGGAAGACGATCCTTACATCAATTTTCTGCAGACGGATGCGGCAATCAATCGCGGTAACTCGGGTGGTCCGCTTCTTTCGACAGCCGGCATCGTGGTTGGGGTGACCTCTATCATTTTCTCCCCGAGCGGGGGCTCCGTTGGCTTGGGTTTCGCGATACCCGCGGAAACCGTCTCCGCGGTGATCCGCCAACTCGAGGCACACGGTCGAGTCGAGCGTGGGTATCTGGGAATCTCTGCACAAGAATTGACGCCCGAGGTGGCTACGGCATTGCATGTCAAGGCCTCAGGCCACGCCGTGATTACGGGAGTTGATCCGCAGGGTCCGTCGACGCAGTCGCTGGCCATCGGCGATGTCTTGGTGAGCATCAACACGATCCCCGCGACATTCAGGACGCTGAGTACCATAACGGCGCGATTGGCACCTGATTCGTTGGCAACGATTAGGATCGCACGGGATGGCAAAGAGCAGTCCCTGGCCATCAAAGTGGCGCGTCTACCTGATCCGCCGGCAGATGCACCCGTCTCCGGAGGCCAGGATAGTTGGGTGCCCGCGTTAGGATTGGGCGTCGCTGATACGAGCGTCGACATACGGAAAGCCATAAAAGCCGACAATGAGCCAAGCGGCCTGATCGTGACGCAGCTCAGGCCCGCTGCCCCAGGCGCACTGGCGGGCTTAAGGGTCGGGGACTTGATCACTCATGTCGGAACCAAGCAATTGATCGCAATCTCGGATTTAGCGGCGCTTCACACCCCGACTCGCCAGGCTCCGCTGCTGCTGCGCGTCGTGCGCGATGGATCCCCAGCGTTTGTGGCAATAACGGGGGACACTGAGATCTCCTTACCGAATCTCCCGCACTAGGGACTATCCCAACACAATGTGAGTCGGCGCGGCTGTCTCAAAGTTGGTGCGGAGTGCTATTTGCCGAGTCGAAACTCCGATGCCACTTCATCAACGGTCGGATTCGCCTTCGCCATGCCGTTGACAATGACGACGGGAATCTCGCCCCCCATCACGACAGAAGTCCGCTGCAATAGCGGCAATTGCTCGCGATCGGTGATCGACGCGGAGTAATGGTTGGCGCGGGTATTGGGGATGCCCATTTCTGTCAGACGTTTTGCCATTGTGTCGGCTCGCTGTGCAGCCGCCGACGGGCAATTCAAGGCCGCGAGGATGATCACCTTGTCGGCGGGAGTCCCCGGAGGTGTTTGCACTGGCACAAATCCGTTGGTGTCCTGAAACGGAAGCAAGCCACGCTCGGCCACCGTGCGTTCATGTGAGTTCCAGAGGCCGTATAAGGCACCGACCGACAGTGCGGCCATCAAAATCGATCGACCAAGACTCACGAGGCATGCTCCCTATGAACCAGAGAGTGATCAACCAATGGTCCTGAGGCTTCCATCGCTTCCATCGCGTTCAATTGCGAGCATTCCTCGCGGATCCAAGCACCATTTAACCCTACCGGTACTGACGCTCTTGGGCTCAAATTGAGTCACAAAATGACTGGAAAGTTAGGATGATTGATCCTCAAAAGACCGAAAAAGTTGCGTCACCGGCCTCGGTCGCGCCGCCCGAGATTTCACAACTTCCTAAGAACTACCTAAGGATCTCCTGCCGCTCGGAAGTTAACGTGTTCTCCAAGGCTTGAAGACCGCCGGCGATGAAAGGGGTCCCAAGCCGGACGATCACTTAACCAATTTGCAGGAGACGAACATGTACTCGAATACCAACACTACTCGTACGATTTTCACCGCTTGTTCTGCGGCCGTAATGAGCTTGACGTGCACATTGCTTGTGGCCCTTGCGTTCGTACCGCAGCAGACCGTCAAATTTCAGGATCTGAATATCGGCAGTTCCGACGGCGCGGCCGCCCTCTACCAGCGTCTTCACGCAGCGGCGCAGCACGTTTGCTTCTCTGGGTGGGATCGGAACCCGGTAAAGGTGCAGCGAGCCGAGGCATGCGCCAACGAAGCAGAGGCGCGGGCGGTGAGTCAATTGAATGTCGCCGAACTAACCGCTTACTACGAGATGAAAACCAACCGCGACTCCCTCACCGCGAGCTTGGCGAAGTAAAGAGATGATGGTCGAGAGGCGGCCCAGGGGTCTTGAGCACGGATGGTGCGGACCCCTGGGCAAATAATAACTCTGTAGTCTGATTTGAAGTGACCGTGGTCACTGCCCCCCTGATTGCGCTGACTGATACCGGTTTCGATTTCACAACATCCTAGGAACTCCCTAAGGATTCACGGTCGCGCAGACCTTAACGTTGTTTCCGAGGCTTAAAGACCGGAAACGATGAGCCAGGTCCCCCAAGCCGCGCAGCGATCGTTAAAAAATTTGTCGGCGAGGCTGAAGTATGAAAACACATATCGAATCGTGGGTGGTTTGGATCCTAGTCAGATTTCAAACCCTTAGCGCAAACTTGAATCCGGAGGTCCTGCAGTGGCCGGGCGGAAGCTTTATTGCTCTCCTTCTCTGGCTGTACGCTGTGATAAGGCCGTTTTGGCCGATCGGTACCGGAGGCACGGCTGCGCTGCGTGGATGATAGGCAAGCGCCGCGCATCTATTCATTCCTTGACGAGCGGTATAGACGAGTCGAGCTGCTCCATTTGAATCGTGCTCAGGAGAGAGGGCCAGACAGCCTCCCAGCAGCATTGGTGGTCGAAGTGCGGGATCACCGTTACGCGACCCCCGATATGTGACGCTGCCGCCGTGATCATTGCAGCGGGAATAGCTTGATCATCGCCGCCCGCAAAGTGAATCAACTCGACATTCAATCGGTGCGGGGCGCTGGTCATAGGATCGAGCGATCCGCTCAGCGGGCTGTAATGGTGGAGGCGAACCCAGCCCTCGACATCGAGATTCCCCGCAATCGTGATCACCCGGTCGACCTCCGGTACGCGATCCGCAATCAGCACCGCGAGTGCGGCGCCCCCACTGTGTCCGATCAGCGTGACATGCCGCTGGCCGGAGCGCGCGATCTCGAATTTAAGCGCCGCCGCCATGCTTTGCACGACCTCGGGCGAGAAGCGCTTGAGCGTCCAGTAGCCAGCGTCGCACCCTGGGTCTCGCGCGAGCCCGAGGTAGCACGGACGTCCGAGATACAGCGTCGGTGTTGCATCCAGACGCATGAGGTACAGAGCGATCGGTACGCGCGGCGTCGGATCGGCGGCGATGGTATTTCGATCGCGGTAGGGAGTCCCATCCCCATCGATGTACACGTGCAGTTGTGCGCCGATGCGCGGCGAATCCGGCCGATAGGTGACATGCCGAAATGCTGCGCCCGGCACGATTTCGCGCGTCAGTCCCGCCTGCTGCGCGAGCCGGTCGACTCGAGCCTGCGGCGTGCTGCACGCCGACAAGGCAAGGGCGAGCAACGCGGCGATTAAGTTACGCATTCGCCTCACGCGTGCTTCGCTTCGGTCAAGTGACCGGAATCAGTAAAAACTCGCCATTATTGTGCCCGGTGTAGGAAATGGCGGCGTATCTCGGACTTTGAGCGGCGGCCTTGTGCACGGGCGTGAATATCAGCTTCCAGAGTGCCGTGCCCTCGAGCACATTATCGTTGTGCGCCAGTGCATCGGTCAGCGACCGCGCAAAAATGGAATTTGAACCGACGCTGCCGTCGAGCACGGGTTCGATGCCGCCTGAGGTGAGCACCGTGCGGGACAATAGCTTCGCCTCCGTTTTCAAAAGATACATCGGCTTCATCTCGGTTGACCGTCCCATCGTGGCGGTCAGTTGTTCGGAGTCGCGCGTCATCGCACCGGAGTAGCAGGAGTCGGCAATGATCAAGATATGCTTGGCCGCCATGCGCTCGATCTGTTCGGCGATCTGGCTATCGGAAATCCATAGGTTTGGCGGGTCATCGCGCGTGGCATTCACGGGCAGCCAGTAGCCGAGTTGGGTATGCTCGTTGAGCGCGCCGTGCCCGGCGTAATAAATCAAGAAACTGTCGCGCTCGCCCAGCGATTTTTGATAATCGTTGAGCGCGCTGAAGATTTCCTCGATGCCGACATTCTCGAGTACTCGGGTCTTGAAGCCGTAATGTTCTCGCAGCACGCGCTCAACTGCATGAGCATCGCTCACGGCGCTCTTCAGCTTGGGCAAGGACTGGTAGTTATCGTTGCCGATGATCAGCGCATAAAAAGACCCCAGGTTGAGATCCTTGGGAAGGATCGCAGGAACATGACCGCTCAACGCTACGCGCGCACTCGCGACCGGCGCAACTCCACGCGTCCCGGCACTTTGCAGCTTTGCGATGTCGTCCTGATACGTGTGGCTTTGCGCCTGCAACGCAGCGATTTGTTGTTGTTGTGCAAGCAGCTTGGTCTCGCGGTCTTGGACATTGGCCCGCAGGTTCCTGATTTCGGTTTGTTGCGATGCTGAGCCTTCCAAAGATTTACCCAGCTGCTCGCGTGCGGCCTCGATCTGCGTCTTCTGGCCATCGGCTGCCGTATTGGCCGCCTGCAACTGTTGTTGGGATTGAAGCAGCCGTTGCTGCAGACTGCTGATCTGCGCGCGCAGCGTGCCGTTGTCGAGTTGTTGCTGACTTTGCAGCTTTGCGATGTCGTCCTGATACGCATGGCCTTGCACCTGCAACGCGGCGATTTGCTGCTGTTGTCCGATCAGCTTGGCCTCGCGATCTTGAACATTGGCCTTAAGGTTCCTGATTTCGGCTTGCTGCGAAGCTGAGCCTTCTAGAGATCTACCGAGCTGCTCGCGTGCGGCATCGATCTGCGTCTTCTGACCATTGGCGGCCGTGTTAGCGGTCTGCAACTGTTGTTGAGATTGAAGCAGCCGTTGCTGCAGACTGCTGATCTGTGCGCGCAGCGTACTGTTGTCAACTGTTTGTTGGCTCTGCTGCTTTTCGAGCTCGCTCTCATGAACTTTAAGCCGCGTGACGTCGGAGTTGGCCGACTCGCGCTGGGTCTGGACGGCGGCAAGCAAGGCCTGTTGCTGGGCAAGCCGGTCTTCACGGTCAGAGAGCGCCAGTCGCAGTCGCTTCAGCTCATCATTCAACGCAGCATCTTGCGAGCTCGATCGCTTGGCGATCTTGTCCTGCTCCGCGGCAACTGCGCTGCGCTCCGATTCGATCTGCGCTTTAAGCTGCTGCACCTGCCGATTCATTTGGTCGATCCGCGCCTGGGCGGCCGCGAGATCCGCGCGCGCCTGCTGCGCGTCGACGGTATGGCCGCCGAGCTGCGCGCGCAGCTGCTGATCCTCGGCCGCCGCTCTTTGAATGCGCTCGTTGAGCTCGGCGGTCTTGGCATCATTTGCAGCCTGGAGCGCCTGCGTCGCACGTTGGGCGTCGGCGACCTTGGCTTCGCTGGCGGCGAGTGCATCCTGCAGGCGTTTGAGTTCGGCACGATCCGCGGGTGAGGTGCCGGTGGGTGAATTGCTCGCCTGTGCCTTCTGCTCCTCCACACGCTTGCGCAGTGCGCGAGCTTGAACCTGCGCTTCGCGCAATGCCGTGTCTTTCGCGGCGGCCTCGCTCTGCGACTTCTCGAGTTCTTCGCGCAGCGTTTCGGCCTGCGAGTTGCTGGCGTCAAGCTGCTGGGTAAGCACGGTAATCTGCGAGGCGGCTTCTTCTTTTGCCGCCGTCACCTCGGACGTAAAGGTCAGATCATTGTCTTTGATGCCTGTGGACTGGCGGTACAAGTTCAATGCCTTCACCGGATCCTTCGGCACGCCGAGCCCCTGCTCGTAGAGATAGGCAAGATCGGAGAGGCCGCGCGCGAACCCCTTATCCGCTGCCTTCTGGTACCAAAATGCCGCCTGAGTATAGTCGGGCGCCGTTCCCAAGCCTTTTTCGTAGATCTCGCCGACGTAAACCGCGGCGAGCGGGTCGCCCTCCTTGGCCTGCGGCAGCCAGACTTGCAGTGAAGTGGCGAAACTGGCGCGGTCGTATGCCGTGTACTCGCCGCCGCGAATTCCGCATTCGCTGGCCACCGTTTTGATAGGGCGGCGGGCCGTCAAGTAGGTCATTGATCCGAGCTTGCGTACCTGACCGGGCAAGAGGCAGTCGACCACCATCATACGATCCAGCGACATCGGTACATCCGACTCGGCCGCCGCACAAACGCAGATGCCTGCGGCGAGCGCACACAAGGTAAGTTTCCGACCAATATTTTTCACTCTTTTGAGTCGAATCACGCGATGTTCTCTCATGCGTTCAAGGTTTCTTCTTTGGTTTCGCCGGCGCTGCGGCGTCGGGATCGTATAAACGCTGTCTGAGTTCTTCGCGCAGCGTGCTCAAGTCTTCGCTGGAGGGATACACCTTCAGACCCATCTCCGTGACGTCGAGCGCCTTGCGATACTGCTGTTCGCGATAGTCGCGCATGGCCTCATCTCGGTAGAGCTTGAACGTCTCGGCAATGCCCGTCGCCGCTTGACGATTGGCCGGGTCGAACTTGAGCACGGTCTGAAATGCGCCCAGCGCTGTGGAAACCCCTTCGCTCAACACCGACGGGTCGAATGACTTTTTCCCCATGGCGAGATAGTCATTGCCTTGATCCAGCAGCATTTGCACGGTCTCAGGATCGGCGTCTGGGCTTAACTTTGCAGCCGGCTGGACCAGTGACTTGATGATCTTGTCGTCAGTGTCCTTGTATCCCATGTGGGTCATGCCGAACCAGGATCCAACGCCTGCCAGAATGACGGCAAGCCCGGCGGCAATGAGCCAACCGACGCGCTTGCCATCCGAGTTCACACCCGCTTTCAGACCCTGAAGGACCGCCTCGACGGACTGAGTTCGTTTGTAGCGATCGAATGCCAGCGCCTCGGCCAGCGCGCGGTTCTGCGCGCGCTCCAGTGCCTCAATCGGGCGATATTTGAATTTGCGCTTGTGGGCGTCGACGGCACTCTTACGGCCGAAGGGATGCTTGCCGGCCAGCATCTCGTAGATGACGCAGCCCAGCGCGTAGATGTCGTCTCTGGGATCGGGCGTTGAGTCGTTGTCCCACATCTCCAGGCTCGCATACGCCGCGGTAAGGCCGCCGAGCTTGCCCGCGTCATAGCGGCCGGCACGGGTGCCCCGAGCGGCTCGAGCGATGCCAAAATCCAGAACCTTTGCCCCGCCGCCGGCGCACACGATCACGTTCGAGGGCTTGAAGTCACTGTGGATGATGCCGTGCTTGTGGGCCTCCGCCAGGGCGTCAACCATATCCTCGATGATCGGCAGCGCCCGCTCGTAAGGCATGCCCCTGGCAAACTCCTCTTCGATCAGCGCATCGAGCGGCTTGCCGGAGACGAACTCCATGGTCATGAAGATCTGGTGCTTGTCGCGATTGAAGGAATACGCGGCGACGATATGCTTACTGGCCAATACGCGCCCCTTGCGCACCTCCTCGTTCATCGCATACAGCGCGTCGGGGTGCGTTCGAAACTCTGGCTTCAGCACCTTCACCGCGACGGATTCGCTTTCCCCCAATCCGACGGTGTCCAAGTCGGTCGCTCGGAACACGATTCCCATACCGCCTTCGCCAACACGCTGATCTAGACGATATTTCTCCTTGAGGACCATGCCTTCGTGGGCCTCTTCCCAAACGCCGGAAAACTCGAGGGAACCCGTCCAGCGCTCGGTGGCAGGGGCAGCCGGTCCCCCCGGAGTCGCCTCCGGGCCGGCGGCCTTGGGCGACTGCGCATCCGCGGCGGGTCGTCGGATCGTCGCGTCTTTATCGTTGGCGACGGTCATGAATATCCCGGGCTGGCCGCGACTCGCGCTCGCCGACTGGACCGGCCGTTGCAGCTAGCTACCGCATTCATTGCTCTATTGCTCGCTTATATCATCCCGCGATTGGTGCAACGAGTCGCGCTGGTAACACCTTACCTAGCCTTGTAGATCTTTATTCTATCTAGCTTTTCCGCATCATAGCGCAAACCCGCCGGCCTAAGGACGGGGTGCTCCCAAGGGCATAAAGTAATGCACGAAAAGCCCCGCGCCCGGGCTCCCACGCCCGTGACTGGCCTACCGCGCGCGTAGCCGATTCGCAGCGATTGCGCTAGCCTGTTGCGGCCTCGCCCTGCGGGGCTAGGGGAGCGAGCCTACGGGATCATGAAGCTCGAATTCGAAGACTGTATTTTCAATACCCAATCGCGCCAGCTTATGCGCGGCGGCAGCGTCGTTCCGATTGAACCCAAGATGTACCTGCTGCTCGAGGTGCTCATCCAGCGCCGGCCGGCGGTCGTCACGAACATGGAGCTGGACGAGATTTTGTGGCCCAAGGCCTATGTGGAGCGCAGCAGTCTGACCCGCTTGGTGTCGGAGCTGCGCACGGTGCTCGGCGACTCGCCGCGCGATTCGCGCATTATTCGCACCGTGTACAAGTCCGGCTATTCTTTCGCGGCCAATGTAGTGGAGACCGGCGGCGCGAACAAGCGCGCTTCTAGATTATTTCTGCTGTGGAACGAGAGCATGATGCACCTGGCGGAGGGCGAGAATATCCTGGGGCGAAGTGCCGATTGCTCGCTGGTGATCGATGCGACCACGGTGTCGCGGCGGCACGCGCGCATCACGGTTTCACGCGGCGCCGCGAGCATCGAAGATCTTGAAAGCACCAATGGCACTTTCGTCAACAAGCAGCCCGCGAAAGCGCCGATCCAGCTCAAAGACGGCGATGAAGTTTCTCTCGGCACGGCCGCCATGCGCTTCCGGAAAAGCGACCCCTCGGCTCCGACGGAGCGGCGCACCGTTCGCTAGGCAAGCGGACGTTCAGTCGTTCTGCGCGCCTTCCAGGATCCACTGATAAATGGTCAGACACTGGATGTCGGTGGCCGAGAATATCTGTGGCATGCCTTGCAACGCATAGGTTCCGAGACAGGCCGCCGTGTAGAACGGACTCTGGCTGGGGTTGCCGGGCACGATCAGCGGCAGAGCCGAGTTGGTCAAGTCGTGCCCGCCGATAATCGAGGCGTAGGTCGTCCCTTCTTGCGATGACGTGTAGCTCCACGTCGGACCGGTCGGCGCCGCGTGGCAGATGTTGCAACCCAAACGCGGCCCGAGCGTTCCCGGCTGCGACAGGATGGCGTAGATCGCGTTGCTATTGGCCTGGTTGTCGGGGTTGGTCTGGAATGAGGTGAGCGCCCGGATGTTGATGGTACCCATCGCCGACATGTTTTGGTTTGAGATGCCATCGGCAATCGAATAGCCAAATGTAACCCCGCCGCTGGCCGGGTTATCACACGCGCCGTTGCTGGCATTCACCCGTCCCGCAGGGATGGTGCCGGTCGTGTCCACCCCGTTGATGTCCTGGGTGACGAAAAAGCCGCACGGCGTGTAGGTCAGCGCACCGAGCCTGCTGCTGATGGCATTGGGCGAACCGGTGATGCTATAGCTGCTGAAGGTCCCGAGGTCGGTCGGCTGCGTCAGCGTCAAAGTCGCAGACGGTGCATCGCTGTTGATGTATGAAGGTGATAAGGACTGCAAAGACAGCGACGGATTGATGCCTTCATTCACAGGAATGGTAAACGCATTATTTCCCGCGCTCCAAAACCCGAGCAGAGCGCTATCAGGATTGGCGGTGAGGCCGGTGAGCACCGAGACGTTCGCGCTTTGCGCCAGACACACGTTGTTGCCGTCGCACAGCTCGAAGAAAAGCGTCGCCGGGTTGCCGTTGCCGTTCGCCACGAAATTGAACAGAACCGAGGGCAACGCGTCGGAAAGGCCGGTTTTCGGATCGAGCGCGACAGGACCATTCGGCGCCACGACCGACGCCCCCCACGCGGCGGTAGACACCGCTGTCGGCGAGTAGTTGGTGCCGTCTGCGGACAGCAGCAGCGAATAGGGCGCATCGCCCAGGGGTGAATAGCACGAGGCGGCCGCTAACTGTGCACTCGTTCCGCTGTAGTCGGCGCTGAACAACGGGCACGTACCCAGCTTCGAATCGGACGGCGTGACGGTGAATTGATACGTGAAGCTCACGGGAGTCTGGCCGACGATTGAATTGCCGGCGGTCAACGTCAAGTTGTAATTGCCGGCCGCGGTCGTGGGAAAGCTGGGCAGAGAACTCCCGGTTTGCGCGGCTGCCGCGCTGGCGCCGGCGGGCACCACCGGCGTACCGATCAGGCCCAGCGACTGATTGCCCGGACACGGATCCGTCGGTGCGGCCGGTGCCCCCGTCGCACACAGCGACCATTGATAGCTCTCGACGAACAGGCTTTGGCTGAGCGCGTCGAGCAGCGCGCCCTGAAAGCGCGTGAGTGAAACGGGCGTGGCCGGGAGCAGCGGCACGCTGACGCTGGTCGGGTTCGCCACGGCGGGCGGCTGCGGATTCGACGAGAGCAGCGGCGCCAGGATGGGCTGACCCGGCGGCACGGGATTGCCGCTGGCATCGACGGCGACCGGGACCACGCCGGAGGTGCCGTTGATGTAGGTCGCCATCATCTGAGCCGCACTCGATTGCGCCGAATACAGGGCCGGCTCGAACTCCACCCAGAAGCGGTCGGCCGTGAGGCGCGAGAGCGGCATTTGGTTGTTCGAAAAGATCAGCTGCTGCACCGAGACGAGAGTATCGAGTGCCGTGGTGGGCGCAGATCCCGGCGTCGCGGTCAATCCCTTGCCAAATCCTGCGGTGAATTGTTGAAACGGCAGATTGCTCTGCGTATGACACGACCGGCAGTAGTGCGCGTATACCTGATGATAGACATCGGGTGCCCCGGGCGCGGGAGCCCACCCCGTCGGCGTGGCGCTGTCATCGAACGTATGCGCCGTTGCCGCACCCGGGTCTCCGCCATACCATTTGGTGAGCAGCGCCACGGGTGTTGCAAAGCGCAGCAGCGTAGGCTGCACGCCGACAATCGTGTCCTTCAAACCGTTCTGACTGTAGACATCGTAGGTGCGCCACGCGAGAGCATTCAGCGCCTGAATGTTGGGCGCCTGCGCGGACTTGGAAAACAGCGTCGGATTGACCGACTGGCAATTCGGGGCGTCCGTCGACACCATGCAGGAGAAAGCCGGATCGGTGTCGGAGAATATCAGGGCGCTCAAATCCCAGGGCAAGAAAGCCGCATCGAGATCGCCCGCACCGCGCGCCGCGCTGCTCGGGTAAGCGGCGTTCGGGCTCGCGCCGGGGATGTAATTGGGCGAGCCGCCATGACAGACCGTGCAGGCGCCGGGCAAATACTTCTGCCCGCGCCGGTCGAAATCCACCGACATCACGCGCTGGAATTCGCCGGTGCGATCATCCGGCGCGAAGGCATAAAATTTCGTAAAACAGGTGCCGTTGTTGGTGGTGGAATCCGCGTTGTTGGTGAAGCAAGCGCCGGGCGAGGCGCTGGCCTGCGGCCCATATTCCATGGCAACCGCGAGGAAAGCCCCGACGCGGTTGGCCGCCGCATCCAGCGACGGATAGTTGATCACGACGGAGGCCAGGTTGCCCGCCATGGGGCCGCTGGTGCAGGTCGCAAAATACATGTCGCGCCCGAACCCCAGGTCGAAATTGTTGGTGTAGGTCGCATGCACCACGCTGTAGCCCGATTCGCCCGCTCCGTAGGTCGGGGAACTCGGATCGAAACAGTTTGCCGCGAGCCACAGCGCCAAGGTGGTTTTTTGCGTTTGGCTCGGAGGGTTGATGGCGGCGAAATACGCCGCCGCCGATTCTCGTGTCTCGATGATGGCATTGGCCGCGCCCGAACCCTGCGTGACCCGCAAGAAATCATCCGGAGTCAATGCGCTCGAACCGTCCGGCGTGAGCGGATTCGGTTGCGCTAACGGGCTCGAGTTCACCGTGACCTCACCGCCTACCGGGCCGGTCACCGCGGCTCCCACCGGATTGCCCGATTGGTCCTGAAGCTGCAGCATGAGTTGCAACCCGCCAAGGGCGCTGCCGGAGAGGGTCCCATCGCAGGAACCGGGCGTCGCCGACACGATCATCGGCACGTAGGCCTGGTCAATATCCGACAGCACCAGTTCGTTGGCCTGATCGGTCGTGCTCGCGTTCGGTTGGTTATAGGCGGCGAAAATCAAGTCATCGAGCAGCACTGGCAAGTCGAAGCTCACCACAGGATTGCGGAAGTTCAGGTACGCAGTGGATACATAGGTCGTTGCACTCGCGCTGGCGGCGGGGAATCCGGCGACCGCCCCGGCGCTCGCCAACCACTTCGTATCCACCTGCGCGCCGGGGAGCGGGAATGAGGAGGCCGACGCGGCACGGTTCAAATAGTGGATGCTGGAGTTCAGCGTGACGCAAACGGGGGCATCGGCGCTGAGCGGGATCGGATCCCCGGGATTGTGGCCGGCGGACGTGACGCTCAAGGCGGCCCGAAAGTGATGCGGTACACCGAACAGGCTCAAAAATCGGTTCGGATCGCTCGCCGGTTGGACGACTACCTGCACGGTTGCAGTGCTCGGCCCGATCTGATTGCTCACCGTCACCTGCAAATGCAGTGTCGTTGCGCTCGCGACCGAGGGAGCGGTGAATGTGACCGTGCTGGCATTGCGATAGATGAGATTCACGGCCGGCGTCGGCGCCGTGTCGGTCTGCGTCCACGCGAAGGTGCTGATCCCGATGTCCCCATCGAAGCTGTCGGCGGCGGTGAGCTCTACGTCCGCGCCGCTACGCACCGTGATGACCACGGGATTGGTGCCCGTTCCCTGATATCCAATCGGCGTGGCGATCGCGGTGGGTGTTGTGGCGCCTTGACTGGGTCCGCTGCTGCCGCTGCCGTGGCCGGAACAGGCGCCGAGCGCGGCGAGGAGCATGACGTACAGTAGACGCCCGACGGTGTCAGCGGCGCCAAAGGGAACCGCGACAGCTCGATTTACGCAGTTCAAATCTTCCATGTTCCCGACTTCTTAAGTTGTGCGCTAGAACTCGAAACGGAATCCGCCCGAGGCCACCCAATCCGTGTAGTACTGCAGGCTAAGAACCCTCATGTACTGGAAGTAAAGCTGCGCGCCGTGCGGCAAGACAGCCGACAATCCCGCTCCCACCTGATAAAAACTTGCATTGAGCGCATCGGTGGGCAATTGGAAATAATTGCCGGCCGGGGCGGCGCCAAACTGCGAGCTGACATCCTGGCTGGGGTTGCGAAATTCGTGCCGGTATTCGCCATAGACATACGGCAAGATCACGGCAAACTTGGGTTGCCAAACGTATTGGAGTTTAAGTCCGAGAATTCCCTGCAACGAGGTCACACCCTGCGAGGACACGCTGGTTGCGAAGCCGGTGTTGTCGGTGCTGCTCGCAGTTTCAGTGAATGCGTCGATGCGCGTGTACAGATACTGGAGATTGAGGTATGGCTCGGCGGAAAAACCGCGCGAATGAAGCAGATAGCCGCCGCCCGTCGTGAGGAGCAGCGAGTTCGCATAGGTACTGCTTTGGAAGGTCGTGTCAACCGATGGCACCAGTGGATTATTCGAGGGGTAGGCGACCAGGCGCGTCGAATCCAGGCTTACGCGCTGCCCACCCAGAGAGAAATTTAGGTAGGCAGCATCCCAGTCGAGTTGCAAGTAACTCGTGACTCCGTAACCGGAACTCGTGATGCCGCCGCCGACCACGCTCTCACTCGAATTGAAATCCGCCTCCTGATTGACGTGATTAATCAGCAGGCCGACGACCGCATGGCTGGAAAGACGCACGTCGGCCCCGAGGGAAACTTGAGTTCCGCCGAACGAAAACGCATCGTCAAACACGGTCGGCGCCTTCGTGCCCGCCCCATAGGATGAGTTCGCGAACACGCTCCAGCGCCCGAATTGCGATGATGATTCTGGATCGCCGCTGGCGCCGCCTCCCCATGCGACGCTGCCGTCGCTGGTCAGATCGGCCAGCAACCCGTTGCCCGTTTCGCCGTCCTGTCGGGCGAGACGCACGGCCTGCAGGAAGCGCAATGCAGTCAAGCGGTTGCTGACGGCGGAAAATTGGTTGCCGGCGAAGCGGCTGGTAATGGAGGATTGCGCGGCAAACTCTTCGTCGGCGGTCCAGCGCAATGCATCGGCCACTCCTTGTGCCGACAAATTCAAGCTGAAGGTCGTCGGTCCGAACCCGAGTAGCTGGGAGGCGTTTTCCTCGAGTTCCAGCAAGCGATTGTAGAGGTTCAACTGCGCGCCCTTGCAACTGGCCGTCGCAACGCAACCCTTCAGCAGACTTTCAAAGGCCGCATCGTCCGCCTCCGCGGCAGCGAGCTCGAGGCCGTCAAACTGAAAAATCTTGCTGTTGGTGAAAGTCTCGACCAAGGTCGTGAGGCAGGCCTGCGGACCTGCTGCAGCCGTGACACCGGTCGACGGGCTGCAGCTCGCGGCAGGCTGCGAATGCGCGCTTCCCGGAAAGAAATGGATCAGCACGGCAAGCCCAACCCATAACAGGCAATGCCATGTTCTTGTTATTTTCATTCCTTCGCATCCCTGGGGGAACCGCCCGCGAGCCTAGACGCCGGACGACGGCGTGCTGAAACTCAAGACACATTGATCACATCACTCGGCACGTCTATGCGCGCGCGCTCCCGATGTGCGATCCCCATGAGCAGCCCAACTCTATCAAAGAAATAATGGTTCCACGCAAGAGAATTTTGGGCGGCCGCGCTCGGCCGCCACGCCATGCTGCGACGCGCCTAAAACTGAATCTGAGGCCGCTTCCTGGCGATTCCTATGCGCCGCTAGAGCAGCTTCATCAATGCGAACAGCACCGCCAGCGTAAACAGACATGCCACAGCGGCGATGATGGCAATTTTGCGCCAGCGGCTGCCCGTTCCGTGCGCACCACCCGCGGGCGGAGCGCGGAATACGCACTCTACCGGCCCAAGTCGCACCCGATCGCGGTCGCTAAGATAGCTGTTCAGCATCCTTATATCGTTGACGAAGGTGCCGTTGGCCGAAGCATCATCGGTCAATTGCCAGGTTCGGTTCTGATTTCGCAAAGTCGCGTGCACGGCGGACACGCCTGGGTCCTGGAGCCGAATGTCGCGGTCTTCGGCGCTGCCGATGCTCCAGACCGCCTTGCTCGAAACACCAGCCTGCAGTTCAATCTTCTGGCCCGCCCGCTCGCCGGACGCAACCCAGAGACAAGGCGTATCGACGGCTGCCAGCATCGAGGGGGCCGTGGCGTCGCTGTTGGCGGATTTCCGGGGCTTGATGAACACCGTTTCTTTGCCGGTAGGGTCCACGAAGGACCCGCGAAAGTCGCCCTTACCGGCTGCGTCCGCTTTTTCCACCGCTGCCGGGCGACCCGATGCCGGCTTCTCCGGTTCGCGCTCTGCCGGCGGGGCAGGCTTCTGTGCGGCCGGCGCGTCGGCCGCCGTTCGCCGGGGCTCGAGTACTGTCCGCGGTGCTTGCGGCGCTCGGAATACGGTCTTGTCCGCGTCGGGGGGCCGGAACACGGTCTTGTCGGCATCACTCGAAGGCTGGGCCGCGGGCGCGATGAACTCAAATTCTTCGATGTCGAAGCGCACGCGATCGCCGGCCACGAGCTTGCGCTTGACGCTTGCATCCAGCCGCTGACCATTGACGAAGGTCCCGTTTGTGGACCCCAAATCCTCGATAAATACGCTGCCCGCGTCGGAACTCAGTCGCGCGTGATGCCGGGAGGGCACACCGTCAGCCAACCGCAAGGCACTGTCTTCGCTGCGGCCGATGCTCATCTCCGGCGCAAGCGGGATGCGCACGCCGGTGGAGATTTTTTTGAAGAAATAACCGGTCTCGGTCATGTTATAGATGTTCCACGTTACCGCTGGTGGCGGATCCACATAAATACAGCGGCCAGAAGTAGGGCCAGCACCACACCGCCGAGGACGGCGAGCCAGCCGACCGTTCCCTCGTTGAGCTGCAGTCTGAGGCGCTGACTCGCGCCTTCATACCTGACGATGACCGCGCTGACATTGTCGTGGCCCCCATGCGCAAGCGCAGCGGCGATCAACTGCTGGGTGGCCTCGGCTGGGGACAGTGCGGCGCCAAGCAGGGCGGCGATTTCCTCGTCGCGAAGCTCTCCGTGCAAGCCGTCGCTGCAGAGGAGTATCCAGTCGCCTTTGCGCAACGGAATTTCCGCAGTCGCGGGCACCGGATTTCCCGCGCCCAGTACGTTGGTAATCTCGTTGCGCTGGGGGTGAGCGCGTACCTGCGTCTCGCTGAGCGGGGTCACCTCGCGCAGCTCCTCGACGAGCGAGTGGTCCCGCGTCAGCCGGCTGATGGCGCCGTCGCGCCAGAGATAGGCGCGACTATCACCGAGCCAGACGATTTGCGCGACGCTTCCTGCGATCTGTGCGGCGACGACCGTGGATGCCATGCCATGCAGGTGGTCTTGCTTCTCGGCCGCCTGAACGATGGCCGCATGGGCGCGCAGGGCGGCTGTGCGCAGATTCGTCGCACCGGCCGGATTCAGGAAGGTTTGCTTGACGATGCTGCTCGCGACCTGACCGCTTGCATGACCACCCAGCCCGTCGGCAACCAAGGCGAGGCAGCGCGCCGCATCCCAGCCGATGCTGTCCTGGTTCTCGCCGGCTCGATGGCCGGGGTCTGTAAGTCCAAAGATGCTGGTCATGCTTTAGAACTGTGGTTCAAGGTGCTTGGCGATCTCGACAAATTGCGGTGAGTTGAAATCCGCTCCGGTCCCCAGGGCCGCAAACAGGCTCTTGAAGGCATCCTTGTGGCGATCATAGTCCCCAAGCGCATAGCTTAAGCTTTGAACTCCGAGAACCACTTGCTCCGCGGTGCCATAGTCAGACGCCTTATCCTCGGCCGCATAGCGCAGGACCGTCTTGCGTACCTTGGCGACATCCGCACTGGAGTAGACGCGCTTCGTCCAGGAATCGAGTCCGTGCAGTTGCTCGAGCAGTTTCTGCGCGGCGGCCCGGGCGCTCGCCACATCGAGTCCTGCCGCACGGATCAGCGCATCCGAGCCGCTCGCAAGTTGTGATGCCGCATCAGTCGTTCCCAAGGCCTCCAGCAGCGCCTGCAGCATGATGAGCGCTTGCTTTTGCAAGCGCAGCGTCCCCGGTTTAACTCCCGCGCCGGCGTGCGCCGCCGACCAGCGCATCTTTTCCTTCGCATGATGGCAGGCGTTGCAGTCGTAAAACGACAGCTCAGGAACGATGCCGCCCGGGGTGAAGATCGGGGTTTGCAGCAAGGCAAGATCGCGCTCGGCGGTCTCCAACTGACCTGTGAGCCACAGGTTCATCATGTCGATCTTGCCCTTGCGCGAGATGTAGTAGTCCGTCACCTTGAAATGGGCGGGTTGATCCACCGTGAATGTGCCCAGCTCGAAATAAAGACGCGGATGTCCCGCGCCCATGATCATGTGAGTCGCGTACTTGTCGCGCGTGCCCAGGTGGCAGGACAGGCACAGCTCTGCGCGCTTCAAGGGCTGCTCGCTGGGGTAGAGGCCTTGCGCGACATTGGCGCTGTGAGTCGCCCCTTTTTGGGCATGCGACTCCAGCCATTTCTCGGACGCGCCGTGACACATTTCGCAGCTCACGCCGTCGCGCGTCTGAAACTTCGGACCCTGCAAGGTCTTCGCGACGTTGTCCGCGTGACAATTAAGGCACATATCCTGCATCGCATTGGGCAGGCCGAGCTTGGCGGCTATCTGGCGCGATTGCGCAGATTCCAGGGCGTGATACGCCTGCGCGTGGCGATCCTCGTTGTACCAGATCCGATATTCATTGAGCGGCACCTGTCCGGCGGGCTGCGGCGTGGTCTTGCCGTGGCAGACACTCGAGGCGCAGGTGGCAACTCCCAGGTGCTTGTTGCCTTCCGAGCCTGTTTGCGCGGCCACCGACCCGGCAAGGGCGAGCAGGGCGATGAGCAGCCGACTCGATGTTGGCAGCAGTCGCATATTCACCTGGGTGTAGCGGTGCGCGCCGCCGATCTCGTCGGCTCGGGCGCGTCCGTGGTAAACCAGGGATTGCCGTTGGCATCGAGGTACAGACGGCGCACTTCGTCTTGCGTCAACGGCTTTGCGCCCCGCCGGCCGATGACCGCGATCTGGCCCCCTGTTTCGTCGACGGCACGATCACGGTCCAGACCCTTCGATAGGCTGAGCGCCGGTTTGCGCGTCGTGTAGTGCGCGATCAATTGCGGCCGGGGTTCCGGGCTGAAGCCGTAGAATTTCGGTTGCGATTCCGGCGAGATGAGCTGGATGACCTTGAGGCCTCCGATGCCATCGGCCACGTATGCAAACAGCGATGCATTGGTCGAGCCGACGATCACGTCACGGCTGTCCTTGAGCGCACCGCCTGCGTTGAAGCGCAAAAATTCGCGCATTGCCTCCGGCCGCTCCACATCCACGATCACGATGCCTTCGGCGCCGGCCGCGACGTAGGCGTAGGATCGCGCGACATAGACGCGGTGCGCGTCCTTGATGGGGATGAGATTGTGCGCCACGAGCTTCGGCGCCTCGACATGGGTTACATCGATGACCTTAAGACCCTCGGCATCGGTGACGAAAAGATAACGGAATTGAAGTTCGGAGGATTGCGCGCCGGCCAAAGGCAGCTGCGCGATGAGCCGCGGCTTCATCGGATCCTCGACCCCGACGATGACGAGCCCGCGCGGCGTGAGGATGTAGAGATTCGTGCCGCCGATGGTGATGTGCCCGGCTCCATTGAGGATGCCGTTCTCGTTCCAGGTCAGAGCGCGTTTCAGGAAGTTGTTGCGCGGCTCGCCGTCCTGCAGTGTGTCAACGTTCGTGAGAATCAAGCCTTCGCGCGCATCGGTGATGTAGGCATAGTGGTAAAGGGGCAGCAAAGATGCTTCCTGATTGGCCTTGCGCATCTTCTCGCCGCTATTGCGCGCAGGATTGATCGGTTGGTTGGTGGGCAGCGCCACACAGGTGGCATCGGCCGAGGCAATGTGGGTGTCGTGGCCTAAGGGGCTGAAGGGGGCCGTGATAATCCGCTCCGACACACCCTTGTTGGCGATGCTCGCGACGTCGTACACGCGCATGCCGCGGCTGCCTTCGGCAACGTATAAATACTCCCCGCGCAGCTGCAGACAGCGCGCGGTGCCCGCATCGTGCTGGGCGGCATGCTGCAACGCCTGGCCGCGCCTCTGATGCTCGGTGTACCAGTCCGGATATGCATAGCGATGCAGGTAACTGCCGATCACCGCCTGGGGTTCGTCCCACTCGGTTACCGTGACGGCATTGATCTCGCCCGCGCCGCCGACGTAGGCGTTGTAGCCCACCAAGTTGACGAAGTTCGTTCCATACATGAGTAGCTGCGCCATGACGGCGTTGTTGTCATTGTTGGCCGAAAGATGGCAGTCCGAACAGGCTTTGGTCTCGACCTTGCGCTCGGTGTGCGGGTAATGTGGGTTGAAGGCCTGCGAGCTGAAGCCGCTGGCCGAAACCGGCGGCTGCTGGACGTAGATGTGCTCGCGGTTCGCATTGGTCGAGGACAGGACCAGCGCCGAGCTGGAGCGGTACGGCGCAATCTTGCCGCCGGCCGCGCTTTCACGGTGCCCAATCAGGAACATGTCGTCTCGGGCCACCTGCGGATTATAGGTGGCGAAGTTGCGAGTCTCGCCGCCCTCGTACAAATGGCGTGCGGTTTTCCAGTTCGCCTCGATGGGCAGGTGGCAACCCGCGCAGGATGTCGTCCATGAGGTGTGGCAGGTGTAGCACTCCATTTTGTCCTCGCCATGCGCGAGCTGAGTGGCAGCGTTGGTCTTGCCCCATTCGAGCGTGCCGGTATTGAGGCTCATGAGCTTGGCGCGCGCGGCCTTGATGTTGTAGGCCGGATTGCCGGGTGTGACCGTGTCCTTGACCAGGCTCACTTTCCACTCGAGCTTGGGATCTAGCATCGAGCGCTGATACAGTGCGCCGTCGATCCATTCGAACTGCAGCCGTCCATCCGGCGTGCGCAGGGCCGCCAGGTCGAAGCCGCCGCCGAGCGCTGCGGGACCCGAGGTGTAAAGATTGGGATACGCACTCACCGTACCATGACAATCCTTGCAGCCGATCTCGATGGAGGCCGCGACCTCGCCGTAGATATGTCCATTGCCATGATTGTCCTGTGAGAAGTGGCAATCCACGCACTGCATGCCGGCATCGACATGCGAAGAAGCCATGTGCACGGCCTTCTGGAACTTCAGAGGATCCTCGTCCGCGACCGCATGGCCGTCGGCATCGAGCAAGCCGCCGTGGCGATCGCGCTTGTACACCGCACGGAAATTCCAACCGTGGCCATGGTAATCGGCGAACTGCGTGTCCTTGAGCTGCGAATTGAGTTGAGAGACATGGCTGAGAAATTCAGGGTCGGCCCAGTTGCCGCGGGGAGAGGCTCCCTCGGGATTGCGATCGAGTACCGCGCGCGTCTCGGCGATCGACGGGTAGCGCTGCTGCTTCGGCCACATGCTCGGTGCATCCGCTTCGTAGTCCCACATCGTGTAGCCGTAGAAGCTGTTCATGAACATATTCGGCTGATGCATGTGGCAGACCATGCATTGGCTGGAGGGAATGGCACGGGTGAAGGTGTGCTGCAGAGGATGCGCAGCGCGGGTCTTGTCAATGGTCGGATCCACCGTCTGTGAGAGGCCGTCGTGCCCGAAGCGCGCATAGACGCTCGAGTGCTGTGGGTCGGCATCGTTGGCGTAGATCACGTGGCAGGAAGCGCAGCCGGATTGACGGTAGTCGCCCGCTTGATCGTTCGTCCCCAGGAACCAGAGGTTCGGATCGTTGAGGCGCGTCTTGGTGAGGTTGAGTACCGGAATGGCGATGCGCGCGCCGGTACCAGGACCGCGGTTCGACTGGCGAAAGTCGGGTCGTCCCGGTTCTTCGATACGCTGCAGTTCGCCCTTTTCGTCAGGCAGCCCGGTCTCGGGAAATAGATTGCTGATGTTACGGCCGCCTCGTTCGAAGATGCGGAACACATCCGCCGGCTTGACGGTCTCCCAGGCTGGCAGCGGATACAACTCGGGGAGAATGTTGGCGTCGAAGGCGACGTGTGGGTCGATCGCAGGGCCGCGGATGCAGGTCCCCACGCCGTTGCGATCATAGGCTTCGCCCAGAATATAGTTCTTGGCGTCGAGTATGCCGTTGTTGTATGCAGCACCGCCCCAAAACATGGCGTTGGTGGCATGCAGACTGCGCAACGAAGCCTCTATGATTTCCTGGTGGCAAGCGCCGCAGGACTCGCGCGCCACGCGGTAGTCCGAAGGGTTCATGAAGCGTACGAACGCCGGGCTCTCCTTGTTGAGAAGCGTATAGGTGCGCTGCGGTTTCGCCGCGGACGGATAATTCCAGTCCTTCAGGTCGCGCGGCAGTACATGCGCGGCCTTCATCTTGGCCGCGTACTCTGCCGAATCTCGGGCGAAGCCGGCGGCCGAAACGGTTGCATTGCCGCCATGACAGTCCGCGCAGCCCAGGGTAACCGCCGGGCTTAAATGCATCGTCGCTTGGTCTGACTGAAGGTGACAGGACAGACATCCCGCACTGTGCTCGCGTGCGGTCTGCGCAGTTTCTCCCTTCATCGCGGGCGGAAAAGCCGGTGTCACTGCGGCGCCGGCAGGCTTCGAAGGTTCGCATGGCGCTTCGCCGTGCGCAGTAATGGCCACCCAACCCGCAAGTGATGCAAAGATGGCGACGAAGCGCCAGCGCGCCGCGCGCGTGCTTGAAAAATGGGTTTCAGGTCCCTGTGACATGAGTATCACCGCTGATTAGAAAGCGAACACGGCGTTCAGCAAAGCATAATAGGGATCGGTCCTCGGAAACAGCGCATCAAGCCCGCGCGCGCTGAACAGCCGTGCGTAGGAGGCGCGCAGCACGATGTTCTGCGACATCAAGGGTCGATAGATGAGCGACAGCGAGACGTCCTCGCCGATATGCTTCGGCACGCCTCCCTGGCTGCGCGCCACATCGATGACCTGCGTATCGACGAACGTTAGATCATTCAAGTTCAGCGCGA
>Ga0265760_10000071_pt1 | contig 26182 bp, 28 predicted proteins | sample NZIome_2_FD_200831 | JGI IMG/M metagenome (GOLD analysis project Ga0265760, IMG submission 200831) | Metatranscriptome of rhizosphere microbial communities from Maridalen valley, Oslo, Norway - NZI1 (Metagenome Metatranscriptome) | ecosystem: Host-associated > Plants > Roots > Rhizosphere >...
GCCGCGGCTCAGCCTCGACATGCAGTTCCTGCGCGCCGGCTGGCGCGTTGAGCCAAAGCGCGACACGTCCGTCGCCGTGATGATTGACGATGTAGGTCGCGAATGTTTTGCCGCGAACTCTGAAGTTCGGCGACCCATGCGACAGGAATTCCTCAGCTTCCGGCAGCCAGAGGCATGTATCGCGCACGGCCTCGGAGATATCGCGTGCCATAATAGGTTCGATTATGAAGCAGTCCGCGGTGCTTTTATCCGGTCTTTTGTGCGACGAGACCTTTTGGACCGATATCCCGCGGCGCCTCGGCGCCGTTGCGGAGATTCAAGTGGTGTCGTTCCGCGGCTTCTCCTCCATACCGGACATGGCGCGGCATGTGCTCGAGGTCGCTCCGGAACGTTTTGCGGTGGCTGGACACTCCATGGGCGGCCGGGTCGCTCTGGAAATCATGCGCTTGGCCCCTCGGCGCATTACGGGACTTGCTCTCCTCAATACCGGCGTGCACGCGGTGCGCGACGGCGAGCCGCAGAGCCGCAGCCACCTGCTGCGAGTCGCTCATGAATGCGGCATGCCGGCATTGGCGGCTGAGTGGCTGCCACCCATGATGGGCAGCGATGCGGCGCGCGCGGCGGAATTGATGCCGCAACTCCACGCGATGATTCAGCGCTTCACCGCGCAGGACTACGCCAGCCAAGTCAGCGCGATGTTGAATCGGCCGGAGGTGCTTTCGCTGCTGCCGAGCATTGCGGTTCCGACGCTGCTGCTCAGCGGCAGCGACGACACGTGGTCGCCAGTTTCTCAACAACAAAGCATTCGCCGCAGAATTCCGCACGCGACGTTATTCGAGATCCATGGCGCCGGGCATATGGCGCCGCTTGAACGTCCGGACTCGGTGGCGCTTGCCCTGCGGGAATGGCTGCTTAAGATATGACGTCGGTCACCAACATCACTTCGCAGGCACCCGCGCCGGTGTCGGTGCGCACCATCGAGGTTTTGATCCAGCGTCCGTCGTCGCGGACCGCATCCACCAGCTCTCCGCTCAAGGTGACGACCTCGCCCGGCCGCAGGCTTGATAAGACTCTCGCGATCGCCGGCGTCTGCGGGATGACATGCGTATTGGCGCTATGGGAAATAATAGTCTCGCGAGCGAGGCGCGTGGCGGCGCTTGCGTGCCAGTAGTAAAAGCGATTGGACTGCGAAATATCGATGGTGCGCAACACGCCGTTGTCGGACATGGGACCCCAGCCTAAGGCCAGATCTTCGGGGACCAAATCGGAGATGGCATCGAAATGGTAAGTCTCGCGCCCCAGTACTCGCGCCTTCAGCTGATAGGTCGCGCGCACCGTCAGCGTCCAGCGGCCCATTTGCACCTTCTCGCCGTCGGCGATATTCGTTTGCTGCGGCTCCTCCGCCGCGAGCACACCGTCCGGTGCGCGAACCGGACGAGTGGCGTTCCAATGCCACGCACCCCAGACGATGTACGAGACCAGCAATACCTTGAGGATGGGATGGCGCCACATCCTCAAAGTCTGAGCCGAGCCGAAAGTTAATTCCGTGAGATCGGTCAGAACAACCTAGTAATTCAGCCCTTTTGGGCCCAAACCTGGCACCAGCCGCCTTGCGGTACGCTTTTGCCCGCGAAAATCGTGCACGCCGCGGTCGAATCGCCTGCCTTGCCTTGGAATTGCGCGCAAGTACCGCACTTTTGACCGGCTTTGAACGTTGCGTAGGTCTTGGTGTCAACCTTGGAGGCATCGTTGACGAAACCCAACGCCTTGGCGGTCGGATCATTGGGATCGAGCGGCGGCAGCGCCGCGGCGCTGGCACTACCGGATGTGAGACTTAACGTCGGCAGCAATGCACCGGCGATGAGTCCGCCCTTGACGAGGGATCGACGAGAAATTTTGCGTTGCATGAGAGCGCCTCTATGGAGTGAAGGAATGAGACATTTTTCCCCATTTCACAGTTCCGTGCTGATCAATTATTGCGAACGATTCTCAATTCCAAATTGGCGGCGCGGTGACCGTAATTGCAAAATTTGCAGTAATGTATGTTCATTGCGCGGCGGCGGTATCAGGCGATGGGACTCGATTTAGAAACGATCAACCAATCGGTAACCAAATTGCGCGCCGATATTCCCGAGGACGCCTTTACCGCGGGTATTTTAGGATCGCAGCGCGTCGGCAACGGTGTGGTCATCGATTCCGCGGGCTTGGTGCTGACCATCGGCTACTTGATGACCGAAGCGACCGACGTGTGGCTCACCAATGCCGCTGGCCGGGAAATTGCGGCGCACCCGCTGGCTTACGATCAGGTAACTGGATTCGGCCTGGTGTTACCGCTGCAAAAACTGGATGCGCCCGCCGTCGCGCTCGGCTCGTCCGAAGAGCTGCGCGCCGGCAGCGAAGTCCATGTTTTGAGCGCGAAGGATTTCGGCCCGCCGCAGACCGCGCGAGTATTGGCGCGGCGCGAGTTTGCAGGCGCGTGGGAATATCTGCTGGAAGAAGCGATATTCACCGCTCCAGCGCACCCGCATTGGTCCGGCGCCGCGTTGATCGACAACCGCGGCACTCTGGTCGGACTCGGCTCATTGCTGGTTCGCGAGGTCATCGCCGGCGAAGAGGTCAATGCCAATATGTTCGTGCCCATCGACTTGCTCAAACCCATCCTGCAAAGCTTGAGGTCCACGGGCCGAGTGGATCGGCAGCCGCGGCCGTGGCTGGGGGTCTACGCAGTGGAATTGGCCGGGAAGGTATACGTCACCGGGGTAGTGGAAGGGGGACCTGCGCAGAGCGCCGACATTCGCGAGGGAGACGTGATCAGCGAGGTGGCGCATCAAGAAGTCGGCACGCTGCCGGACTTTTATCGGCGCCTCTGGGCGGTGGGTCCGGCCGGCACGGGCGTGCCTCTCACCGCCATGCGCGGCGCGACGCAGCTACACTTGAATGTGCGATCCGTGGATCGAGGCGAGCTATTGAAACGCCCTCAAGCGAACTAGTGCTGCGGCATGTGATGTTGTTCGGCTCGAGTACTCGTCAGGGCTAGCGCTACAACCGGTCAATATCACCGGGCCGAAGCACTAATGCAATGCAACCCGATTTTCGTTCAGGTCAGCGGCGGAATTCTTGCTGTCGCTGGCGTGGCACGCGCCCTGGCCCACCAGGGTCACCACCGCGGCGCACGCGTCAACGCCCTTGACGCCGCCGTCCGCGGTCTGAAACGAAGAACTCGTGTCGCGCAATAGTCGGTAGGTCGAGGCGGCCGACAGACCGGGTCTCTTGGCCAGCATGAGCGCCACTACTCCGCTGACCTGTGCCGTTGCAATGGAGGCACCGGAGGCGAAGTCATAGTGTCCGCCGGGAAGCAAGGTGAGAATCTCGCGGCCCGGCGCGTATAACGCCGAATCGATTACCGAATGCGACTCGGCAGCCGCGACCTCGATGACGCCTGCGCGATGCAGCAGACCCGTTTCTACGCCGTCGGCATCCGGCGCCGCCCCGACAAAGAGTACGCCGCGATGCTGTCCTTCCCGAATCAGATCGCCAAGCAGTGGATCATCGGGACCCGCGATACTCAGATTGATCACCTGAGCATGCGCATCGAACGCCGCGCTGAGCGCGCGAGCCAGTGTGAATGAATTGCAACGCGCCGCATCCGCATCGGAGTGCGCTTGCCAACAAGCCTTGAATATCAACAGCCGCGCATTTGGCGCGATGCCGACGATTCCCTCGCGATTGTTGGCGACCGCGGCGATCACACCGGCCATTTCGGTACCGTGCCGGTCGCGTCGAAACTGCGCGTCATCCGCGTCCACGAAATTGACGGCGGCGGCAATGCTGTCACGCAGATCCGGATGCTCGATATCCACGCCCGTGTCGATGATTGCGATCTTGACGCCCTCGCCTCGCGACCACGGATGCGCATCCGCGACATCCATCTGCTGAAAGCCGCGCTGCAAACCGACATACGGGTCGTTGTAGTCCTCGCTGCGCGTGGCAAAGGTTTGCAAGGGTTGCGTCAGCTTGACGCGCGGGTCCTTCGACAGGGCCGCCAGCAACTGACCGCGATCGGCCCCGGCCGGTATCTCCAGAACGGCGCAATGAATCTGCAGCGGCCGGATCGGCCACGCATTGACCTCGCGCAATCCGTACTCACGCTCTACGGCCTGCAGAACTTCGCGCGCACGGGCCGTCGCACCGTAGTCCGCGACGGCATCATAGCCGCGCGGCGTGCCCCCGGCATGCGCGACGAAAGCTGCGGGCACATTGTCCACCGCCACGATAATGAGGCGATCCGAAGACTCAGAGGCTTGATTGTCGAGAGCGCGGGAATCGATGCGCACCGGCGTGCTGCTGCATGCGCTCGCCATCGCGATCAGCGCGCCGAGCAAAGCTAAGCGGATCACGGCGAAGTGCCTGATTCGGGCTCCGGCGAGGTCTTTTCGGCGAAGCGCACGGACGAGTGCTGACGCAGCAGTGCTAAGGACGCACGCACTGTGAGAGTGGAATTCGAAGCCAGCGAATACACGCCCGCCTCGGTCGGGCCGGAGATGATGCTCAGCTGCGCCTCATCGAGTATGGTTTGCAATTCCACCAACGTGATGGTTGGCGAGAACACGGCTCGTATCACTTCACCCTGTGGCCGCGGCGCCGAGCTGGTCACGGTGCGGTAATTAGGCTGGTTCTGGCGCGCATCGACCTGCGCCCAGTGATTGCCCACCAACAGTGCGACAGCCACCGCCAAAGCGGCGACCGAGGCTGCCATCCATCCGCGCCATGGCAGACGGTTCGTTGCTTGCTCCTGCGCGGGTGCCGGCGCGCCGGCCGATTCGGCTTGGGCGTCGAGACGCGCCAACAATCGTTTGAGTGAGCCGACAGGCATGTAGTCGATCGCAGGCTGCGCGGCAATTGCCTCGCAGATGCGCAGTTGCGCCGTCAAGTCCGCGCGGCAACTTGCGCACACGCCGACATGCGCATCCACGCGCTGACGATCACGCTCCTGCAGCGTCTCGTTGACGTACCAGGGGAGCAGCGCAGAGACCTCGTGATGCTCCGCCGAATTCTCGATCCGGGAGTTGTGCGTCATCCGATTCTCGCTGACAGGTCGGAGGATGCGCCGCCCAAGGTCGGCAGGTATTGACGTAACTTTTCGCGGGCATGAAACATGCGCGCCTTCACCGTGCCAACCGGGCAGTCGGTGATCGCCGCAATTTCTTCCAATGAATGGCCCATCTGGTAAGCGAGTTCCAAAGTCAGCCGTTGTTCAATTGGCAGGCGGCTCAGGCCGTGCTTCAACCAATCGGTCACTTCGGCCTCGAAGGTGGGATCGACGGTTTGCTCAGGATAGTCCTCGAGGCTGCGCGCGCCGGTGTGATTTTTCTGGCGTCGAAACGACTTCAACGCTGTACGGTAAGCGATGCCGATGATCCAGGTGGAAACCTGCGATGCATTGCGAAAGTCCTTGGCGCTCTGCCAGACCACCATAAAGGTGTCGTTGATGATCTCCTCGACATTCTCGTAGCGCGGGGTAAAGCGCGACAGGAATCGCGCCAGGCGCCGGTGATAGCTAAGATACAGCTCCTCAAGGGCACGCCGATCGCCGGCCGCGATGGCCATCAACAAGGCGCTGTCGCGCTCTTTGGGTGAGTTCTTGGCCGGCAGGATCATTCGCGCAAAACCTCATCGAAATCGATACACCCGTGTAAGTACCGGGTGGGTCCCAAAGAGTTGCACCCCCGGGGTGGCATTAGAAGCGCCAAATGAGCGTTCCCGTCCATTGTCCGCTCGCCGCAGCATTGTAAAACAATGCCTTAGCCCCCGCCGAGGTGTTTACATAAGCGAAGGCCAGGGTCAGCGAGCGCAAGTCATAGGCTGCCCCCGCGCTATAGTAGACATAGCCCTCCGACTTCGGGCCGTCCAGGTAGCTATAGCCCACTCCAGCCGTCAGTGACAGCTTGCCGAAGATTTGTCGTTGCGCACTGACTTCGGCGGATTTCTCGGTCACGCCCATGAGTTCCAGATAGGGGCGTCCCACGAATCGGGGCGAGTTGGGTGAATAACCCAGATCGAAGTGCAGCCAGTCCTGGTAGGAAAGGTCTAGATCCAGTTCATCGTAGTTATAGTGCGAGCCCTCGCTATTCCAGGGGTAGGCGTAGTGGCTCGCGAGAACTCGGGAGCGCCACGCCTCATCAATCTTCCAGACGAATCCGACGAAGCCGCTGAGCTCGGCGTCCTCAGAAACCCTACTGTCGATTTGCGAGTTCGATGCGAACACACCCGCCACGAATCCAATGGGGTTCGAGTAATGATAGTCCAATTGCAGCGCCGCGTGATCGCTGGTCCGCGATATGCCGCGCACGAAATAGTCGCTCGTCAGCGCCACCGAGCCACCCCACTCGTCCGCCGCGCGCACCTGTGTTGATACCCAGCAAAATCCGGCAAGCAGGGCAACGCCCGCGCGAAGATGCACTATTTCGCAACCATCGAATCAGTTCTCAAACACCGCATCCTCAAACCTCGCCGAGCAGCCGCGACAGATTAAACCTTTATCCACTGCTTGGGCACTTACCTCAGGAAATCGACAGCCACCCCGGCCGATTCTTGGGATCATCATGAACATCATTCCGCCCGCCGCCCGCGGTCTCCCGTGCATCTATCGCGACGGATTGCTGCAGAGCTGCAGCCGATACCTCGCTTGCGCCGCAGCGATGATTCCTACCTCCACTTTGATCAGTCTTGAAGGCCGACCATGAATTCACGATCCTTCACTGCTTTCTTGCGCGGCGGTGTTGCGCTAAGCGCCGCCCTGCTGGCCGCGTGCGCCGGCAATGGCGAAGGCCTGGATGCCAACGGCAACCCGCTGGTACCCGGCGGCAGCGCGCCGCCGCCGCTGTCGGCTGACTTCGAATCGATCCAAGAGAACATCTTTACGCCGATTTGTTCCGTTTGCCATGCGGGGGCCACCGCGCCGGAGGGACTGAGGCTCGATGCGGCCGATAGCTACAATTTGTTGGTCGGCGTGCCGAGCACCGAAGTGCCTTCGCTCGATCGGGTCAAGCCGGGTGATCCCACTGACAGCTACATCATTCAGAAGTTGCAGGGTCACGCGGCAGTCGGTGCGCAAATGCCCGACGGATGCCCGACGACGCAACCCTGTTTGTCGGCGAGCACGATCGCCTTTATCCAACAATGGATCACGAACGGCGCTCCGCCCGCGGCCGCAGCCGCCGCGGCGGTTAACGCCGCATTCGCCGTGACCTCGATTGTGCCGGATAGCATGGAGCCGGTGAACGCTGCGCCGCCGCAGGTCATGGTCGCGTTCAATCATGATCTGGACGTGAGCCAGCTTGCGACTCATAGCGCGCATTTCGAGAAACTCGCGCCCGCCGCGGTGCCCACCGTCATCGAACAGGTACCGGCTCGAATTTCGGTCTCGAGCGCCAATCTTCGCGCGCTGATGCTATGGCCCGTCCGGCCTCTCTCGTCGGGGCACTATCGCCTCGTCATGGACGCAACCTCTTCCGCTCAGATCAGCGACATCGCCGGGCAGCAAGTGGCGCTCGGTGCGCCCGACGAACGCGGTGAGACGGTGATTTCCACATTCGACGTTGAGGTGCAGCCATGATTCAGCGCTCGTTGCTTGCCGCACTGATACTCACGATTGTCGCGTTGCTGCGCGCATCGCCCGCCAGCGCCGAGCCCTATCTTGCGGTGCTGGAGGGCTATAAATGCAATGTGTGCCACGTCAACCCGACGGGCGGCGGCCTGCGCAATGACTTTGGATTGACATACGCAAAAGTGCTGCTGCCGGCGGAGACTGTGGACAACACGCTCGATTCCTGGAGCGGCAAGCTTACCGATCGACTGCGCATCGGCGGCGATCTGCGCGCGGATTGGAGTCGCGAGACCACCCCGAATTCGCCAAGTGCGCAATCCTTCGCTCTCGAGCAATTCCGCGTTTACGCCGATCTCACCATCCTCCCGGATCGCCTCGGAATTTATGTCGACGAACAAGTCGCGCCGAACGGCTCGCAGAACGAAGAAGCGTACGTGCGCTATGGCAGCACCACGGATGGCTTTTATCTCAAGGGTGGTCAGTTTTATCTGCCATTCGGCTGGCGGCTGCAGGATCAGACCGCGTTCGTGCGCCAGGTTACGGGCATCAACATGACCACGCCCGACAAAGGTGTGGAGATAGGCTACGAGCATTCCGCATGGTCGGCGGAATTCGATCTGACCAACGGCGCCGCCAACGCGAGCACCGGTTCCGGCTATCAAGTCGTCACGCAAGTGGTTTACACCAAGCCGATTTGGCGGGTGGGCATCGCCGGCTCATCCACTCAATCAAACGCGGGCGATCGGCATATGGGCGGCCTGTTTGCCGGATTGAAGACAGGTCCGATCGCCTGGCTCGCCGAGGGCGACATTGTCCAAGACGACAGCTTGGAGCGCACGATGGCCGCAGGGTTGCTGGAAGCCGATTGGCGCCTTCTCAAGGGCCACAATCTTAAGCTGACTGCAGAATACGAGGATCCCGATCGCGCAGTGCGCAACAATCAAGAGACCCGATACAGCCTTGTGTATGAGTACACGCCGCTGCCGTTCTTGCAGGTGCGCGCGGGCTATCGCCATAATTTCGGCATTCCGCAGAACAACCAGGAGCATGGGCAGCTAACGTTCTTCGAGCTGCACGGCTACTTCTAGCTGTGGACGCGCTTAAGGCAGTGGCTCACAAGCGGCCGGTCACCACCAGAACCAGCAAGACAATCAGGACCAAGCCCAGTCCGCCGCTGGGATAGTAGCCCCAGCTATTGCTGTACGGCCATGCCGGCAGCGCGCCAATCAAAAGCAAAACGAGAATGACCAGAAGAATAGTGCCGATCGACATGGTGTCTCTCCCCGAAGCTTAGTAAAGAGACTGTAGTCTTGGATCTATCGCGAGACAGTCGGGACGGCGCCTTACCCCCTGTAGGGTGCTTCCTACTACGCGCGCCCTTCAGCATGCCGGTGAAAAGCATCCGCGGCCGCACGCGCCGCCGGTCCCAAAACATTGGCGTGAATCATGACGATGTGCAGCGATACAATTCGCGATGCGCCGGAGACTAAGGGCAAGCGGCGCAAGGCGCCGCTGCGCAAATGCTCGACCAGCATGTGCTCCGGCAACCAGGCATAGGCGAGACCGGCCAAAATCGTCGCGAGCGATGCGTCCATGCTGCTCACGGTGAAGCGCCGCGGAGCACCGAGCCATCCCTCATCGCGCGGATGCGAGGTGCCTGAGTCCCGCACCACCGCCTGGACATGATGTGCCAGATCCTCTGTGGTCAGCGCGTGTTCGACTTGCAGCAAGGGATGATCGGCGCGCGCCACGGCGACGAAGTTGACATCGAGCAGCCAATCACTCAAATGTCCGGGCGGTACGCGGCTGGTGACCACGAGGTCCGCGCTGGCTTCGGTGATGGCTTGTTCGGCCCCCGACAGCACCACATCGGCGAGTTGAATCTGCGTGCTCGGACAGCTGCTCTGCAGTTCCGCGACGATGTCAAGCAGGCGCGCGCGCGGAAAGGCCGCATCGACAATCAGCTTCAGCTCGCTTTCCCAACCCTGCTTGAGGCTGCGCGCCAACCCTTCCAGCGTGTCGAGTTCTTTCAGCAATGCTCGTGCGCGTGCGAGCAGTGTCTGGCCCTGCGGGGTCAGCACAGATTTACGGCCTTCGACGACCAGCAGTGCCAAATCAAGCGATTCTTGCAGCCGCGCGACGGCATAGCTGATCGCTGACTGACTGCGATTCAAGGCCGACGCAGCCTGCGCGAAGCCGCCCTCATCCACGACTGCCGCGAGCACCGCCCATTGCTCCAATGTGGTTTTTGGCAATTTCACGTTCTATGCAATTTTTTGATCAATTAGCCCCAAATTTTGCGCTTTTTAATAGGCTTGTTCGAGTCTATTGTTAGCTCCAAGGAGGTTCCCATGAACGAAATCAGGCGCAGCCAGGAGAGAGGATTTGCCGATCACGGTTGGCTCAAATCCTTCCATACGTTTTCATTTGCTGACTACTTTGACCCGCAGCATGTTGAGTTCGGACCCTTGCGGGTGATCAACGAAGACCGCGTTCAAGCCGGGGCCGGCTTTGGCACTCACGGCCATCGCGATATGGAGATCGTCAGCTACGTGCTGTCCGGCGAGCTTGCCCACAAGGACTCCATGGGCAATGGATCGACCATCAGGCCGGGAGACGTGCAGCGAATGAGCGCCGGCAGCGGCGTCAGGCACAGCGAGTTCAATCCTTCGCACACCGAGGGTACGCACTTTCTGCAGATCTGGATTCAACCTGACACCAAGAATATCGAACCGAGCTACGAAGAGAAGCGCTTCGCGCCCGCGGAGAAGCGCGGGCGTCTGCGGCTCATCGTCTCGCCCGATCGTGCGCTAGGATCGTTGTTGATTCATCAGGATGCCCGCATTTACGCGGGGCTCTTCGACGGCGACGAAACCGCCGATCTCAGCGTGGCAAATGGCCGGCGCATGTATGTGCACGTGGCGCAGGGCGCGATCCAGGCGAGTGGCGTTGTGCTGAGCGCCGGCGATGCGCTGCAAATCACGCGCGACACCGAACTGCACCTTCAGGGCGGCAAACAAGCGGAAGTGCTGGTATTCGACTTGCCGGGGGAAACAGCGAATCTCAAGGGTTAAGGCGGTAGCAATGCTCAGAGTGAGGGCTAGCTGGGGCTACCGCCAGGGTTCTTCCGCGACCAATACCAATACAGCGGCAGCCCCGCAAGCAGCACAACGACGCCCTTCAGGGCTTCGTTGGGCGCTGCGACGAATGTATTGATCAGCAGCGCGGCGGTGACGAGTAGAAAAATGACAGGCACCACCGGATAGCCGAGCGCTCGATAGGGCCGAGGCGCATCCGGCATGGTTCTGCGAAAGATAAACAGCGATCCGGTGCTTAGGCCGTAGAACATCCAGGAAGCGAATACGACCGAGTCGGTAAGCGCGTCATACGAGCCCGACAGCGCCAGTACGCTGCCCCACGCGGCCTGCGCAACGATTGCCCTGGCGGGCACGTTGGAGCGCGGCGAGAGATGCGCGAGGGCGCGAAAGAACAATCCGTCGCGAGCCATCGCATAGGGAACGCGGGAATTCGCGAGCACGCTCGAATGCAATGATCCGAACGAGGACACCATCAGCGCCACCGCGGTCATGGATACGGCGATCGGCCCTAGAAAGCGCTTCAACACCTCGGTCGCCACCGATGAACTCGTGGGCACGCTCGCAATCTCGAGCGGTGACATGGCGTAGTAGTAGGCAACATTGACGAACAGATACAGCGAGGCGACAACCAGCATCCCGCCGACGAAGGCGCGCGGCAGATTGCGCTGCGGATTGCGGATTTCACCCGACAGCGGTGCGACGTTACTCCACCCATCATAGGCCCACAGCGCTCCCAGCATGGCGGCACCGAAGCCGGCGTATCCGCCGCGCGCGCTGGCGGCCACGCCCTCGCAGCTGCCTGCCAATCCCGAACCGCTCAAATGAGACCAATCGCCTGGGGCGAAGATGAATGCGCTGATGGCGACGCATAGGATCAGTGCCACCTTGGCGATTGTCAGCCCGAGTGCGGTACGGCCTCCCGCGGTGACGGAGGCGCAATTGATCAACGCCACCGTCCAGATGGTGGTGAGCGCGACCAGCGTCAACCCGCTTACGCCAAGGTGGTATCCGAAGGGGCTTGTCTCGATCCGCCAATGTTCCAGCGACCCGCCGAGTGCCACATTCATGAAGATCGCGAGACCAACCGCCAAGGCCGCCTGCGATCCGGCCTTGGCAACGGCAAATGTCATCCAGCCGTACAGGAAACCGACCGCCCTGCCATATGCGCGCCGCAAGTAGACGTAGTCGCCGCCCGCCTCCGGCATCATGGCGGCGATCTCGGAATACGAGAAAGAGCCCGCGAGCGCCAACAATCCGGCCGCCAACCACACCAGCAACACCATCTTGGCACTGCCGACATTGCAGGTCATCACACGAGTTTTGAGGAAGACGCCGGTGCCAATCATATTGGCGACATTCACCGCGATGGCGCCCCAGGCGCCGACACCGCGGGTCAACTCGCCTCTCGCTTTGGCCGCAAATGCTGCATTGCTCATTCGTGTAGTAGTATCAGTCAAATGAACTTCGATTTTTCGCAAATCGGCCCGCTTTTGGTCGCGCTACTGGTGGTCTTTGCGATCTACCGGCGCTTTCGCCGCAGCTTCGGCCAGCAGCCGCTGCGTCCCGTGCGCATGCAGGTGCGCATCGTCTTGCTGCTCGTCGTCGGTTGTTTATTGCTGCCGGCGGTGCTTCGCTCGGCTGCGTTCATGTCCGCGGTGCTGGCCGGAGTGGTGGCGGGCGTGGCGTTGGCCATGTGGGGCGCCGCGCGCACTCGGTTTCTGCGCGTTTCAGGTCAATTGTACTTTGTGCCGCATACCTACACCGGCATTGCCGTTTCTCTGCTTTTTGTTGGCCGATTGGTTTACCGCTTGATCCAGGTGTACGGCAATGTGCACGCCCATGCGGCGGCCGCTGACCCGGCAAGCCAGAGCTTTGCTGCCGCCGGCATGCTGCAAAGTCCGCTGACTCTGGGGTTGTATTTCGTACTGATGGGCTACTACGTTTGCTACTACAGCATGGTGCTGTGGAAGTCGAAACGAGTGGTAGCGGAAGAGGTCAGCAGTGCACCTCTGTCCGGTGAAGTAGAAAAACGCGCCTAACGAACAGGTGCTCAACTAGCGCAGAGTGATGACTACCGCGTAGGTAATGAGCAGAAATGTAATCATCAAGGCGCTGTTGCCCCATCGAGATACCATTTCAACCATGTTAGTTTCTCCACGTCTATCGCGGCCGGAACTTTACATTTCCTGAACGAAGAAATGCATGCCGCAGGTCTCAAAACAGCGTAAAAATGGGCACTTTTCACCGTGTTATGTCGTGAAGCGTTGCACTGCCATGGCACACCGAATCAGTTGAAGGAATGAACATCAAGCAGATCAAAGTCTTGCTGTTCGGTGCTTCTGGAATGCTCGGAACGGCCGTGTTGCGCGAGTGTCTCGCCGATCCGCAGATTGTCAGGGTGGCGACCATTGGGCGCAGCGCTTCGAGTTTACATAGCGCGAAACTCGAGGAAATCATCCACGCGGATCTTTCCAACTACGATTCCATCGAAAACGCTCTGCGCGATTTTGACGCTTGTTTTTATTGCCTCGGCGTCTCTGCGGCGGGACTTACCGAGGAGGACTATGGGCGCGTGACTTACGACTTCACCCTGGCGGCGGCGAACACTCTGGTACGGTTGAATCCGCGCCTGACTTTTGTGTATGTGTCAGGCGCCGGAACCGACAGCACAGCGACCGGGCGTAGCATGTGGGCGCGAGTCAAGGGTCGGACCGAAAACGCACTGCTCGCTCTGCCCTTTGCCGCGGCCTATATGCTCAGGCCCGGCATCATCCAACCTCTGCACGGCATCCAGTCGAAGACTCGCAGTTATCGCGTCTTTTATTCGCTCACGGCCTTTCTCCTACCGCTGCTGCGCGCCGTATTTCCGAATCAGGTGCTTTCCAGCACGCAGATTGGATTGGCCATGCTGAATCTCGCAAAGCACGGCTATGCAAAACGCATTTTGGAGACACGCGATATCCGCGCGGTTTCGCAGCTGCCCGCTTAGGCGCCGAGCGTCTGTGCTAGGCTCTCGGCTGCATGAACATTTTACTGGTCGAGGACAGCGACGAGGTCAGCTGCATCACGGTTGAATACTTGCACGAACTTGGCCATCAAGTCGTGGCAGTCGCGGAAGCGGAAATAGCCATCGCCCGCCTCAAGAACGAGCTGTTCGATGCAGTGATGACGGACATTCGCTTACCCGGCATGTCGGGAATTGAACTTGCCCGCTCGCTGGTCAGGGACTACCCGAATCTTCCCGTGGTTATTGCCTCCGGATACGGCGCGCTCAGCGTGGAGTTTCTACTCGGCGAGAAGCAGCGTACCGTGCTGATGCTGCCAAAGCCCTACGACTTACCGGATCTCGAGCGCACTCTCAACGAAGCCGCCGCGATCGCGCAGAGAACTTAGCCCGCCTAAAGATTGGCAATCGGGACAATATGGCGGCGTGGCGCCCAAGGTGTCGCTGAGCAGATCCATCAGCGCATGCTCGTCGTCTTGAAACTCCTCGACATAAGGCTTGTGCTTACGAACCAGCTCAATGGCGAGCGCAAATGCGCTGGCCGCATCCGCGTCGTCATCGAAATAGATCTGCTGATGAGTGGGGCAAGTCTTTAGAACGTTAGTCTGCAACGCGATTTTAATCGCAATCACCTGTTTCTTTTCCATTGGCATTTTTATCCTTTGCGAAAGGTGGTCTTTACGATGGTAGTTCGCCCCATTCGGTATTCTTTCGGTGGAATGTGCCCAATTACACGCAGCGCGCGGCGCCACGCCGCCGCCTGCGGAGCCGGTTCTGGCGGATCGTGCGGCGCCAGGGGAGGCCGTTCTGTACTCGGCGGAATCGGAATATTTTGCATGGGCATGGCTCGCTCCTGACGTTGCACTGCACTGACGGCGATCATGCGACCGGCGCCGCGTCTGCAAGATCGGCGCAGCGCGACGTTTTTTGTAGGATTTGTGACGCCTTTTGTAGGATTCTTCAGCCGCGCTGACAGGCAGGCCCCGGCAGCGATGAATTGCCTTTAAATGGCCAAATAGGGCCAGCTATTATCCCCGCCGACATCGTCCAGAGCAGCGCTCGTCTCAGCGGCCGCCGCGACCTTCGCGCGCGGCAACATGGCAGAGCCTGTCTCGCTGAGTGCGCCCAGATTGAGTTCATTCGCCAGCCGGCGCATCTGGATTTGCATACGCCCCAAGGCATCGCTCAAGTCAGGCGACCAAGTCAGCGCGCGCACATCGTCAACCTCGCGCGCGACAGTTTGCAGCCGCTGCGCAAAGACGATCGAGCAGCGATTCTGGCGCCGTGCGTTCAAGGCAACGAGCGCCGCGATCACGCCGTCCGCCAGCTCGCGCAGTGGGCTCGGGCCTCGCTGATAACTTAAATACGGGTGGGCTCGGAGACGTCCCGAAGCGACCCGCGCAACGGTCCAACAAATCACCGCGCTTCGCGCGAAGACCGAACGTTCTTTAGAATCTGAATCGAGAATCTTGGCCAGCGCGCGGACCCGCAAGGCCACGTTACGCAATTTACGCAGCCGCAATACTTCGGCGTCGTTCATTTATTTTTGCCCCTACTTGCCCCTCAAAGCTCTCCGGTCAGCAACCGGAGAACCCCTCCATCGGGGCGATAGCGCTATTCTCAAGCTTATTCGCGGCGAATTCTGTAGGACGGCATCGCATCGGATTGCAGGTGGGCGCCCGAGCGCCGCATTAATGTCAAATGCATGGCGCTTATGGTCAAGCTATAGTCAGGATTCATGAATTCACCCCGCCCGCTGCTCGGTTTTTGGATGTGCGTGGCCTTGGTGGTGGGCAATTCGATTGGGTCGGGAGTATTTCTGCTGCCCGCCTCGCTTGCTCCCTTCGGACTCAATAGCGTCGTCGCGTGGGGTTTCACTGCGAGCGGCGCGATTGCACTCGCCATCGTGTTTGCGCGCTTGAGCCGCGCGTTTCCGCAAGCGGGCGGTCCCTACGCGTATGTGCATGTTGCGTTCGGTCCCTTGATTGCTTTCGTCGTGGCGTGGGGCTACTGGATTTCAATTTGGGTGGGCAACGTCTCGATCGCCACCGCCGCGGTCAGCTACATCAGCCCGTTGTTGCCGTGGATTGCCGAGAAACCCGGCGCATCGGCCGGCGTGACGCTGCTGCTGCTGTGGTTGCTGACGTTCGTGAATTGGTACGGGATCAAGGCTTCCGGCTGGGTTCAAGCCGTCACCACGGTCTTGAAAATTCTGCCGCTGCTCGCGGTCGGCGCGCTCGGCATTATTTCTTTGCGTTCCAGCAGCGCCGCGCCGGCGACAAATGTACCGCTCTCCGTCGGCGGCGTGACCGCCGCGGCCACCTTGACGCTGTGGGCATTGCTTGGGCTCGAGTCGGCTACGATTCCGGCCGACAAAGTGGCGAGTCCAGGCCGTACCATTCCGATCGCGACGCTGCTCGGCACGGTCATCACCGCGCTGATCTGTGCGATTGCGTGTACCACGGTTTTACTGCTGGTACCGCCTGCAACGCTGGCCCAATCCAATGCGCCCTTCGTGGATCTGGCCGCTCAGTATTGGGGCGCAGGCGCAGGAAAAATCGTGGCGATATTCGCGGCCATCAGCGCGTTCGGCGCGCTGAACGGCTGGGTCCTGCTGCAAGGCGAGCTGCCGCGCGCCATGGCGCTTCGCGGCGAGTTCCCGCGTATTTTTGAGCGTGAATCCGTGCATAGCACGCCGGGATTTGGCCTGTGTTTCGGCAGCGCGCTGGCGACACTGCTGATTCTGGCGAACTACCAGAAATCCATGGTCAGTGTATTCACGTTCATGATTTTGCTCTCGACCACCGCATGCCTGGTCTTATATGCACTGTGCTCTTTGGCGCTGCTGCGCCTGCAATGGAGCAAGGAATTGGGAGCGGCGCGCAGGGGCGATCTACCTCTGGCCATTGTCGGGATCCTGGCGACCGCTTATTCTCTTTGGGCCATCGTCGGCGCGGGCGTGGAGGCGGTCCTGTGGGGAGCCGCGCTTCTGCTGTTGGGTGTTCCCCTGTTTTACTGGTTTAGGAGTTCGCGCTAGTTCCCATGTGGAGATCTTTCGTTGCAGTGGCCGTGGGAGGTGCGCTGGGATGCCTATTCCGCTGGTATCTCGCGATATTCTTGAACCGCTATTTCCCGGCCATTCCGCCGGGTACTTTGGCCGCCAATCTTATCGGCTGCTACATCATCGGCATGGCGATTGCGTTTTTCACTACCTACCCCACGTTTGCGCCCGAGTGGCGGCTGTTCGTCACCACCGGGTTTTGCGGCGGTCTGACGACCTTCTCGACCTTCTCTGCCGAGGTGGTCATGTTGATGCAGTCCGGGCGCTCCATCGTCGCATTGGCCGCCGTGGGCGCGCATTTGGTGGGCTCTTTGCTCATGACCTTGGCCGGCATCGCCACCGTGGCCTGGCTCAAGGCGTAAGAGCCTGGCGCAGGCCTTGAGTGCCTGGGCAAGCCTTGAAGTGCCCTGACAAATCGACTGCCGGCTCCGCCTGTGATATATTACTTAGATAGCTAACCATTAGAGATCTTGCAATGAGCGACTTGGAAGAACGCTTCAGCGATGCCTTGCACAGTACTTCCCGATCATGGCGTCAAGCGGTTGACCGGAAACTGAAATACCTGGGCGTCAGTCAGGCCAGCTGGATGACGATTGCGATCGCCGCGAAAGCGCGCTCGCCGCTGTCGCAGTCTGAGCTGGCGGATAAATTGGGCGTCGAGGGCGCGACCATGGTTGCGATGATCGATCGCTTGGTGAAGGCCGGCTTGGTCAACCGCGAAGCCTCGACCACTGATCGGCGCGTGAAGCGCGTCGTCCTCACGCCGGCGGGAATGAAGATCTACGACAAGGTCAAGGCCGAAGCGGTGGCGCTGCGCAGGGACTTGCTGGCCAATACCGATCAAAAAAAACTGCTGCTCGCTACTGAGCTGCTCGAGGGCTTGCAAGGAATCATCGATAAGCAGACATGAACCGTCCGCTCAATCGGCCGATGATCACGCTATCCATCATGCTGGCGACGATCATGCAGACGCTCGACAGCACGATTGCGAATGTGGCCCTGCCGCACATGCAGGGCACGCTTTCCGCTTCCCAGGATCAGATCGCCTGGGTCTTGACCGCCTATATCATCGCCGCGGCCATTGCGACGCCGGTCACCGGCTGGTTGTGCGATCGCTTCGGCCAGAAAAATATCTTCATGGGCTCGATCATCGGTTTCACCGTGGCCTCGGCGCTGTGCGGCATGTCGAACACGCTCGCGCAAATCGTCGCCGCGCGTCTTCTGCAAGGAGTCTTTGGTGCCGCTTTGGTGCCCCTCGCGCAAGTCGTGCTCATGCAGATCAATCCCCGTGAAAAACAAGGCCAGGCGATGGCTGTGTGGGGCATGGGCGTCATGGTGGGGCCGATCCTCGGCCCCACGTTGGGCGGCTGGCTGACCGACAGCTATGACTGGCGCTGGGTGTTCTTCATCAACGTGCCCATTGGAATCATCGCCTGGTATGGCATGTGGAGATACATTCGGCCGGACGCGGGCGGCAGACAGGCGCGCTTTGATTTCTTTGGGTTTGCTACTTTAAGTCTCGCCCTCGGCGCCTTGCAGTTGTTGTTGGACCGCGGTGAACAGAACGATTGGTTTTCCTCCACCGAGGCCTGGATCGAACTCATTGTGGCTATCGTGGCCGCGACCTACTTCGTGGCGCACACCGCCATGACGCCGGCGAAGCAGTCCTTTCTCGACTACCGGCTGCTCAAGAATCAAAACTACGTCACCGGATTGCTGTTCATCTTCATCGTTGGGTTAGTGCTGTATGCGACGCGCGCACTCCTGCCGACCATGCTGGAGAACTTGCTTGGCTATCCGGTCGCGACCACCGGCCTGGTCACGGCGCCGTCCGGCATCGGCACCATGCTGGCCATGCTGATCGCGGGGCGCATCATCGGCAAGGTGGACCTGCGTCTGACGCTGTTGGCGGGATTTCTGATCTCGGCTTTCGCACTTTGGCAAATGACCGGCTACTCGCTGGATCTATCGCAAAGCGACATCATTTGGCCCGGTGTGATTCAGGGCTTTGGTACCGGCTTGGTGTTCGTGCCGCTGAGCGCCGCGACCTTTGCCACCTTGAGCCCCGAGATGCGCGCGCAGGGCACGTCGATCTACAGCCTGGTGCGCAACATCGGCAGCAGCATCGGCATCTCGTTGGTGCAAACGCTGTTGATCCGCAACACGGTCATTGTGCATTCCTCCTTGAGCGAACGTGTGACTGCGGGCAGCTCCGCCTGGCACAACCCCGCCGTGTCGGCGGCGTTTGGCGCGCACGCTCCCGCCGGCTCTGCCCTGCTCGATGGCGCAGTAACCCAGCAAGCGGCGATGATCGCCTACATCGACGATTTCTGGTTCATGTTGTTCCTGACCTTGCTGGTCACGCCGCTACTGTTGCTGATCCGGCCTCCTCGAGGGCCGATCACGGAAGACCCGCAAGCGCTGCTGGACTAGCGCCAGGGTGTGGGCGAGCCCTGTTTTTCCGACCGACGGTAGCCGCTCGAAACTCATTCTCGAGCACCGTGGAATTGAGCGTCCCGCACGAAAGGCCATCCGAGTCGCTCAAATTCACAGTGCCGAAGTGTATTCGCGTGCTCTAGCGACGGGCGGCGAAATCCTGGGTCCAAAACACCGCTGAAGCCGTGCGCAGGTTTTCGGCGAAGGCAATGCCGATCAAGGTGAAGCGGCTGTCCATGATGTTCTCGCAGTGCGCCGGGCTCGCGAGCCAGCCTTCCGTCACCTGATTCGGCGTCATGGCGCCGGCGGCGATGTTTTCACCGACGATGCGATGAGCGCCGAAGCCGGCGCGCTCGATGCGCACATTCGGCGTGCTGCCGTCGTGGCCGCGATGATCGAAGGCGTCATGTTCCGCCATGTCGCGCGAGTGTTGCAGCGCCGCCTGTGTCAGCGCAGGATCGAGCGCCAGAGGGCCGGCAGGTGCGAAATACTTGTTGCCGCAACGTCGGCCTGTTGCGCGAGCCGCATTGATGAGATCGAGTATCTCGCGGCTCACCGAGGTGGCATCGCCTCGCGCCGGGAGCACCACGGGCGCGGCCAATATCATCCAAATGTCGCGGCCGCGCTGTTCGGCGCCGAACTCGCGCATTCGCGCATCCTGCAGCGTGCGGCAATCGCGGGCGATGAGCATGCTTTCGATCTGCGCGTCGCTCGTCGCTCCGGACAGATGAACCGCCGCTGATTGCGCCGCGAGGTAGCCTGCGCCGGCGATCGCGCTTTGCAGTGAGGCGCCGTGGGAATAACGCTGGGCCGCCTGCTGCAGCGGCATGCTGTAGAACAAAGGCGCGCGTGCGCCTTGCGCTCCGCAGCCCTGCAAGCGGGCAGCGTTGGCGGCGTTGAGAGGCGCAGAGTGCGCCGTAACGGCGGCGAACACGCCGGCCATGCTGAGCAGCACTGCCGCTCGATGGCTGCCCTTGGGATTTTGGCGGATCGCTACTCTTTTGCCTGCTTTGCCGTTAACGGGGCGCCGCCCAGTTCCCCGGACGGCGAACCGGCCAATATTTTGATCGCCTTGGGCGCGGCCCAGCGCTCGATATCATCAAAGAACGTGAAAACCGCGGGCACGATGACCAGGGTCAACAAAGTCGAGGTGATCAGGCCGCCGATGACCGCAATGGCCATGGGCTGCCGGAAATCACTCGCCTCGCCCAAACCGGTCGCGACCGGAATCATGCCCGCCACCATCGCCACGGTCGTCATGACGATAGGTCGTGCGCGCTTGTGTCCTGCCTCGACAATGGCCTGCAGACGGGTTTTGCCCGCGCGCATCTCTTCGATCGCCATATCCACCAGCAAGATGGAGTTCTTCGCGACGATGCCCATGAGCATCAGCACACCGATCATGACGGGCAGCGAGATCGGCGTATTGGTCAGAAACAAGGCGAGGAACGCGCCGCCAAGCGACAGCGGCAACGCCGATAGAATGGTGATGGGCTGAAACACGCGCGCGAACAGCAGCACCAGCACCGCCAGCACCATCAGAACGCCCGCGACAATCGCGATGAGGAAGTTCGCAAGCAGCTCTTTCTGGAACTCGGTATCGCCGGTTTCGACCAGGCGCACACCGGTGGGCAGATTCTTCAAGGTCGGCAGCGCATAAATCTTTTTGGTGGCGTCACCGAGCTGCACGCCGGGCGCCAGGTCCGCGTCGATGTACAGGCGCCGGCTTTGGTTATAGCGCCGCACCGAGGACGGGCCTTCGCCGAAACTCAAGTCCGCGACCGACTTCAAGGGCACGCTGGCGCCGGAAGTCGTGGGCACGGGCAAATTCTCGAGCGTTGTCAGGTCGCCGCGCGATCTCTCCGGCAAGCTGACCCGGATCGGAATGGTGCGGTCGCTCAAGGCGAATTTCGCGCCGTTTTGCGGCAGATCGCCCAGCGTGGCGATGCGAATGGTCTCGCTGATGCTTTGCACGCTGACGCCGAGTTGCGCGGCCAGGTCCAACCGCGGGTGCACGACAATTTCGGGCCGCGGTAAATCGCCGTTGATGCGCGGCGAACGAATTTCTTTCAGCGCGCGCATTTCATCGAGCAGCTTGTGTCCGGTGATTTCAGTCAGCTTGGGATCATCGCCTACCAGAAATAAAGTGACATCGCGGCCGCCGCCGAAGCCGAAATTCTGGAAACTGACACGCCCGTCCGGTATCTGGTTGAGCAGCGGCATCACGCGCTGTTCGATTTCCTTGGCGCTCGCCTTGCGCTTATTGCGCGGTACCATGCTGACGAACACTTCCCCTTGGCGCACATCGGCCGAATCGGTGCCGACGAACTCGACCACGTCGGTGACCTCGGGCTGTTTGCGCATGATGGCGGTGACCGCCGCCGACAGGCGCGCGGTGTCCTCGAGTTTGCCGCCCGGCGGCAGTTCGATGTTGACAATCGAAGTTGAAAAATCCTCCGGCGGCACGAAGGCCTGGGGCAGCAACATTCCCCCGCCGACCGACAGCGCGAAGAACAACGTGCCGAATCCGATGGTCTTCCAGCGATTGGCAACGCACCACTTCAGGACGCTGACATAGGTGGACATGATCGGCCCATCGTCGCGGTGCGGGATTGCGTCGCGATTCAGGCCATAGGCGGCGAGCACCGGCGTAATCATGCGCGCTACGAGCAACGATATGAAGACGGCCGCCGCCACCGTCAGGCCGAATTGCTTGAAGAACTGGCCGCTGATCCCGCCCATGAAACTCACCGGCAAGAATACGGCGATGATGGTGAAGGAGGTGGCGACCACGGCGAGGCCAATTTCATCCGCCGCCTCCATGGCGGCGCGGAATCCGCTCTTGCCCATGCGCATGTGACGCACGATATTTTCGATCTCGACGATGGCATCGTCGACCAGCACACCGGCCACCAGCGACAAAGACAACAACGTTATCTCGTTGAGCGTGAAACCCATCAATTGCATGAAGGCAAAGGTGGGAATCGCGGAAAGCGGAATGGCCAGTGCCGAAATCAGGGTGGCACGCCAATTGCGCAGGAAAAACCACACCACGGCCACGGCCAGGATCGATCCCTCGATCAACGCCTCGAGCGCCGAATGGTAAGTCTTGATGGTGTGATCGACGGTCGTAAAAATCTGCTGAATGTGCAGCGAAGGATTGTCTTTCTCGATCTTCACCAGTTCCTTGGCGACGCCTTCAGCGGTGGCGACGTCCGAGACGCCCTTGGCCTTGTACAAAGAGAACGCGGTCGCGGGCCGGTCGTTCCACCGTGCCAGACTGCGTGTTTCCGCGACGCCATCGTGGACGTCGGCGATCTCGTTCAGACGTACCGACTTGTTTCCCGGAGTAATGATGAGAGTATCGCCGAGCGCTTCGGCAGTTTTGGCGCCGCCGAGAACGCGAATGGATTGCTCGCCCCCGCCCACCTGCGCGCGTCCGCCCGGCGCATCCAGGTTCAATTGGCGCAGTTGCTCGTTGACCTCGACTGCGGTCAGGCCCAAGGCCTGAAGCCGCGCGGGGTCGAGTTCGACACGAATTTCGCGATCGAACCCGCCAATGCGTTGCACCTGCGAGATGCCCTTCACACCGACCAACCGTTTCGCAATGGTGTTGTCGATGCTCCAGCTCAATTGCTCGGGCGTCATGTCGGTCGTGGTGACCGCATAGATCGCGAACGTCCCGCCGTCATTGTCTTGACGCTGCACCTGTGGTTCGAGAATGCCTTGCGGTAGATCGGCGCGCACCCGGGCAATGGCATCACGAACGTCGGTGACCGCCCGATCGATGGGCGTACCGATGTTGAATTCAATGATGATCAGTACATTGCCTTCGGAAATGTAGGTCTGTTGATGGTGAATGTTGCCGATGCTGGCAATGGAGCCTTCCACCTTTTGAGCGATCTGCACCTCCATCTCGGTCGGCGCGGCGCCGGGCTGCGAAATGTTGACGTTGACCTCGGGGAAGGCCACATCAGGATTCAGATTGATCGGCAACCGGATGAACGAGACGGTGCCCAGAAAGAACAGCACCACGAACAGCACGATCGGGGTTACCGGGTGCTTGATCGCCCAGGCAGAAATGTTTTTCATGACTTGGCGGCAGGAGTCAGGACCGGCTTGACGGTCTCGCCCTCCTGCAGAAACGCGCCGGCGCTCGTGACGATCTGGTCCGTGGGTTTGAGGCCGTCGGAAATGGTCACACCGCTCGGGACCATGCCGGAAACGTGGATCGAGCGGCGCTCAACCTTGCCCTGGGCGTTCACGATCAGCACGTAGTTGCCCTTCTCGTCGCTGAGCACCGCGGTCTGCGGCAGCACCGCTCGCTCGGCGTTGCTGACCGTGACCTCGGCGCGTGCGAATGCGCCTGGGCGCAGATTCGGGTCGGGTGTGAGGGCGACCTTGGCGGTCCCCAGGCGGGTTGCAGGATCAATCACTGCGCCCAGCAGCCGAATGCGCCCCTCATAAATCTTCGAGGTCCCTGTGAGTCGCACGTCCACGGTTTGCCCGACCTTGAGAAGCGGCAGATCCTGCTCAGCCACCTGGCCGCGCAGCTCGGTCTCGCCATCCTTGGATAAGCGAAACAACGCCTCCCCTCCCGGCATCGCCGTCTGCCCCACTTCCACACTGCGGGTGAGAATGATGCCATTGGCCGGTGCGCGCACATCGGCGCGAGCCAAGCGAGCCCTGCCCTCTACAAGCATCGCGGCAGCCACTTTGACGTGCGCGGCCGCCGTCACCGCGGTCGACTTGCGGCGTTGCGTCTCTTCGGCCGACAGGGCGCCGGAGGAGCCTACCGCGAGAGCGCGTTGATACTCTGCGTCAGCCAGATCTGCGTCGGCGCGTGCCTGATCGAGCGCCGCTTCCAAATTGGTGACCTGCGGCTCGAGTACCGAGTTGTTCAGATGCGCCAATACCTGTCCCGTTTTCACATGATCGCCGGCCTCAACGTATACGGCCGTGACACGCCCGCCGTCGCCTTCGACGCCGATCGGCATGTCGTAGCGCGCGCCAATGGTGCCAATGATGCTGACGGTGGTAGGCACCGCGCTGACGGCCACCTCCGAAACGGATACCGTTGGGATCGCGGACGCGGCGGCTTCGGGCTTGGCCGTCAGCGCGTGCGTGACGCGCCACGCGATCAGCGCGGCCACGATAGCAATCAACAGGCCGCCGACCGACCATGCAATCACGCGCCGGTTCAGCACCTTGGGCGGCGCGGTCGTTTCAGGTTGTTGATCAAACAAGATAGTACTCATGACACCACATCCCAGGGATAACTTCCTTTGTCTAAGATGAACCCAGCCAGATTGTTCATCTCTTCGTCCTCGTTGCGCTGCGCGCGACGTATGTTGTTCGCCATGCGGCGCTTCGCCTGCTGCGCGAATACCCGCGCGATGACCACCGCCTGAGAACCCTTCTCACCCGGCGAACCGGCCAGCACGGCGGCGCGCGACAATACACAAAGTCCCACGAATAGATCAATGGCAATGTCGGCAACCCTCTTGAGCGCGTGCTGCCGATCTGCAATGGATTTGCCATGCTTTCGCAACAATAGATCGCATGTCCTTGCCAGCTCCACGGTATACCTTTCGTAAATACCCGCGGGCTCGGTCAAAAGTTGCGGCATGGACGATAATATTTTGTCGCGCCCTACCCCCGTGGCCTGCGTCAGGCGCCTCTCCGCATAGTCGGTCAGCACCCCGAATCCTTTAATGGGGTTATTGAAGATGTCGTCAACCGCTGCCTTCATGTCGCCGAGGGATTTCCCTAAGTCCTTGAGGCCGGACAAGGCTATATACAGTCTCAAGACCTCATTGGTTCCCTCAAAAATCGTCAAAATCCGGCAATCGCGGGTGATTTGCTCGTAGGGGTACTCGCGCATGAAGCCGCTGCCGGCGGCGATCTGCAGGGCCTCATAGGCGCTGCGCTGCAGGGCCTCGCTAGCAAACACCTTGCTGATGGCCGCTTCCACCGAATAGTCCTCATTCCCGGAATCGATGTAGTGGGCGACCATCCAGACGACACTCTCGGCGGCGAAGCAATCCAGCGTCATTTGAGAAATTTTCTCGCGAATGAGACCAAATTCGGCGATCGGCTGGTTGAACTGCTTGCGGCTCTGCGCTTGGGCGCTCGACAGGGCGATCAGCGCCTTCATGCCGCCGACGGCACCGCCTCCCAGACCGGTGCGGCCGTTGTTCAATATGGCCATCGCCACCTTGAACCCCTTGCCCTCCACATCGAGCAGGTTCGCGGCGGGCACCTGAACATCGGCGAAATTCACGGTGGTGGTCGAGGAGGCGCGAATACCCATTTTATCCTCGTGCTGCCCGTGGCTAACCCCGGGCCACGCGGCTTCCACGATGAATGCGGTGATCTTGCCGGCGGGAGACGAGGTACGTGCGAACACCGTGTACAGATCGGCGATGCCGCCATTGGTGATCCATATTTTCTCGCCGTTCAAGGTCCAGGAGCCATCCGGATTCTTGACCGCCTGGGTGCGAATCGATGCGGCGTCCGAGCCGGCCCCGGACTCCGTCAGACAGAACGCCGCGATCATCTCGCCGCTGGCGAGCTTCGGCAGATAGCGCGCGCGCTGCTCGGGCGTGCCAAACAACAAGATTCCTTTCATGCCGATGGAGCTGTGGGCGCCGATGGTGAGCGACACGGAGCTGTCATGCGAACTGCTCTGGCTCAACACCCGTGCATAGCCGGCATTGGAAAGCCCGAGACCGCCGTGCTCTTCCGGAATGATGAGACCGAACAGGCCCAGATCGCGCAACCCTTGGATGAATTCCGCCGGCTGGTCGGCCTCACGATCCCAGCGTTTGAAATCCTCGCGCTTGGGTCCTAAGAACTGATCGATGGCATCGACCATCAAGCGTAGAACTTCCTGGTCCTTATCGCGTAGCTGCGGATAAGGAAATAATTGATCCTCGAGGATGTGCCCGGCAATGAGGCCTTTCGCGACACTCATA
>Ga0265760_10000072_pt1 | contig 25648 bp, 22 predicted proteins | sample NZIome_2_FD_200831 | JGI IMG/M metagenome (GOLD analysis project Ga0265760, IMG submission 200831) | Metatranscriptome of rhizosphere microbial communities from Maridalen valley, Oslo, Norway - NZI1 (Metagenome Metatranscriptome) | ecosystem: Host-associated > Plants > Roots > Rhizosphere >...
AGACTTAGGGCTGGTTGCTCTAAGCGGGGCTTGGGACGCAGCGCGCATGCGCGACGCGCCGAAGCTACAGCCCGCACACTAACCGGTGAATGAGGATTGGCGTTCGCCTGACTCAGGTCGGTCGGGGGCGTCGATCGGGTACACCCCGGAGTTGCCGTGAGAGGCCACGTAGAGTGACCACCTCTTGGTCAATCCCAAACAGTCCGCCGGACGGGGCTTGAGTCTTCAATGACTTAAGCCCCGTTTCTTATTTGTTATCACTGGGTTCTGGCTGACAAGCCTGACGCGTTGGCCTTTCTGTGGGTACATGGGGGCTCATGCGCTATCATCACTCTCGGCATCGGTCAGCCCGTGCGATGAAAAACATCGGAATTGCCACATTCCTTGCTGTCGTAAGTGTCGCAGCGTTCGGCTTGGGCCAAGTCAAGGTCTCAGACCCGGTCGGCGTGGAGATCGACGAAATAGTGAAATCACATTTTGCTGCTGGTGACTTCAGTGGAACCGTCCTCGTAGCCAGAGAGGGAAAAATACTCTACAAACAAGCTTTCGGCCTTGCGAATCGGGAATGGAATATTCCGAACGATCTACCAACAAAATTTGAAATCGGCTCCATGACCAAGCAATTCACGGCGCTTCTGGTGTTGCAGTTCGTAAACCAAGGCAAGATCAGTCTTGAAGGACATATTTCAGACTACCTCTCTTACTATCGCAAGGACACGGGAACTCTGGTGACTGTGCGCGAATTGCTGTCTCACACGTCTGGCATCCCGAATTTCATCAGCATTCCGGGGTTTCTGGACGGTGCGGCGAGTCGGACACATTACTCAGTCCGAGACTTTGCTGAAAAGTATTGCAGCGGTGACCTGCATTTCGAACCGGGCACCAAGTTCGAGTACAGCAACTCCGGTTATTTTCTGCTCGGCGCGATTCTCGAACAGTTGTCAAGTGAGTCGTATGAGCAACTGCTAACGGACCGGATTTTCGGTCCGTTAGGCATGAACGATTCAGGGTACACCCACTACGAAGTAATGCTGCCTCATCGTGCTATGGGATACGAACGTTCGACTGCGGGTTTTCACAACGCCCGCTACTACGATATGTCTATTCCCTTTGCAGCCGGGGCGCTGTACTCAACCGTGGGAGACCTCTTCTTGTGGGATCAGGCGCTTTATGGCGAGCGATTGCTGCCACCACGACTCCGCGATCTTTTGTTCACACCGAACCTCGACAATTATGGCTTCGGGTGGGAAATACTAGTGCCGAAGCCCGGTTCGCCGTATGCAGGGGAATCCATTCCCATGCATGGAGGAGCCATCTTCGGATTCCAATCGGTGATACAACGAATCCCAGCACACAAAGAATTGATTGTCCTGTTGGACAACAGCGACAGCCCGAAACTCCTGCGCATTGCCATAGAGATCAGGGGTGTTTTGTCGAAATTCCCACAAAACTCCGCGTCCTAAGCGGCCTTTCAGAAGCACCGCATTCGGTTCCCCGCGATAAGCGCGGCAAAGAAGCCGTCCAGTTGCTCGACGTTCATCGCCTTGCCGCCATTGCAGTCCTTGAACCACCCGCAGGAAGGTGTCGTCAGCGTTTTACGATGCCATCTGGAGAGTTGCCCGAAGAGTCGCACAGGGTAGGCCATGAATTTGAAAGACCTTCTCACAAAACAGGGCTTCGACTGGTGCGGCTGGCAGATCAGAACGCAGTGACGCCTACGCAGGTGCCTGAAAGTCGCCACCAAGTTTTGCTCTCCGAAAGAGGAATTCAGCTTGTCGGGGCGTGGATGGCGGTTGACGAACGGAAGTACATTGAACTTGTCAATACAACTGCGTCACAGAAGTAAACATCGAGCAATTTGAAACCTCAAAGAGGGTTCCTGCGACCGTGGCCGCCATCGCCGATTCGATCCGGTGGGCTGAGGAAATTTTGGCCGAGACTGATCGGCGTTGGTCGGAGAAACCTGCACAGCAGCCGAAGTAAGCCCACGAACCGACAAGCTGATCGCGGCGTCGGTGCGGTGCGCCGAGCTACGGAGGTATCGAAATTCCGGCAGTCGATAGCACGTCCAGAAGTTCCATTTTGTAGGGGTGGCCATCCGGTGCTATCTCACCTGTGATACGTACCGTATTAAACGCCCGGTCAATTAGGGCCTCCCAGTGGAGTTGTGGCTGACCCTTTTGAGGAGGAGGTGTGAAGAGAGAGGTGCTCGGAACGAACACGTTGGCTTGACTATGCCCAGTGTCAGAGTCGTATTCAGCATCTATCTTGAGCCACCTGTCGTGGCGGCGAGTAAAAAAGGAATCGAAATCTCTGGTGCCGCTATTTCGGTCCGACCATGTCATGCTTTTTAGTGACATGAGCATGATGAAACAATCCCGTGCAGACAGCGCACAAATGTCGTAATGCCCTTGCTCATGGTCTAATAAGAACTGTTGTTGCTGGGGGATCGCCTGGTTGATCTCCGGGCGCACCCAGCTAGCTCTTGCATCGAAGACAACCGTTACTGTCACCTGATCGACAAGCTGGAAACCACCGCTGCCCTGCATGAAGCTGGGCCGGTTGACGGTGAAGTTCATATTGGTCGCGGCGGCAAACGGGGAGTTTGGGGGCCTCACCGCGCCTTGGTAGTCCTGCCAGGCAAGTTGTCTCCGCAAATTCAAAAGTTGCGACGGCATAGCTGCTCTCCTGCCAACCGACAATGTATACGCATCCCCGCCTACAGGCAATTTTCCAGCTACGTTTTTTGCTATGCGGTTGCATCTCCGGCGACGTGTGATTCCGCCTGATATTATTTCGCCGAAGTCCCAAATGACAAACCTATCAGGGGTGGTCCAGCGGTTGGAGGCGGAATGGCAACGCGCAAAGAGGGAAGTCGCGCGCATCGACGCAGCTTTGGCAGCGCTCGGCAGCAGCTCAAAGCGCACGGTCACGGCAGCAATCCGCAGGAAGATGGCGGCAGGACAGAGGCGGCGGTGGGCGAAGCCGAAGAGCGGGTAATAAAGGAACCAGCCCATGCCAGGGCTAACCGCTCTGGTTCGAAGGACAGATTAATGGACTACGGGATAGATATGCTCCAGAGGCAAATGGATACACAGCTTGCGGAGCCCGTCAACAACACCTTCCGCAGTGTCCACAGACTCATTGAGGACTACAAGAGCCGTGCGGGGTATTTGCTCCGAAGAAGTCAACACCCTGATCTCCGTCTTCACCGAACGGATCAGATTTGATAGCTTCTCAACGGTGGAGTTCACCGCGGCTGCTTCAGCTTGCAGCCCTTCATCGGCCATAGTATCCCCCTTTGACTCCTGCTGACCGCCCGAGACCTGTATCGCCTTCACTTCCGCAGTTGCTCAGTTTTGCTTACGTCCGACCTTCCAGTCGTCGATTGGTGACCTTCCGCAGTTCCTTCTGATGTTTTAGGGAACGCTCCGCCTCTTTGATGCTGGTTCCGATGCCGAAGCAAAAGTCGGAACCCTCTATGGTCGTGATGCGACCGTCCATGCCGACCACTGCGAATGGTTCTTGGCTCAGGATTTGATAAGCACGGGAGAGCTTTTTGTTAAGCTCCGAATACGTCTTCCCACGACACAGGAATTCATCGCCCTTATCGTGATAGGCATCCAAGCCTACGCTGGTCAGAGTCTCAGCGAATCTTTTTATCAGGATGTCGCCTGCGGAGTACCCATAGTAATCGTTCAGCATTTTCAGGCCGTTCACATCGGCCATGGCAACGAACGGGCTGCGCTCACATTCGTCAAAGGCACGCTTGTTAGGCAGGTCGGCCTTCTCGCTAATCAGCAGCGCAGCTCTCATTTCCTCGGGAGACATTTCCGCTACACGTTTACGGGTGGTGTGGTCCGTCCGACGCTCAGCCATCATGAGGTCACCCTGTCCTCGAATTGTAGGAAGAAATAATCGTTGGGTCGATACACGAAGGTAACGTAACGCAAGACTTCATGGGCACCTCGGGCCGCAGGCGTCGCGGTCAATTTAGAGCAGCCGCGAGAAATCTAAAGTCCCAGCTCTTCTTCACTTGTGCCCACGGAATCGTAGGCTCGTTCAGACGGCGGCGCACTTCTGGTAGGTCCAACTGGTCCTCAAGCTCGTCTAGCAGGTCGAACTCCTCGATGCACCTTCTCGCCATGAATCTCAGCGGCATGTACATAATTGAACAGTTCGGGAGTGCTTTCGGGACTAAGGTGGTGTCAGAAGATGGTCAGAAGGTGGTGTTAGATGACTGCTCCAGTCAAAGTACCAATCGCACACGATGCTCTGATGGTGGATGAAGAATTGCAGGGGGGAACAGTGAGCGTAGCCGCAATACTGGCTGAACGTAAGACCTCTCTAATCGCAGATTGGTTGACACGAACAAAAAAGACTCCTGAACTTAACCACCTTCGTCTCAGCGACGAGGAACGCACCGGACACCTTCCTAAGCTGGTGGAAGACTTGATCGAGCGTCTGGGCAGACCCAAGCTGCCCGATAAAGACAGCGATGCCATCGCGTCCCCGGCTGCCATCGAACATGGCAAGCTGCGGCGGAAGCAGGGCTATTCTTCCGGCATGCTGATCCACGAATCACGAATCCTTCAGGTGACCATCTTTGGGACATTGCACACGCATCTGACCGCTCTGGATTTCAGCGCGCTCTTGCCGGATGTCATGATCATCGCGGACGAAGTGGATTCGCAGTTGACCCAGACCATGGATGCCTTTACCAAGGCCAGACCTAAATCAGCAGTGGCGTAGCGGATCACAGGTCGAACAACTTGCGGGCTGTTTTTTGTTTGCAGCTATGGATTGAAGATGGGGCAGATGAAAAACCTATTGGCCCAGCCAATACCGATTGAACCCCGCGTAGTCTGACGGCAAGTTTGCCAGGATGGTTCTTCGCAGTTCCAGCATGTCCAAAGAGCCTTGCTTCTGATACAGGACCTTTCCGTCGGGAGCAATCAGGACCGTATAGGGCACGGCGGACTCCCAGGTGGGATCGAAGGCGGCCTGCAGCGCGGCGGTGTCATCGGAAGCAAACAGCAGATTGCGGCTTGTGGCATGCATCTTCTCGAGTACATGCATGACAGAGGGTTTTTCGTCCGGCATGTTGGCGGCTACTGTCACCAATGCCAGATCGCGCACATCGTACATTCGGAACGTGTCCTCGAAATCGGGAAACTCATGCACACAGGAGCCACACCAGGTGGCCCAAAAACTTACCAGCAACATTTTGTGGGTGGGATTCGTGCGCACTGTTTTTAAGTCTGCGGCTGAAACCATCTCCAGTTGCACGGGTTGCGACTCGATTTTGCGAAGAGCTTCCAGACGCGAGGCCTGCTTCTCCTTCCATTTGGTCGAGCAACCGAAGACTCCGGTGTGCTTCACGGCTACTTCGCGATGCGCGAGGAGCGCATCGATGGCATCGCGCGCCTCAGTTGTCTTGACCAATTCGGTGCGATAGCTGTTGTCCATGTGGCCTTCGTAGCGGAGACGGCGATCCTGATCGAAAACAAAAACGTGCGGCGTGGCCTGCGGGCCGTAGGCTTCGGTTACCGACTGCGTCTCGCCATCGTACAGATACGGGTAGGTCAGATGCTTGTACTGGGCGCGGATCTTCATCTCTTCGAGACTGTCGCTGATGTCGGAGGAATCCAGTTCATCGATTCTGATAGCGGTTGGATCATTCGGTTGAATGGCAACCACAGCGACGCCGCGATCCTTGTAATCCGCCGCGAGTTGGGCGATGCGGGTCTCATACATTTGCGCGATGGGACAATGATTGCAGGTGAACACCACTACGAGGACCGCGCTGGAGGAGTAGTCCGCGAGCTTATGAATGGCTCCATCGACGCCCGGAAGCTCGAAGTTTGGCGCGGGCGAACCGAGCGCGAGGATGGGATGGGTCTGCTGGGCTGAGGCAGTGAGAGCAAGGATCAGAAGCGCGAAAACTCTCCACATGATTGCATATCTCCTACCGAGACAGCTCTGCTGGCGTTGAATCCAACTGCATCATACAACGGGCAATTCCAGAGCCACAATTTCATCTTGCGCAAGATGCTTGTGCTGAGACGACGCGCCCAGCACGGTTTGCGCTGGCCAACAAAAATTCTGCGAAATGGCTAGCTCGGTTCTAATGAGGGAAGTATGATGCTCCGCTATGGCGAGGATTGATCCCGAACAGGAGCGGCAGCGGCTCGTCGACTTCTACGCCTTGCAGATGGACGGCGAGCTGGAAAAAGTCGCGAGTCAGGCGTACGAACTGACCGATCTTGCGCGCGAGGCCTTGCGAGTTGAGCTTGTGCGGAGAGGCTTGACCGCTGAGTTGGTCGAGACCGCGCCTCTCGTTACTAAGAATGTTGCCGCCGGGAAACGGTGGCCGGTCATGCCGGGCGATCCGCCTCCGCCTATTCCTCCACGAACCGAAGAGGCGATTGACGGTGAGGGAGAACTCCGGGAGTTGGTGACGATCCGCAAGTTCCGCGATCTGCCGGAAGCGCTGCTGGCGAAAGGGAGTCTTGAGTCGGCAGGCATCGAAGCTTTGCTCGTGGATGACAACGTGATTCGCCTGGACTGGTTCTGGTCGAATCTGATGGGCGGGATCAAGCTGCAGGTGGTTCAGAAAGACGCTGTGGCTGCGAACGGAATTCTCGACCAGCCGATCCCAGAAGGGTTCGATGTGTCGGGGGTGGGGGAATATCAGCAACCGCGTTGTCCGAGGTGCCAGTCACTCGATGTGAGTTTTCAGGAATTAGACGAGCCGGTGGCCTACGTGAGCGCATATTTCGGAGTGCCTATTCCGTGGAAGCGCCGCGCCTGGCGTTGCCACATGTGTAAGGCGGAGTGGGAAGAAAGCGAGGATCAAGGTGCGGGCGAGGATCAAACGGGCGGGGATCAAACAGGAGAGCGCCGGCGGGACTGAAGCCCAAAGCCTGGCATCACGGCCAACATGGTGTTCGGGATTGTAGCCAGATCGCAGTGGGGAATCCGGTCTCGAATGCTTCCACTCAACTCGGCACGGCGCGGGCGAAGCCTTTGTGAACCACTTCCAAAGTATCTTCGGCCAGATTCAGGGCGGGGAGTTCTTCGCGGGCAAACCAGCGGACTGCGGCGGCGTCGTCTGCGGCCTGGAGTTCTCCACTGACGCGGCGACAGAGAAAATCAACCAGCACGTAGTGGTACTGCACGCGGCCGCCGGGGTCGCGCAGGACGCGGTCGTAGACGCCCAGCAGCTCGCCGGGTTCGACAGTGAGTCCGGTTTCTTCGCGGGCCTCGCGGACGGCTGCCTCGCGAACCAGCTCGCCGACTTCCAGCACGCCTCCAGGGATCGACCACTGGGCCTGCAGCGGAGGGTGAGCGCGCTTTACGAGAACCACGCGGGAGTTTTCGATGATGATGGCGCCGACGCCGACCAGCGGCTGCTCGGGATATTCACGTTGCATGGTGCTGGCATTCTAAAGGGAATCTGGGGCTGATGTGACACTGCCGAGCTGCGCTCGGCGCGGACGGGCAGTGCCCGTCCCCACACAGGCCGTCCCGACACAGGCTATCCCCACACAGGCCATTGCCTCTACAGCTGTGTGGTTAAATGTAGCTGCCTATGGCGCTTGAGGAATACAAACGAAAGCGGCGGTTTGAAGAGACGCCGGAGCCTCCGCCGAAAGTGGAGAGCAAGGCGGGGCATCGGTTTGTGGTGCAGAAGCACGATGCCACGCGGCTGCATTACGACTTTCGGTTGGAGATGGAAGGCGTGCTGAAGTCCTGGGCGGTGCCCAAGGGACCGTCGCTCGATCCGGCGGACAAGCGGCTGGCCATGCAGGTGGAGGATCATCCGGTTTCGTATTTCGATTTCGAGGGCAATATTCCGGAAGGTAACTACGGCGCGGGAACCGTGATGGTATGGGATGTGGGCACGTGGCAGCCGCTTTCGCCGGTAGCGGTCAACGGGAAGTATGTGCCTGGGACGGAGGCCGAGGCCGCGACGATGCTGGCCAAAGGCGATTTGAAATTCCGCTTGGACGGCAAGCAACTGAATGGAGACTTCGCGCTGGTCAAGATGCGCGGACGGCGTCCCGGGAGCAAGGGAAACGAATGGCTGATGATCAAGAAGCACGATGAGTTTGTGGTCGAGGGATATGACATAGAGTCGCTCGACGAGTCGGCGCTCAGTGGACGCAGCCTGGCGGAGATTGCCGGCGATGCGGGCTCGGCGGAGTGGAAAAGTCGTCCGGCGGGGCGGGGAAGATTGAAAGCTGCTTGGCTGGCCGATGCTGTGGCTAAGCTTGATCAGAAAAAAAAACAAAAAAAGCTGACCACAGAGGACACAGAGGAACACCGGGGAAAGCAAGAGAAGAAAGGTAAGGCTGACACCGGCAAGGATCCGGCGGTGCAGACGAAGGCGTTCGAAGCTAAAGCAAGAAAATCCTCCGTGCTCCCTGCAGTGAAAGAAGTGTCGGCCGCGACCGTAAAGCGGCCTATGCCGCTGACCATCCATCCCATGCTGGCGGAATCCGTCGACAAACCGTTTGACGGGGCGGAGTGGCTATTTGAAATCAAGTGGGATGGATACCGCGCGGTCGCGTTTATCAGCGGGGGCAAGGTGCGGCTGGTCTCGCGCAATCAGAACGATTTGACGGCGCGTTATCCCGAGTTGAAAGATCTGCCGAAATTCGTTCACGCGCGCGAAGCCATTCTCGATGGCGAAGTGGTGGCGCTCGATGAAGAAGGCCGCGCGTCGTTCAGCCTGATGCAGCAGCGCACCGGGTTTCGTCCCGGCGGACGCCGAGCCGCCGAGAAAGCTGACGTGCCCGTGCTCTACTACGCCTTCGACTTGCTCTATCTCGATGGTTACGATTGGCGGCGCGTTCCGCTTGAGGAGCGCAAGGCCAAGCTGGCGTCACTGCTCACCGCGGGCGATGCGGTGCGTTACTCCGATCATTATCCGGAGCAGGGAAAGGCCATGTTTGATATGGCGCACAAGAAGGGGCTGGAAGGCATTGTGGCCAAGAAGCGGCAGAGTTTTTATGAAGAACGCCGCAGCCGCGAGTGGTTGAAGATCAAGATCAAACACCGGCAGGAGTGCGTGATCGGAGGGTTCACCGAACCGGAAGGAAGCCGCGCGCATTTCGGGTCGATTGTGCTGGGGCTGTATGACGGAAAAGGCCGGCTGATTCACGTGGGGCAGGCCGGAAGCGGATTCGATCAGAGCTCGCTGGAGGCAGTCTGGGGTTTGCTGAAAAAGATCGAGACCAAGAAGAATCCGTTTTACGGTGAAGTCGAGGCGTTGCGGAAAGTGAGCTGGGTCAAGCCCGAACTGGTAGCCGAGATCGAGTATGCGGAATGGACCAAGGGAGCGGACGGTGGTTCGCCGAAACTGCGGGCTCCGGTGTTTCTGGGCTTGAGGGATGATAAGAATCCGAAGGATTGCCTGCTGGAAGAAGAAAGCTAAGCGAGCAGCGGGGCGGCGGTCCTGTTGATTGCTGTTGTAGGCGGAGGTGGACGTAGGGTCCCTCACCGAGCCTTCGGCGCGGTTCGGGACGACAAGGGGTTTTGGTTAGCTAAACGCTAAGGCTGAGAGCCCGCTCTCTACTTAACATCCTTCATGGCCAGCAGCGTCCCGTAATCGCGGCCGCCGGGTTCCACCGCCCGGGCCACCACGCCGACGAAAGCAGTTTTCAATTCTGGAAACTTCGCGACCAGGGCTTTGATCACAATCAGGTTGCTTTGATAGGTGCGCGTGGTATCGGAAATGTCGCTGGCCTGGTATTTCACGATCAGGTCCAGATCGTTGCCCACCGCTTCGGGAAAGACGATCGTCAGTTTGTAGGTTGCGCCTCCCGCGGCTAGGTCCACGATTCTTGCATCGGCTGGGAAATCCGCAGGTTGCAGGGGCTGGAACTCGTCGATGAGCTTGTCGGTGGCGGCGGTTTTCATGAACGACAGAGGAGAAATGAGAATCAGAGCCTGCTGGTAATAGAGCCAGGCATTGTGCAACTGCCCCTTCGTCTTATAGTCGCGGGCGCGGCTGAGGAACCAGTCGGCGCCATGCCCTGCGGCCTGCACAGGCTTGATGTAGAGGCCGCCCAGTTTCCAGTCGTTGCCCTGCTGCTGCAAAATAAACGAAACTGTCGCCGGAGTCGCCGAGGTCGCGTCGAGAATGACCACGGCATACTTGCCCGGCGGAAGATTGTCGAGATTGAAAACGGCGCTGCTCGCGGTTTGGCCATGTTGGTTGAACACGCCGCACAGAAATTCCGCATGCGCGATGGAACTCGCCCCTTCTGCGTCCAGGAGAAACGGCGGACGCAATGTTCCATGCGAACCGGCAATCTCGGACTTGTGACTCGTAACCGCCGCTTCGATTCCACTAAAGTTGGAGACGACACTGGGGATCGCATTCTGGCGGAGGCCTGCCAGATCTCCGCTGGCGGCCATATCGAAGTAGCGCTGCCCGGCGGAAGCGATGGCGGCGTGAGTGGCGGCGTCCATGTCATCCGCGGTTTTGCAGCTTTCCGCGTGCGCGACGATCGTGGTGGTCGACAACACTAGAAATGCGCTCAATACCACGCGCCAGCCGGCAGTCAAGTGGGGGGTAATTCGATTCATCCAAGTCTTGCCTTTTGCTTTCACTGGGTTGGCGGTGTCGCAGGCTGCGCTGCGATTTGCACCCGCCTCTAAATTGTACGCCGCTGGACCGTTAGTTCGGTCCGGGCTTGGCAGCGTCCGAAAGGCGAACCGCGGTGGTGCGCTGTCACGGTTCCAACTTGCGGGCCCGGTTGCATCCCAGCTTGTGGGGTCATCTTTCGGTTCCGTTTTCGGTTCCCCGCAAGGGAGCGCACAGGTTGCGTTCTGTTATGGGGGACAGCAGGTTCTTCACATCCCGTGCCGGGAGCGGTGTAGAATTTTTGTGAGGCTGTTAGCGGGGCACGAACCAGGGCTGGGAGGAGTGGTTATGCGCGCGCGACGAAGTCTTGCATCTCGGTGGATCGCCGGTCTGGTCACCGGTGTTCTGTGCGCCGCGTGCTTTGGAGCAGTCGATCAATCGAAGCCCGTTTCCCCTTCTACTGCCAAGAATCATCGAAAGGCTGCCAAGAAGCCGCCGCTTCCGCCGCTGCCCTCGGGGCCGCGCGGACCGGTGCCGCAAATCTCGCTGGATTCGATGCAAGCCGTCGCGCCTCACGTAACCTACCAGGATGGCCAACTCACGATCGTGGCTCCGAATTCGACTCTGGCCGACATTCTGCGGGCAGTCCGCAGGCTAACCGGCGCCGAAATGGACATCCCGCCGAATGCCACGGAACGCGTGGTGACAAATCTTGGGCCGGGCCCGGCACCCGGCGTAGTAGCGGAATTGCTCAACGGGTCGCACTTCAACTACGTGTTGCTGGGTGCGCCGTCTGACGCCAAAACGCTGACCCGCGTCGTGTTGGTGGCCAAGAGCGGTCCGGACGCGACTGCGCCGGGCGCGGGTGTGGTGGCGAATGCGGCATCGCCGCAGCCGATAGTGGCGCAGGGCGCTCCCGACGCGGCGGATGCGGACTCGGCCGATGATAGCGATGACAGCGCCGACCAGAACGCCGCGGAGCCGGCCGAACAACAACCTCCTCCTGCCGGGGACACGGCGGTCAAGACTCCGCAGCAACTGTTGCAGGAGATGCAGCAGCGTCAGCTGCAAATCCAACAGCAGCAACAAGCCGGCGGGGTACCACAGCCCGGACAACCCCCCACTCCGGGACCGGGAATCACGCCGCCACAACGCGGGCCCCAGCAGCAACCTCCGCAAACGCCGCAACAGCCGCCAGATCAATAGATCGCGGGAGAGGGCTAATTTTCTCGAGGCGGCTCGGTCTTATCGGGTCGAGCCTGATTAGGTTGAGTTTATTTGACCTTGTCAGGGAGTGCTACTTGCCTTTGCCAGGACGATCGGTTGGTAAAAGCCGCTCTCGGCTGTCGAAATCCAGCGACAGTTGACGAATCCGGCCGCTTGGAGAATGCGACTGAATTCCGCCCGCAGAACGGCACGATAGCTCGAAACATAATGTTGAGTCTCCCACCCGCTTTGGACTTCCCTAGTTATGTAAAGATGGAAGGCATAATGACGCTCATCGCTCCAATCCCACACTTGATGAACGATGCGTCGAATCCCGTGGTCTGAATAGAAGGCGGGTCCCTGCACGACGGGCCTTTCCTGAACCAAGCTGTCGTAATCTCTGATGCTGCCCATAAAGGACGCACCAGCCCGCAGTTTTCGCCGAATCTGCGTTGCGGCTTGAAACAACTCGTCGTCACTCTCAAGGTGCGGGAGGGCGTTGTCCATGCAGATGACAGCGTCGAAATCTCCGTCCGGAATTTCAGTCAAATCCAGCATGTCCGCGACGAAGAGCTGAACATTCAGACGCCGCTTTGCAGCTTCCACGCGTGTCCGTTCCAGTGATGCAGGACTGAGATCACAGGCGGTAACCGTGAATCCAAGACTGGCCAAGCCCAGTGTTTGTGTGCCAATTCCGCAGGCACAATCCAGAATCCGTAGGGCACCTGGCGCGCCGCACTCGCGCTTAAGGATTGCCCCGAGAGCCGCGGCTTGTCGTTTTATGGAAGAGTCCCAATCTTCGAAGATGAGGTGATAGTTGCTGGCGAGTTGGTCGTAGAAATGTTTCACCCCTTCGGCCATGCCACATTGTAGCGATTTCTGGAAATGGCAGGTGAGTGTGGCGGCCCGGTTGCGCAACTCTGCGGGCCGAGTTTTTCCGCAACCTGCCAGTCTAGCGCAGGTTGCCGGCCAGTTCTTTGCCTTCGACATTTCTGGCCTGCTGCAGCAGTTTCCAGTCGCGGGCAAAGTCTCGTTCGGAGACCGTGGGTGTGGCCGTCCGGCGCAACTCCGCCTCCAGCCTGGCCTCGATGAGTTCGCGCACGAGTTGTGCAGGGGCGCTGCTGCTGAAAATGTTGTCGGCGGAAATGCCCAGCCTCACCAGTCGCTCGCCAACCTGCATGCGCAGCACCGGCCTGTCCTGCGCATCAAATTCCAATTGCGCATTGGATTCGAGTCGCGCCCATTCCTTGCGGATATTTCCCGCCGTGCCTTCCGCGTCAGCCTCGGCGAGCAAGCCTGCCAGTTCCTTCTGGCGAGCCTGGCGATCGTCGCGGCTGAGCGGAAGTTCCCGTTCGCCATTGGCGGAAAAGACCAGGGCATCGTGCGCGGGATCAAAGTGCCGGGCTCCGGTTCCTACGAAGACCGCAAACACGCATCCGGCAAAAATCGGGCTGGCCACGGCGCTAGGCACGATGTATTTCTTCGACTTGAAGAAAGACTCCACCACGCCATGCACGGTGGTGCTGCGCGGCATGCTGCCCGGAATCTGCGGTATCACCAGTCTCGAGAACTGCATCTCAGGATGATGCCCGCTGTAGCGGATCAGCGTTTGCGCCATCTGTTTGGGGGTCGTCATGCCCACATCGGCGACCACGCTGCGATGCAAAGCCTTGGGCTGATAGAAGTTAATGATGTCTTTCGCGAAGTCGGCGCAATTGCGCCAAGCCAGATGGAAGTGCGAACGATTGGTCGAGGAGTTCAGAGTGCGGATCAAGGCCGCATCCTGCTCCGGCGTGGTTTCAATTTCGAAGCCGTAAATCGTCCGGTCGTAGGAAGAGCCGACGAGTTCATACCAGTTTCCGCCGGGCGTGCCGCCGTTCTTGGCGTCCGGCGCCACTACCCGCAGATGTTGCCGGCGGTAGCGGTCGCGGAGTTGCAGCACCATCCTGGCGTCGGCGAAGAGGGGGATATCCTCAGGCCGCTCAATGGCATAGAGGTAAGGGATGAGTGGAATCGCGACCCAATCATAGCCGCCCACTCCGTCATAACGGCTGAGGACAATTCCGGTTTCGCCCGGCGCACACGGTCGCAACTCGACCGGCGACTCGGCGCAAACCGCGGAGAGATACACGGCGGCATGGCCGGTCGCGGTGAAGAAGCCCAAATGTCCGTAGGGCTCTTCGAGAAGCAGCGTTGCAGAGGCGCCCGCATGCGGTACACACGCCGAGATCAGGACGATCAGCGCACCACATATCCGTCCTAATCCCCGGCGTATTCCCTGGAGGTCGTTTTGGGGCATCAAGTTACCTCGAGAAAGTCCTAACCTTCTTTGTTTAGAACCCTTTAGCGGAAGATTAGTTGCTGCAAATCGTAAATGCCAGTTACTGAAGGCCAGCGATAATCGGGGGCATTCCCGATCCAGTTGAAGGGCGAACAAAAGAAGAATCACTTCTTGATGCCGAGGCTTCGACCCCAAGCTGTGGAAAACCTGTGGAATAAGGTGCTTGGGGGCAGGCTTTTGTTGTTTTCAATTGTGTAGCAGCACGCACAGCAAGGAATGGAAGCCGTTTTCCACGGCTCTTCGCCTTGATCTTAAGTCTTGCCGATTGAAAAGCGGCGCAACGTTCTCTAATGTTAGCTTCAGTTGCACACGCAGCCCGGGAGGACGCATGTACGCTCTCGCACATAATTTCCGCTTTGCGTTTCGGCAGCTTAGCAAGACGCCCGGCTTCGGCGTGACCGTGGTCCTCACCCTGGCTCTCGGGATTGGAGCCACTACCGCCATCTTTTCGCTGGTCGAAGGCATCCTGTTGCGTCCGCTCCCGTTCAGCGATCCCAACCGGCTCGTTCTGTTGGGAGATCACCTGGGAGGCGGGCAGAACACTCCCGTCACGGCCCGCGAGATCGGCATTTACTCGAACGCAACCGGCGCCTTTTCTTCCATGGGCGGCTACATCCCCACCCGCTATGAACTTTCCGGCGGCGCAACTTCGGAAGAGGTTCATGCTGCGCGGTTCAACGCGGGCGTGTTCCCGACCCTCGGGGTTCGTCCTGTTCTTGGCCGTGTCTTTACGCAACAGGAGGAGGACGCGCACCAGCCGCTCACGGTGATCAGTTATGCCTTGTGGCTGACCCGCTACCAGCGCGATCCCCGTGTGCTCGGCGGCACCATTGATCTCGACCGCAGGCCGTACACGATCATCGGCGTGATGCCGCGCAGCTTTGCGTTCCCGCTGGAAGACGGGCAACTCGACCAAGTGCAGCTCTGGGTGCCCATGAGCCTGACGCCCGAAGAACTCTCGGACCGGAGCGCAGGTTTTTGGGGATTCCAGCTGGTTGCGCGCCTCAAGGAGGGCGTCACGCTCCCGCAGGCCGCTCAGGATGCTGATCGGGTCGCCCAGCAGGTCATGCGCAGCTTTCCCGCGACCATGTCTGCCATCCGCATTCAAGGGGATGTCAGGCCGCTGATGGAGTATGCCGTCGCGGATGCCAGGCCCTTGCTGCGTACGCTGTTCTTCGCTGTTTCGATCGTGCTGCTGATTGCTTGCGTCAATGTCGCAGGCCTGTTGTTAGTGAGGGCGATTCGTCGCCGCCGCGAGTACGCCGTTCGACTGGCTCTCGGGGCGCGTGCCCGCGCGATCCTCCGCGAATCTATGTGCGAAGGCCTGTTGCTCAGCCTGGCTGGTGGCTTGTTGGGGCTGGCGTTTGCCGCGGCCGCTATCCGAACTGCGTTGCATCTACTGCCAGAGTCGATGCCGCGCGTCGACTCCATTTCGATCGACGGAATTGTCGTCGCCTTTGCATTGCTTCTCGCTCTTGCCACCGGTGTGCTGTGCAGCCTGGCCCCGGCCTTCGCGGCGCTGCGGACCAATCTGACGGAAAGCCTTAAAGAGGGAGTCAGAACCGGAACGGGCGCTTCGAGCCACGCCTGGCTGCGCTCCGCGCTGGTGGTCTCAGAGATCGCCATCGCCCTGGTGCTGCTCACGATATCGGGCGCGTTCCTGCGTAGCTTTCAGAAAATGCGCGCCGTCGACCCTGGCTTCCGTTCCGACCACGTCCTGATCGCCAGCTATCAGTTGCCGGACAACCAGTACTCCACTCAGACTTCCGCCGAAGCCTTCAACCGCGCCGTAGTCGACCGGCTCGCCAGCAAGCCGGGAATCGTGGCCGTGGGCATGACTAGCATCATTCCCGCCTCCGGTCTCTACGCAGGCTCTGGGTACACCATCGAGGGTGCGCCCACAGCCAGCTGGAAGCTGAAATTCGCCATGTTCGCGATCACCTACGGCGACTATTTCCGCGCGATGAGCATCCCGCTGCTTGATGGCCGGTACTTCACCGTAGACGATCGCTCCAACTCATCCCTCGTCGTAATTGTTGGCCAGTCTATGGCCGAACATTCCTGGCCTGGTCAGCGGGCCGTTGGGAAGCGGATGCATGTTGGGAACCCACAGAAGGGACTGCCTTGGGCAACGGTCGTGGGCGTCGTCGCCGATACCAAGGTTGGCTCACCCGATGAGCCCAGCAACGACCAGTGGTATCTGACTGCGCAGCAGCCCGCGATTCTCTCTGGCCTTGGCGTCTTGGATAACCCCATCCTGACTGGCGGCTACATCACAGTTCGTTCGGCGCTTCCCCCCGAGCAGATGACTCAAACTCTGCGCGCGACGGTCGCCGAAGTTGACCCCCTGCTCGCGCTGCAGCAGGTGCAGCCGATGAGTGCGGTCATCTCGAACGTGGAAGCGCCGCGGCGCTTCAATACCGACCTCATCACCGCTTTCGCCGCGGGGGCGCTGCTGCTTGCGATTACCGGGATCTATGCCGTCGTAGCTTTCTCGGTCTCGCTGCGCACCCAGGAGATTGCGATCCGCATGGCGCTCGGCGCCCAGCGCAACCGCATCGCGCGGCTGGTTCTGATTTCCGGTGCGAAGATGGCGCTGATCGGTTGCGGCCTCGGCGTGCTCGGCTCGCTCGCGATTTCACGGATGGTCAGCTCATTCCTGTTCAACGTGAGCGCTACCGATCCTCTCGTCTATATGGCGGCAGCCCTGACCATGATGTTTCTGGCGCTAGTCGCCTCGGCGTTTCCCGCAATGCGTGCCGCTTCCGCCGAGCCCGTTGACGCTCTGCGCGAAATTTAGCTTGACGCGCCATCCCCGGAATGCTACTTTTGTCGCATAGTGCTATAAAAATAGCATATAGCTGAGATGAAGAAAACGAAACCAACACCTCTGGCCCGCCGCGAACGCCAGATCATGGATGTTCTCTACAAGCTCGAGCGGGCGACGGTTGGGGAAGTGGTCGCCGCGTTTCCGGACCGGCCGCATTATTCCACGGTGCGGGCGCAACTTCGCGTGCTCGAAGAAAAAGGCCACGTCCGCCATGAAGAACATGGCCTGAGGTACGTCTACTTTCCCGCTGTGCCGCGGGATGTGGCGCGCCGCTCGGCGCTGCGGCATCTGGTCGAAACATTTTTTGACGGGTCCACCGAAAAGGTGGTGGCCGCTTTGCTCGGCGGTGAGGTTTCACGGATCTCGCCGGAGGAAATGGATCGTCTGGCGCGGCTGATCGCCAAAAGCGGAAAGGAGAGCTGACCATGAAACTACTCATTGAGTCCGGATCGGCGCTGGCATTTCTGATGGCATGCTCGGCGAAGATAACGGGACTTCTCGCAGTGGCGTGGATGCTGGCGATGGCGCTGCGCAATCAATCGGCGGCGCTGCGGCACCGCGCTTGGGCGGCGGGGATTCTCAGCTCGCTTGCACTTCCGGTGTTCGCGCCGCTGCTTCCTGCGTGGCACTCGGCGGCGCTCGCGGGTGCGGCGGTCTGGGGTCCCGCGGGTTTGATGGCAGTCCAGGCGAGGTCTGGGAATTTTCCTGCTATGGTCGTCAACGCGATGGTCGTCAATGCGAGCGCGGTTTCGCCGTGGTTCGGCAAGTTGGCGGTCATCCTGCTGCTGATCTGGTTGTTCGGCTTCTTGGTTTTGGCCCTCAAGATCGCAGGTGGTCTGGCGCGGCTGGCGCGGGCATCGGCGCAGGCAAAGCCGCCGCTGCAGAACGACTGGCAGCGCTTTGCCGCGGAATTTTCTCAGTCGCTGAAGATCGCCCGCCGCGTCCGCGTGCTGCAATGCGACAATCCGCTGGCGATGCCGATCACTTGGGGAGTGTTTCGGCCCGTGGTCATCGTTCCGGCGAGCGCCTCCGATTGGCCCGAGAGCCGGCAACGCATGGTGCTCTTTCACGAGTTGACGCACATCGCCCGCTACGACTGGCTCCTGCAGATTTGCGCCGAGCTGGCGCGCTGTTTCTACTGGTTCCATCCCCTGGCGTGGATCGCGGCGGCAAACCTGCGTCAGGAAAGTGAACGCGCCTGCGATGACTCCGTGCTGAATTCCGGCGTGGAAGCGTCCGCATACGCCACGCAGCTTCTCGAACTTGCACGCACACTTGAGAACTCGAGCCGCACTTGGGCTACCGCGCTCGCCATCGCACGACCTTCCACTCTTGAAAGGAGATTTATTGCCATGCTGAATCCGTCGATTGATCGCAAGCAAATATCGCGTGGGGCTGGGCTGTTCACCATGTTTGCCGCGTTGTGCTTCCTGCTACCGCTGGCGGCTCTGCGGCTCCCGGCACAGGACCGCTCTGGCGGTTTTGCCGGAACGGTTCGTGATGCAAACGGTAGCGGCGCAAGGAACGCGACGGTGATCATGACCAACCGCAAATTGAATACGATCATCATGACCGTGTCCGACGCGGACGGCAGCTTTGCGTTCAAGTCGTTGCCGCTGGGCGAATATGAAATGAAAGTCGTCAAGCCGGGATTCGCCGTGTATCGAGCGTCGGGGCTGGAACCCAGCGAAGAATCTTCGCAGAACATTACGCTGCAAGCCGCTGGGGAAGGCGGGAATGCGCTTCCGGGGCTGGAACCGGGAGTTAAGCCGCCACTCCCGCTGGATGGCGGAGTTCAGTCGGCAAAAATTATCAGCAAGGTTACGCCGGTGTATCCCGCCGCAGCCAAGGCGGCCCGCGTGCAAGGCGTGGTGACGCTGGATGCGGTCATTGGAGTGGACGGCAAACCCTTGGCCCTGGGCGTGCGGAACGCCGAGGTCGATCCGGAACTGGCCCGCGCGGCTGTTGAGTCGGTCAGCCAATGGCGCTATCGTCCAACGCTGCTGAACAATCAACCCATCGAAATCGCGACGACGGTTGTGGTGAACTTCACGCTGATGCAGTAAGGCGCGGATGCTTGACGTCCACTCGGGATCGATTCCAGCGGCTGGCTGCGCTCGGTCAGCCGCGCGAAAGATTTCGATTACTTTTCTTCCTGATCTTTTTCTACCTGAGCTTTCTCCGGATTGAGTATTCTCTTTCGCGCCCAGCGCGCGGTTGCGGCCAGGGTTTCATCTTCATCGCTGGCCAGCCTTTCCAGCAGGGGCAGAAATTTCCGGTTGCCGCTGTTGCCTGCGGCGATCACGGCGTTGCGGCGCAGGCCGGACCGTTTGGCGCGCCGTACCGGCGAAGCGGGAAAAGTCGTGCGAAATTCTTCTTCGCTGATCTCCGCCAGCCAGTCGAGCGCGGGATTTACCAGTTCGGGCCGGGGAGCGAATTCCGGCGCAGATGTCGCCGGAGCTTTCCGGTTCCAGGGGCAGACGTCCTGACAGATGTCGCAGCCGAACAGGTGGCGCCCCATACCGGCTCGCATCTCTTCGGGAATTTCGCCACGCTTCTCAATCGTGAGATAGGCAATGCACAGGTTGGAATCGAGCTGGTAGGGCGCGATCAGCGCGTCGGTGGGGCAGGCCTCGATGCAGCGCGTACAGGTGCCGCAGCGGTCGGGCGCAGGCAGGTCGGGTACGAGTTCGAGCGAAGTCAGAATCACGCCCAGGAAAAGCCACGAACCTTTTTTCTGGTTGATGATGCAGGTATTTTTCCCGATCCAGCCGACTCCAGCGTATTTTGCGAAGACGCGCTCGACGATGGGACCGGTGTCGACGTAGGAACGCGTGATGATCGCAGCGGAACTCTCGGCAGCAGCTTCCGCTTCTGCGGCTTTCCGCAAAGCGTCCTCAACCTGTCGCAAGCGGCGCAGGACGGCTTCGTGATAGTCCTGGCGGCCCCAGGCATAACGCGAGATCCACCCGCGGCTGGCGTTGGTGGAACTGCCATCGTCGAACTCGGTGGAATAGGGCTGCGCTGCATTGTAGTTGATGGCGCAGACCACGACGCTTCGCGCCCAGGGGGCCACCCGCGCGAGCGCTGCGCGCTTGAGATCTCCGCGCTCGTCGCGAGCTTCCATATATTTCATTTCGCCGGCGTGGCCGGCAGCGATCCACGTGGGAAAGTGATCGAGCTCCGGCGCGTGGCCGGTGGGGGCAATGCCACAGAGCTCAAAGCCAGCGTCTTCGGCAGCACGCTGGACGGTCGACGTAAGTTTGCCGAGTTGACTCATAGAAGAACGCATGCCCAGACACAAAGTCTACGACAGGACCAAGGGCGCTGGACCGCCAAGATCGCGAAGGAACGCCGGGAAGAGCGCAAAGAAGGACAGGCAATGAGAATCTCATTGCGTCCTTTGACGGACTTTCTTGCTGCTGACAGCCGTTCGCCGCTGCAGTATGCTTGCGCCATGCGTTCGCACAAACTGAGCATAGTGGCTTCCGGTGCATTTCTGGTTTCATCTCTGGTTGCGGCACAGCAGGCCGAAACCGCTCCGGCGGTCGCCCCCATCGCGAATATTCGAGTGACGATCCATGTAACCGACCCGAGCGGAGCCGGAATACCGCAGGCCCAAGTGAGAGTGATTCCCGCGCCCGATGCCGACGCGAAAATGGAGACCGACGATCGAGGACAACTTACCCTCGATCTGAAGCCGGGTGGCTACGCAGTGTTCGTGCGCGCTGCTGCCTTCAATTCTGTGGTTACACACATGGACGTTCGTGGCGATCCGCAATCGGGAAAGGCGACGCAAACTTTTCCTGTTGCCTTGCGGATCGCAGGTGGGTCGAGCGTCGAGGTGCAGGGTTCGAAAAAAGATGACTTGCTCCTGTTCGCTTATCCTTACCATGGTGCGCTCGCTTTTTCGTCGGCCGATTTGAAAGCGTTGCCGCACGTGGCGGTTACTCTTCATAATCCGCACAGCAACGCCGACGAGACTTACTCGGGCGTGCGTCTCGCTGATCTTCTCGGGAAGGCGGGCGCTCCGCTCGGCAGCGAGCTGCGTGGCGAGGCTCTTGGCGACTATATTGTCGCGACGGGTGCGGATGGATACCGGGCGGTTTTCGCGCTGGCTGAGGTCGATCCCAGCTTTCATCCCGGCGAGGTTCTGGTCGCCGACGCAATGAATGGCAAGTCCCTCGACGCGCACACTGGCCCCTTCAGGCTCGTCGTCACGGAAGACAAGCGACCGGCGCGGGCAGTGCGAAATCTGGCCACCATTGAATTGAAGTCCGTTCAGTAAAGCAGCCGGTGTGCATCAGCACACTATTTCTGGGCCGCGGGTTTTTGAGCGGCGGACTTCGCCTCGCCTGTCACGCGCTGCAGGTGATCTTTGAATTGATCGAGGCTCTGGTCGTTTGTTTTGGTCCCGACTTCAACGGCCTTTCGACAGTTCTGCAGCGCGAGGTCCAACTTGCCGGCACTCTCGTACCCGTCGCCGAGGCTGTCGTAGACGTTGGCCGAACCTGGATAGAGTTCGACATTGCGCTGGAAGACAGAGATGGCTTCATCAAACTTATTGGCCCCCAGCAGTCGATAGCCCAAGCCGTTGATCACATTCTCCGGTACGGGAATCGGGTAGCCATATCGCTGCGAAAGCTCGTGGTAGTGCTTATCGATCCCGGACATCCCACCGATCGGCATTCCAGTTTCATCATGGGGCATTGGCCAGTCCGAGAAAATACTGCGCAAACCCGCATAATGCGCGAGTAGTACAGTCGAGCCGTGGGTTTCGTCAGGGAAACGCGCGGCCTCCCAGCGAAAATCCTTCGGGGCTTTCGCCGTCAGCGACTTCTTCAACTCCTCGAATCCGCTCTGCATGTCTTCGCCCTCGTTCCCCAGCGAGAAAAAGAGTGTCTTGTTCAGTTGGTCATGCGCCGCGAAGAATTGCTGGGCCTGATGCAGGGTGTATTGTTTCTCCCACCAGAGGCTTGGGCTCACCGCCAGGTAGGCCTGGAACATGTCAGGACGGGAGGTAAGAATGTGGATCGCCATCAGGCCGCCGAGCGAGTGTCCGGCGAAGATCCGGTAGGGAGCGGTGCGGTAACGCTTTTCGATCTGCGGCATCAGTTCGGTCTGGATGAAGTCGAAGAAACGATCTCCGCCGCCACTGGTCGGCACGGTTTCTTTGCCAGAAGAATCCTTGGCGTCTGAGTGGGTGGGCGTAAGGTCGCGCGTGCGGTCGGTATTGGCAATGCCCACTACGATGAGCGCCGGCATGCGACCGTTGTCAACCAGGAAATCGATCGAGTTCCCAATCTCGTTGATGTGGCCGGGGCCGTCGGTAAGGTAAAGCACGGGAAGCGGGTCTTTGCCCAACTCATACCCGTGCGGCGTGCGCACCCAGACCACGCGATCCTCGTTGAGAATGTTGGAATGCACCACCAGTTTTTGCGGGATCGGAGGCGCGATATCCTGCGCCGAAGCGACTGTCAAAACGGACAGGACAAAGGCCGCGAACAGAAAGCGGCGCACCAGAAATTTCATAGGTCCTCCGGAGTCTTCAGAACGGACGGGTGAAACCGAGGAATGTTATCGCGGGATCGGAGGAAAAATCGAGAACTATTAGACGCCCAGTTTCTTGACTTCTTCGTTGTAATACTTGCGGTAGAGGATGTCCCACTCCTGCGAGCCTTCTAGGATGGTGCGTTTCTGGCTCTCGATTTTCTGGCGGGCGGCGACGTCGATTCGCTCTTCCTGATTGAGCAACTCTTCGAGCAGTTTGCGGGTTTCTTGGCGGATGGTGTTGGGGTCTTCGATGAATTCCACTTCGTCCATGGCCTTGAGGACGTCGGAAACCGCCCGGGCCAGCACGTTCACTTTGTCGCGGCTGAGCCTCACAGCACCGCCTTGTACTTGCGCACCAGTTCGGTTTTCACCTTGCGGAACATCTCCTGGTAGTTGGCTCCGCTCTTCTGCATCTCGTCGGAATAGGCTTCGAGGATGACGCGGACTTCGTCGTTGATGCGGTCTTCGAGCGAGAGTTCATCGACCAGCGCGGCGTGCACGCGCTCGGTGACCGCCGGAACCTTGTCGGTCTCAATGAACTTGCCGGCAATCAGTTTCTTGGTGACTTCGCGGGCTAAATAGCCCACATATTCTTTGGAAAGAAGCATTGCGGATCGGAGGCTCTGCGCCAGTTATTGTGAATGAAAAAGTGTAACACAGGCGGAGCGGTGCTGCGGGCGGAGCGGGCCGTGCAGTTTCATCCTTCGCTCCTTCAGGGCTTGTCATTCAAGTTTTTCATCCTGAGCGAAGTTGTCGTTCGCGAAGCCGACGATAACGCAGTCGAAGGATCCCTAGCAGCTCAACGGCCGCCAGGCTTGTGGAGTTCTTGACTCATAATCGAACATGGCGAGAGCCGACTGCTGGCGGGGTCCTTCGACTGCGCGGCTTGCTTCGCTTCGCGAAGCAGCCGCTCCGCTCAGGATGACAGCGCCGAGGGGGCGGCCGAGGTCAATGCGCGCCCGCTTTCCGAAACCACTCCTCGAACCACTCCAGCGTGCGCAGATTGTAGTCGCGAGCATCCGCCGGCTTCACGAACATGTGTCCTTCGTCGGGATAGACCACCAGCGTAGTCGGCACATTCATCGCCTTCAACGCGTGCCACCATTCCACGGATTGTTCCATGGGAACTTCGCCATCGCGGTCGCCCACCAGAATCAGCGTGGGCGTCTTCACCGCTTTGACGAAGTGCATGGGATCGCTTTTGGCATACACTGCCGGGTCGTCATATACCGAAGCGCCGAAGAACGGGAGCATCCATTCGTCGATGTCATTCAAGCCGTAATAACTGAGCCAGTCCGAGAGGCCGGCTCCCGCTACAGCCGCGGCGAAGCGCGTGGTCTGCGTCTCCGCCCACATGGCCATATAGCCGCCATAGCTGTGCCCGCGGATGCCGATACGTTTCGGGTCAATGGGGTACTGCTTGGTCAGCGCCTCCACTCCGGCCATGATGTCGCGATAGTCGCCGCCGCCGAAATCCTTGACGTTGCCTTGCGTGAACCCCTCGCCCTGACCGTAACTGCCGCGCGGGTTCGAACACAAAGCGAAGTAGCCTAATGCGGCTTCGGCTCCGTTGAGGTCTTCGTCCCAGTGCGAAGTGCAGGCATGCGACGGCCCGCCGTGCACGTTCACCACCAGCGGATAGATTTTTCCCGGGGTGAAATCCTTGGGGAAGGTGAGCCAGCCCTGCACGCGCGTGCTGCCATTCATCCAGTGCACGTTGCGAGTCTCGCCCCATGCGGGTTTTACGCTGACGTTGAGGTGCGTGACCTGCTCCCACTTGCCGATCGTTCCGGCCCAGATTTCCGGAGGCGTGCCTGCCGCTTCCCGAACTAGCGCAATCTTCGACGCATCGCGAGAGAATGAAGCACTGGGTTCCCAGCCGTCGCTGGCCGTGCCGGTGAGTTCTTCTCCGGTCCAGAGAATCTGGCTTACGCCGCCGTTGATGCCCATCGCGGCAAAGCTGGAGTTTCCATCCTGATCCTGCGCGAAGACGATGCGGTCCGAACCCGACCACGTCACGGCGGACGGAGACGCCTTGATCCCGGGGGTAAGATTTCGCGCGGGCCCGCCCGCCAGCGGAACCAGCATAATTTCTCCGCCGGTAAGCCCCGCGTCGCTCATCAGTCCTTCGATGAGAGCCACACTTTTTCCGTCGGGAGAAACGTGAGGGTCAGCCATTTCCAGCTTCGGCCGGTAGACCTCGTGCATCTCGCCGGTCCGCGTGCCGATCCGGTAGAGTCGAGCCACCCACCAGTTTGCATCGCCGTTGCCGTGCGCGGCGATTGCAGCCCAGCTTTGCCCGTCGGGCGCCCAATCGTATTCGTAGACGTAAACGTCCGCGGGCGTGACTTGAGTCAGGCGGTTGAGATCGTACGTTCGGAGATCGACGACCGCAATCCGCTGCTCATAAATTTTCTCGTCAACGACTCCGGCCAGCGGCGTCATCGGCTGCAGCGGCCCGGCCACGCGAGGCATGCCTTCAATGAAGAGAACAGCAAGTTTCGATCCATCGGGAGAAAATCGCGGATTCTCGGCGTAGCCCCTCATGTCCGCGCGCTTAACCGGATCGCCTCTGTCGACCGCTGCAGTCCAGAGCTGCGCCGAGGGCACGTCGCCGGGCAAGTCTGCCAGGAAGGCAAGCTGGCTACCGTCCGCCGACCAAGCGACCTCACGCAGGGGAAGTTTTCCTTCGACCGCAATCGTGTGCGAAGCGCCGCCGTTCAGGACGAGCACCGTGAGCTCTCCATCGACGATGTAGGCAACTTGCGTTCCGTCGGGCGACAGCTGCACCTGATCAATCCTCCTGGCGTGGGGCATGGAGTCGAGCACGCCGGCGGCGCGCGAAGTCGCCGACGCCTGTCCATGTGACCAAGCAGTAAGAACGAATAAGGCTGCGATCACCCAGGACAGCGCGAAAAGTCGCTTGCGGCGGCTGGCATCTGATTTCATGGCAAACGAGTATACACAGGCCGAGACCGCGACGGCGTCCACAAGCTCACCGCTGGCACCTAACTCACGAACGGCATACAATGCATTAGCCGAACTTCCTATGTCTCCCATTCCCGACGACCTCACTACCGTCAAAGACGACATGATCGCCTTCGTCGAAGGCCACGGCATG
>Ga0265760_10000073_pt1 | contig 25519 bp, 22 predicted proteins | sample NZIome_2_FD_200831 | JGI IMG/M metagenome (GOLD analysis project Ga0265760, IMG submission 200831) | Metatranscriptome of rhizosphere microbial communities from Maridalen valley, Oslo, Norway - NZI1 (Metagenome Metatranscriptome) | ecosystem: Host-associated > Plants > Roots > Rhizosphere >...
CTTGGCATCCTCGGGCCAGCCGTAGAATTTCTTCACGAGGCGGACTTCCTGCTCGCCCAGAGGGTCGCCGTGCGCATCGAAGGTGTCCTGTTTATGCGGAGAGCCGTATCCGATGTGGCTGTCAACGATGATCAGCGTGGGCCGGTCTTTGGTGATGATAAAGGATCCATAGGCGCGGCCCAGCGCGTCGAGATCATTGGCGTCCGCGACGTGCGTGATGTTCCAGCCATAGCCCAGGAAGCGGCTCGCCACGTCTTCGCTGAACGACCAATCGGCGGGGCCGTCGAGGGTGACGCGATTGTTGTCGTAGATCCAGCACAGATTCGAAAGCTTGAGATGTCCCGCCAACGACGCGGCTTCGCTGGCGACGCCTTCCATGAAGTCGCCGTCTCCGCAAATGGCGTAGACGTTGAAGTTGAACAGGTCGAATCCAGCACGATTAAAATGCTCGCCCAGCCACCTGCTGGCGATGGCCATGCCTACACTGTTTCCCGCGCCCTGGCCCAGCGGACCGGTGGTGGTCTCCACGCCGGTGGTGATGTGCGATTCGGGATGGCCGGGGGTACGGCTGCCCAGCTGGCGGAAACGTTTGATTTCATCCAGGGAGACGGTGGGGTCTTTCAAAACTTCGCCCTGCGAATTTGCCGCACGCACCCCCGTTAAGTGGAGCAGGGCGTAGAGCAACATGGAAGCGTGTCCGGCCGAGAGCACGAAGCGATCGCGGTTGGGCCACAGAGGAGCTTGCGGGTCGTAGCGCAGGAAATCCTGCCAGAGCGAGTAACCGACGGCGGCCAGACCCATGGGCGCGCCAGGATGGCCGGAGTTGGCCTGCTGCACTGCGTCAATGGCCAGAGTTCGAATCGTGTTGATGGACAGCGTGTCCAGTTGCTTTCCCGTCACCAACGTTTGTTCACTGGCTACCATGCGAGTTGGCTCCTCTCGCCGAACCGTTCGCCGATGTAGGATGGCGCCCGCCGGCCCTGGGTATGATGGCTTAGAGTTCCCGGCTGGGAGAAAGGTTCAGTACGAAATTCAGTACGAAAGAAGTGTATCAATTTCCGCGGAGGCGCGGTGGGACGGGATTGTGAAAATCAACTAATGCAGGATTCCTGAATGCGATTCCGGAATGGAGACGACTGCTACTTCAGCATCTGCAGATAAGTGCTTTCACTGCGCGAATGCTGCGTGGCTTCCATGGCGTACTTCAGGAACTGGCGAAGGCTCTCGCGCTCGGTCGGCTCCATGCTGCCAAAGCGTACACGGACTCCGGCAGAAGCGCTGCGGGTGACGACTCCGCTGAGGGCAAAACCTTTGACCCAGATCTTGCCGTTGGCCACCCACAGTCCGATCTCGACTTTGGCACCGGCTCGAATCGGGCTCGCGGTTTCGACGAGGCATCCGCCCACGCTGGTATTGCTGAGGTTGCCCCAGACTGGAGTGGTGGCTTCGTCGACCCTCAATTCTACTGCAACAAAACATTTGATGCGGGGATGGCGGCGGCGGTCGTCGGCCGAGCTGGGACGGAACATGTCAGGCTCAAACGGCGGGCTGGCCGAGGCCGGTGTGGGCACTGGGTGCGATTCTTCCAAAGATTGAAGGCTCGAAGAGGGCGCGGATTTTCTTTCAATCGCGGCCTGCGCTTTGATTTGGCGCATGGTCTTGAGCAGCGTCTCTTCGCGCTTTTCGGCGGGCGCTTCGCGGTAGGCCTGCAACAGTTTTCCAACGTGCCGCACCAGGTCGGGGTCAGACAGTAGCTTGGTCCAGTCTGTTCCCATGGCTTCTGACTTCGCAGTACTCATAACGATCAAGGCCACTTTCCTGAAACTTGCCCTTAAATGCCCGATTCCATGCTGACGCGAAAGTCACCTCTGTTCAAGATGACCGAAGTTACCTGCTTATCTTTAATCCTGAATAATCCTGAAGGCTGGCGGATCTAGTCAAAATCGGCGCGTTCCAATCGCAGAATGAGTTGTTTGAGCGTGCCGGTTTGCTCGCGGGTGAGCAAAAAAAATTCGAAACCGTAGTGATATCCCCGCCGATGACGGAGGATGCCACGCACATCCCAGGGCGCGGGCAGACCGGGGAGGGTAAAGTTCAGGGACACGACCTCGCCGGAAGCAAGTTCGGCGGCGAGCAGCACCCCGATGCCGGCCTCAGACAGGTCTTTGCAATGAGCCTGCAGGCTCTCGTAGCGGCCCGCGGCCAGCAGCGTCACCAGCACCGGGAAGCTGGAGCGGTAGCGCGGGTTCCGTCGGAGTCGACGGCCCGGCGTGTTGGTGAAGGCTCTCCCCGGCTTGGCGGACATGCTTTTCGCTTTCTGAATGCGGTGATTTGGGGCTGGCTAGGGCTGGAATGTGAGTTGTATGATCTCCACCGTTTCGCCTGGTGAAACCTCAAACTTCCACTTCGAAACAGCATCGGCTGCGGCCTGGACCAGCACCGGATTTCCGCCGATCACGCGGGTGGACTTCACGGCGCCATCGGCCTTGACGCCGACCTCCAGCTTAACCGCCCCCTGCAGGTGCATTCGTTTGGCCAGTTCGGGATAATCCGGTGTGACTCGGGTGATCACCCTGCGTTCGGGATGAGGTTGAGCCGAAGCCCGCTGGGCTGGAACAAGCGCGAACCCGGTAATCGCTACCGCGGCCAGAAATGCAGTGATGCCTCGATGCATCGAAACCTACCCCCCTAATTCAGTCATGGTCAGTCTAGGGAGTGCAGAGATGGGAATAAAGTTCCGAAAGTGCTTGGTAGAACGTGTATGGCACGATGGTGGGGCAAACTTGACTGACCACCCTGGCGAAGGCTTAGCGAACAGACTGGAGAGCACTGTTGGAGAACAATCTTGCCGAACAATATAATCCGGCTCCATAATCCGGCTCCGCCCTCATGGCCTTGACTCGATGGCGAGGGGAGTGCCTGCGGCAAATGGTTTTGCATCGCAAGGCGGCTAAATGGAATCAAAATTTTATTGTTTGGGCACACCACGAGAGAAAAAAGCGTCCAGGGGTCCAGCCTCGAGCGGGACGCTTCCACGGCTAAGATGCTGCGATCCAAGAGTTTAAGAGGAATTTTCTTCGTCCTAACGATGTCGCTGGCGGCTGCTCCTGTGCTTTTTTCGCAGGCGGCTCCGGGAACACCTTCGCCGAATGTTTCTGTTCCCGGCTCTCAGCAACCGTTTCTGGGCAGCGAACCCGAAGGCAAAGCCAGCGGCACCGTCCTGCAAATTGACCTTCGGGACGCCATTGACCGCGGCTTGCGCAATAATTTGGGCCTGCTGCTGGCCGGCGACCAGACCGTGCAAGCGAACGGCGAAAGGTGGAAAGAACTCAGCAATCTTTTGCCGAACCTCTCGGCCGGCATCCTCGAGGATGTTCAAACCACGAGCCTTACCGCGTTGGGATTTAAGGGCAACCTGTTTCCTTTTCCGCTGCCGCGAGTGCTTGGGCCATTCAACTATTTCGACATGCGAGCTAACTTCAGCCAGTCACTGTTCAATTACAAAGATCTCGAGAAAGAGCGCGCGGCCGCCGAGAGCCTGAAGGCGGCGCGGTTCAGCTACAAGGATGCGCGCGAGTTCGTGGTTCTGGCGGTGGGAAACGCCTACCTGTTGTCGATTGCTTCGGCGGCTCGCGTTGAAACCGCCCAGGCGCAGGTGAAGAATGCGCAGGCGCTTTACGACAAGGCGGACGATCAGCGGAAGGCGGGGTTGAGTCCGGCCATTGACAAGCTCCGCGCCCAGGTTGAATTGCAAACCCGCCAGCAACAGTTGATCGCGGTCAGCAACGACCTGGCCAAGCAGAAGCTGAGTCTGGCACGCGTGATTGGGCTACCTCCGGGGCAGGAGTTTGTGCTGACGGAAAGCGCTCCCTACCAGGAGCTGACGCCGTTACCGCTCGAGACCTATCTGCAACATGCATACGCTTCGCGCCCGGATTATCAGGCGGCGCTGGCGCAAGTCCGAGCCGCGGAATTGTCGCGGCGCTCGGCGACCGCCGGGCATTATCCTTCGCTGGATATGAATGCGAACATCGGAGATATCGGGGTGACGCCGGCGCATTCCAATGGAACCTGGCAAGTGCAGGGCGGGGTTACGATCCCTATTTTTGCCGGAGGAAAAACTCACAGCGACGTGCTGGAAGCGGAAGCGCAGCTGAAGCAGGCTCGTTCGCAGCTCGGCGATCTGGGCGGCCGCATCGATTATGAAGTGCGCACCGCGCTCCTTGATTTGCACTCCGCTGCGGAACAGGTGGAAGTGGCTCGCAGTTCGGTGGACCTAGCGGAGCAGACGCTGGTGCAATCCCAGGACCGTTTCACGGCCGGCGTGGCCGACAATCTGGAAGTAGTGCAGGCGCAGGAATCCGTTGCCACGGCGCATGAGAATTACATCCAGAGCCTGTATGGTCACAATCTGGCCAAGATTGAGTTGGCGCGCGCGATTGGCGATGCGGAAGAGGGCGTCAAACGATATTTGAAAGGCAATTAATAGCTTATGGAACAAACCACTCAAAGTCCTCCCGCGGCTGAAAACACTGCTGCTTCGGCGAGCGGGACCCAGACGACGCCCTTGCCGGCGACAGAAAAAGATTTTCGACGGTGGCCGCAGGCGAGAGACGGCGCCGCGTTTCGTGTCGGCGTGGGAGTCGCCGTAGTGGTTCTGCTGGTCGGTGCATTCTTTGTCTACCGCCATGTGAGCAGTTATGAAAACACCGATGACGCTCAGGTGGACGGGCATTTGAACTCCATCAGCGCGCGCATTTCCGGTCACGTGATCAAACTCAATGTGCAGGATAACCAATATGTCGAAGCCGGCACGGTGCTGGTCGAAATCGATCCCGCGGATTATCAGGTAGCCTATGACCGAGCCAAAGCTGATTTTGAAGATGCCCAGGCCGCTGCGATCGCAGCCGGCGTCAATGTGCCCATTACCTCGGTGAACACCACGAGCCAAGTCTCCGTCACCGGCGCTGACGTGGAAAATGCGCGCGCTGGAATCCAGGGCGCGAAACAGCAATTCGAAGCTGCGAAGGCGCAGTTGCAGGAAGCCGAAGCCAACAACGTGAAGGCGCAAAACGACCTGGTGCGCTACAAACAACTGGTCGACAAGGAGGAAATTTCTCAGCAGCAATATGACCAGGCAACCGCCGCCGCAAAAGCCAGCGCGGCCGCCGTGGAAGGCGCGCGGGCCACGGCCGAAGCCGCCCAGCAGCAGGTTACCGAAGCTCAGGGAAAGCTGGTGCAGGCAGAAGCCAGTTCGCGCTACGCCCAGACCGCGCCCCAGCAAGTGCAGATCGTACGGGCCAGGGCCACTTCCGCGTTAGCTGAGGCGCAACGCAAGAAAGCCGACCTCGATCAGGCGGCGTTGAACCTGCAATATACAAAGATCGTCGCACCGGTGAGTGGAGGCGTGAGCAGCCGTACGGTCGAGGTTGGACAAAACGTGGCCCCGGGCCAGGAACTGATGAAACTCATCCCGCTCGACGATGTTTGGATCACCGCCAACTTCAAAGAAACCCAGCTCCGCGACATGAAAGTCGGCCAGCCGGTCTCTATTGAAGTGGATGCGAATGGCAGAACTTATACTGGCAAGGTCGATAGTATTGCCGACGCCAGCGGATCCCGCTTCAGTCTTCTGCCTCCCGAAAATGCCACCGGAAACTACGTGAAAGTCGTGCAACGCATCCCGGTGAAGATCGTGCTTGATCCGGGAGAAAACAAAGACCATCTCCTGCGACCGGGCATGTCGGTGACTCCCAAGGTGTGGACTCGGAGATGAGCGCGGCGTCGGCAACGCTGGACCACGACGCCTGGCGTCCGGCGGTGAATCCCTGGATTATCGCTCTGGCTGTCACGCTGGCTACGTTCATGGAAGTGCTCGACACTTCCATCGCCAACGTGGCCCTGCCCCACATTGCGGGCAGTCTTTCCGCGGGTCAGGACGAGAGCACCTGGGTTCTCACTTCATATCTGGTATCGAATGCCATCGTGCTGCCGCTGAGCGGATGGCTCTCGTCGATCATCGGCCGCAAGAATTTCTACATGAGCTGTGTCGCGCTGTTCACCGTGAGTTCCTTCCTGTGCGGACTGGCGCCGAATCTGACCGTGCTGATCATTTGTCGCGTCCTGCAGGGGGTTGGCGGCGGCGGCCTGCAACCCAGCGAGCAGGCCATTCTGGCCGACACATTTCCGCCGGCCAAGCGCGGCATGGCTTTCGCCGTCTACGGCATCGCGGTGGTTACGGCTCCCGCGATTGGCCCCACGCTCGGCGGATGGATTACCGATAACTTCACCTGGCGCTGGATTTTTTTCATCAACATTCCCGTCGGCATTCTTTCTCTGCTGCTGACTTCGCGTCTTATCCAGGATCCCCCTTATTTCAAGCGCCGCAAACTCAAGGAGACGCGGATCGACTACATCGGCCTCGGCCTCGTGGCCCTGGGCCTGGGCACTCTGCAGGTGATCCTCGACAAGGGCCAGCGCGAAGACTGGTTCGAATCGCACTTCATCGTGATTCTCTCCGTGATTAGCGCGGTTTCCCTGATCTTCGTAGTCTTCTGGGAATGGAGACATAAAGACCCCATCATTGATCTGCATTTGTTCCGCGACCGCACGTTCGCTGTCTCCAACCTGCTGATGTTCATGCTGGGATTTGCGCTGCTGGGCAGCACTCTTCTGCTGCCGCTGTTCATGCAGACCTTGCTCGGGTATTCCGCCGAACAAGCGGGCCTGGCCTTGATGCCGGGCGGATTCTGCATCATGCTGCTGTTGCCGTTGGTGGGGTTCTTGCTTTCGCGCTACAATCCGCGCTGGCTGCTCGTGTTCGGACTCACCGTGTTATCGCTTTCTCTCTTCCACATGACCGGTTTTGATCTGGAGCTGGACTTCCGGACCGCAGTCGCGGCGCGTATGTTTCAGGCCGTGGGCATGGCTTTTCTTTTTGTTCCGATCAATACCGCGGCTTACGCGTTTCTGCCGCGAGACAAAAACAATGCGGCTTCCGGACTCATGAACCTGGCTCGAAACATCGGCGGAAGTGTCGGAATTTCCGTGGTCACGACCATGCTCGACCGGCGAGCTCAGGTGCACCAGAATTTTCTCGTCAGTCATCTGAGCGCCAGTAATCCCGCGCTGCAAGCGCGGCTGAAGGCTCTGGGCACGCTGATGCAGTCACACGGCGGCGGCCCGCCGGGATCTTCTGCCGCACCCTTTGCATTCATTCAGGGGCTCGTGCAGCGCCAGGCGGCGATGCTGGCCTATGTGGACTGCTTCGCGCTGCTCGGGGTCTGCATCCTGGTGATGATTCCCGCCGTATTCCTGATGAAAAACGCGAAAGCTGGCGGGGGAATGGCGGTACACTAAGGGCGGAAGTATGTTCCGCCTGATTACCATCGAGCGCGAGTACGGCTGCGGCGCTGGCGCCATCGCGGAGCAACTGGCCCGGCATTTAGGCTGGAAGGTGTGGGACCAGTTGCTCACCGAAGAGATTGCCCGCGAAGCTCACGTCTCCGCGTCGGCGGTGAAGCGCTGCGACGAAAAAGTGGACGGACGCCTCTACCGCCTGGCGAAGTCTTTCTGGCGGGGAAGTTACGATCGTGGCGCCCCTGCCGGCACCCAGGCCTTCGATGCCGATTGCATGATGGAGATGGTGGAAGACATCCTGAGCCGGGTTACCGCCGAAGGGAATGCTGTGGTGGTGGGGCGAGGCGCGCCTTACCTGTTACGCGAACGCCCCGATGCGTTTCACATTTTTCTTTATGCGCCCCGCGCCGAGAAGATCCGTCGCCTGCGCGAAGAAAACCATACCCTGGAAGAAGCCGAGGATCTCGTCGAGACGATCGACCGCGAGCGCATGGCCTACGTGAAGCACTACTTCAATGCCGACTGGCCTACGCGGTCGCTGTACCATGTCATGCTGAACACTGCCGTGGGCAATGAACCGGTTATCTCGACCATTCTCGCCACCATGCATCTGGTCGAAGGCCGTCCGAAAGCCACGGCTTACGAGCCTGCACGCGTACCCGCGACTCACTAATCCCTTAGCTTGATCGGGCGACGATGAGCACAACTCGCGCGGCCACAAGCACAACTCGTGTGGCCACGGGCGCCTCGTCCGTGCGGTTTTCAATCCGGTCCGCCGTGTTTGTCGCCACTCCGCTCCTAGACTCATCAGGTCCCAGGCCGAACCATCCGCCGCGGCGCAGGACAGCAATCCTCCGCGCAAACGTTCGCCCGCGGCCCGAACGCTCCCACAGCTCGTCTCTCCACGGAAGGATCCATCCGCTCCATGATCAGCTCGCGAATCATCCCAACAAATTTCGGATGCACGCCCACCGTTTTCGCCCGCGTCATTGGCAAGGGCAGAGAATCCGAAAGCTGGCGCGCCTCCACGTCCAGATCGTAGAGGATTTCCATGTGATCGGAGATGAAGCCGATCGGTGCGAGCACCACGGCACTTGCCAGATGCTGTGTTTTCAGCGCGCGCAGGTGATCCAGAATATCCGGCTCGAGCCACGGCTGGCCCGGAGCTCCGCTGCGGCTTTGGTAAACCAGAGCATCGTTGCGGACGCCCAGTTTCTGCGAGACCAGCCGCCGCACTTCCTCCAACTGCTGCACGTAATCACTGCCGGCCGCCATGGAAACGGGAATGCTATGTGCGATGTAGACCACCTGGACGTTCTGCTGGGCATCCTGCTGCACGCCGGACGGCACCGCTGCCAGTGCCTCCTGGACGCGCTCTGCCGTCGCGTCGATGAATTCCGGATGGTTGAAGAACACGCGCAGCTTATCGACTTCGGGTGCGCCCTCGCCAACTTCTCGCTGGGCCTGGGTGATGTTCTCGCGGTACTGGCGGCATCCGGAGTAAGAACTGTAAGCCGAGGTCACGAAACCGAGCGCTCGCCGGACGCCGTCTTTCTTCATCTGGAGCAAAGTCTCCGGCAGCAGCGGATGCCAGTTGCGGTTCCCCCAGTAGACCGGCAGTTTCGGACCGTGTGCCTCGAGTTGGTGTTCCAGCGCCGCAATGAGTTCCCGCGTCTGCTGGTTGATGGGGCTTTTGCCTCCGAAATGGTAGTAATGTTCCGCGACCGTCAGCAGACGCTCGCGCGGCACATTGCGTCCACGCAACACGGTTTCGAGGAAGGGAATCACATCGTCCGTCGATTCCGGTCCGCCGAAAGAGACAACGAGGATGGCATCGTAATTCATGCGTTTGGCTGGGGAATGACTTGTGGATATCTTACGAAAAAAAGTTCGCGGGTGGGCTTTGGAGACGATGTTCGAGCGAGGCTCGTTTCGGGAGCGTGATGGACTCGGCCATGCAGCTTGGTGCACCCAATCCGACACAGATTCCGCTCAGAGTGAAGATTGTGCCCACTGCTGGAACCGAGACCAGGCTTCCGCCAACCAATCAGCCGAATGTAAAGAAGAAGATGAAGCCGCCCTACCGACGCTACACCGTCTGGTATGACACCGACCTCAACGATGTCGCGTTTACAGCGCCCCCCGACGGCATTCATCGCGGATCTCTTGAGTTTGAGATCCTGCTATACAACCCGGACGGCGAGTTGATGAATGCCGTCAAACAAAAGGTGAGGGCCAGGCTGCTCGCTGGGGAATTTGAGTCGAGGGGGTGGAGCGGCTTGAAGTTCCATCAGAATATTGACGCGCCGGCCAAGAGTGAGTACTTCCTCCGTATAGGAGTGCGCGATGTCAGCAGTGACCGCGTCGGCTCAGTCGAGGTGCCGCTCGCGGCCATTCCGCCGGCCCCCGCATTGCCATGATGCAGCATCGGTGCACTTTTCCTCCGCCGTGCTAGCGGAATCGCGGGGAGAAGTCGGTTAAGGTCATGAAGGTGGAGTCAACTTTCTCCACGAGTTTGCCGTTCGCTTCAGATTTGTCGCGCACCGTCTTCCACTCTGGGTCGTCCTGGAAGGATTTCCAGTTGGCCGTTGCCGCTTCACGGCTTGGGTGCTGAAGAATGTAGATGAGCGTGTTGCTCTGGTCGGGCTCATCGAGGGGAGTCCAGTAAGCGACACTTTTCATTCCGTGGCGGTCAAATATTTTTATGGTGTGTTCGCGGAAGCGTGCCAGCAAGTCGCTCAATTTTCCTGAGGCTGCATGATAGACGCGGAGTTCGTAGATGCCCGTCGTGGCCAGCGTCGGATTGGCGTCGTCGCGCTGAGAAGCGGCCCAAAGTGATGCCGGAAGCAATGTCGGAAACAATGTTGCCGCAGGAAGCGCCTGGAGTAATGTTCGTCTTTTCACGGAAGGCATTCTAGCAGAAGGTGAAATATTATTTCGATGGCGATAAAGATGTGCAACGGCTCAATTTGAAGTTGAGCACTTACGGCTTTCACCGACCGATGTCGTCCCGCAGGAGCGCTCCCAGCGCTCCGGAGGGACCTTACGAAACCCAGACATCGGTTGTAGTGATGCGAGGAGCGTGAGCCTGCATGAAGCGGAGGCACTCCCATCCACAGCGTCGGCCGGCGTAAGGTCCCTCGCACGGCCGTCGCCGCGCTCAGAATGACAGCGCGCGGCGAGAATAATTTTGAAATTGAGCCACCATCGAAGATGGTTTCCCGTTGACGCAAAAAGGGGGTTGGTGCGCCCGGGATTCTTAGGCACCCCCGGCTCGCTTTTCTCTTTCGACTGACGAAACAGGCCTGCTGACAAGCTTCGACGAGTACCTCAAGGAAGTACGGGAAGTGCCAATCACGTCCGAGCGTTTGCTTTGGGATCGCAAGCTCCTTCGAGAGAAGGACACATTGCTTGAGGCAGCGAACCAACGATTTCGTGACCGGGCCTTGTTCTCGACAGTCACGAAAAATCTACGGCCAGAACACCCCTAATGGCATTCCGCTGGAGCTTTTATACCGTAGAGGTCGTCACTGTGTGCCTAAGCTTTTTTCGGTTGTGCGGTGAAGCGTTTTCGCACCCTCGCGCACTATAAGGGCAGTCCAGTTCCCGCCGGGCAGATCGGGGCGTTCCTCTGGCGAATGCCGGTTTAGCAAACTGTCACTGTAATTCGAAAATATGCCACGCACACGGTTGTTCAAAGGTCAGATTCGCGGAGAATTTCCATGGACAGTTTTGTCGATATTCATGGCACACCAGTTCATCAGGTCGATCTGGCGGTAGGTGAAACAAGGATTGTCGGCCTAAAGAAATTTAGTTTGCAGCCCATGGTTGAAGTAGGCGTGATTGCAAGAAACTCAGACATCGCCTTCAGCCAGCAATGCGTTCATTTGGGCGATGTGACCAAGAAAAAATACATTGACGTTTACGACATGACAACGGTGGCGGCGGACAATGTTCCGATTGAGTCTCATGGACGATTCTTTTTTCAGATTTGTGGCATGTCCGCTGGCCAGACCGAATTAGATGCTTTCTACTGGGTTTCAAATGCAGGGAAAATGGGCGCTACTTACGCACCGTCACTGCCAATTCGTGTCAAGGCGAATTCGAAGCTGCTCGTCATGCCATCTGCGCCCGGCCGGTCTATCGGCACCTTTCAGACGATGTGGAACAACCATCCGCTGAACCCCGCAAATGGGGCAGAGGAGTATCCCTGCAACGACGGCGGACCTCCGCTCAAGCATATGCAGTGTTTTGTTCGACTATGTAAGGCTCTACACCTGAGCGGAGTGTCATTCAACGGATGCTCGGGGTCGTCCTGCAAGCTTCAGGGCGCTGATCACGCGCTTCATTTTTCGAACCCGTACGATTTTCCAACCTGGCACTGGGCAAAGGGGAAGGCTTATGTCTGGGAGGCAAATCCCCCATTTTCGCCCGAACCCATGCCGGGTCTTGCCGCGTTCAAATTTGTTGAAGATCGCCAAGGCATTATTCTGTTTACAAGCTATTACAGCATCAAGGGGCAAACTTCAATGTGGGGCGGACACATCGACTTATGGAACAAGGGTACGATGGGCAACACTTACACCTACGCAGACCCGAGGCAAGGCGAAGCGGCGTTTCTCAGATCGAAAAAAATAAGCTTTTGGCCGCTGGGGGTATAGCCCTTGATCTGTAAGCCTCCGACGGAGGCCGTAGGGCGTCGATCCAGTGATCATGCCGCGATCCGTCGCATCAAGGCTGACGGCCTCCGACCTACGGCCATTGCCGCGGTGCTGGGCGTTGCGCGGATTCGAGCGTCTACCACGGCGCGCAGTATCAGGTGATGTTCTAGGCCCGTCGAGACTGCGTCCGCGCTGCTCGACCGCCGATGCCGGAAGCGCAAAGGCAGCTGGCCCGTAAAGTGGAAAGAGTTGTGCTCCCAGTTGCGCCCAAATTCGGCACTCCCGGAAATGGATCGGAAGGGGTAATCCAGTGAATCTAAACCAGAAGATCTGGTGCGCCCGGAGAGATTCGAACTCCCGACCTGTTGCTCCGGAGGCAACCGCTCTATCCAGCTGAGCTACGGGCGCACGACACATGGCTAGTTTACACGGGCGGGTCGAAGGGCTTCAATGTTGGATCTGTGTGACCATGGGATGAGAGAATCGAGTACCACGAAAGATTCGAAGCGTCGCGCAGGATTTTGTTCGGGATCGATTTCGCGGAATTTTTGTACCGCACAGGCCCGTCAAGATTGACCACTACCAAACCGCGCGAAAACGGGCGCGTTTTCTCCACCGCGTCCGCACTTGGAACGCGGCGTCTGACCGCCAGGAATTCCCAGGTTGGAGTCTTAATAGCGGCCGCGTCCGCCGCCGCCACCACCGCGTCCGCCGCGGTCGCCACCGCGATCTCCGCCACGGTCGCGTCCACCGCCTCCGGCGCGCTCGGTCTTGGGCCGAGCTTCGTTCACGTTCAAGGTGCGCCCGCCGATCTGCGAGCCGTTGAGCGCGGCGATGGCTTTCTCTCCGTCTTCGTTGCTGGCCATTTCCACGAACCCAAACCCGCGCGAGCGTCCCGTATCGCGGTCGGTCATGATGCTTACCCGGTCGACTTGCCCGTGTGGCTCAAACAGCTGCCGCAGCTCGTCTTCGGTGGTGCTGAAGCTGAGATTTCCGACAAAAATATTCTTCACGCGTCTGCCTCTGCATTGAGCTGTCGAAGTGCAAGCTCAGTTCGGCGGACTGGCAGGTCGGGAGGGCCTTCCTGAAAATCTGGACCGGAGCTGGCGAACAGTCAAGTGCGGCCAGAAGTATAGCAGGTTTCCCTACATGCGCCGGTAAATCCATGGACCCGGGTAGTGTCCTATTAGTGCAACCCTCGCGCAGGCTTAGGACTTTCGGCGTTGCCACCAATGAACACAAACTCGTACAAGAAAAGTAATGCATAAAACCCCCAAGCCCACGAATGTTAACTGGACCAGCATTGGGCCATTCTAAGGCATCAACGCAGTAATTAGGACACTACCATGGACCCGGAAAACGGGGATGGACGGTGCTAGATGTCGGACGGAATCTTGATCTGTTGTGCCTCTACGATGATCGATCCGTCATGTAGTGCCAGTTCGTCGACCGATTCGCAGAATATCTCCGCGCCTTTTACGCTGGCCAGGTAGCGATAATGCAGGTGCCGGCTTCTCCAGAAGGAAGTCACCGAACTTCGCACCACCAACGGTTCAGGCTCCAAAGCCAACGCGAGCAGAAATTGATCCGGTTCAAGCTCGATGACCCCGTATGCCATGTTTGCGACAATACGTCTTCTTCTTGCGGCTGCCGCCGCTGCCGCTGCTCCTGCCGCCATATGCACCACCTTCTTCAGAGAGTTTAAGGGGCTGTAACTCTGTTTCGCAGTTTCACGTACATTGGTGTCCCGAATTGTATGTACAAATCGGCCAGTACAAAACCTCCCTGAAGGAACACTTCAGCGATTTGTGGCGCTCGCGTCGACGCGCGGAAGGAGTCGTTCGCCAGGAGTCGTCTCAACATTCGTCGACCTTCCAGAATCCGTCGCGTTGATAGCCCATCTGCAGCAGGCGGTTCTTGGGATCGTGACGTTTGCCGCAGGTCGGGCAGGGCAGGTAGCGGCCCCAGGCCGTGCCCTGGCGGTCATAATTTTCGGCGACGGCAAAGGTTGTGCCGCAACTGCACGGGACCAGAAACATCTTGAGCGCAGGCGGGTTCTTCTGACCGCGCGGGGCGTCATATTGAACGCGAGGTTGAACTTCACATGGGACTTCGCGCGGCGACTTGGTTTGCCGCCGCCGCTTCACGATTCTTCTACCGCCGCGAGTTGGTGCTTCTTGCGCCTATTCGATTGCAGAGTTTTTTTCCGCAGGCGCAGCGACTTCGGCGTGACCTCCACGAACTCGTCGTCGGCGATGAACTCGATGGCCTGCTCCAGATTCAGCTGCCGGAAGGGGACCAGACGGATAGCTTCGTCGGCGGTGGAAGCACGCATGTTGGTCAGTTTCTTTTCGCGCACGGCGTTCACGTCGAGGTCGTTGTCCTTCGCGTTCTCGCCGACGATCATGCCCTCATAAAGTTCCACGCCCGGGCCAACGAAAAGCTCGCCGCGTTCCTGCAAGCCCCAGAGAGCATAGGCCGTAGAAGGGCCGGCGCGGTCGGCAATCAACGCGCCCGTGAGCCGGTGCGGAATCTCGCCCTGCCATTCGGTGTAGCCGTCGAACAGCGCGTTCATGACGATGGTTCCGCGGGTGTCGGTGAGCAGCTGGCTGCGCAGGCCGATCAGGCCGCGGCTGGGCACCCGGAATTCGATGCGCACGCGGCCGTAGCCGTGATTGTGCATGTTGGTGGTTTCGCCTTTGCGCGATCCCAGTTGTTCCATTACGACGCCGACGAATTCCTCGGGGACGTCCACCGTCAAGTGCTCGACCGGCTCCATCAACTTGCCGTCGATGCGCTTGGTTACGATCTCAGGTTTGCCCACCATCAGCTCGAAGCCTTCGCGACGCATCATCTCGATCAGGATGGAGAGTTGCAGCTCGCCGCGGCCCATCACCTTGAAAGAATCCGTGGTGCCCGTGTCTTCGACGCGCACCGAGACGTTGGTGAGCAACTCCTTGGCCAGCCGCTCTTTCAGGTTACGGGAAGTGACGTAGGTGCCTTCTCTTCCGGCGAAGGGAGAATTGTTGACGGTAAACAGGATGGCGATGGTGGGCTCGTCGATGGCGATGTGCGGAAGCGGCGCAGGATTCTCGACGTCGGTAATGGTCTCGCCGATGGTGATTCCTTCGACGCCGGCGACGGCGATGATGTCGCCCAACTCCGTTTCCGTGATGTCGGTGCGCTTCAGGCCGGAGAAGGAAAACAATTTCGTGATTTTCGTCTTGTGAAAAGTACCATCCAGCCTGGCGATGGCGACCTCTTCGCCGGTATGCATGGTGCCGTTGAAGACGCGGGCGATGGCGAGGCGACCCAGATAGTCGCTGTAATCAAGGTTCGCAACCAGAATCTGCAGTGGACCTGCGGGGTCGCCTTTGGGGAGAGGGATCGTCTTTACAATGGCGTCGAAGAGCGGACGCAAATCTTCTCCGCCGCCTTTGATATCGGTCGAAGCCGTGCCGACCTTGGCGTTGGTGTAGAGCACGGGGAAATCGAGCTGATCCTCTTTGGCGTCGAGATCGATGAACAGGTCGTAGATTTCGTTCAGCACTTCCTGGGGACGCGCATCGGAGCGGTCGATCTTATTGATAACGACGATGGGCGGGAGTTTGGCTTCGAGCGCCTTGCCCAGCACGTAGCGGGTCTGCGGCAACGGGCCTTCGCTGGCGTCCACCAGCAGCATGACGCCGTCCACCATTTTCAGAGCGCGTTCGACTTCACCGCCGAAATCGCTGTGGCCGGGCGTGTCGACGATGTTGATCTTTACGTCGTGATAGAAGATAGCCGTGTTCTTGGCGAGGATGGTAATGCCCCGCTCACGCTCCAGTTCGTTCGAGTCCATCACCCGGTCGACGTGGTGCTCGTTGGAGCGAAAGGTGCCGCTCTGTTGCAGCATGGCGTCGACCAGCGTGGTTTTGCCGTGGTCGACGTGGGCGATGATGGCGATATTGCGAATACCTGAACTCAAAAAGGTCCTTCCTTAATTCTGCTCTACTACTACTTTACTATGCGCTTTTACTATGCGCGAACGGGAATTCACCACGGAGACACCGAGACACGGAGGTAGGAAGGACTAGCGAAAGGTTTGCGGTGCGGCTTCGCTTAGAAGGAAGCTTTGCCTGATTTGGGGATCGGTGCGCCGGCGAGGCGGGCTTCGACTTCCTTCACGGCACGCTGGGCGGCCAAAATTCCCTCGCTGGCGGTGGATTCCGGGCCCTGGGAGTCGGTGTTGGCGAAGAAGACGCGGTCGAGCGGTTGACGCACCAGGGGCTGAATCTGGGTGAAGAGGCCGGGCGTCGACATATAGAGAGGATGTCCGCGGCGGTAGATGTGCACTTCGAGCGGATCGACATCGAGGCCGGGCATCAGCTTCTGGAAATCGTGCAGGACGTTGGCGGCGATTTTGCGCGCGCTGGGTTCGGCGAGCAGGTAGCCTCGGTCCTCTTCTTTCATGGGCGTGTAGCAGCTCAGGATGTTGTATTTCTGCTTGTAGCCGGCTTGCTTACGGATGACCCAGTCGGCGACCACAATGTCGGTGAACGTGTTTCCCGGGCACCAGGTGTCGTAGCCGTGGTTAAAGACAGGCTTGCCGAAGATGAGATTCACGACGGGATACGGGATGTAGCGAATCTGGTGCATGGCGTCGCTTTGTTTCTCGGGCAGTCCCTCGAGCACGCGGCGAGTGATGAACTTGGGCGTCGCCATGATCACGGCTTTGGCTGCGACGGTTTTCAATTCACCGCCGAACATATACGTCACCTGGACTTCATCTTTTCCCGGAACCACGGCGACGATGGTTGCTCCGGTCTGCATCCGGTCGGCGAATTTCGGCAGAAGAAGGTCGGCCAGCTCTTTGGATATCGCTCCGATGCCGCCGGGCCACGTGTAACGGTTGTCGGCACGGCTTTCTGCAGCCATTTCCTGCAGTTCGCCGATGGCTACGGCTGCCGCGCTCTGTTCGCTTGTGGCTCCCCAGTTGGACGGACCGTAAGTATCCCACCACTGGCGAATCTCCACGGGATACGATTTCGTAAAGTCCGTGAAAGGAACGTTGGCAAGTTCCGGCCCGCGCTTCGCGAGGTCGATGGCCATCATTTCTTTTTTAAACTTCTTGAAAGCCTCGCGGACCAGCGGAGGGTAAGGCAATTTGTTGAGGCCGTCGCCCCATGTGTCCGGGATCAATTCACCGCGGATGATGGTGGCGTCAGGACTGTCGATGGGAAGCATGCGCATCCCGATCTCCTTGGCGAAGTGGTAGGAGTATTCATCCTTCCCGATGAAGGCCGAACCCGTGCCGTAGGTGTTGCCCTGGAATTCCATGCCGTAGGCATTGCCGCCCCAGTGCGGCTCCTTTTCGAGCAGGAGAAAATCGCGATGCTGCAGGCGATAGGCGGCGGTGAGTCCGCTGATGCCGCCACCCACGATTGCAACGTCATGCTTGGCCGATGCGGGAGGGCGCGAGAACACTTTGCCGTCGCGAACCTGATGGCAGATTCGGTTGTCTTCTCCGTCTACGGTGGGGGCGGAGGTTTGCGCGTCGTTCTGCGAGTTCGGCGATTGGGCCAACAGTGACATGTCTACGGGACATCCTGCGGTGACGGCGCCGGCCACGACGAACTTGATGAACTCCCTGCGATTCGCGTTTATGGTGTTGCCGCTTTTGTCGTTGTCGTAGCTGTTGCCGTTCATATCACTCCCACTCAAGCAAGGTCTCCTTCGGCTGCTTCCGCGATTTCGGTCCCGGCTGCGTCTCGGTCTCCACCCCCGCCTCGCACGCGCAAGCGATACCAGATCACGATAGCGACCAGAGAAAACACAAAGATGATGGTGGAGACGGCGTTGATTTCGGGGGTGATGCCGCGGCGCAGGCGTCCCCAGATTTCGAGCGGGAGCGTGTTGTCCCGGCCGATCAGGAAAAAGCTGACTGCGATTTCGTCCATGGAGAGCGTAAAGATCAGCAGCGCTGCTCCGATGATGGGCAGCTTCAAGTTGGGCACAGTGATGCGCCAGAAGGTCTGCCAATAATTCGCGCCCAGGTCAAGCGATGCTTCTTCCTGAGCGCGGTCGAGTTTTTGCAATCCCGCGAAAACTTCGGTGGTGGCGACCGAAATCAAGGCCGTGCCGTGCCCGAGAACGATCGTGAGCAGGCTCAGTTTCGTGCCCGCCACATTGAAAAGCATGAGCAGCGAGAGGCCGGTAATAATTCCGGGCAGAATCAGCGGCAACAAAACCAGGCGGCGGAATAAAACTTTCCCGGGGAACTGCGCGCGATCGAGGGCCAGAGCTGCGGGCACGCCGAAGGTCAGAGAGATGACCATCGCGGCGAAGGCGACTTGCAGGCTGTTGAACACGGAATCCCAGATGGGAGCATCTTGAAATAGGACGCGATACCAATCGAGCGTGAGGTGACGCGGCGGGAATCCGCCTACGCCTTCACCGTTGAACGAATAAAGAATCAGGACCACGACGGGGAGATAGAGGAATGCAAAGACAACCACGGCGTGGGCCAGGAGCCAGCGCGAACGCGGAATCGGAGACAGGCCGCCGATCACGAGAAGCTCCATTTCTTTTCCAGGCGCTCGGAGAGAAACAGCAAGCTCACTACGAGCGCCAGCATGCACAGCGAAATTGCCGCACCCAGCGGCCAGTTATAGGCTGCGCCGAACAGGCTGACCACGATGTTCGAAATCATGATGCCGCTGGGGCCGCCGAGCAGCAGCGGCGCGAGGAAATCTCCCAGGCTCAAGACGAAGGCGAAGGTTGCACCCGCCACAACCCCGGGAATCGATAACGGAAAAATCACTTTCCAGAAAGTTTGTGCGGGAGTCGCGCCCAGATCATGCGAAGCCTCGACCAGATTGCGGGGAATGTGCTCGAGCGCGGCGTAGATCGGAAGAAATGCGAAGGGCGTATAGATGTGAGTCAGAGTGAGCACTACTGCGAATGGGCTGTAGAGCAAGAACTCCAGCGGATGTTTGGTGAAGTGCACGTATTGCAGCAGCGTGTTCAGAACGCCATCGGAACCGAGGATGGTTTTCCAGGCATAGGCCCGCACCAGATAGCTGACCCAGAGCGGGATGATGACGAGTTGATAGAACAGATCTTTGCGCTTGCCTGCGTAGAAAGAAAGGAAATAGGCGAGTGGGTAGCCGAGCAGGAGAGAGAAGATTGTGACGCGCGCGGCGATCCACATGGAGCGCAGCAGAGTCTGCCAGTAGACGTTGACGCGGAAAAGTGTCCGGTAGTTCGCGAGATCCCAGGAGTGGACGATGGTCTGTGCTGGGGAAACCGACCAGAAGCTGTAGCAGAACATGAGGAGATATGGAATCAGGAGAAACACCGTGACCCAAAGCAGGGGCGGGGCGGTCACGATCGTTTTGTAGGCGCGGGAAAACATTAGTTTCTTCCGGCTGACGGGCGCACCGGCACGGCGCTTGCCGCAGAAAACTCCAGGTCAACTTCGTCCGGGATTCCGGTGCCGCTCGGCGTTCGTACCGTGAGCACGAGGTCGCCCAAGCACTGCACGCGAATCAATTCGGTTGCGCCGTGAAATGCCTGCTGCAGGACGCGGCCGCGAACCCGAAGCTGGCCGGGGGTTGCAGGCTTGGCGGCAGAAACTACCTGGATGCTTTCAGGGCGCAACGAAAAAAGAACCGGGCCCTCGGGAAGCTGCGTGGCCCATGAAAGTGAGTTGCAATGGACGACCCCCTGCCGCACTTCTCCCTGCAGCAGATTTGTGTGTCCGATGAATTGCGCTACGTATGCGGTGGCAGGCCGACTATAGATTTCGCGGGGAGTTGCGATTTGCTCGAGTTCGCCGGAGCGCAGAAGAGCGATACGGTCGGACATGACCATGGCTTCTTCCTGATCGTGGGTGACGAATACGAAAGCGATTCCTACTTCGCGCTGCAGGGACTTTAGTTCTACCTGCATCTGCCGGCGCAGATTCGCGTCCAGCGCGGAGAGTGGCTCATCGAGCAACAGAAGACGCGGACGGTTCACCAGCGCCCGGGCCAGGGCCACACGCTGCTGCTGGCCTCCGCTGATTTTCGAGGGCTTCGATTTTGCATGTTCGGTCATTCTCACTTTTCCCAGAGCTTCCGCCACGCGTGTGACGATCTCGGGGTTGGGCCGCCCAGCCACGCGCAATCCGTAGCCTACGTTTTGCTCGACCGTGAGGTGAGGGAACAGCGCGTAGTGCTGGAATACGGTGTTCACGCGGCGGCGGTAAGGCGGTTGCCGGTCGAGACGCTCGTCGCCCATCCAGACTTCGCCCGAACTGGCGCTCTCGAAGCCGGCGACAATCCGCAGCAGAGTGGTTTTACCCGAGCCGCTTTCGCCGAGGATCGTAAGGAATTCTCCCTCGGCGATGTCGAGGGAAATCTCGCGCAGCACTACGTTCTTGCCAAAGCTCTTGGCTACGCTACGGATGCTGAGCAGGCTGGACTTTGCCGTTGCGGTGGTGGGCCTGACTGCGGCCGCGGAAGAGGGAATGGTAGCCATCGTGTCTTAAATTCTTTGCAGCTCTTTAGCTGCTGCCATGGTTTCGCTGTGCTGTCCTTCACTTCACTGCGCCGCCTTCACTTCGTTCCAGATTTCGGTGTACTTGGCGCGGCGAGGCACATTCTGCCAGAAATAGAGCCGCTTCTGGTAATTGTCCACGTCGTCGAGATGCAGTGTCTTTACTTGATCTGGGGTCATGAGCTGCGCGGCCTGCGGATTCGCCGGCGTGTAGCGGGTCACATCAGTAACTTTCTTCTGCGTCTGCGCCTCGATCATGTACTCGAGAAACTGATAGGCCAGTTCTTTGTTTTCGCTTCCCGCGGTGATCATCAAGTGATCTATCCACCCGGTCGTATTTTCTTTTGGAATGGTCTCGCCCACCGGGAAGTTCACCTTCTTCAATTCGACGGTGTTCAGCGGCCATCCCATGGAGGCAACGATTTCATGGTTCTGAAAAAGATTCGTGAGGTCGCCCCCGGTCGCCCACATTTTGCGGATGTTGGGTTTTAACTGCAGCAGTTTTTTCTTTACCGCTTCGAGTTGTTCGTCATTCAGGTTATAAAGCTGAGAGGGATCGGGCTTGTCGTAACCCAGAACCTGCGCGGCCATGTAAACGGTCGATAAATCGTCCCAAACGGAAATCTTGCCTTTGTATTTTGGATCCCACAGAACATTCCAGCTGTCGGGAGGGTTAGCAAAAACGGTGGTGTCGTAAATGAGCGGGTCGGGTCCCCACATGAAAGGCACGCCATAGACCTGGTTGCCCACACGCACGAGGGGGAGGTTGCTGAGTTGCGGGGAAAGCTGGATGTAGGCGGGGATTTTCGATAGATCGAGCGGAGCGGCAAGATTTCCTGCAGCGATGGAAGTGGCAACATCGCTCGAGGGAGAAATCACGTCGTAGTTTCCGGCGCTGCCGCCGCGCAATTTCGCCATGAGTTCATCGCTTGATCCCATGTAGGAAGCGGTGACTTTGCAGTGATGCAGATCTTCAAAACTCTTCACGAAGCTGGGGTCGGCGTAGCCCTCCCACACCAGCAGGTTCAGGGTCGGAGGTTTTTTCGCACACGATCCTGAAAAAAGGAACAACGCCAGCAAGGGCAATAGAGTGGTTAGACCTCGCATCTGTCGCCAATTCATCTTGCCTCCAATCGATCTTGCTGCCATAGCAGCTGCGTACGCTGCTGCCTCAAAACGTCGGCGGAGTATTTACCCACAAGATCCAGGTCTCTCCGCGCCCCAGATTTTTCCAGCGATGCGGGGTCGCGCTCTCGAAGTAAAAACTGTCGCCGCGCTTAAGCCGATATTCGTCTTCGTTCACCGTGATGGCGAGCTCGCCGCGTAATACATACAGGAATTCTTCGCCCTCGTGGGTGTAAGAGTCGCCGCTGCCGGAACCCGCTGACACCCGGAACAGGTGCGGCTCCATTACGGTATTGCCCCAGGCCAGGAGTTCCATGCGCACTCCCGGACCGGCGTCCAGAACCTTGCGCTGCTCGGGGCGCACTTGCAAGCTGCGAGCCTCGCGGGCGTCGAAAAAATCCAGAATGCTGGTTTTGTAGAAGCGCGCCAGCTTGCGCAACGTGGCCACCGAGCCACTCATCTGGGAACGCTCGAGGGCGCTCAGAAAGCCGACGGAAATGCCTACGGCCTGCGCCACCTGGGCCAGAGACAGGCGCCGCTTGGCCCGCAACTGGCGAAGATGCGTTCCAATGGCAGCGGCATTGCCATCGGCGGCGGGCCGCACCCGCCCTTCGCGCTTCAGCAACTGCAGAATCGCGGCTGCGTTCAGTCCCCGCACCTTGCGCAGAAAGCGCGCTCGCTTCAACAGCCGCACATCTTCAGCGGTGTAGAGCCGGTACTTGCTCTCGGTGCGCCGCGGACGCGTGAGCCCCAGATTTTCCCATGACCGGATCACCGACGGCGACACTCCCACCTGGCGCGCGACGTCTCCGATCTTCAAATACGGCTCAGGATTGCGAGAGTTCATAACCTGCGGTCGTTTTCCGATCGTGCCTGCGATGAGAATTTTCTATGGGAGAGACGCGCTTTTTTATCCTTGACAGCCCGTATCCCGCTTCTCTAACCTTGCGGGATTATAGCAAGGTTGTGGCAAGACACAAGCAGTCGTAATCAAAGAAAAAATTGCTAAGGATGGTGGAGGTTCCATGCTGTCACCGCGAGCCCGCTGGACTGCCGTTTGCCTGATGGTCACAACCTGTCTATGGATTCCCTCGTTGCTTTTCGCCCAGGGCACCGGTGGCCGCATACTCGGCCGCGTCGCCGACCCCACTGGGGCGGTGCTAGGCAGCGTCAAGGTGACTGCGACCAACGACGCGACCGGCGTATCCCGTTCAGCCCAGAGCAACGGCGGCGGCGACTACGGGTTTCCCGACCTTCCGGTGGGGACATACACTCTCATGTTCGAGCTAACCGGGTTCAAGAAGGACGTTCGCAAGGGCATTGCGCTCGATGTCAACCAAGTAATCACGCTGAACATGACCATGCAATTGGGCGCAGCGCAGGAAGTGATCGACGTGACGTCTGAGGCTCCGCTGGTCGATACCACCAGCACCCAGCTCGGGGCTGTGGTCAACAACCGCTCCGTGAATGAACTGCCCTTGAACGCTCGCGATACCTACCAGTTTCTGCAGTTGCAGCCGGGGGTGCAATCGCAGTTGGGGTCGAGCGGTGGCACTTTCTACGGCAGCGACGACGCCGGAGCAGTTTCGGTGAACGGGGGCCGTGGACGCGCGAATAACTTCAGCGTCAACGGCGGCGATGCCAACGATCAATTCGTCAACTTGCCAACCATTCAGCCGACGCCCGACGCGATCGAGGAGTTTCGCGTCATCTCTAATACGTTCGACGCCGAGTACGGGCGCAACTCTGGCGCGGTGGTCAACGTTGTCACCAAATCGGGCACCAATCAGCTGCACGGTGACATCTACGAATACTTCCGCAACACGCTGTTGAACGCGCAAGGTTATTTCAACACCGTAAAGCCCCAGGAGAATCAAAACCAGTTTGGCGGAACTTTCGGCGGTCCCATCAGGAAAGACCGAACCTTCTTCTTCGTCACCTACGAAGGGCGGCGGGTGCGGCAGGGTGTTTCCGGGCAGACTGTGGTCGTGCCCACGCCAGCCGAGTCGGGCGGCGTGTTTTCGGGCGCCTCCGGCCCCTTGGGCGGCAGCATCGGCGACCAGACCGTGGCCGACGCTCTCAATGGACGGTCCAACGGTGGGTCCTCCTGCACCGCGGCGATTACCGCGGCAGGAGGAGTGGTGCCCGCAGCCGGCGTGGCCTGGAGTTCCATTTTTCCGCTTGACGCGAGTGGCAACGCCAACATTCCCCTCGCGTGCCAGGACCCCGTGGCCGTGAATCTGTTGCGCTTCGTGCCCGCCGCCAACCGCCCCGACGGCACCTACCAGGCGGTGCCGGTCAGCTCAGACCGTCAGGATCAGGTCACATTCCGCTTCGACCATCACATCAACGACCGCCAAAATTTCAGCTTCTACTATTACTTCACCGACGACACGAATTTTCAGCCCTTCTACAACTTCCAGGCATCCGGCGCGAATGTTCCTGGCTTCGGCGCCAGTGTCAACTCCCGCTACCAACAGTACAACCCCAGCCATACCTGGACGATCTCCAATGCTCTCGTGAACGAGGCGCGGTTCACCTACATGCGGGAAGGCCAGCTTACCTTCCAGCATCCGCAGGCCACGAACTCCGTCCAGGATTCATGTACTTCGGCGGTGCCGACCGGCGTGTGCTTCGGTGGAACCTCCGATTCGTCCGCGATCAATTCGATAATCAGCACTGCGGTCAGCACTGGCGCCATCGGTTCTGCGGCCCAGGCCGGCATTACCACGGGCCTGCCTCCGAACCACACAGGTGTGCCTTTTATTGGCGTCTCCGGCGGTTTCAACATTGGCAATGGCTGGGAAGGAGAGCTTCCCCAGGTGGGAAACACGTTCCAATGGGCCGACAACTTAACCTGGGTGAAAGGCAGTCACACCATGAAGTTTGGAGCGGACGTGCGCCGCTCCCGCTTTGACCAGACTCTGTTCTTCAACGTCAGCGGCGAATTCACCTTCAACAGCACGACCACCGATTCCATCAACTATTTGAACCCGGGGGGCAACGTCGACTCTTACCCGAACTACCTGCTGGGCCTGGCCGACACCTATTTACAAGGCTCCGCGCAAAGAGAAAACATCCGCGATACGGGCGTGTATCTGTTTGCTCAGGATAGCTGGAAGATCAAGCCTAATGTGACACTGAACTACGGGCTTCGTTGGGAGTTAGACACGCCTTTGACGGACGCCCTTCACCACGTCCAAACCTTCCGCCCCGGCCAGAATTCAACCACGTATCCGTGCACTCTCACGGCCGCGGAGCAGGCGAACTTCGGCGTGAACACGTGTGCGGCCGCGGGCGTCCAACCCACGGGCCTGGTTTTCCCCGGCGATACGGGCGTTGCCAACGGTCTCACGCAGACCTACTACAAAGCCTTTGCCCCGCGCCTGGGCATTGCCTACAGCCCAAATTTCAACGGCGGCTTGCTGGGCAAGCTATTCGGCAATAACGGCAAGACCAGCATCCGCACCGGTTGGGGACTGTTCTACAATCCCATTGAACAGTTGGTCCTGGAGCAGTTCGGCGCGGAGCCTCCTTTCGGCGGGAGCACTTCTCTACCTGGCGTTTTCTTCAATACCCCGTTTGTTCAGCAGAATGGCACCGTCGATCCAAATCCTTTCACCGGAATTCTCAATCCCAAGCCGGGATCAGCTCAGGATTGGGCCAGCTTCCGCCCCATTCTCCTTTTCGGAGACTTCCAGCCGCATATGCGCACGCAATACACCGCTCAATACAACTTCAGTATCCAGCGGGAAATCGCGAACGGCGTTTTGTGGCAGGTCAATTACGTGGGTTCGCAGGGACACCGCCTGCTTGCCACCCATGACATCAATGCTTCCAACCCGCAGACCTGC
>Ga0265760_10000074_pt1 | contig 25330 bp, 16 predicted proteins | sample NZIome_2_FD_200831 | JGI IMG/M metagenome (GOLD analysis project Ga0265760, IMG submission 200831) | Metatranscriptome of rhizosphere microbial communities from Maridalen valley, Oslo, Norway - NZI1 (Metagenome Metatranscriptome) | ecosystem: Host-associated > Plants > Roots > Rhizosphere >...
CCAACTTGAAGTTTTCCGTAGACCATTCTACGAATTCCTGAAAACGCCGGCTGGCCAGTAGTTCCGCCGGTGGTATAGTGGGCATTCCGCCCGGCAAAATATGCAAATTCGGCAGGTCGGTCGAAAGAATTGCCTTCTCGGCCGTGCATGTCCCCGCGAGAACCTCGGAAAGTCCCGGACCTTCTGGCATGCCGATGAGCCGCGTCAAACCGTGGCTCCGAATATCGGTATCCACCAGAAGCACGCGCATATCGTGAAGCTGCGCACAGCACATGGCGAGATTCAGGGACGTCATGGTTTTGCCCTCGCCCTGCACGGCGCTCGTGATCACAATCGAGCGCAGTCCTTGCGCGGATCGCATACGAAGCAGCCGCGTGCGAAGCGCGCGATATGACTCCTGGACAGGCTCTAGCGAATCGCTGCCTTGAAATTTAGATTGCAGAAGGCTGGACAGCGGAATCTCCAGTTTCCGGCACTCATCAAGCGGCGAAGTCTCGATGACTACCGCTGCCGGTTGCACGGCGGGCACGACCTCCGGCCGTTCTTGCGGTTCCCGCTGGCTGACTTCCTCGAAAGGCGTGGCCACTTCCCTGAATCTGACGCTCTGGTCGAAAAACTTGCTCATCTTCGGCTACCTCATCACCGCGGTGCGATTTTGTTTCATGGATTCAATTAACGTATCAACAATCGATTTCGGCGCAGTGGGAATGTTATCGGCATTACTGGGAAGAATGGGTTTTTTCTCTTTCTCCACAAACTCTGGTACTTCCGGAATCAGACCCAATGACACAGCTACTTCCTCGACGATGTCCGGTTGGATCGTCTTCCGCGAAGTTTTAAAGCCGAGCGTAAGACAAGCGTCGCAGATCAAGTTAATCAGTCGCGGAACACCGGTCGAAAAGTGAAGAATCTGTTCCAGAGCGGCGGGAGAGAATGGACTAACTGCCTGCAGGCCGGCGAAATGCAGTCTTTCGGCGACGTAGGAACAAACCTCCGGCAGCCTCAACGGCCGCAGGCTCGCTCGAGCAGCGATCCGCTGCTGGAGAGCGCTGAGTTCGCGCCTGTTCATTACCGCGACCAACTCTGGCTGCCCACTCAGCACAATCTGCAGAAGTTTTTCCTGGTGTGTGTCCGCGTTGCCAAGTAGGCGAATCTCTTCCAGCAGTTCGGAGCTGAGCAAATGCGCCTCGTCAATGAACAGCACGGCCGTTCCGCCGCGCCTCTGTGTTTCCAGCAACATTTGCTGCAGCGCTATCAGACGGCGCGGCTTGCTGGTCGAAGGGCACGATATCTCGAAATCCTCGAGCATCATTTCCAGGAACTCATCGCGCGTCAGCGTCGGATTAAACATAAGCGCGCTCTTGATGGGCATTTTTTGTTTGGAGACGTCCGTCAACATTTTCAGAGCGGTGTGAACGAGCGTGGTTTTTCCCGTGCCGATCGGCCCGGTCACCATCACCAAACCCTTACGGTACAAGATGCCCTCGAGCAACACGGTTAACGCTGCCTGATGAGGCGCCGAAAGGTGCAGGAAGTGCGGATCGGGCGTCAGCCGAAACGGCTCTTCCTTTAGGTCGTAATAGGACAGATACATCTAGAAAAGTCCTCTCGCCACGATCGAAAGCAGCACACCGGCCGTCGCGGCTCCAACTACGGTTCCGGTAACGACGCCAACCGCGCGCACTCTCCATGCGCGCTTCTCGCCGGCGGATACGATCTGCGGAATTCCGCTGAGTATTGGCTTTCCGAAAATCCGTGCAGCCTCACTCTCAGACCGCACAGACTCATCATTCATTTCCGCAGCAGCGGCCAGCGCAATGCCAGCGAACAAACCGCCGAACAGCCCTGCAAGGCTGATTAGCACCCGGTTCGGTGAGGCTGGCTGGAGCGGCGTCACAGCTGAATCCAGAACCTCAAACTTCTCGCCCTTCTGGTGCACTTCCAGAGCGTGTGAAATCTCCGCCGTTTTCTCTTTCTCGCGCAAGCCCGCGTACTGCGCTTTCAAGGCATCGTAATCTTGCTGCAGTCTTGCGATTCGCTGTTCGAACGCCGGAATCTGCTGCAGTTTGCTTTCGTGCATGGCCATTTGGGCTTGCAGCGGTTGCAACAATCTGGTTTGGTCTTGAATGTCCTGGTCGAGCGCAGCCAGTTGTGCTTCGAGCACAGGGTTTCGCCGCTTCTTTTGTACCTGCACCGCAGGTTGCTGAACTTCCGCTGGTTCGCTCGGGTTGTCCTTTGCTTCCGCTGCGGCTTTCGCTTTCAGCCGGTTCAATTCATCCACCGTGCGACGCACGTCGGGATGGCCTGGTCCGTAGCGAGACCTAAGTTCCGACAACTTGGTTTCTAGCTTTGAAATCTGTGCGTCGTACGGATTCCCGCTTTCCCCCGCTGCGCCGGTGCCCACATCCACCGTCGGGGCATCGTCGCCCGACATCATCATTGATTGCACAACGCCCTTTTCTCTCTGGTCCTGCTGCAGTTTGTCTTGAATCGCCTGCACCTGCGTCCGCAAATTTGCCAATGCTTCCATGTGATACGGCTTGGACTCAGGGAGTTCATCGATATTTCTCGACTTGATCGCACCTAATTCGGTGTCTTTCAGATCCAACTCGTGTTTTGTCTCGTCCATCTGCTCTTGAAGGAACTGCGTCGTGTCCTCCGCCGAAGTGATGCGCGCTGCGACGTTTTCCTCGATGAACATCTGCGCCAAATGATTCGCCACCCGGGCTACTTCAGTTCTGCGCTGACTGCTGTATGCAATTCGAAAAGTGCTTAGCTTTCCTGCGCCGGGTGCTCCGACATCCACAACAATCGCTTTTTGTACGCCGTGAATCACCTGATCTTCGGTTTTCTTGCCGCTCGGCTCCGGATAGAGCCCTTCCGCCTCAACCAACTTCTTCAGGCGGGTCGGTGAGAGCACCTGTTGCTGAAGCGTCGCGAGTCGGCCCGCGATGTCGCCATTGTTGATCGGCGTCACAATTGGAGTAGTAACTTGGGCGGAGTCGACCTGAATTACCGTTTCTGCCTTGTACATGTCTGGCAGCCGCTGCGCAAATACCGTTGCACATACAGAAAGACCTATGACGCTCAGTAAGATCCACCATTTGCGGCGAACAGCGATTTCCCAATACATCCCCAACTGCAGGCCTTCATCTGGATGCGGTCCAGGCAAATTATTGTTTTCCATTGAGCCCACGAGAAGCAGGCCTCCTTCGTTTCACGTGCCAAAAACTTGTTGCGTGTAGGTAAGAAGCACTTCGAATGCCAAAAAACAGGGTACCGGTACCCATATACTATGTCTATAAATAATTGAAAACAATGTCCTTAACGAGGAGTAGGCGTTCTACTGGGGGTCTGTTTGATTGCTTCTGTGTCTAAGGGAAATCAATTCCATAGTTCCGGACTTTCCCCTGCTGCCTAGGCCCAATACTAGTCGATCTGCTGAGGGAGGTGTCTGATGGCGGTAAGAAGGCATGGAGTGACATGAGATCCGAACTGGGCTTCCCCTAAAACGTCGCCTGGACTGGATTAGGAAGCTTCCCCAGATGCCGGGAATTGGGGCAACCATCAATAGGCCGAGTCTAGTGTGCTTGGAGCTGACGCGGCTCCCATTTTAAACCCAGAATGAACGTGTTTCTTTCACCGGAAAGCAAGTCCGGCGTGTTTGCCCTCTGGAAAAGATATGCGTATTGTCCGGACAGGAAGAAGTTTGGGATGATTTCATAATTAAGCGCCGTATGTACAAATTTTCCAACATCTCGTGGATCCGCGCCCATTTGTCGGTAGTAACCAGCGCCGCTATTCCAGACTAAACGCTTGAACAAGTGCTGGGAGTACGTGGCCTGAAGCAAATCGCCGATGCTGGCCGTAAGGAAGTTGTTCTCCGTGCGCCCGCGAGTATAACCCAACGCAAAATTTCCCCTGTCATTTTTAAAATTTTTTACAATGGACACTCCACCAGCCAGTGTGTTCAGCGGCGGAGTTTTATCCGGATACGTAGCGAAGTTTCCTCCAAATTCGCCTCGGACGGCCCACAACTCGGCGACCTGGATTGCGTAGAAACCGGCGACCGTATTGAAATATGAGTTACCGGGAATAGCCACATTCTCTGATTGATGGAGCAGCTCCAGCGTGTAGAGCGCTCCAATGCTTTGACGCGAGGTTAGGCGATGCGTGAATGCCACCGACTCTGCAAAATCGCTTCCAGTCTGTACAAGAGCATTGTTGTTAGGGTTGTCGTCTCCGGTAGCGTGAGCGTATTTATACGAGGAAGAAAATGTCAAGGTATCTCGCGGAGTCCACTGGTAAACTCCGATCCCTGTAATTGTGTTCGCGATGTAACTGCCGGCGTTCTGTAGAAAATTGTTTTGAATCACGTTGCCACCTAGGCCATCCACCGCGAGATAGTCCGGTGGATACAGCTGCCTTGCATTCATCTGTATGAATGCGTCCTTCACGACGAAAGTGAAACGGGGGCTTATCAGAAATGTTGTTCCTAGCGCGATCTGATTGTCCATGCCAGCGTTTCCAGCAACGTCTCCGTTGAGAATAGCTAGTTGTGGATTGTATTGGAGCAATAGATGTTGCTTACCGAAATAATGCTCGAACACAAGCGAAGTCCGAAAGATATTCAGGTTCATATCTTCGGATGGGCCGCCTCCGAATGGCTGGAAATGATCTACGACGAAATTGTACGTAAAATTGGAAATTGAGAAATCTCCCCACCGCAGAGGAGAAGAGCTCCCTAACCAAGGTACCGCTTGGCCGGCCGGATGGATCTGAGTATCCAGAGGAGTTGGTCCTGTTGCTGCAGGCGTGGCTGGAGCGGGGGGGGGCGGCGGCTCTTCTTGAGTAGTCGGCGGATTTTGCGCTGGGGGATTGCCCTGCTGCTGTTGATTAGGGTCCTGTGCCACTAGTGCGGCCGGCAAAAACCCCAACAAAGCAAGCACAATCACCTGCAACCAGAAATGCTGGCGTCTTGCGTTTTGCATCCTGCTACATCCTTCTCTCGCGGGTTTGGCCCTCAGCGAACATCACGGTCTTTAGGGTACAACCACAATGTCGCCTGGAAGCAGTTCCGGATTGTCGCTCTTGCCGGAAAGCGCCTTCTTGTAGTTAAACGGAATCCGTGTCTCGTTTCCGTTTGTTTTGCGAAGAATATAAATCGAGCGCGTCTTCGCGAAAGGTCCTAGCCCTCCCGCCTCCGCAATCAACTCAAGCACCGTCTTCTTTCCACCTAGGGGATAGGCTCCTTGTTTTGCCACGTTTCCCATAGCGAACACTTTACGGCTGTGTACTGCCTTTACGATCACCGTTACTTGCGGGTCGTTCACCAGAGTTTTGAGTTTTTCCGTTAACAGCGCCTGCAACTCATCCGTCGTCAGCCCCAACACCTTCAGTTCGTTCAGCAAAGGGATAGTGATCAGGCCGTCGGGCCGCACTACAACGGCTTGGGAAAGCTCGGGTTCATGCCACACCGAGATCGTAAGTTCATCCTCGGCACCGATTCGGTAGTCCGTCGGCAGTTTTGGGGCGGCCGTTGTATCACTCTGAGTGTTGGGCGAAGGGTTGGAAACTTCGGTCTTGGCTGCTGGCGCGGCGGGATTTTGCGCGCAAATCGCCGGCGTAACGATTAGAAGAAAGGCTACTCCCCTCAAACCATTCTCCGCGGCCTTCATCAAACGGCGTGTCGCCACGATTTTCTCCTTTTAGTGTGCCCCAAAAAACAGTTCCGTTTACAAAGTCGGCGCAATGAGAGTTCCCTGAGAGTTTGCTTGCAATGGATCAGAGGAATATAGCTCATCCTCATCCAGGTGCCAAGCATTACAGCCCCGAGAGAGCCACCGGATCTACTTCTAGATGGCGATTCGATTCTTCATCAAGCCGCCGCGCCAGCCTTGCTTCGTTCTCTCGCGCCTTCGAACCTCTTCAATATGCCAAACCCCAAAAGCAATAGGGAGTACAGCGCAATCCAGCTTGCGAGCAACACACGGTCTCTCAAATTCCTTTTGGAGCTACGCGTCTCAGCTCGGCCTGCTTGAATTTTGTCCATATCAGAACGCTACTTGGCGCCTCGTCCGGACAGCATCACTTTCGCCGTCTCAAACAAAACGGCAAAGTCGAGCATCACAGACAGGTGCTTGATGTAAAACAAGTCGTACTCCAACTTAGTCTTCGTCTCTTCGACGCTCGCGCCGTATTGGTATTTCACTTGCGCCCAACCGGTAATGCCTGGACGCACAAAGTGACGCAGCCCATAAAAGGGAATCTGTTCTTCCAACATCGACACAAATTCCGGACGCTCCGGACGCGGGCCAACCACACTCATCTGGCCTCGCAGAACATTAATCACTTGAGGCAATTCGTCTACTCGGAATTTTCGAATCCACTTTCCCACCCGTGTGATGCGGTGGTCGCCGGTGGCTGCCCATTGTGGACCGGCCGCTTCCGCGTCTTTATACATCGAGCGGAATTTCAGCATCTCAAAAGGCTTTCCGTTTAGCCCTGTCCGTTCTTGCCGAAAGAGCACCGGCCCCCCGGACTCCAGCCAAACCGCCGCGGCAGCGACAGCGAAAATTGGCAAACAGAAAACGAGGGCGATAAGCGACAAAAACACATCAATCGCCCGTTTTGCCACAATCAACAGCGTGGATTTGCGAAATCCGTCGGACAGAATCAGCCAGCTCGGAGACAGTCGCTCCAGAATGATTCGTCCCGTTATGCGCTCATAAAAGCTATGCGCGTCCTCGACTTTTACGCCGGCGAATTTTAAATGGAGCAGTTGACGCACCGGCATCATGCCGCGGCGCTCCAGCAGCGATATCACGACATGATCTATTTTCTCGAGCTGAGCGATCTCTTCCACGTTTGCCGCCGCGCCAATAATCCCCGGGTTGACAAGCGACTTCCCAATGTTTTCTCCCTTTTCGTCAAGGAAGCCCACGACCTTCAATTGCAATTCAGGGCGCGCAATAATGTCCCGCGCCAGCGATATACCAGTCGGGCCTGTGCCCATGATGAGCACGCGCTCCGGAGCTCCCAGGGTATGGGGTTCCTGGGACATCAATAGCCGCCAACCCAAAGTCAGCGCAACGATTATCGGCGCCCCAAGCGCCGCAATCCCTCGGCCAAGTCCGAGGTCCGGCTGTACGTAGTAGAAAACTGCCAGCGCGAGACAAGCGATACCAAAAGCCTGCAGCAAGCGGACCAGCATCTCGCTGGGCGTTTTCATAAGACGGAAGTCGTAGAGATCGTTGAAATAGAGTGAGACTTCACACACAAGTATGACCACCACGAAGCGGAAAAACGTCTGCCAACTAAGGAGGTAATGGAAAACTGGCCCGTAGTTGGCAACGGTGAAGCGCAAGACTGACGCGAGAAACAAGCCGAACGCTATAAGGAAGCAATCGATCGCCAACAGCAACAGCAAAGGCGTCGGAACTTTTTGGCCGCCAATTCTCAACATGAGACGCTCACTAGACTAATGGGACCCTTATTTGGAACCTTGCAGTTTCGGCATATGTGAAAGACGATTCAGAATCGGATTGCCCTAACCTAGCAGCGACGCGCTAGCGATTTTGCCGAGTGGTTTATTGGACAAGGTCCCTCGAACACGGTAAGGAGGTGCACTTAGCGGGCCAAATTGTTCAGGTGACGTAAACCCATTCGTACGGTACCTAACTAATTGATTTTACAAGTCTTAGGGTCGACTCTCATCGGTGGTATTTGTCGCCGCCCTGGGCGCCAATACCTCGGTTCTTGCTTAACTCCTTTGAATTCATTAGTTTATTATTTCGCTCGGGGTGCCGACCGGGTCACAGATGGGTCGTCCACGCAGCTGGGTGCCACGGAAAAGCTTTTCCTTCTTTTGGCACACACCGGAGGCATCAGGTAGGGCAGGACCTACGACTAGCTCCAAAACCCGTTTTGAACCCCTTAGAATCGACATAAAGCCTTATCTTTCTTGAATTTAATATGAACTGCGGATATCCGATCTGGCACACAAGTTGCTGTTTACGACTCGCCCAGCTATGTGTGTGCTGCGACGTCGTGCAGTGTTGTTCACAATATACGCAGAATCTGTGGGAGTCGCTCGATGATAGATATTTAGACAGTCATTATGGATATACAGATTCGTCCCGCAGACTTGGATTCGGATTCCGAAGCTTTGGAGAACTTGCTCAGTCGGCACCTCCCATCGCAATCGGGTTCGGCGAGGTTTAAGTGGCTGTATCGAGAAGGCGTTCACGGGCCCGCCCGCGTCTGGGTTGCCATTGAAAATGCTACTCAGCGGATTATCGGTTCAGCTGCCGCCTATCCTCGAAGATTGTCCTTTAGCGGACGCGAAAGGCGGGGGTTCGTCCTTGGTGACTTTTGCATCGATGAGCAGTACCGAAGTCTTGGGCCGTCGCTTCAATTGCAGCGCGCTTGTCTCACTGCTCTGCAGGAGCCGCCCTTCGAATTTATATATGACTTCCCGAGCCGAAGCATGATGGCGATCTACAAGAGACTTGGCATGGAGCATAGCGGCGAGTTCGTCCGATGGGCCAAACCCTTGCGCGTGGAACAAAAGATCCTCCCTATCGTGCGCTCAAAGTCTCTTGCGCGCGGCTTGGGCTTGATTGCGAATCCCTTGATTGCGCGTCGCGGCTGGCGGGGTGACAAACGCATATGTGAACTTGGCATTCAAGAGAGCCCTTGCGGTCCCGATTTTTCCCTGCTAGATCAAGAAATTTCCGCAAACATTGGCGTTCGGACTCTGCGGAGCGCGGAGTACATGAATTGGCGCTATCTTGCAAACCCAGTTGCCCGCCATGAGATTTTGACGGCACGACGTCGCGGCAAACTCATGGGTTATGTGGTGTGCGCCCCAGGCACAGACGACGCCCGCATTGTCGATCTCTGCTCCGTGGAAGAACCGGGCGTGATCGCGAGGCTTCTCTTCGGGGCCGTTGGGCGACTGAAAGATCAGGGTGCATGTACTGTTAGCCTGAACGCTGGGGCCGCGCATCCCTGGAACAACCTTTTCGAGCGGGCTGGTTTTAAACGTCGCGAAGGCGCGCCGATTGTCGTTGCCCTCGCAGCAAGCAGCACGATTTCCAGAAACGACTTCGAGCACAATTGGTTCGTCATGCAGGGCGAACGCGATAGCTAGGTTGTTAGACCGTAAGGAGAGCAGATGGCGCAAGCGCAAACAGTAGAAGACCGCGTCCGCGATTTCGTCTTGAGGCAATTTCCCCTCGCGCGGAAAAGCGGCGTAAAACTGGAGGACAAATGGCTCGAAACGGGACTCCTTGATTCCTTGGGAATCCTTGAACTCGTCCATTTTCTCGAAGCCGAATTTTCAATCCACGTGAGTGACGAAGAGCTTTCTCCAGAGAATTTCCAATCTCTGGCGGCCGTTGTCTCGTTCGTCGACATAAAGCAATCCGCGAGCATTAGGTAGTTTGTCAGTTTTGTCGCGCGCCTGACAATATCTGCAAGGCGGCCCTAGTTCCTTAAAAATTGTAGAATGGAAAGAGAAAAATGGATTTCTTGATCTGGCACCTCTTGAGAGACAGCGTTAGGCGAACTCCCGAAAAAGAAGCCTTGGTTCACGGCGAGCAAAGACTGACTTATCGCGATGTAGGCGCCCGAACTGCCGGCTTGGCGACTTCGCTTCGCACCTTCGGCGTCAAGCGCGGCGAACGCGTTGGCATCTATCTGGAAGCGTCTGTGCCGCAAGTGATCTCGATTTTTGGCGTTTCCCAAAGCGAGGCCGTCTACGTTCCGATCAACGCGCTGCTGCATCCCGAGCAGGTCATGCATATCGCGCGCGATTGCGGAATGAAGGCGCTGATCACTACTCCCGCGAAAGTCCAAGCTCTCCTGGAAGTGCTTCCCCAAATTCCGTCTCTCGAATTCCTCATCGTCGCAGGCACGGGTGTCCTTCCCGATCTACGACTGCCCGTCTATCAGTTCGACGACTCATGCGCCGCCCCGTCGCCGGCCGTCTGGAAAGAATCCAGCATCGAAAAGGATCTGGCCGCCATACTGTACACGTCCGGATCTACCGGCAAGCCCAAAGGCGTGATGCTCAGCCACGCCAATGTCGTCGCCGGAAGCCGCATCGTTTCCACCTATCTGGGAATCACCGAAACCGAAAGAATCCTCGCGGTTCTCCCATTCAGCTTCGACGCCGGAATGAATCAGCTCATGACTGCATTCGAAAAAGGCGGCACGCTGGTCCTGATAAACTTCATGTTCGCGCGCGAAATTGTGCAGGTCCTTCTCAAGGAACGCATCACCGGACTAGCTGGCGTACCCACGTTGTGGAGTTTGATCACCCAACCAAACTCAACGCTGAGCAAACAACCAATGACCAACCTGCGCTACATCACCAACACCGGTGGCGCCATGCCCCAGGCGGTCCTGAAAGTTTTGCGCGAACTTCTGCCCACTACAAAGATTTTCTTGATGTATGGCCTCACCGAAGCGTTTCGCTCCACATACCTTCCACCGGAAGAACTCGACCGCAGGCCCACTTCCATGGGCAAGGCCATTCCCGATACCGAGATCCTCGTTCTCAATGACAAAGGCGAAATCTGCAAGCCTGGCGAGCCCGGCGAACTCGTGCATCGGGGCCCAACCGTTTCGCTCGGCTATTGGAACCGGCCCGAGGACACCGCGCGGGCTCTACGGCCCAATCCTCTCTTGCGGACCGAACTCGGCGACTGCGAACGAGTCTGCTACTCGGGCGACTTGGTTAAGACCGACGAAGACGGATTTCTCTATTTCATTGGCCGCCGCGACACAATGATCAAGTCTTCCGGCTTCCGCATAAGCCCAACGGAAGTTGAGGAAGTTCTGTTTCAGACCGGCAAGCTGCGCGGCGCGGCTGTGATCGGCATCCCGGACGATGTTCTGGGTCAGGTAGTAAAAGCTTTCGTCATCGCGTGTGACGGCGATTCGCTGGATACTGAGGCTCTCCTTGCTGCATGCGCTGAGAAAATGCCCCGGTATATGGTTCCGAAGTTCATTGAAGTTTTGGCCGAAATGCCCAAGACCAGCAGCGGCAAAGTGGACTATCCCGCGCTTCGCCGCCGCGAAGGACTTTGATGAGTGACCCCGCACTAGTTCTCGCGAAGAAATACTTCGGCGAATCCAATGGCGAGTTGTTCGTTGGTGGCGTTGGCATTCGGAATCTTGCGGACAAATACGGCACACCAGCGTTTATCTATGACTGGGGTGTTATCGACCGAAAGTTGGGTGCGCTCCGCCATGCGCTTCCACGCCGGTTCTCGATTTCCTATTCCGTGAAGGCCAATCCGAATCTCTCGGTCATTCGTCATTTCCTCTCGCGCCGCTGTGGGCTTGAGGTCGCTTCCGCCGGCGAGTTCCAACTGGCGATGCAGGCTGGCTGCGAACCGCAAGACATCTTGTTTGCAGGCCCGGGCAAGAGTCCTGCCGAGCTTGAACTGGTTCTTTCCAACGGCATTGGTGAGATTCATCTCGAATCTCTCGTCGAGGCCAAGCGGGTCTCGGGGATTGGCCGCCGTTTAGGCGTTCGCGCCAATGTCGCCATCCGCGTCAATCCCGCAGCCGAAGCCGAAGGCGGTGCGATGCGTATGGGCGGACGTCCAGCTCCTTTCGGCGTTGACGAGGAAATTCTGGATGAGATGATGGATGCAATTCTCGCTGATTCCGCCCTCTGCTTCCGCGGCATTCATGTCTTTGCCGGCACGCAGATTCTGGAGGCCGACACTCTCGTTAACCAGTATCGCCACGGCCTCGCCATCGCGCGCCGCGCAGCTCACAAAGCCGGTGCCCCTCTCCACACCCTGGACTTCGGTGGTGGACTCGGCATTCCCTATTTCGCTCACGAGAAGGAACTTGACCTCGACAAAGTCCATACCGGCCTTACAGCGCTCTTCGCCCAAACGGAGTCCGATCCCGATTTTGCTGGCACGCATTTCCTTGTCGAGCCGGGGCGCTTTCTGGTTGGTGACTCCGGAATCTATTTGGCGCGCATAAACGACATCAAAGTCTCGCGGGGCAAAAAGTTTCTGATTCTTGACGGCGGCATGAACCACCATCTCGCCGCTTCCGGCAATTTGGGCCAGACCATCAAGCGAAACTACCCGGTCGCCATCGCCAACAAACTCGATTCTCCCGCTGATGAAGCCGTCGACGTTGTCGGACCCCTCTGCACTCCGCTCGACACCGTTGCCCGCAATGTCACTCTTCCTCGCGCCGAAATCGGTGATCTTCTCGCGATTTTTCAATCCGGCGCATATGGCCGTTCTGCCAGTCCGCTAGGATTCTTGAGCCACCCGGCCCCGGCGGAAATTTTTGTGGGTGCCGGCTCCGACGAATTGATTGCGGCTCGCGGCGAAATCACTGGTTTCGCCGTTCCATTGCCCGCCATGAAAGGAAGTTCACGCTAGTTGTTCGTGCCCCCTCTATGAGCTGGAAATTTGAATCTGCAACAAAGAGCTTCGATTCTCTCCGTGCGACTTGGGATGACTGCAATCGCGCGGGCAGCAACCATATCCTGCTGGATTCCGGATTTGTATCGCCTCTTCTGAAGCACTTCGCGAATGGCGAAGTGCTCTTCGGACACAGCACTAACTCTTCTGATCTTGGGGCCGTATTGCTGATTTCTAAAGGGCAGGGCCGTTGGGAAACGTTTCAGCCCTCGCAAGCTCCTATCGGCCTTATCCTTTTGGGAGCCCCGGACACTAGCGGAGATGCCCTACAACGATTGATAAGAAAGCTCCCCGGCTACGCTCTTGAACTGAGCGTGTTGCAGCAGGATCCTGACTATTCTTCCGTGCCTCTCACCGAGAGTCGTCCAAGCATCGAACGGCTCGATTACATTCAGACTGCTCGTATCACCATGACTGGCGACTTTGAATCTTACTGGAAGCAGCGCGGCAGCAATCTTCGCCACAATCTCGCGCGACGCCGGCGCCGTATGGCTGAAAAGAATCTGACCGGCGAGTTGCTCGCTCGTCGTGAGCCCGGAGAGGTCGCCGATGCCATTCGGGAATACGGCCGCCTCGAGTCCGCTGGATGGAAAGCGAAGGACGGCACAGCCGTAAGCCTCGAGAATGCGCAAGGCCGTTTCTATCGCGACGTCTTTGAATATTTTTGCGCGCGTGGCGAAGCCGTGATCTACCAATTTGTCGTCGGCGACAAGGTAGTTGCAAGCGACCTTTGCCTTTTCCGCAATGGCATGATGGTTGTCCTCAAGACGGCTTACGACGAATCCTTAAACGAATACTCCCCGGCCTTGATGATGCGCGAAGACATCATGAAACACCTTTTCGCGGAAAATCAAATCCGCGTCGTCGAATTCTACGGCCGCGTCATGGAGTGGCATACTCGCTGGAGCGAGGAAGTTCGCACACTGTATCATGTCAATTGCCTCCGCCATCTCTGGGTGGCATCCCTCAAGAAGATGATGAGACGCTTCAAATGAACGCCGCAGCTGCCGCATTTACGATTCCCAAAGAACAATCTCCGTCGCGGAAGTTCTTTTCGTTTTTCGGTTGGCCGTTGGCCGCTCGCGTGGCAGGCGCTCCGCGTCACTTATCGTTCTTTTGGGCACGCAACGCCATTTTTTACAGCCTGAAGGCTCTTGGCATTTCTCCGGGCGCTCATGTCCTGCTGCCCGCATACCTTTGCCGTGCGGCCGTGGAACCCTTTGAAGTCTTCGGCGCCGACGTTGAGTTCTATCCCATAAGCCGCCTCTGTGAACCTGACCTTGCCGAACTCGAAGCAAGAGTCACGCCGCGCACGAAAGCCGTTCTTGTTGCACACTACTTTGGTTTTCCCCAGCCGATCGATAAACTGCGCGCTCTCTGCGATCGTCATCATCTGTATCTCATCGAAGACTGCGCTCACGTTCTTCAAGGCTCTTGTCACGGCCAACCTCTTGGCACTTTCGGCGACGCCGGCGTTTTCAGTTGGCGAAAGTTTCTTCCCATCTATGACGGTGGCGATCTCTGGCTACGCAAATCTTCCGGCGTTCCACCGCCGCCTTGGCAGAAAGAATCTTTGGCGTTCACCCTCAAAGTCGCGAAGTCCCTCGTCGATAGGACCCTGGAAAACTCTTCAGGAATTCTTGCAACGTGCTTTTCCTGGGTTATGGAGTCCGTAAAGTCCGTCGTCAAACGCTCTCGCTCAAAATCGGGCGAGGCACCCCTCTTTGAATTGGATAGCAACCGCGCAACCTTCGATACTTCTCTCGTCAATCAAAGGATGTCTCGCGTATCGAGTTGGCTGCGAACACATTCCGATGTTCCGGCCATAGCTGCGAAACGCCGCGAGAATTTTCTGCTTCTGCGCGATGGTCTGCGGTCCCTCCCCCACGTAACACTGCTCCATACCGATCTTCCCAGCTCCACCTGTCCCTGGATCTTTCCCATATTTCTGAATGATGTTCCCGACGCGCATCTCCGCCTGCAAAACGAAGGAATTCCCGCCGTAAATTGGGCCGGTGTACGCCCGCCTGCCGTCGACTCCGCGGTTTTTCCCGACGCGGCTTTCTTGTACGATAATCTGGTCTTTCTCCCCGTGCACCAGGACCTAACTCCTGCGCACCTCGACGCGATCGTACGCGCAGTGCAAAAAGTCGCCGCCGAATCGCCGCGTTTTCTCGAACCGGAAATATCCAAATTCTCGGGAATCGCATGAAACAATCCGCCAACCCCTCGAAGCCCGCTGTCTTGATGGTGGCGTACCATTTCCCGCCGCAGACCGGTAGCAGCGGCTTGCTTCGTACCCTGAAATTCTCGCGATATCTTCCTGACCTCGGTTGGCAGCCGGTGGTCGTCACAGCTCATCCACGCGCCTACGAATCCACTGACCCCCGCGCCGAAGAATCTCTGCGCGATGACGTCCCGGTCACTCATGCCTTCGCGCTCGACACCAAGAAACATCTGAGTTTTCGCGGAGCCTATCCCGACTTCCTGGCGCTTCCGGATCGCTGGGCGTCGTGGATCTTGGGTGGCGTGCCCGCTGGTCTTCTCGCCATTCGCAAACATCGCGCCGAGATTCTCTTCACCACCTTCCCGATCTGCAGCGCCGTTTTGATCGGCCTCATTCTGCATCGCTTCACCGGCAAGCCTTGGATCCTAGATCTCCGCGATTCCATGACTGAGGACAATTACCCCCGCGATCCGCGAACGCGCCGCCTCTGGCGCTGGATCGAACGCCACGCAGTTCACCGTGCCGCCCGCGTCATCTTCACCACGCCTTCCACGCGGCGCATGTATCTCGAACGCTATCCGGATATCGATGCCCAGAAGTGCTTGGTCATCTCCAATGGCTATGACGAGGAGGATTTCACCGCGCTTTCCCTGCACCAGCACGCGCCAGATGCAGAAAAACCTCTTCGCCTTTTACATACTGGCACCCTCTATCCTGACGAGCGCGATCCCCGCCCCTTCTTTCGCGCCGTCTCGCGCCTTAAGTCCGAGGGTCGCATCAGCAAAGAGAATCTCCAGATCGCGTTCCGCGCCCCAGGCTCTGAGAATCTCTATCACATCATTCTCGGCGAAATGAATATCGCGGATATCGTCCATCTGCAGCCCCACATTCCGTACCATCAATCCCTGCAAGAATGCGCCGACGCCGATGCCCTCCTGCTTTTCCAGGCTGCCAATTGTGACCATCAGATCCCCGCTAAAGCATATGAGTATCTGCGCGTACAGCGTCCGGTCTTCGCGCTAACCACACAGACCGGTGACACCGGAAGCCTGCTCAGCGAGACCGGCGGAGCCACCATCGTGGATCTGGCTACCGAGGACGACATCTATCGCGTTCTTCCGGTTTTTCTCGACGCCATCCGCGCCGGAAAACATCCCGTCGCCGACCGCTTCCGCCTCGAACGCTACGCGCGCCACAACCAGGCCAGGGATTTAGCGGCATGCCTCTCTCTCGTCCGGCAAGAGCATTCGGCCGACGCCGCAAGCACCACCGAGCGCCTCGCGAGCGATGAGACTTCTCGAAACCGTTGATTCTTCAAAGGACAACCCAGCAAAACCCATGTGCACGATCCTTAAAGTTGTCTCGGATAATATAAAGAGCGCACGGAACTCGAACGCCGGAGAGGTGCCAATGTTCGTCTGCCCCGATTGCAAAGGCAAACTTGACGATCTCCAATGTTCCTGCAGCAAGAAATATATCCGTCACAATGATATTGCTGGCACTGCAGCAGCCGCTGCTTTGTCCTTAGAAGATCGGAGCCTGTCCTACCCAATGGTTTCTGAACTTCACGCCTCACATGGCTGGACGGCGCCAAGTATTCGCCACTTTTCTCAATGGTCTTCGTCTGGTTGCGAGATAGATTCACAATAGGTAAGTCCTGGCGCCGAATTCCGGGCGGCCATGACAGGAGCGAGTGTTTTTTATGTGCGGCATTTATGGATTGATTCAGTTCAACTCCTCGTCTGTCAGTCGCGAAGAGACTCTGGTCCGCATGGGCAACGTCATCGAGCACCGCGGCCCCGACGATCACGGCCATTTTCTGGCGCCAGGAGTCGGCCTCGGCATGCGCCGACTCAGCATCATTGACGTCGCCGGTGGTCATCAACCCATCGCGAACGAGGACGAATCGGTCTGGATTGTCTTGAACGGAGAAATCTATAACTTCAAGGAATTGCACGCCCGTCTTGAACAAAAAGGCCATCATTTTCGCACTCGTACCGACACGGAAGTTATCGTTCACCTCTACGAAGAAGTGGGTCTCGATCTGTTCAAGCACCTGCGAGGGATGTTTGGCCTCGCGCTTTGGGACGTAAAACGAGAGAGACTCGTTCTCGGTCGTGATCGTATTGGAGAAAAACCTCTTTTCGTCCGGCGCGAACCCGGACGATTTCTCTTTGCCTCAGAACTTAAGTCCATCCTGCAAGCTGGCGATGTGCCTCGTCGGCTGAACACGGCTGCCCTTGAGGAATATCTGGCGCTCGGTTATGTGCCTGCCCCACTTACGCTCCTTGAGGGCATCGAAAAGCTGCTTCCTGGTCACTATCTTGTGGTCGAAAAGGACAGCGTCGAAGATCACGAGTATTGGGACGTACCCCGGGGCAAGACCGAACACCGCTCGGAGCATGAGTGGATCGAGATCGTCCGGGAAAAGCTCCTCGAAACCATCGGCAGCCAACTGGTGAGCGACGTTCCGCTCGGCGCGTTTCTCAGCGGCGGCATCGATTCCAGCACCATCGTCGCTGGGATGGCTCGCCTGACCGGCAGACCAGTCAAAACCTATTCCATAGGGTATGAATCCGGTGACAACTACTACAACGAACTCTCGTTTGCTAAGACCGTTGCCAACGCGTTTGGCACCGACCACCATGAAATTATCGTTCGACCACAAGTCAGCGATTTGCTCCCAAAACTCATTTGGCACTTGGATGAACCGATCGCGGATTCCGCGTGTCTCACAACGTACTTGGTGTCCCGTCTCGCCAGCGAAAGCGTCAAAGTTATCTTGTCCGGTGTAGGAGGTGACGAACTGTTCGGCGGCTATCGCCGCTACCTGGGCAACAGTCTCCACCGCTTCTATAAGTTTTTGCCTGGACCCGTACGCCGCTCCTGGTTGCCTGCATTACTAAGTTACGTGCCACAAGACCGCGGCGCGGCTTGGAAAGACTACGCTCGCTACGCTTCAGCATTTGTCAAGACAGCCGAACTCGCGCCTGCACAGCGTTATATGAGTTATGTCACCCTCTTCTCTCCGCAAGCCCAGCAGGATTTGCTCGTGCGGGACCACCAAACCGGTTCCAATGGAGACCGTTCCGCGGCCGCGACTCTACAGGAATATTTCGCGCGATGTCCGGATGACGACGACCTTAACCGCATAATCTACGCCGACCTGAAAACTTCTCTTCCCGACGATCTCCTGGCGCTCACCGACAGGATGAGCATGGCCGCCTCTATCGAATGCCGGGCTCCGTTCGTGGATTACGAACTCATCGAGCTGGCTAGCCGCATTCCATCTTCGATGAAGATACACGGGTTCAACATGAAGTATCTGCTCAAGAAGGCCGTCGCACCCTGGTTGCCCCGCGAAGTCATTCACCGCAAAAAAAGAGGATTCGGCGCCCCGGTGGGTTCATGGTTGCGCCAGGATTTGCAGCCCCTCATCCACGAGTTGCTTTCTGAGGAGCAAGTTCGTAAGCGTGGATTGATGCATTGGCCGGCCGTCGAAAATATTCTCAAAGCTCATCAAGAGCAGCGCGGGGATTACACGGACCACCTTTTCGCTCTGCTTTCTCTGGAGACCTGGTGCCGCATTTATCTCGACGGCCTTGATTGGAAATGTGCGCCGCCTTCTTTGGTTGAGCACGGTTCTTTGATTATTTAGGGGCCGCGGCCGCTTCACCGGACTCAACCGTGCTTGATACCGGCGGAGAGATAGGCTCGCTCGATACGATGAGTTCGTCGTACCACGTATACGCTGCGGGATGATCGATGCTCATGCTCTTTCCCGTCATGTACGTCAGCAGTGTAACGGTGTCGTAGTCCTGGCCGGGTTTGTCGTTCTGCAGCATAAAGTCCTTGATCTTGATCCACTGGCGGTACTGCTGCCCGTCCAGCGCCACCCATGCGTTTACCGAGCTGTCCCCTTTTCCCCAGTGGCCTATCGACACCTGGTAGTAGAAAGTGACCCACTGTTCCGCGGGATACATAAAGCAGCTCTTCGCATTGTATTGCCCATACCAGCAGTTGTAGTCGCCTTGCTCTAGCAGGTACGGCGGCTGTCCCCCGTTCGTCGCGATCATTCGTCCGCCGCACGCCGTGTACATCATTGGAAATCCATCATGATAATACTGCACCGTGGCGATCTCTATGTCGCTGCAGGTCGCGGTCCCATTGTGGAAGAGCGCCTGCTTCCATGTCGTGTCGCCGAAGCTATTCTTCAGCATCTCTTTCGAAAATCTCTGGCGAAACTGCACATAGTACGTCGTCCCGGCCCCGAAACTCTTCCCGATCATTTGCCTCCAGTAGCCTGATGCGTTTGCGGGCGAATGCGGCGGAATCTCGAACCGCAGAGATCCTCCCCCCGAAGCCTTCACACTGGTATCCAGCGTCCCCCTCAGCTTCCCGTCGCCTGCTGGATACAGACCCGAAGCCGGCCACTTTGCAGCTTGAAACTTATCGGCGGAATCGAATCCCTCGCAGACCAGTACGCCGGTCGCGTGGCATCGTTTGTCAAAGTCCGCTAGTTCGACGGGCTGAGACTTCGTCATTGTCCCTGGCAACACATCGCCTTCGCGTTTCTCCCAAGCGGTTCGTTCATCCGTGGCCACATCAACCTTTGGCTTCATCCGCGCGGCGCCCACCACGCACACCCACGCCACGGCGAGAAAAGACGACACCTTAAGAAACGCTTTCATCGTTTACTCCAGATCCGCCGCCAGAACCTCAGTCTATCCGTTCGCTTTCGCGTCAACAACACAGGTACTCGGCCGGGCACGCTTCCGAAAGATCAGATATCCCAATCGCTCACATGCTTAATGGTTTAAACCTTCTGTCGCCGCGAGTCGCAAAACATACGCATCTTGCTTCCAGTCGTTCACTACCGCAAAAAGATTCAGCGCCGGAAAATAACGAAATCGTCCAAACGTCCCATTCTTTTGCTGTGGCCCCGGGTCTCCCACGAAACTCTTTGTCGTGCAGCTATCCGAATCAGGATCATAAATATAAATCGACGCTCCGCCCGCCCATCCCACCAGCCGGTTCTGCGAGCTGTCGAAATCGAATCCCGGCCCGCCCGCTGCAACAAGTCCTTCGCATCCGCGCCCTGCAAGAGTTGTCGCCTTGTGAGAACCCGCCAAGCCAATCTTGCTGAAGCTTCCGTTCCCGATGCAAAAATACAGTTTGTGGACCGGATCCACGGCCGATGTCATGTTCAATTTTGCGCAAGCCTTCACTTCGCCTAAGCTCGTCCAATTGTCCGCACTGGGATCGTATTTCCAGAAAACCCCAGTGTTACCTTCCACTTCATATACCATCCCGCTTCCCGAATCGTATGCCGTCATCGGGACGCTCCCATTCTGCGCGGGATTTGGATGCGTTTTGGGGTTTTGTTTCGTCCATGTCAGAAGCGCGGGATTAAAAAACCAAACTCCATTCGAGAAGCTCCCGCAGGGAGAGAGCCCTGCTCCAAAAACAAAATACTGATCCAGCTTCGAAATATACTGCAGCCCGTTATACGTATGCCGCGCGTTCGGCTTCCCATCGCCGTACGCCTCCGGGCACGATTTCAAATTCGAAAGGCTTTCTCCCGTCGATGGCTCTGTAATCCGTTGCATCGTCGATTTTTCGACGTCCAACGCATACACTTCATTTCCAAAATACCCGCTGTGCCCGCCGCCCCAAAGAATCAGCCGGTTCCTCTTCGTATCCGCCAGCGCCCCATTCCAATCCGCAATCACCGCGCTGCACCCCTCCACCGCCCGAATCTGCTCCACCTCTGGACACGCAGTGCTCAACTGCGTGTCCGGAATTGGCTCCCAGCCGGGTCCCTTCGCGAGGCTCGCGGAAATGGCAGGGCTGTATCTTCCCCAACTTTCGGAAGGCGGCGCCAACGCCATCCAACAAGACACGGCCACAAATGACAACACCGAAAAAAGTCTCGTTTGAACGCTCATGGACATTGAATAAGAGCTCAGGGGCCCTACTTCTATTCTAAATCACTTGGACCACAAGCAATCAGTTTGGCAGCCTGACGTGTGTGCCATTTACAAGCAATGCTCGCAAAATGGGATTGTCCGCGCACAGCTAAGTATGGACTGTGGCGCTTCTTAGCGCGCGCAATGACGAAGGGCGCCGTCTTCGAAATACTCCTAAAAAGAGAAGACCCGCCAGGCACGCGGGTCTTCTTCGGACACAAATTGCAGCCGAGTAGTTCTATGGCACCGAGGGAGCCGTTTGGGGCGGTGCGATTGGCTTACTGCTGACGATTAATTCGTTATACCACGTGTGCGCTGTCGAACATGGCGTCGAACACGTTTCATTGTCTCGACCAGTCCAATAGGGAATCAGCGTGACCATGTCGAATCCCCAGGTGTTCCCCGGGTCCAGGTTTATCGTCAGGTTGTTCTGATAGAGCCACTGGCGCCACGCTGGCGACGATGGTGTGGAGACGAAACCTTCGACTAGGCTATTCGCGCTCCCGAAACTCCCAACGCGCACGTGATAGTAGTATGTCACCCATGTGTTCGATGGATAGTCAAAGCAGTTCGCGTTTGGCTGCGACGAACCATACGGGCAGTTGTAACCTGCTCCCGCCTTCGAATTCACCATCAAGGGTTCCGTGAATTCGTTGTACAGAGTTCCTCCTACCGTGTTTTGGAACGGCAAGTCGCCACACTGCGAGTACGCCAGTGGGTACCCTTCGTTGAAATCATTCACCGTCGTGATCTCAAGCTGCCCACACGTCGAGCCTGACCACGAAATGATTTGCTGTTTCCAGTAGGTGTTCGAACTGCCCGTGGTGGCCACATCGTTGACGAACGCGGAGTCCATACGTTGTGCGTAAGATAGGTAAAAGTCGGAGTTCGTGCCAAACGTGGTTAAATTTCCGTCGTTCGTCCCCGGCACCGTGCTCTGATTCGCCGTGAACAGCCGCCGATAATATCCTGACGCCGATGTACCCGACATTCCGGGAATGGTGAACAGCGCCGATCCGCCCCCGGAGCGATACGTCGTGTTGTCCACAGTGGCATAAGTCGTGCCACTCGGACATGAATCGGAGTAGAGCCCCGAATCGCTGTCCGCGCACGTTCGCTGCGGCAAATTGCTCGTCGCGGATAGGTTGTCGCACACGATCACCCCCGATGCTGAGCAGCGGCTCGCAAAGTCGTCGGCCGCTGATGTCGAGGGGCCGGGCGTGAGACGTAGCGTGTAAACGTTCGAGCTCATTCCATTGGCGAGGACAAACGCGCCAATTCCCGGCATGTACTGGAAACGGTTAAACGTCCCATTGGATAGCTGTGCGCCTGGGCCGCCTGCGAATGTTGCCGTCGAGCACGAGTGCGTCGTAGCGTTATAAGTTAGGACGTCGTTGCCTCCCTCCCAGAAGACGATCAACTGCTGGACCGGATCGTAGGCTATGCCAGGAGAAAATGCCGAAACCGCCGCCGAACATCCGCTAGCGGACGAGTCATTAACCGTAGCGGAGCTGGATAACGCTATGGTGTATAGCGAGCCGCCTCCCACGCATACGAAAAGTTGCCGGGAAACGTCTATCGTCGACGAGGCGTTGGTCGTGTCGCATGGTGCTCCCTGCGGCGCCGCTAGCGCCGTCCAGTTTGCTCCTGCAAAACTGTCATAGCATTGTTTCCAGAACGCCGGGAGATTGTTCTCGAGGAAGTACAAGCAACCGTCCGTCGAGTTGTAGGCTGCCAGGTCAATCGAGCCATTCTGTGACGTGTTCGGGTGCGTGGAAGGCGCAAGCTGAGTCCATGCGCCCGAATTCGGCGAGTAGATCCAGTTGCCGTCCGAGAAATTTCCGCAGCTCGCGATACCGGCTCCATACATAAAGTACACGTCCTGATTCGGCAAATACCAGAGTCCGCTGTAGTCGTGTCTCGAGTTTGGCGTCCCATCAGGAAACGCCTCACTGCAAGCCGCGACTGCGGAGTCGACGCCTGAGCCGTGCGAAGCATCCTTCACTAGCACTGGTGCGATTGGGTTCGCGTTGAAGTCGATTGCGTAAATTTCGTTTCCGTCGTAGTCAACGTGGCCGCCGCCATGGAGGATGAGCCGGTTACGCGCATTGTCCACCATCGCGCTGCCCCAGGCGCTCTCGACCGCCGCGCAGCCGCTGTCTCCCTGGATGTCGCTATACGTCGGGCAGATTCCTGTTAGAGACGTGTTCGGAACCTGATACCACCCAAGGGCGCACGGGATTCCAGACGCGCACGAAGCGCTTGCACTCAAAGTCGTCGCCGAAGCGCTGGTCGACTGCCCGGAAACATCTCCCACTGAATCATAAGCCGCGACGGTGTAACTATAATTCGTCGAAGCCGCCAGGCCCGTATCGAGGTAAGAAGTCACCGTGCTGGTTCCAACCTGCGTACCCGCGCGATAGACGCGATATCCCGCCACGCTGCCCGTCGATGCATTCCAATTCAGCGAGATCGTCGAAGAAGAACTTGCCGTAGCCGTCAAACCGGTAGGTATGCTCGGCGGCACAACAGGATTCACCGTAAGCGTCGCCGCGTTGCTCGTCGCGCTTCCCGTCGCGTTGCTCACCACCACCGTGAAGGTCGACCCATTGTCTGTACTAGCCGTGGCCGGCGTCGTATAGCTCGAGGAAGTCGCGCCTGAGATCGCCGTTCCCGTCTTCTTCCACTGATAGGTTAAGGGGGCCGTGCCCGTAGCCGTCACGCTAAACGTCGCCGTCTGTCCCACCGTCACAGTCTTGCTTGCCGGCTGCGTCGTGATCGTAGGAGCCACTGCGGCCGCATTGACAGTCAGCGTAGCCGCAGTGCTGGTAGCGCTGCCCGCCGTGTTAGTAACCACAACCGTGAATTGCGATCCGTTATCGGAACTCGTTGTCACTGGTGTCGTATAGCTCGAGGAAGTAGCGCCCGAAACCGCCGTCCCGCTTTTTTTCCACTGATAAGTCAAGGGAGCCGTGCCCGTCGCGGCAACGCTAAACGTTGCCGTTTGGCCCGTTGTCACAGTCTGGCTGACCGGTTGCGTCGTGATCGTAGGAGCCACTGCGGCCGCATTGACAGTCAGCGTAGCCGCAGTGCTGGTTGCGCTGCCCGCCGTGTTGGTAACCACAACTGTAAACGTTGCTCCGTTGTCGCTGCTTGTCGTAGCCGGAGTTGTATAGCTCGAGGAAGTTGCGCCTGAGATCACCGTGCCCGTCTTCTTCCACTGATAGGTTAAGGGAGCCGTGCCCGAGGCCGTCACGCTAAACGTTGCCGTCTGCCCCACCGTAACAGTCTTGCTTGTCGGCTGCGTCGTGATCGTAGGAGCCACCGCAGTTGCGGTGACGGTCAGCGTAGCCGCGTTGCTGGTAGCGCTGCCCGCCGCGTTAGTAACCACAACCGTGAACTGCGATCCGTTATCGGAACTCGTTGTCGCTGGTGTCGTATAGCTCGAGGAAGTAGCGCCTGAAATTGCCGTTCCGCCTTTTTTCCACTGATACGTCAATGGAGGAGTGCCCGTCGCGACAACGCCGAACGTTGCAGTTTTGCCCGTCGTCACACTCTGGCTGACCGGTTGCGTCGTGATCGTAGGAGCCACTGTAGCTGCATTGACGGTTAGCGTAGCCGCAGTGCTGGTCGCACTGCCCGCCGTGTTGGTGACCACAACTGTAAACGTTGCTCCGTTGTCGCCGCTCGTCGTAGCCGGTGTTGTGTAGCTTGAGGAAGTCGCGCCAGCCACAGCAGTACCGCTCTTCTTCCACTGGTAAGTCAAGGGAGACGTGCCTGAAGCGGTCACGCTAAACGTAGCGGTCTGTCCCGCTGTCACAGTTGCATTTGTCGGTTGCGTCGTAATCGAAGGCGCCACCGCCGACGCGGTAACCGTCAGCGTCGCCGCATTGCTTGTCGTACTGCCCGCACCATCGGTAACCACTACCGTGAATATCGATCCATTGTCAGCGCTCGTCGTCGCCGGCGTCGTGTAGCTCGCAGCAGTAGCGCCAGAAATTGTGTTGCCGCTCTTCTTCCACTGATACGTCAGCGGAGCCGTTCCCGTTGCAACTATGCTGAACGTCGCCGTCTGTCCCGTCGTTACTGACTCGTTCACCGGCTGCGCCGTAATCGTCGGCGCCACGGTACCCGGATTAACAGTAAGCGCGGCCGCGTTGCTCGTTACGCTGCCTGCAGTATTCGTCACCGTAACGGCGAACTGCATGCCGTTATCCGTGCTCGTCGTTGCGGGCGTCGTGTAAGTCGAGGACGTCGCGCCGGAGATGGCTGCGCTCCCCTTCTTCCACTGAAACGTCATCGGAGCCGTACCTGTCGCTGCCACGGTAAATGTTGCTGTTTGGCCTAACGTGACTGTCTGGCTTGTGGGTTCGGCCGTGATCGAGGGCATTACTGGAGTCGAATCACTATTCTTTGCTTGGGAAACTAAACCGGCGCAGCCTGCCAGGCCTAGACTAAGGACAGCTATAAATAGGAGAGCGCATACTCGCAAATCTCGGCTTGCGGTCTTCTTTGCGAAGTGAACATCGATCGACATTAGGTCTTTCCCCCGTTACGGCTAGCTCGTGGCTGCCGGTGCGTCCCCACGCATACCGAGAGTACGGGCGTACTAAGGTCTTCCGTAACTGGACAATCGTCGCGAAAGAGGGCAAGTGTGTTGTCACGCC
>Ga0265760_10000075_pt1 | contig 25283 bp, 20 predicted proteins | sample NZIome_2_FD_200831 | JGI IMG/M metagenome (GOLD analysis project Ga0265760, IMG submission 200831) | Metatranscriptome of rhizosphere microbial communities from Maridalen valley, Oslo, Norway - NZI1 (Metagenome Metatranscriptome) | ecosystem: Host-associated > Plants > Roots > Rhizosphere >...
AAAGCATCACTTTCGTGCGCTCGTTCGCCTATACGTCGGGGCCGCCTTACGGGCTTCTGCTCGACCAGCGCCTACCGGGATGGCGCACGAAGCTCGCCGCGCAATCCGATCTCAGCGCGCTGCTTGCCTCGACGCTACCACCGCATGCAGCTGTGTCGGCCGAATCGCGCGCCCCCCTTTACGGCGCGCTCGCCATCCGCATCGCCGAAACTGAGCGTGCCCAGAAGGCGGAGGCGGCAAAGGCGCGCTATCGCGCACGGCTCGTCGAGGGACCCACTCTGTTCCTGCCCGGTCGAAAACTTGCCTTCAGCTTCAACCCGAGCACACTGGTTGCGTTGGGTGATGCCAATACCGTCTATCCCACCTTCCACGCAACCGCTGAATGGGGCACGCTCGACGTGACGGACGGTGTATTGGTGCCCACCGATTTCAGCCACGCGACGGTGGCGGCGCCCAAAGACACTAAGGGTCCGCATCTCGAGGGTCCTGGCTGGACGCTCGAACTCGCGGCCGGCTGGAGCGTGGTGCCCGGAGCGAGAGCCGGAAGTTACACGCTCGCGAAGCAATAGTCAGTTCACAAGTCGCGAGACGCGGAAGCAACAGCCGGGAGGCTGCGCTGATAGACAAACCGGACATGGACCGGCAAGCAGCTGTGAAATACGGCGTTCGTCGACACGTGCGGCACAGCTCCGCAGGAGGGCGGTCCTGCTGAGCCCTTAAGGGGGTGCTGCGCATTCGGTTGGGTCCCGTACAGCTCGCGCAGGCGCATTTCGCTTTCACGTTCGGCAATTCGGTGACTGCGCCGCACCAAGTACTGGGCTCTCATGTAAGTGATCGACAGCACCATGCCGCCGATGATGATTGTGAATAAAACGTCGTCAACGCTCATTGTAGCCACCCCGCATCGGCCCAGAGCCCAACTGGACTACACCGTACGAGCCCTCGCGACTCCATGCATGAGGGTTCGCTGCGGATCGCTGATCGTTTCCTGATGAAGTGCTGATAAATCCTTGATCACCTGATCCAAAGCTTTGCAAAGTGGTAATGTCTCTGCCGGCGGGTGGGGCGCCTCAGGACATTCAGTACAGCCTATGCGAGCGGTCGTAATCATCGTCGTTCGAGCGATAGCGTGGCTCTGCATCGCTGCGGGCTTGATGGCCACACCCGTGTGGGCGGCCGATCCCCAACAAGTCATGACCGATCTGTCGACCAACCTCTTTGCCGCTCTCGAGAGAGAGCCTCGTGCGGTGCGGCAGAATGCAAATAAGGTTCGACCGCTGTTGGATCAGTTGCTGGCACCGCATTTCGATTCGGAATGCGCGGCGCGCCTGGTGCTGGGGATGCATTGGCGTACCGCCTCGCCGGATCAGCGCCAGCAGTTTGCCGCGGCGCTGTATCAGAGGTTGCTTCGCACGTACGCCGGTGCGGTTACCGACTGGACTCCGGATCGATTCAAGCTGCTGCCGGTAGTGGCGGACCCCGCGGCACTGCGGGTCACCGTGCATACTCTAATCACGAATTCTCGCGGCGAGGTTGTACCGGTCGATTTTCGAATGCATGAGGTTGAAGATGACTGGAAGATTTTCGATGTGGTGGTCGATGGCGTTTCCTATGTGCGCAACTACCATGACGATACCGACGCGGAATTGGCCCAGAAGAGTCTCGACGCCACGATAGCGCGGCTGCAAAGAGTCGACGCCGGCACCGTCGAGCGCGCCTCGCCATCCAGCACGAAGCGAGCGCGGTAGGATGCCCACGGCGTCATGGATTGACACCGGTTTCGTTATTGCGAACTGGGAGGTCCGTCCACGGCACGGAACAGTGATACGGCGTGATCAGTCGCCCGCGGAACTCGTACGGGTTGAGCCCAGGGTCATGGCGGTGCTCACTTGTCTCGCGCGCCACCTCGGTGAAGTCGTAACCCGTGATGAATTCAGCGCAGAGGTTTGGGGCGGCCGGGTGGTCTCGGACGAGGCTTTGTCGCGCTGCATCTCGGTTTTGCGGCAGATTTTCGGGGATGATTCGCGCGAACCACGCTTCATTCGTACGATCGCGAGAATCGGTTACACACTGGTACCGACGCCTGCGCCGCTGACGCCCTGCGATCAAATCGCCGCCGATGGGCCGATGCCGCCGACCAACTTGGCATCGGCCATGACGACAGAGCGCGGCGACGCCACGCCGCCGCCGCTGGCCGGCAATCGATGGCCGGCGCTCCCTTGGGTCGGAACCCGACAAGGCCGCACCACACTCGCTCTGGGCTTATTGGGGCTCATCGGCGCGGTGGTTATCGCGTATTTTATGCGCACATGGCGAACCGAGCATTCAGCCGCCAAACCGCCTGCCACAACTCGCCTGTTGGTACTGCCTTTCGACGCTCGGGGGGCGAGTGGCTACGGCCGACCGGGTGGCGTGGAGCTTGCGGACGAAATCGGCGACACCTTGTCGCATGTGCCGCGCTTGAAAATAACGGGCGCCACGTCGGCTGACCTGCTGGGAGCGGCCCACACCGATGCGGTCGAAGCGGGCCGCAAGCTCGGCGTCGACGCCGTTCTCAACGGCGAGGTCGCGGAGCGACCCGGTGGACTGCGCGTTACCATTCGGCTGACGGCGCCTCGCGATGCCCGGGTACTCTGGTCTCGGGTCTATGATCGCCAAGCCGCCGACATCTTCGCCGCGGAAGGCAGCATCTCGGCCGCAGTGGTGCGCGAACTGACCGGACAATTAAATGGCACCGCGGCCGCCGCTGCGGGCCGCGCCGATGCGGAATCGCACGATGTCGAGGCCTACCAGTTATATTTGCGCGGTGCGCACCAGGTGCGGCTGCGCGGGGAGGACTCCTTACGCCGCGCGATCGAATTGTTTTCCGCCGCCGCGCGCCGCGATCCCACCTATGCCCGGGCCCAGGCGGGGCTCGCCACTGCCTACGAACTGCTGCCGAGTTATTCCTATGAGGATCCAGCCGAAATGTATGCGCTGGCCGAGAAGGCATTGGACAGCGCGGACCGTCTTGCGCACAACCGCATGGAGAGTGCAGGTCCTCGTGGCTATCTGGATTTCGAACGCGGCAAATGGATCGATTCGGAAACAGCATTCCGAAGCGCAATCGTCGCCGATCCTGACAACCCGGAAGTCCGTCAGTGGTATTCGCAATTGCTCGGTGCCGTCGGCCGCACCGAAGCTGCGCTGGCACAAGCGCGCCTCGCCCAAGAAATCGACCCTCTGGCCCCGGTCGTCGCGGATCGGCTCAGCGTTCTGGACCTGTGGCTGGGGCGCGATGCGGAAGCCGCGAGCGACGCGGCGCTCGCTCGCGAGCTAGGCCTCGACGAAGTTGCGGTTCCAGAGACAAGGATTCTTCTTAAGATCCATCAGCACGACGACGCGGGTGCGTCCGATGATCTGAGGTCTCTGCAGCGTTCCCTACATCGATCAGAAACGTGGATTAGCCCCATCATGGACGCCTATCGACATCCGGAGAAGCGGCCGGGGGCATTCCAAGTGCTCGATCGAACTCTGGCCTCGGGCGACATCTCGGTGCGCATCTACTTCGGATTGATGGTCCTACTCGAGTCTCCAACGCGTGCGCTGCGTGGGTTCGCGGCATTGCCGGACAACGCCGGCAACTACCTCGAAATGCTGTTTTCGGCCGATGCCGCCGCTGTTCGGCGCGATCCTGCATTCGGCGCGTTCCTCGTCAAGAATGGCGTCGAAGCGTACTGGGACCGCTTCGGTTGGCCCAGCGCCTGTCGTCGCGAAAGCACACAAATCATCTGCCACTGAGGGTGTCGTCAGAAAACAATCAGCGATCCGCGGCCAAATAATCAGCGGATCATCAGGCGCCCTCGCGCTGACTGCGACACAGTTCCGCTGGCAGCTTTGCCACGGAGCGCGTCATGAAAATCCTCACCTTGCTGACTGCGGCGTTGCTGATTGCGGGATGCACAGTCATGCAACCGATCGACGGCAGTCCCATGGAATTGCAACAACGAATCGCTGCCGGCGAACTTCTGGAAGCCGGCGATCGCGTATGGATCGAGACGGCCGACGCAAAGGCACACGAATTTACGATCAGGCGCATCGATGCCACGCGCCTCGTCGGAGCGGGCGAATCGGTGCCGATCGACCAGATAAAGTATCTGGAAAAAGTCCAACTTGAGCACGTCAAATCGCCCATCGCGTGTTCGTTCGGCAGAAACGAGGCCATCGCGTCTCTGATCGCAGTGTCGGCATTTGCGGCTGAACATCGCTTCCGATGACACCGCGGCGGCAAGAGCGGTTGACAGGTGCAGCGCTTTTTGCGGCCGTGCTAGTCAGTTGCGCAGGATGCACGAGCTGCGCCCGATCGAAGCAGGGCTCATCCGCGGGCGGTCTGAGTCCGTCCCGATCGAACAAGTGGTCACCCTGCAACGGCGCCAATTCAGCTGCGTCAAAACGGCCGCACTGGTCATTGGGATTGGACTCGCGTGCACCGTGATCGGTCTCGGCGCCTACGCCGCCACTCACCTTTCAATCGGATATTGACGCTGGGGCGGCGGCGCGTAGCATCGACACGAATTCATCATCGTTTCCTCAGGGAGAAATCAAGCGCTGACCCAAGCGGGGACTTACGCTTCTGCCGTACGGGATTGAACGGGGAGATGCCGGGAGCGGCCACAACAGAGATATGAAACCCTTTCGGATACCGATCAGCGCCTCAGTTTGGTTGCTGGCCGCCGTCATTGCGGCAATGATGACCAGCTGCCATTCCGGTGGCGGCGGCTGCGTTTCCGGGACAGAGTGTCTGCAGCTCGTCCGCCTAGAGGGCACTTTGAGTGGGCTGGTCGGATCAGACCTGGTGCTGGCGAATGAGTCGCAATTCTCCTCAGGGTTTGGAGGCACAGCGGCTAACGGGACCCAGGTCAGCTTCGGCGCCGCGTTTACCGGTGAGGCTTACAACCTGACCGTACAAACGCAGCCGCGAAGTCCGGCGCAAACCTGCGTCGTCACGAACGGGGCCGGGACGACCGGCAATACGGATGTCACCAATATAGCGGTGACCTGCACCACAAATTTGCCGCGCTTCGCCTATGTTGCCAATCGGGGCTCGAATAACATCTCTGCCTATTCGATCGATCCTGCCACCGGCACCCTGGCGGCCATCGCGGGCTCACCCTTTGCAGCCGGGAACCTTCCGGTCGCCATCGCAGTGGATCCGACCGGGCACTTCGCCTACGTCGTGAATCAAATGGACGCGACGCTGTCAGCATTCAGCATCGATCGCAACAGCGGGGCCTTAACCGAAATCAGCGGCTCGCCGTTCGCGACGGGGCTTTCGCCCACCTCCGTCGCCATTGATCCATCGAGTTCATTCGTCTACGTCGCCAACGGCGGCGCCGGCTCGGTTTCGGCCTACACGATCACCGCGGCGAGCGGGTCACTGACCGCGATCACCGGATCGCCCTTTGCGACCGGCAACTCCCCTTCTTGCGTTGCCGTTGATGGGATAGGAAGCCATGTTTATGTGACCAACAAAGCAGACGGGACGTTTTCAGCATTCTCGATCGACCTGAGTGCAGGTGACCTGATCGTCATAACGGGTTCGCCCTTTCATGCGCAGGGTGGTGGTCCGCAAGCCGTGGTGACCGACCCTTCAGGCGATTTCGTGTACGTGGCCGATGGCGCATCGAACTCCCTTTCGGGCTTCGCCGGTATCGGCGTGGAAAACATCATCGAAATTGCCGGTTCACCCTATGCAGCGGGTAGCATGCCTTATTCAATAGCCATGGATCCCTTGGATCGCTTTATCTACATCGCCAATCAAGGCTCGAACAATATTTCAGGATTTGCGCTGGACTCCGGAGGAGTGTTGGACGCCATTGCCTCCTCACCGTTTACGGCCGGCACGGAACCGTCGTCAGTGGCCGTCGATAACACCGGAAAGTTTGCCTACGTCGTCAATACCGGATCGGGCACGGTTTCGGTCTATGCGATCGACGCCGGGAGCGGCGCGCTGTCGCCCATCAGCGGCTCACCGTTCGTGACAGGCACGCAGCCCGCGGCAATTGCCCTCAGCGATTAGCCTGCTTTAGTCACCGCAGATTGCGATTGTCGAGCAACCCAGAGTGGGCAGATACTACCCCCTTGAACTCTCACAATCTGGACAGGCAGGGTGAGAGCCCGGGGGGACTCAGCGACGTCGGACACAGTCAAAACCGCACCTGACACGCGTCCAGCAAATCGCCGCCGTATCGAAGCGGTCGATGTGGTTCGCGGCCTTATCATCGCACTGATGGCGCTTGACCATGTCCGCGATTTCTTTGGCGACCAATCGGTGCAGCCAACCGATCTCGCCAACACCACGGTGGCACTATTTTTCACGCGCTGGGTTACGCATATCTGCGCCCCGACCTTTTTTTTGCTGAGCGGGGTTAGCGCCCGGCTCACGCTCGGGCGCATGTCGAAGCCGGCGCTGTCGCGGTTCCTGCTGAGCCGCGGCGCCTGGCTGCTCTTCCTGGAACTGCTGGTGATGCGCTTCGCCCTGCAGTTCAATGTCGACTATCAGGTCACCATCATCACCGTTCTATGGGCGCTGGGGTGGGCGATGATGGTCTTGGCGGGGTTGATTTGGCTGCCAACCTGGTTCATTGCGGGATTCGGCGTGATTCTGATTGCCGGCCACAACGCACTCGATGCTATCGACGCCGGCAGTCTCGGACCTTGGGGTCCCCTGTGGTCGTTCCTCCACGAACCTGGCATTCTCTTCAGGACCCGCCATTCGGTCGTCGTGGTCTCTTATGTATTGATCCCATGGGTCGGTGTCACCGCGCTGGGATTCGTCCTTGGGCAAATCTACCAGTACGATAGCGCGCGCCGCAGTCGCTTGCTGTTGGGGATTGGCTTGAGTATGACGGTGGGCTTCGTCGTACTGCGCTGGTTCAACGTATATGGCGACCCGGTACCGTGGACGACGCAACGGTCGGCGCTGTGGACGCTGATTTCGTTTCTGAACACCAACAAATACCCGCCATCGCTGCTGTTCTTAGCGATGACGTTGGGGCCGACGCTGCTGCTGCTGCGAGCGTTCGAGAACGGCGTGCCGAGACTGCTTCGCCCCGCGCTGATCGTTGGCACGGTACCGTTGTTTTTCTATGTCCTGCACTTTTACCTGATCCATCTGCTCGCCACCGCCGCCAGCTACCTACGCTTTGGCGAAGTTGCGAATACATTCCGATCGCCCGATCTGGCTCATTTCCCTTTTGTTCAACCGCCTGGATGGGGCGCGCCTCTCGGCGTCATTTATCTGCTCTGGATCGCAGTCATCGTGCTGATGTTTCCCCTGTGTTACTGGTACGCGAGATTCAAGGGTCGGCGCAGAGACTGGTGGCTCAGTTATCTGTGATGGACGCAGGACGGCGCTGGATTACTTCTTCGCACCGCTCCATTCCAAGTAAGAGGTGAATTCTGTCTGTCCAGGCATGCGCATTTGGAACTTTCCGCTCAATATCGAGCCGTTGAGTGCATAGCTGAGGCGAAACTGCGGTCCCGGGCGCGATGGGTCCGACAGAAAGATTACCGAGGATGCGGTAGGCGTCGATACTTGGTAGTGGATAACGTGCCCTTCATTGTCAAAATAGATCGCCTTGTGCGGCTGGCCTGCTGCGTCCTGATAAACATATAGCAGATCACTGTGTGCGCAATTGAAATCTGCAGGACCTTTGCACGCCTCGCCGCTGGAATGCCGCGCGAGAATGTGGTTTCGCAATTCCAGTTGAAACATATATGTTCCTATACCCTCGGCTTTTGCGAAGCCGCCCTGCGTCTTTGCTTCCCACGTGCCTATCAAGAACTGCAGTGATTGCCATGAACCCAGGGCCGATTCGGGTGTGGGCGCGTTTTGCGCGCAAACGACGGGGCCACAAAAGAGGGCGATGACAAAAAATTTCTTGATCACAATTCTCGTCCTGTCATTTGATTCGAGAAGGCTGTAAGAAAGTCCGAGCAGGGCGTACTACCATTATATGATCTTCCTACCGTCCAAACCTGACTTGGCAGCTACGTCGGCAACTGAGGCGGTCGAAACCGCGCGGGACGAGCGCTATTTGGAAGCCGCAGCGCTGTACGGCGTCCAATTAGTGCGCATGGCGCGCGCCTATGAAGCCGACCCCTCGCGACGCCAGGATCTTCTGCAGGATGTGCATGTCGCAATCTGGCGCAGCCTCTTGACCTTCGACGGCCGTTGTTCGCTGCGTACCTGGGTATTCCGCGTGGCTCATTACACCGCAACCAAGCATATGCTGGCCAACCGCCGCGTGCGGCTGCATGAGATGCACACACTCGATGACCTTCCGGACATTGAGGATGAGCGAAGCGCATCAGCCAGCGCCGTCGAGGCGGATTCATTGCAGCGACTACTCACGCTGATTGAACGGCTCAAGCCGCTGGATAGGCAGGTGATCCTCATGTATCTGGAGGATTTCAGCGCCGAGGCAATCGGTGAGGTTGTGGGGCTTTCGCCGAGCAACATCGCCACCAAGATTCATCGCGTCAAGAAACTTCTGGCGACCATGTTTCACGAGAGGAACGGCCAATGAACGGCAATACTGTGTGGCAATCGCAAACTCTCGAAGTGCCGCGCATTTCCTTGCAATACGTGCGACGCCAGGCCGAACGGCTGAACTCGGACATCCGGCGAGAACTGCGCTTCGGAATATTCGGCACCGTCTTGAGCGCTCTGGGATGCGGATTCCTCGTGCTTGGACCCGCTCCAGGATGGTCTATCGTTGGAGTTCCCGCACCCATTGTTCTGGTGGTGCAACTGACCGCGCTGCTATCGTTTCTGGCCTGCGGATATCTCACCATTCAAATTCAACGCCGCGGTAAATTGCAGTTGGCGGCGGAGCATGAACAAGTGATGCAAAGCCTGCAGGCCTATCGCACGGCGCTCGAACGCCGTCGCGATCATTACGCGAGCGCATGGCGCTGGTCGTTTTGGCCCGTGTTGCCAGGAATGATCATTATCCTCGGCGGCGATTTGCTATTCGACGAGCGCCCTCACAAATGGCTGCGACTGAGTCTGGCGGCCCTGGTTTGCGCGCTAGCGCTGTTGGTCGGTGGGTGGGTTTCCTTTCGCAAGAGCGCGGGATTTCAGCGGGAAATCGATGCGTTGAAAACCCTCGATCAGAACGGCAATTGAAGGCACGAGTTCGGCCGTCAGCGCGGACAAACTCGGATCGCTCAGGCGCGCAATGCTTGACAACAATAACCCTGCTATGTCCAATGGTTACAGAATATTACTCGACTGGGTCGAGCAAGGGCAAGACTCATCTCTCCACGCTAGAATGTAGAGTGTAATTGGCATGTTTTTCAAAAGAGATCCGACGCTAAGGAACATGCCGTCCAGGCTGAGTTAGCGATGGAAGAATTCGCGCAGGGAGAAGGACATGGGATCTATGGTTATCGCTTGTTACAAACCACGGCCGGGCAAAGAGGCAGCGCTCCTTGAATTGGTTTCCAAACACATGCCGCCACTGCGAGCTGAGGGATTGGTAACCGACCGCGCTCCGATGGTGATGCGCTGCAAGGACGGCACCGTGGTGGAGGTCTTCGAGTGGGTCTCGCAGGAAGCGATCGCCGGTGCTCACAAGAATCCGGCAGTCTTGGCTTTATGGAAACAATTCGAAGCTGTCTGCTGGTACGAGACGCCGGCGAACATAGCCGAATTCCAAAACATGTTCAGTCATTTTGAGGCGATCTGAGTATCGCCTGGCCGCGCTATTGGCGCATCCGCCCTCTAACGCAGTAGAGGGCGGATGCGGATTACCCTAGGGCCGGCCGATCAGCGCGTCACTTCGGACAGTTTGAACACGTCAATGGTGCCCAGGCCGACGGCCGGGCTATACCCGTTGCGTGCCTTGTAGAACCAGTTGTCGCCGGTCGAGATGGTGTTGATCACCGCATTTCGGCCCTGCGTCAGTCCCAACCGCGCAAGATTGTAGAGCTCCACATTTAGCAGGCCGAGCCGATGACCGGCATTTTGCGACAACAGGGCTGTGACGCCGTTGAGCTGGGGTGAGACAAAGCTCGTGCCGCCGCCGAATGTTTCAACTTCAAATCCGTGCCTGCTCGAGGTGTAGAACAGGGAGTATCCGGTGTCGGGATCTGCATTGAATGACACGTCCGGGACATTGCGTCCAAAAAAGTGTGCGGGCAGATCGAAATCATCCGTTGGTGGCGAAGTGCTGTTGTCCACGAGGGATTGGTTCGGTTGACTCAGCTGCGTACCGAAGATGCCGAATTGATATAGCGGCAGGGGGAAGAACACGCTGACGCCGCCGCCGCCGCCGGCTGGAAAGATTCCACAGTCGCCGAGCGGATCCAGCCCCAAGGCATTGCACAGCGGTATGAGATAGTCCCAGCCCCAGACGCGCTCCGCGGGAACGTTGACGCTGAAAGGCGAACCATCGGCGAGCGTAAACTCCTGTACGCCCGGCAGCGTCGTGCCGCCGCCTGCCACGATTGCGCTGTCGCTGGCCGGATTGTCCACACTCAGTGGCGTGGAGAAATTTGATGCCACCTCGTCGAACACGTCATAGGCACCGCAGTCTCCCGCCGCGGCAAAAGCGGTCTGCCCTTGCAGGGCGGCAACGACCAAAACCTCGTGCAGCGCCTGCAGAGAACTGACCGTCTCGCGGGAAAACACGTCGGTAACTTGATTACCGCCGGCCGTGCTGTCGAAGAACTCCCACTCGCCCCAGCTGGTCGAGAACGAGTCGGCCTTGTTCTCGTGTACCGCACGTGCGAATGCATCTAGGAATCCTTGATCGGTATTCGGAGCTTGATACACGATGATTTTCGCGCCAGGGGCAATGCCGCCGGATTGCTCAACATCGAGCGTGGTTTCATCCGAGCCAGAGGCATCGCTGGGGGCGCCCGGGCCGCCGTCAATGTTGATGACCGTCAAGCGATTTGCGTTGACCTTAAGATCCAGTGAACTCCAATACGCGAACACATCGCTCGGGGTGAAATTTGCCAACGTGACGATGCCTAAGGTTCGGCCTTTACCGGTGACCCCTTTGGCGTAGAGCGGATTCACATCGTACAGAATCGCAAAGTCCTTCACGGTCAATGCGCCCGATTCGGTGTCGACCCCTGAGGTGGACCCCGGGTTTCTGATCACAGGGGATCCGCCCAAGTTGGCAGGGGCAAATTTCAGGTGCGGCGAGAATACTGGGTTGGTATTCAGTCCGATCACGCCGCGCACGGCCGACGCAATGCTCGCAGGCACGACGGGTGCCGTCTTCGCCGCGCGAAACGTAAATGATGGATGTTTCACGGTCGCCGGCATGACGAACTGATGCAGGCTGGTGTGAAACGCTTGTTCAAACGTCGCAGGCTTACCGGTTGCCGTCAGCGTCGTGGAGGTCGTTCTTTCCACCGCCAGACCTGAGGCGGTCAGCTCCGCGATCACTCGTGCGACGTCGGTGTCGTTCGGACCAAACTGTGCCTCGACTTGCGCACTCGTCAAGAACTTGCCGTACACCGCATCGCCGGGCGTGACCAGTCGCTGCATCATCGACTCGGCGCCCGCTAAATCGCTCAGCTTGAGCGCGATCGTGACTGAGATCGGCTGACTCGCTTGCGCACCGCTCAGAGAGCCGAGATCTACTGCCGTTGAGGCAGTGCCGGCCAATGCTGTCGACGCCGCAAGTATTCCTAGGATCGCCGTAGCGATACACGTCCTGTTGATAGCTAACCTCATTGGAAACTCCTCGATTGCTTTTGTTTGATCCGTGAACCAGATTGGTGAATTTGGCGTTCGGCGCGGTTCTTTAACTTTCGAAATATTTTTGCAAGCAACGCAGCGTTGCTCCCCACAAGCATGGTAGTCGCTGGCTGATCCGTGTCAACGCAGCTCAAACCGAACCGCAAAACAATCCCTAAGGTGGCCACCCCGTGGTTGCGGCGTCGCCGGCCTGATACATTACGCTGCGATCGTGATGTCCGTGATGTCGCCCACCGGGAAGACGCTTGCCATGGAGACGGCGGAGAAGGGAATGAGCATCGAACACATTCGGCTTGCGGTCTGGGTTGTTCTCTTGCCGGCATTGCTAAGCCTGGGCATTAAACGGGAAGCATCGGCGGCCGCAATAGTCGTCCGACCCGCCGTCAAAGTCACGGCCAAGGGGGCATATCGACCCGTGGGGAGACTTCGAGTGGGCACCAAAGTCACTCGGGAGGTCTTCTTCTTTAACACTCCACCTATCTTAAAAGTACTTGACCACCTTCCTGATGTCGGTGAGCGGACGCACTGCCCCGAAATAGAAGAAGTCTTTTTGCGTGCACATTTTTGGGAAAAAATGGCGGACACCGCCCCAGCGTCCTACGTCGGCGATTGTTTTGCACTACAAGGCCGCTACAGTGAGGCCGAAACCGTCTACCGGCGCGCCCTTGCGGCCGAAGAGCGCGCCCAGAAGGCGCGCGGGGTAAATAGTCCTGGCCGCAGCGCCGCCAATCAACTGAGCAAGCTTGGGATTTTATTGGATGCCGAAGGCAGGGCGGGCGAAGCTGAGCCCTTTTTCCGGCGTACGCTGGAGATCGAAGAATTGTTCGCGGCCGAGAGCACCGAGACCGCGACGGCGCTCAATAATCTTGCGATTTCCCTGCATGATCAAGGGCGCGATGAGGCGGCGGAGCCCCTGTTGCGGCGCGCTCTGTCGATCCGAGAAAGGATTCTAGGTCCCAATGATCGTGAAACCGCCAACAGTCTTGATGCACTTGGCGTTCTTCTCGTGGCGCGCCGTGACTACCCGGGGGCCGAGGCCATCTTTCGACGAGCAGTCCAGATCAATGAAAAGGCGAGCGGGGAAACGGCCGGGGCGACGGCCACCAGTTTGAGCAATCTCGGCTTCTGTCTTTTTTTGCAGCGACGTTATCAAGAGGCGGCTCCCCTGTTTCAGCGCGCTCTGTCGATACGTACCTTGGTGCTGCGCGCGGACCATCCGGATACGCTCGGTCTTCGCGAGAATATCGCACGAAACCTTGCTGCTCAGGGTCAATTGAGCGAGGCGGTGGCGGAATTTCGCGTGGCCTGCGCGGGCCATGCGGCGGCCGGTAGCGGCCATAACGTGACGGGAGACGCAGCTCAGACGGCCCGACGACGCGTCTCTCAGTGCACAGCTGACTTGAGCTTTGCGCTATGGGCGTGGGCCTCGGCAGGGGGTGGGGTCGGCGGTGGCGATCGACCGGGCGAATTGATGGGCGAAGCGTTTCTCGCGAGCCAACGCGCTGTCAGATCGGTCGCCGCGGACGCGATTGCCAGATCCGCCTCACTCACGGCAGCGAAATCCGCGGGTATCGAGGACAAAGTGTTGGAATACGAGGCGGCTTTGTTTGATCAGCAAAGCATCGATTGGCAATTCGCGGCTTTCGAAGGACAGGCTGGAAAGAATTCCATCGAAAGCCGGCAAGGTCTGGAAAAGACGCATGACGAGGTGAGCCAACGAATGTCGGATCTGGAGGCGGAGATAAAGAAAGTGTCTCCTCGCTATTGGGATTTCCGCCATCCCAGGCCGCTGAGTGTCGCCGAACTCCAATCGAAGACAGAGAGCGGCGCGGCCTTGTTGCATGACGATGAGGTGCTGCTGACATTTCTCGTCCCACCCGGCGAAACCGCCGGCTTGGTCTTTGCGGTCAGTCAGACGGATGCCGCGTGGTCGGCGATCACCATGAGTGGAAATGTCCTCAAGAATCACGTAGCGCGATTGCGCTCGCAGCTCGATCCGCATGGTTATGAGCTTCGAGGCGCGCAGGGTCCTCAAGACTCAGCCGCCGTGAGCAATGAGAGTGTTCGTCCATTTGACCGCCAAGCCGCCTATGAGCTTTATCAGGCGCTCCTCGGCGATCCCACAATTCAGCGCGTGATCAGGGAGAAAGCGGTTTTGCTGTTTGTTCCCGACGGGCCGCTCACGAGCTTACCCCCCGGGTTGTTGATCACATCGTCGCCGGGCGGCGGGGTCGCCAAAGACGGTGATCCGTCGGCACTCCGTCAGTCTGACTGGCTCCTCCGGTCCAAAGCGATCGCTCTGGTTCCAGCCGTAGCGTCGCTGATTACCGTACGGCAGCTGTCGGCGAGTAAACAAGCAGGCGCGTCGGATCCCTTGTTGGCTTTCGCCGATCCAGTATTGCCGAGCGGAGCGCGCGGATCGCAGATCGATGCCGCCCATCCGCCAACGCGAAGCGCGATCAGCGCCCCCATGGGCGAGTCAACCCTAGCCGAAGCGCTCGAAAGGCTGCCCCCGTTACCGGGTACGCGGCTGGAAGGAGAGGCCCTGCGGCAGGCTCTTGGTGCCAAGCCCGGCAGCGTGCTCGAGGGTAAAGAGGCGACCAAGGCAGCATTGATGGCGCGCAATCTCGACGGCCGGCTTTCCAAAGTTCGCGTCCTCGCGTTTGCCACCCACGGGCTGATGGCGGGCGATGCCACCGACCTGGCGGAGCCGGCCTTGGTTCTCGGAACCGGCGAGAAGCCAGAAGACGGAATTCTCTTGGCGTCAGAGGCTGCCGGCCTGAATCTCAGCTCTGACTGGGTACTTCTGTCCGCCTGCAATACCGCGAGTCCTGCGCGAGAGACGGCCGATGGCTTGTCTGGCCTGGCACGCGCATTTTTCTATGCTGGTGGCCGAGCCTTGTTGGTATCCCATTGGCGTATTCGCGATGATATCGCCAAGGTTCTTGTGCCTCAGATTGTCTTGTTGCAGCAGAAGGATCCGTCGCTGAGCAATGCCCAAGCTTTACGCCAGGCATCGCTGGCAGTTCTGGACGATGCCAACCTGAACGCTGCGAACCCCAAGGACTGGGCGCCCTTCACGTTGGTGGGCGAGGCGGGGCGGTGATCTTTTCTTGCGCGTATCCAACCAATATCGCAGACTGACACCTACTGAGAATCGACAGAATAAAAAGAACACAGGGAGTAAAGTTATGCTCAGACCCTGGCTAAGTATCTTGCTCATTGCCGCGATATCGAGCGGCTGTGCAACGACACAGAACTTGACCGTAGCGGACCGTCAGAAATTAAAGTCCATCGCCATCAGCCCAGATGTGAAGAAGGCGGAAACGATGTACTACAGCGGGCCGGAGAATTGGACCCCGCCGCTGATCGCCTTATTCCGAACGAGTAAGCCGATCGGCGAGGACCTCGAATTGCAGGCGTTGAGCAATAATATTCACATCGATCAAATCGCACTGGAGGAGGTGACTGCGGCATTCAAAAGCGCGGGCAGAGTCAATGTAGAAGCCGACAGAGGGCGAAGCGCCAATCTCCTGAGTATCAGAATTGTTGAATATGGCTTTAGCGTACCGAATGGCTTCAGCTCCAAACTCGTGCCTGTGCTGATGCTCATTTGTTCGATTACGGATTCTACGGGTCGGGTCATCTGGAAGGGGAGCCACTTGGTGCTGCCACTTGGGAATCCGGCGAAGGCTGAGAAGCCTGAAGATTTGTATCAGCAGCCGATGCTGATCGAGCAGGCGTGGCGGATTGCTGCCAAGGCCGCTGCCGAAAATATTGCCAAGCAGCTTTGACGGTCTGACGCGGAAGCCGGCATTCGATGAGCAGCCGAATTAAGAGCGCATACAAAAATATTCAACTGATCTAGTTGCGAAATGACATCCGATACCCCCATGGATCCCACGGTAGCAAGAGAAGCCTCGCTCGAGTTTACCGAGATCCCGGGATATCGAATCGTCCAGTTTCTAGCCCGAGGCGCAATGGGCGAGGTTTATCTCGGAGTTGACGAGAACCTAAAGCGTTCTGTCGCGATCAAGATCATTAGTTCTGAATTCGCAAAAAACTCTGAGTGTCTTGAGCGATTTGTGCGCGAAGGACGAATTATCGCCGGCTTTCGTCACTCAAATATCGTGATCATTTACGCCAGCCGCTGGGAAGGCACCCCCTATATCGTAATGGAGTACGTGGACGGCGGTACACTGGCAGATCGGATTAGCGAGGCGCCGTTGCCGGAAAAACAAGCGATTCGAGTTGCCGAAAGAATGGCCGATGCGTTGGCCTATGCACATGATGCGGATGTGATTCACCGCGACTTCAAGCCGGGCAATATACTCATGAAGGACAACGGTACGCCGGTGCTCTCGGATTTTGGAATTGCAAAGTCTTTGGATGCGACAGGCATAAAGACGGAATTCGGCAGTGTCTTTGGAAGCCTCCGCTACTTGGCTCCCGAACAAGCGCGCGACTCATCCAATCTTACCAATCGAGCGGACGTGTATAGCTTTGGTCTTGTTCTCTACGAGATGTTGACGCGGGATATACCGAAGCGCCACCCGGTGCGAGATCCCAGCGAGGCCGACGATATTATTCGAACCGTGGGTAGGCAACTCGGCGAATTGGTGGTCCGATGTCTCAATATTGAACCTGGCGCGCGGCCTTCGGCGGCAGAATGTCACTCTGTACTCGAATCCCTTTCGAAGGCAGCGCCCACAAAAAACTCTCGTGCAGGGCTAATCGCATTCGTCGGCGCGGCGGCTTTAGCGGTGGCCGGCATAATGTTTTGGGGCAGTGGATCTCTCATGCCCGGCCGTTGGGCCGGCACTGGCAAAGTAGCTACAACGTCTGCCGGCGCCGCAAACGTCCCACAAGAGAGGGGTCAGCGCAACAACGCCCGCGGATCACCGCTCTTGGCCGTGACGCTCAACAAGGTTCCTAGCTCGGCGAGAATATTTGTCGACAACACCGAAACTCAAGGTTCACAAGTCAATCTTCCGCCGGGTGAGCACCAACTTGTCGCGCTCGCTCCACATTTCTTCGGCGAGTCCATGCGCTTGCGGCTGGAACCCGGGTCGGACACCAAGTCGGTGAGTTTCGCATTGGATCCAACGTCGCTCCCGACATCGTCCGAGCTAGAGCGGTTTTCTCAGCTTGCGGATGCCAAGACGCTCACCGAGGCGGATTTGACGGAACTCGCGGATCGCACGTTTCAAATTGTGCTTCGTGCCAAATACCTGAATGCCAATGGAAAGGCTGAAGGTCTGAGCGCCTTGGTCAGCAATATCGACAGCCTTCGGCGTCTCGGGGATCCGCGTGCAGCAGTGGCCGCTTTTCTCCTGGACAGCGTCCATGCCGGACACATTGGACGCGCGCAAGTCACGCAATCGCTCATAGACGCCTCGAATGAGGGGGATGCGATGGCGAGTCTCTTTCTTGCCGTCAGCTTTCGCGACTCGATGAATCTGGCTCCGGCGGGGGTAATTCCATCTGATCCAATGTTCCAGCAGTATTGCGACCGGCTACGCCTCGCATCTAAACAGGGATGGGACGATGTTGCGGCCGAGTATATGCAACGTGATCACTGCTCGGGCGCGCGTCCCCGTTAGCATTGCCGAAATTGAAAACGGCATAGAATGCTCCGAAAGCGCGACGAAATTGCAGGGAGTATCAAGGGATGAAGCTTTCACCATGGCTTTTCGTTCTGATCGCCTTCGGTGCGACTCAGAGCTCTCGCGCAGAACCGGATTGTTCTGCTGCGAAGGAGATCATTGCTCGTGCGAAATCCGCCGTCGCCGCGGCTGATGCGATAACCCTGCTGCGCAGCGCCGTCGAGACGTGTCCGAGCTACGATGCGTATGAGTTACTTGCCGAGGCGTTGTCGCAGTCCCCGCATCGCGCCGATAGAGTCAGCGCCGTGGATGCATACGTGTCGGCTGATTCCATGGCGACAACCGACGTGGCTCGCGCCAATACTCGATTGCACTATGCCCGTTTACTAGAGGATGACGAGGACCCGGAAAATGCCAATAATTTGATCCAACAAGCCCGGGCGCTAGATCCGAGGAATCCAGCGATTGCCTCGTTGTCGACTCGGATAGATGATGAAGTAAGGAGGCCAACACGGGAACAACTCACTCGAGGTTTATGGAATTCGATGTACAAACCTCTTCGAATCGCGTCGCTGCCGAATGTATCGCGCGTACCGGTCAAGGATGCGCCCGCACGATCATCAATCAGCATTCCGATTAATTTCGAGACCGGCTCTGTGATGACCGATGAAGCGACAAGCTCGAATATCACAATACTGGCGCACGTCTTAGCGGATAAGGGTCACCCCGAGCAACAATTTGTATTTGTAGGCCACGCGGACGTGCGCGGAAATGAACGGACCAATCTTATTTTATCCAAGCGGCGCGCGGAAGCGATCTATCAAGCCGTAGTGGCCGCCGAACCCTCGTTGAGAGCGCGCATCAAGGTCACTGGCCGAGGGTCGTCGGAGCCGCTTGATCCGGGGCATGACGAGCGCGCCTATCGTGCGAATCGGCGCTTGCAAGTAGTGCTAGATGAATCAGCTCACGAATATACCCGGCAATAGCGGGGATTACATCAGCGCCTGGCAGGCCAAGGCGGGAGTTCTGGTAATGAAGACGCTAACGATGCTCGCGGTCACGCTCTGCTTACTCGGCGGTTGCGCATCCTCGCAGACGATGACTGCTCAGGATAGGCAACGCATCACGGTGATTGCCATTAGTTCGCAGGTCAAGAAGCGCGATACCATGGACTACCAGGGGCCTGGGCAATGGGGAAATGAACAGGCAAGTCTGGTGGCCTCTGTAGTCGGCCACGGAGCGGCGGGCAAGCCAATTGGTGAGGACCTCCAATTACAGGCGCTGAGCAACAATATTTACATCGACAAAATCGTTCGGGAATCTTTGGCCTCTGCACTCAAAACTGAGAACAAGTACACGCTTGTGGCTGAGGGAACTCCAGGCGCATATGTGATGGCAATTGAGGTCAACCTCTATGGCTTCGGCGCTCCCGGCGTGCTGAGTTCCACGGTTGTTCCCATGGTCAAGGTTACCTGTTCGATCGGTGACCCGACGGGCCGGATCATCTGGAGGGCGAGCGGCCAATTGCTAAATATCTACAATCCCATCCAAGCACAAAAGCCGGAGGATCTTTATCTCAACCCGCAGCTGATCGAGACGTCGTGGCGCGAGGCATCGGAGATCATCGCAACAAAAATTGTCAAAAGCCTTTGAGCCACCCCCGCAAACAAGGATGCGGTCTACATAGTTGCAATGGCACAATGATGTTTTCCTACGGCTACAACACGCCGCCCGGTAAATGAAATCGGGCCGTGTCAGCAACGGTGCGTTTGCCAGAGAGTCCGGGAGGCGAGTCGGGTCATCAAGTCAATATATGCGTTTACCCCCTTAGATGCACTATGGCCAAAATCCCTTGGCCGACCTTCGCAGTACGATCAATACAGGCAACTGGGGACGGTGCTTGTCGGTAAAGACGCTAATCACCGATCGCTCCTCCCATGCGTAACGCACGATCCGCTCAATCTCGCGCTCGCGACTGCGGAAGTAATGGTCATGTCCGCGCTCTGTAATCAACGTAAAGCTCTCGAAATCACCGAAGCGGTCATAGGTCACAGCGGCTACTTTGCCGGTGAACTCCTCGCGCTCCACATCATGGGACTTCCCGCTGCCGGGGCCGACAACTCCGCCAGGCGCGCCGTTTTGTGATGGACCTACGCTCCCAGCACTTCCACCAAAGCCGTCTACCCGGCCGGAAACCTGCTGAACGTATCGTCGTAACACTGCGTGCCAGCGGTTCGTGTGAGGAATGGATTCAAGTTTCCACTTAAACAGCGCGAGCAACGATTCCTCCGGCTTGAGCAGGACGGCGCCCGTGCTCACCGGGATTCTGATTTGGAACACGCCTACCACGTAGCGCCAGTTGCGCAGGTCCGATGTGGCACGGTCAATCTGGGCAGCATATGACTGATTCTGGAAGCGCGACGTCAATCGGCGCACCACGATGTTAAATTGCTGCCCCACTCTCACGGTCAGCGGCAAGTCAACGGTCAACAGCCCCGCGAGATTCGATCCCGTCCCTCTCGGAATCGGAATGTAGGTAACCGCGCCGGTGACGCATTGAATCGTATTCGCGTCCTTTTTGGTCAAGACCTTTGATGCGTAGAAGCGGCTGGCCAAACCCAGCACTTCATCGGCGCTGAGTTGTGGCCAGTAAATGGATGCAATGCTCCCGGCCGGTGTGTTTCCCCATTCGATCATCAACTCGTCGGTAAGGACGTTCTGCGGAACGCTGGAGCTCGTGGGGCGAAGATCGAACAGAGTGGGAATTCGATGAGAGTCCTGCGGGCCTGGATTATCCCCCGGCGACCAGGACAGATTGCGCTGACCGAGCTTGTCCGAGGTCGACGCGTTCGCTGCGGGCGGAATCGGGTCTGGGTCGTAGGAAATTTCGGCTACGATACATGCGTGATTGCTCATGATCAAAGCTGGAATCGACAGAATCGCGGAGCTCGAGTAGGGTCCGTCGGGCTTCGGCTGTGCGGCAGGATTCAGCGGAAACCGGCCGGTAGACTGATTGAGGTCCAGCCAGCATCCAAAATATGCGTACACTTCCTGACCGGGGGTCGGCGGCGGCGAAATCAGAGGGCTGGGAATTGTCTGCACGTTTGACGGATCGGATTGATGGGTCAGCGGAAATGCGGTCGTATCAATCCTTGGCTCAGCAAAGAAAGGGATCGTCGAGGGCATGTCGCTCGTGATATCGCCCAACAATGGAATGAGGGTGCCGGGGATACTATTTCCGCTCGAATCGGTCTGGATCCCGCTGCGGAAGGTCGTTGAGGTATTGAAGGTTGTGTCCGGCGACGAGCTGATGAACAGTCGAAAGAAAGTCCGGACATTCGATGCCGTGTCACCAAGCAGATGTACTCGGGCTAGCGCAAAATTGACCACGGGATTCGCGTGCAGATCCTCTCCAGTTAAATTCAAGGCCGACTGATCCTCATCCGCCGAGATTCCGTTGAACGGCGTATTCGCAGTCGTCGGACTCGTGAAACTCGTATTGAGCTCATTGAGGAGCGCCTTTATATACGCATTGGGAGTCGAGTACGCAGTGGAGGAATAGGCAAGGGGCACTTTCGACGCGGGTAAGTTCGCCGGGGTAACCTGAAAGACCCGGATGTCATTGCTAAGCCACCACGTTTCACCGGCCGACATGAAGGGATCGGCCTGAAACACCAACTCAAAATCCGCAACAAGGCTGGTCGCGCTCAAGGATGGGTAGCCGGCCGGAGTCACGGTGTTGGCGATGGTCGCCGAGACGGGGAAAATCTTCGTCTCGTTGCTGGCCGAGAGACCAGAGAAGGCGTTGACGGTAAGAAATTTGATGTTGTAGGGATACGTAATGCGCTGAATGTTCCAGAACTGACCTGGCTGTTCCAACTGCACCCCAGTGGATGAATCGAACGAAAATCCGGGATCGCCGGAAATTGAAAATGGGCCGGACGTTATCGAGAAAGTCGGAAGATTCGGAGGGGTATCAAGATTACTCGCGGTCAAGCCCAACTCGTCGGGCGTAAAGCCACTCACGACGACATAAAATGCGTCTGCAAAAACGGCCTTTCCGGCACTCAACATTGAGTTGACTTCGTCCCTCCCGAACGTGCTGCGGTCAAGAATCAGCGTTACTGCAGGGAGCAGCGATGGTAATGGGTACGCTTCGGAGGCAACGCAGGTGGTCGCACCATTGCTTTGCTGATCATCCAACTTGCTGAACATCAATTGGACGGTCCACGTGTTAGCTCCCGCGGTGATCGTCCCAAAATTGCCGGCGCAGACATCGCCGATTTCCCCGGCGGACGGATCGGTTCCGTCGTACCAGGCGAGCTTCGATGCCGCTACAGTTCCGGTGATTTGCGGATCGGAAATCATCTCCGAGAATTCATGCGAGCTTACCGCTGTTTGGCGTTGTTCTTGTGTCTGTGCCAGGTGCAGCGTGCAAGTGGAATCACTCCCGGGGCATGAATTCGTAAGGCATGCATCCGTCAAACCGGGCACGATGGCGAAGTAAAAAGGATTTCCGGCCGTCGTGGTGAAGAAAGAATGATACCCAAAAGCAGTATCGCTGGTTGCCTCGCACATAACAGCGCCAGTGACGGTGTCATCTACGGCGGTACTATCGTCCAGATATATTATGCACACGTCCGAACCGGCGGGCTCCGGCAGATGGGTGGCGGGCGTCCCACTGTTTATCGCGTTTTGCAGCAGCGTGGCGATATTGGCGTGGGTCAGCGATGTGATTGTGTTGGCCAGGAAAATTGCATTGACAACAGTTCCGCTTGAGCCGCAGCCATATTGAGAAAGTATGTTCATGTAACTGCTGGCTACCAGGTCAGTCACGAATTGCTGAAGGCGTGTTGCTCTTGTTTGATTTGCGGAGCTGGTCCAATCGCCTAGAAAGACGATGTATACCTGCGGATTATTGATGACAGGTCCGCCTTGATAGAGCATGTTGGGGAAATTGCCTGCTCCGCTCCCGGGCGTGGTCGGGTCAAGCGGCGCCCTCTTGCGCGTCGGCCTCTGAGGCCTTACGCCACGAACGAGTGGTCTGTTCGTTTCTGAGCTCTGGCCTAGGCTAGGTTTGCTGGGGCTCATGGCAGTAAATCTCCTTTTATTATTCCAACGATCAGCTTCAATGCTTCGTGGTTAAAAACTCAAAGAGCGTGGTTTTCCCGACTGCGCAATCATAAAAGCGACGCCTCTCGATGGATCCCCTCATGTCCTCATCCGCTGCGTGGTCATTTGACGGTCCCGTCTTCCGGCCAAGCGGGTTGCGAGCTTCATGAACTCAAAGTGGCCTTCAATGTGGAACGGCATAAGCCAGCACGATTGCCTCACCCTTAGCGCTATCGCACGGTTCGAGTGCACGCCGTGCGGACCGGGCTCGACGCCCAGCCGCGACGTCAGATTCATTCCTGCTGCGTTGCGCGCATTGTTGCGCGCCTGCGAACGCCAGATGTATGACCCGGACGTGCATCATGCGAAGCAAAAAGGAACACCTCGAAGCCAATTGCTTTCGAGGTCAGTAGCAAACGTCGGAAAGGCTTCCCGTCTGAGACCGAAGTGAATTTCGGCGACCGCCTCGTGGGAAAGAACTCCTCGAGAAGCTTGGTCGCAATGATCTATGCCCGTGCGGATCTGGCCGTAGATTTTAAGCGCTGTTGCATGTTGAGCGGTGAGTATGATGGGTCTGATCGAGACTACTATTCTCGTTAGGGTGAGGGCACGGCCGTCTACGTCCGTTTCTTACCTTCATCGCATCTTGAAATCTTTACTCTCGCCGCAATCGAGATCATTCTTAGGTATCAATTTGTGGCGCGCGGCTTCGGTGGGCGGCCCGCGCGGATGACAAGCCCACAGCAACTGAAGGAGGTGATCCAAGTGGCACATACAAACGTTGGTTCGGTCGCGCCTCGTGGCGCGCTGGTTGGTGGCGAGGTTCTTCGTTAGTCCGTACCTCGTACTGGCCAGGATGCCATTGAGGGATGCGCGCAGGCTCATTGCCACGCGTGCGACTTAAGTCCAACGGATGGACGCTCCGATGCAGTTGCTGCAAGGACTGCCTTGGTCCTAAAGTAATAGTGCTCGAGCAGGGAATGGCGGAGTCCTAAGCGGACTCCGCCGTTTTCTTTACGCCTGAATGGACGTAGGAGCGCCATCGCCCGCGGTGAGATAGATGAAGGCGGCGAGGTCCCAGTGGGCGATGATGGGAATCAAGCCACGCTCGAGCAGCGTGTGGGGTGGGATCGCCGCCGTGATTACGAGCCTTAGCCACATGACAGCGAAATAGGTACCGGCGACGACTTTTAGTCGCCTGCGAGTCGACCGTCGTGTCACCCAGAAAGACCCTGTGTCTCGCCACTGGTCTGCCGCGATGATGGCCATCCATGCAATCAATAAGATTTGAATCGGCAGCAACAAGGCGTAGGGAATGAGGCCCGATTCCCAGGCGCGAAATGGTGGCAGCCATGGGGGCGACAGCAATACCACTTCGATCTGGGCGATGACACGAACGACAAAGATGCTCAAACAGAGCCAGAGCAGCCTTTGGCGCCAGCGATCCGGATAGGTAACGAGGATCATGAGAAAACCGCCTCGTAGTGTTGAAACCAGTTGCTGGATAAGCGTGCTTCAGGATCCCAGGCGCGTTTGCGGCGCAAGAACTCGGGGAACTCTGGGTAACAGCGCAACAGTTGCTCCCGATCCGCATAGCGGTGATAGGTGAGAAAATAGCTGCCGCCAGAGTCGATGGCGCGATCGATCAACCCGCGGAAAGCGCTCCGTGCCAGGTCCAATCCCTGAGCGTGGTGATCGACGTGAAGATTGAAGATGACACAGGCGTAGTCGTCTTTTGCCCATTTTAGGAAGGCGTCCTGATCCTTTTTGATCAGACGAATCGTGCCGTAGATGAGATCGACGTCGTGCTGCAACAAGTCCTTGCGGACGGCTTCCATGAGTTCACCTAAGCGGTGGCGCGGCACGTAGAGTTCGGTGATCAGTTCCGTGCCTGGCACCTTGGCGTCGAGGTGATGATCGAGCGCGCGATGATAGTCGTCGAGATAGATGTTGAGCTGATGGGTGTCGTTCCAATACACCTGACCGCTCGAGCGTAAGTAGAAATCGGAAAAATCGAGAAACGCCTGGCGCTTATTGACGTGTCCCAGATAAAGAAGCCGTTGCCAATCCTCCCTTGACAGGCGAATTTGATCTCGGGGCATCGGTGTGGCGTTATCGATTGGCTGGTAACAGGAAAAGACGCCATCGCGCAAGAAACCGGACATCGCGGGATCGGTTGCAAACTGAAAGTCCCCGTAGGTGTAGCCGGCGCTGATTCGCGACTCGAAGCCGCTCATGAGTTCCGACAACGTTAGGAGGGAGACAACCCGTTGGACCTTTTGACGGCGGACCAGTCGCAGCGTCGCGGCGGCGATGATACCGAACAATCCGTAGCCGCCGACCACCATACTAAAGAGGTTTGGATCCAAGCGCCTAGAACAAGTGACCAGGTCGCCTGCCGGGGTGATGACTTGCAGGGACTCGACGTCGCAGGAGAACGGGGCGCAGTCGAGGCCGCGCCCATGGATATTGGCTGCGATGGCGCCGCCAATGGTCAGGGAATCCGCGCCGGTCTGCTTTTGCCGAATTCCCCACTGATGCCGCTCACCCGCTTGAAGCGCCAGGTAGCCGCGCATCAGCTCCGGCCAGGTAATGCCGGATTCCACAGTGATCAGACCGCTATCTCGCTCAAAATCGAGAATTCGGTTGAGTGCGCGCATATCAATAACGCAGCCGCCGGTCAGAAACTGCTGTCCGCCCATGGCGTGTCGTCCGCCCGCGACCGAGACTGACAGGCCGCGGCGGCGGGCGTGGCTCAAGCTCTCAAATAACTCGTGCAGAGAGCGGGGTCGTCTATAGAGCGC
>Ga0265760_10000076_pt1 | contig 25168 bp, 22 predicted proteins | sample NZIome_2_FD_200831 | JGI IMG/M metagenome (GOLD analysis project Ga0265760, IMG submission 200831) | Metatranscriptome of rhizosphere microbial communities from Maridalen valley, Oslo, Norway - NZI1 (Metagenome Metatranscriptome) | ecosystem: Host-associated > Plants > Roots > Rhizosphere >...
GCCATGATTTCAGCGCCCTTATCGTTGAAATGAACGAGGTCGCCGAAGCAATCAAATCGTCCGTTCAGTACACCGGCGGCGTCGATTAGCTGCGCCCTCTGCTGCCGGGCGGTCTCGTTGATGATCAGATTCGCGGCTCGTTCGAATTCGACAAACACTGGCAACGCCGCGGTTGGAGACCAGAATCGCGCGCCCCAAAGATCCGGGAGGTCGCGGCGCTCGATCGGCCAACTCGCCCGCTGGGCGTGTGTCAGAAGCACCACGAGCGCACCGGAGCCTCGGATAGATTCGACGAGCTCGTTAAGCTCGCGCTCAAAGGCAGCCAAATCTGCCGGCGGCGGCGAATTGATTTCAGGGGTCCCCGCTGGTAGCGCAGCGAGTTTCGCGCGCACCTGTCGCTCTTTGCGGTACGTATTGATCGATTGTGGTATTGCGGCGCTGACGACCGCTCGCAGACGGTTAATGAACCTCGACTCGAAGGGGTGGCTGACGGCCGCCTCCGGCACAAAAGGCTGAAGTGGAGGTGACGGCACGTGTGCAGCTGCGTTTCCGAGATAGAACTCGGGCGAGGGATAAATGAGCACGACGTCTGGACGTAGCCTTTCGACCCAGTGGGTCCAGTAGGGCTTCATGCTACCCAGCCCCATGCCGACGACAGCAGCATTCACGGCTTCAACGCAGCCTCGAGAGGCGAGTCTCTCCGCCAAGAGGTTTGGGTATTCGTGTCCGGGCGACTCGAGATAGCCAAAGGTCTCCGAGGCGCCCATAACCACAATGCGCGCGCATCCCGGCGTGCGCTCCAGGCTGATCTCTGGCCCACGGAATCCCAGACTGTTGAGCTTCCACTTGCCAAATTGCCCATGTGGCCGGCCATGGCGACCGAACCAATCGCGAGTCGTGAGATCGTCGTCGCTGGGATTGGCGAAGAACGGTACTGCATTGAATAGGGCATCATCGAGGCGCGCTGCGACTTCGCCGCCAAGCAGGCACACAAAGAGGATGAGAAAAGCCCAACAAAGCGTCGCCCAGCGGGTGCTGCGTCGGTTCGCGGCGGAGGATCCGGCTAGTTCTGCACTCACAACAACGTCGCGGATTGCATTCCGACCTGCTAACAAGGGTCCCTGAAGATAACTGCGGATCGCGGCATACTGACCAGCTCGTTTCTGTTGGCGCAAACTTGGTGATTGTTATAGCCGCTTGAGGAGTCTCCCCGATTCGGCTCCCCATCGTCAACTTGAAGTGTAGGGGCGCCGCCACGCCCGCCAGGGGCACCCGATGCGACGCTGGCTCGTCATTCGGACCGCGCGCGGATAAAACGCGTGTCGGAAGACCTATCGATACTACGTGTTCAATACTCTCGGCGAGGTACTACATCGCGGAGAGTCATCAGCGATGCGAACGGCGCTTACGTGACGGTACCGAGAACAGGCGATTTCGGCGTGAGGATACTAACTCCTGTGGAAGAGTACCCGATCTGAGTCACGGTCCCATCCCAAGCACCAATATTGCAAACCGCCCCAGAAGCAACGCCTCCAACTCGCCCCGTCTGATAGGCGGGCGATCCCGCCGAGATCTGGTACGCGAGCGCATTGGCGCCGTTGTTCGTGAAGGGATTCGTCGAGTTCGTCGTCGAATGCGCATCGCCACCCGTGGCGCTCTTCCAAGCTGCGAATGAGACAGCACCCACGTTACTGCCTCCGTTAGCCCCGTAGGTGTAGTAGCCGTTGGCAATGGTGCCGTAGATGTTGTAATCCAATACCGAAAAGCCATCGGTATTGGATGCGACGTAGCCATATGACCCGATGCTGGTGGCACCGTTATCGTAGATGAGGTTGTTGTAACAGCTGAAAATTTTGCTCTTTCCCGATGCCTCCTCCAGCCTGATGCCGCCGTCGCTGTTACCGTAACCCGCGCCACCCGCGCGATCCCAGGTGTTGTTATAAACCGCTATACCGTTCGAGCTAGGTGCCGTGCCCCCCATATCGTAAAGATTTCCGCCCTTGACGATGTTGTTGTAAAACGAGCAGCCGGTGAGTCCAGATTGCGCCTTACCAAACCCCTGAATGGCGTAAGGCTGATTGAAGTTTGTGCCAGCTAGTGTCATGTCGAAATAGCATTGGCGGATAATAGTGTTATCGACGGCTGAATTATCTTCAGCTCCGTAGATGCAGGAAGAATTCTGGAATGTGCATTTCTCAATGATCACACCCGTCGACGGACCACTAATGCCGAAAATGAGGATGCCCGCGTAGTGATTCGCATCGGCGGCAGTATTCTTGTTGTTGTAGAGCCAGCAGTTGCTTACCAGTACGTTGTTCACCCGATACAGCATGATCGGGCCAGGGTGCGTGTTCGTGGTCGTGCAAAGGCTGTCGTGCAGTGTGAGATTCAGAAGTTGCACGTTCTGTATCTGAGCGGGACCGCCGCCGCTATCAGCGAGGGTGACGCCCCATCTACTAAAGCCGCTGATGTTGAGCCCGTCGAGTATCCAGTTGCCTAAATTGGGTGGTTGTGGACCTGCGTTTCCGCCTCCGTCGGTTTGCCCAATCGGATATGGGAAGACGTTATTGCCCCCTCCATACTGACCGACTGATCCAAAACAATCGAGGGTCGCAGTGCCAGCCTGGTACTGGCCGGTTGAGTTAGACGTGCCTATATAGGTCGGCGTCGATGAATTCGGACCCCCGTTGATTTGTAGAATTGCCTCCTCGATATTGCAATTCGCCATCATCACGCTGACATCGTAAGTTCCGGGGAGAATCCCAAGCCTTTTGCCCGCATAGGTACTTTGATGCGTATTGATTCCCGTGATTGCCCAAGGTGAAGCCAGCGTGCCCGGGTTGCTGTCACTTCCGCTCGTGGAGATGTAATAGTCGAACGTACTACCGGTAGTAGCGGCTCGAGAAACCCGCGCGAATAGAGCCGGCGCTACCGCGGCCGCGGGAAGCAGCAATCCACCGGCGCGAAGCACGTCGCGGCGCGATAGTGAGTCAGAGGTCCTTCTCGACGAGTTCTGATACTTGGTCACAGGCCCTCCGTTTAAGCCGACATTGGCACGCGGCACGTGCCTATAAACCACAATTGTCAAACCGAAGTCTAAGGAGACCCTATTAGCGTTTCAAATGTCGCCAATCCGAGCCAATGTCGCCAATCCGAGGCAGTCGCCGAACCAAGCTCGCGGATTCGTCTTCAGTTCCTGTGAAGTGCATCACAGTCGACCCTTCACGCGCTTTGCACTCAGGATTTTAAGCACTTGCGCATCGGCCGTGTGGAGTTTCGTTTTCTGGGTGCCAGTGGTAAGCTGCACTGCAATAGCGTGGCAAACACGGGCAATAAGCCCCAATGACCTGCTCCGGTCCCCGATGACCCGCGTGTCCGGGCCGACGGGGCAAGGCCAATCGGCGATGCTGCTCGCCATCTCACACGCACCATAAAATTCATTTCGTATGGCAAATCTTGACGGACCGCCAGTGGTACTGCTGATTTCGTATCACTTCTATCCCTCTAACGAGATTGGTGGTAGGCGCACGACCGCGCTCGCGCGCTTCCTGGCAGGCAAGGGCGTGCGGGTGATTGTGGTGAGTACCTTTGGCGGCGCAACAGTGGTGCCAGAGTCCGAAGTGATCACCGGCGTCATTGCCGCACCCGTGAAGCAACCGCGCAAGATACTCATCGATTTTGTGGTCTCGCGAAAACGGAAAAGTGCGCGGACCACGTCCGAGGGCGCCGTTGGAGGAGCAGTGGGCGGCGCTCGAAACACCCCAATGCTGTCACGAATGCGATCTGGCATTCGTCGGATCTTCTTCCAAGTCGTGTATTTCGTCGACCAGAACAAGCTTTGGGGCTGGCGAGCGGCGCGGGAGGGCATACGCGTAGGAAGAAAATTTAACGCTCGACTTGTTCTCTCTTCCTCGCCGCCATTTACTACCTTGCTCACCGGGCGCAAGGTGGCGTCACGGCTTGGCATCCCACACATTGCAGATCTTCGCGATCCTTTGACCGATGCGTTCACCGCCCAGCGCCCGTCACAGCGAGTTGAGCTGCGGCTTTTGCGATTACTGGAGGGCTGGGCGCTGCGCTCTTCTGCCGCGATTACTTCTACTACCGCAATCGTCGCGGGGTTGCTAGCCTCGCGCTATCCTTCCCTGCGCCAAAAATTGCAGGTCGTGCGAAACGGGTACGAAGGAGAGGTGCCGACGGCGAATCCGAATACCGGCGGGCGCTTGGCTATTCTGTTTGCCGGCGAGCTGTATCTGGGGCGAGATCCTTTCCCGTTCCTCGCCGCGCTCGAGGCTCTGCTCGCCAGGCCGGACGTCGATCCGACACGAATATCCGCTACGTTCATGGGAAAAGTGGCCGAGTACAATGGCCAATCTCTGGCGAGTTGGATCGAGGACAAGCGCTGCGCGACGGTTGTAAAAATTTTGCCGCAATCGCCGCAGCACGAAGTGACCAAGGCCGTGGCGGACTCCACGTTGCTGCTCAATCTCTCTCAAGAACAGCCCTTGTCGATTCCCGCGAAGACCTTCGAGCACTTCGCGAGCGCGCGCGAGATCTTATTGCTGTGCGAGAACGACTCCGAGACCGCGTCGCTGGTGGCAGGCATGCCCGGGGTTAACCAGGTTGACCAGCGCGACGCCCAGACACTTGAGAAGGTGCTGATCGACATTTACCGTCGCCATGTGGGGCAGTGCAGCATGACGGTGCCGAGCAAGGACGACGTCCTCCAATTCTCAAGGGCGGCCGCGAACGAGCGGTTCTGGAAGGTTATTACCTCCGTCGCGGATATGCGCGATCGCCGGGAATCGAACGACGGCCCGCCATCGTAGTGAAAATGCCATGAATCCCGATCCGCAACAGGGTCCCTGCCCCACTCCAGAGACAGCGCCGACCGCGCTCAACGATACGGCCGTCATGGACAAGCACCTCTTAGGCGGCATTGCGTGGACGGCTGCCGCCAAATGGGGCAGCCAGATGTTAACTTGGCTCTGCCTACTGCTAGTCGCTCGGCTTCTGGAACCTCGAGACTTTGGCGTAGTGGGCGTCGCCGGCGTTTACCTTGGCCTAATTGCGGCCTTCAGCGAATTCGGTTTCGGATCCGCCGTGATCACCCTTCGTAATCTGACTGTCAGCGATATTGCCCAAATCAACACGTTCTCAGTCATCTCCGGGGCTGTCGGATTCCTCGTGAGCTGCGCCCTAGCCATACCGATGGGTTGGTTCTTCAGATCGCCCGAGCTGCCCGCAGTCATCATCGTCATGAGCACGAACTTCCTGATCTTGGGATTCAAGACAGTCCCGAGCTCCGTGCTCCAGAAAGATCTTCGATTCAAGCGGCTATCTCTGATTGATTCGGTGGCGGCAATAACGCAGTCGCTATGCGTCCTGTTGCTCGCATGGCTAGGGCGCGGCTATTGGGCGCTTGCCTTGGGTAGCGTCGTAGGTACCACGGTCGCCACCGCTCTAAACGTGGCGTCGCGCCCCTGGGGCTTTGAGCGTCCCCGGCTAAAAGCCGTCTCGCATGCCGTCAACTTCAGCTGGCAGATTCTCATGGGCCGATTGTCATGGCTCGTATACTCGGATGCTGACTTCCTTGTAGCCGGCCGCGTGCTCGGCACGACTGCCTTGGGCGCCTACACATTCGCCTGGAATCTCGCGACCTTACCGGTCGAGAAGATCACTGCATTGGTCGGACAGGTAACACCCGCCTTTTTTTCAGCGAATCAAACGGATTACAACGCACTGCGACGATATCTGCAGTCGCTCACCGAAGCCGTTTCACTTGTGACATTCCCGGCGACAATCGGCCTTGGGTTGGTCGCGCCGGAGTTCATCGGTCTCTTCCTCGGAAGTCGTTGGTCTGGCGCGGTCGCACCCCTGGAGGTTCTCGCGTTCTACGGGTCCATTCGGTCGGTGAGCGCTTTGCTGGGGCCGCTGCTAACCGCGCTGCGCGAGACGCGGTTGGTGATGTGGACACATATTGCCGCCGCGGTCTTTATGCCATTGCTATTTTATGTTGGAAGCCGGTGGGGTCCATTGGGCATCGCCTGTGGATGGATTGTCGGTTACCCATTCATCGTGCTGCCCCTGTACCGCAAGGCCTTTCGGCGAGTCGGAATGCCCTTCCGCAACTACTTCGTTGCGCTACGTCCCGCGCTGGATGCAAGTGTAGTAATGATCTTGGCCGTCGTCGCTTTGAAATTCGTGCTTCCGGCCGGATGGCCGCTCTATTTGCGTTTGGGTATCGAAGTAGTTGCGGGCGCCACCGCATATTTGATTGTGCTATTGGTGTTACACATCGACCGGCTACGTGGCTTTATTGACTTTTACCGACGTGTGCGGGCCTCCAAGAACCAGGCGGCAAGCAATTGATGTACCGATTGAGGAGCTGCGGCTCACCGAGATCATAGGTTGCGCGCCCGGAAAACCAGGCTTTGGCTGGGATTCAAAACGCGTCACAAGTCACGGAAAACTACGGGGCGGTAGAAGATCCCGGTTCAGTGCTGTATTTTAGGCATGACATACCATTCGCAGTTCATATTCACGTACGGTTGCCGTGCCCGAAATATCCGCTTCGCAACTCTTTGCGGCCGCCATCAGTGACAAGCAGGATATGCGAAGCTCACAGCAAATTTATTCGAACAGTGCCTTTTCGCGACATTTGCGCCCGCTAATCATTTTGGATTCTCCTGAGTTGAGTGGGCCAGCAAAAGGACTGTTGCAAATACTGTCAGTGATGGCCGCGAATTCGATCGAGCCTCTCGTCGTGAACTTCCGCTATGCAGGGCGCGCGGCTGAGTTCTCAAATCAGGCACGCGCGCAAGGCGCAACGGTGATGGAGGTCGAGCAACGGTCGCGTCTCGACTGGACATTTCTTGCCGATATCGCGGCGAGCGCAACCCGGCATGGCGTGAACTTGGTCCAATCCCATACGTTCAAGGCAAACCTGACTGCCATGATGATCCGACGCCGTACGCGCTGGCCCTGGGTCGCCTTTGCACACGGCTATACTCAGGACCGCTGGCGCGCGCGCCTATACAATCGCGCCGATCAGCTGCTAATGCGCAAGCCAGATCATGTTTGTGCCGTCGCCGAGTCGGTCGCCAACATCGTGCGCCGGGCGGGCCGGCGCGGACCCATCAGCATCGTCCCGAATGCGATCGAGGCGGCTGCTGCCCCGCCGAGCCTCGACAAGAGGAGCGAGTTGCGCCGCTCGTTCGGACTCGCACCAAACGAATTCGCGATTGCTTGCCTCGGCCGTTTGAGCCACGAGAAGGGCGTTGATGTGCTGTTATCCGCTACCCGTGAGTTGGTCGCAGAAATTCCCGAAACGCGCATCTTGGTTGCGGGCGACGGCCCGGAAGGCGAGGTTCTCAGGCACGAGGCCTCACAGCCTGCTCTCGCCGGCCACGTCAGATTCCTCGGCAGAATCACGCGCCCGCAGGAGCTGATGGGGGCGGCTGATCTGGTCGTTTTGCCATCGCGCAGCGAGGGACTTCCCAATGTCGTGCTTGAGAGCTACGAAGTGGGCACGCCCGTTTTGGCAACAAACGTGGGGGCCGTTGGACAAATCATCGTCGATGGCAAGACGGGCTGGATCATTCCAAAGGACAACGTAACGGCGCTGCTCGCCGGATTGCGGCGGGCCGCCGAGGCCCGCACCGATCTGCCCCGCTACGGTATGGCGGGGAGGGAGTGGGTCCTTGATCGCTTCAGCATCGCCCGGCGCATGGCCGCTCTCGATGCGGTCTATGCGTCCCTACTGCCCGCGTAGCCCGCGACCCACTCATACTGCCGGGGATAGCCGATGAACGTGACCGAGGCATTGAGCATTCTGCGCACCCGTAAGCCGGGTTGCGAGCCGTTCGGCGTGCTGCTCGCATGCGGATTTACGCCGCTGCACCTCAAGACACTCATGCAAGCTCATTTGCAGCAAGCGCTCCCTGACCGGAGCGTTGAGATTGATACCGGCCTGTTTGGGAACCTCGTGGAAACCATCGACGCCGCTGTCGATTCTCATCGGCATGGCGCATTGGTCATCATCGAGTGGTCGGATCTCGATCCGCGGCTGGGTTATCGGGAGGCGCAGACCTGGGGACACAAGGTAAGCGGCAGCATCGTGGACACCTGCAGGAACGCGCTGGATCGCCTGGCACGATCACTCGAAGCGATGCCGGCCACGATCCAGGTCGCGGTGTCGATGCCTACGTTGCGTCTGGTGCCCGCGTTCAGCGTCCCTGGATGGGATACCGGCGCTCACGAACTGGCGCTTGAGGAGCTTCTCGCGGCATTTGCCGCACGAGTGGCGCAACTCCCCCACTGTTCGGTTCTCAACGCTCGGTGGCTCGGCGAGCATAGCCCGCAAAACGGGCGCCACGATGCGGAGGCCGACTTGCGCTTCGGCTTCCCCTACACCGTACCGCATGCGAGTGCGCTCGCGGAAGGCTTGACCCGGCTCGTACTGCCGCGCACTCCGAAGAAGGGCCTGATCACCGACCTCGACGACACACTCTGGCACGGGCTCGTCGGCGAGACGGGTCCGGATGAGGTGAGCTGGGATCTGGCGACAAACCAGCAGCTGCATGGACTTTATCAAACCTTGCTGCAGGCGCTCGCAGACTCAGGTGTGCTGATTGCCATCGCAAGCAAGAACGAACGAGAGGTGGTCAACCAAGCCTTACAGCGCAGTGACCTGCGAGTCTCGCCGGCGTCGATCTTTCCCTTGGAAGTGCATTGGGAGCCGAAGTCCACCTCCGTGGCGCGCATTCTTAAGGTGTGGAATATATCCGCCGACGCAGTGGTGTTCGTCGATGACAGCCCGCTGGAGATCGCGGAAGTCAGCGCCGTTCATCCCGGCATCGAGTGCCTGCAGTTTCCGCAGCGCGATAACGCCGCAGGCGTGAGGCTTCTTGAGCGTCTGCGCGACCTGTTCGCGCGCGGCGAGGTTTCCTATGAGGATTCCATCAGGCTGCAGAGCATCCGCAGCTCTGCAGCTCTGCGTGCCGAGGGCGGAGAGGTGGCGAACAGCGAGAGCGTGCTCGCGAGTCTCGATGCAACGATCGAGATTGACTTTGGCGCCGGCGCCGAAGATCGGCGCGCCTTCGAACTCGTCAACAAAACCAACCAGTTCAATTTAAATGGTCGACGATTCCAGCCGGCCGACTGGGCGGCGGATCTCGCACGCCCAGGCGCGTGGCTTGCGGTCGTGTCGTACCGAGATCGATTTGGGGCGCTTGGCAAGATCGCGGTCCTGCAAGGCCGCGTACTCGAGTCCCGGCTGTATATCGATACTTGGGTGATGAGCTGCCGCGCGTTCAGCCGACGAATCGAATACACCGTCCTGGCTGAGCTCCTCCGGCGCTACTCGCCCTCCGAGATACTGTTGGAGGTAGCCACAACCGCAAAGAACGGTCCGCTGAGAAGTTTCGTCAAGTCGATCAACGGGTCTGAACCCACAAGCGCGTGTGCAATTCCACCCGAGCGCTTCGACGCCGCCTGCCCCAGGCTGTATCATCGCGTCGTTGTCACAGGAGAAGCGCAAGATGTCTGACCTGGAGAACCGCTTGGTCGGCTGCTTTCAGAGTGTATTTCCGGAAATGACAGAGGCGGACATTCGGAATGCATCGCAAGAGAAACTAGACCAGTGGGACTCTGTTGCCGCGATCACCCTTGTCAATGTAGTTGAAGAGGAATTCAGCACGCAGATCGATTATGACCTTCTACCGAATCTCGACAGCTTTGCGAAGGTCCTTGAATATCTTACCGTCGATCGAGGTCTCAGTTAGGAATGGCCGAGCATCCCGACTCGCGCGGCGGTCCGCGCCTGCACCACGTCGGGTTCGTGGTGGCCAATATCGAGGCATGCGCACCAGGGATATCGCGTGCGCTGCTCGCCGACTGGGACAATGAGATATTCGCCGATCCGTTGCAGCGAGTCAGAGTGACCTTCCTCAAGGGAGGGGCTCAGAGCCCGCTGTTCGAGCTCGTAGAGCCGCTTGGACAAAATTCGCCGGTGTTCCGCTTTCTCGATGCCGGCGGCGGGTTGCATCATTTGTGCTATGAAGTTTCCTCGATCCCCGAACACCTCGATCGGATCCGTGCCGCCGGCGGCGTCATAGTCAGCCGTGCGAAACCCGCCGTCGCGTTCGGTGGCCGTTCAATCGCATGGGCGCTCACGCGCGAGAAACTGCTTCTCGAATTTCTGCAACAGGCGGCCATCGCATGATTGGCTCTCTTCTGACGCGAATGCGCAAGCGCAGATCCCCGGTGTTTCTCGTAATGAAACGCGTCGTGCACGGCGTGCGCAGCTTCCGTCTGCCGCTGCCGGATTTTTTCCGGCCGGTGCTGCGCTTTGGCTTTTACGGCCAACATGCAGCGCTCACTTGCATCCGGTGGTTGCTCGCTGTGCTCTTCTACGAGCCGTTGTTCCGTGGTCGATGTTCGACCGCCGGCAAGCGGCTGCGCGTTCACCGTATGCCATTCGTCATCGGGCCGACCGAAATCCACATCGGCGATGACGTCAATATCTGGGGTAAAGTCGACATCGCGACCGGCTATGTCTGTGAAAATCCGAAGCTGGTCATTCACGACCGCGTTGAGCTCGGCCATAACATCTCGTTCGTGGTGAACAAGTTCGTTGAAATCGAAAGTGACGTGAACGTTGCGAACGGTGCGCGCTTCATGGATTCGGACGCACACCCGCGGGAGATGGCAGCGCGGATCGCGGATTTGCCGCCCGGGGAAGACGAGGTGAAGCCGGTGCGGATCTGCCGGGGCGCTTGGATCGGGCAGAACGCCTGTATTCTCAAGGGCGTCACAGTAGGTGAGGGAGCCATTGTCAGCATCAACAGCGTCGTAATCACCGACGTACCGCCCCATACCATCGTGATGGGGAACCCCGCCCGCGTCGTTGTCAAGAACGCGCCTCGGGCACCATCGTGAAGCGAGCCCGGTGAGACCATGCTGCGCTTTGGGATATACACAGAAGAGCAATACCGACGTGCCGGACCGGATCGCCGCGAGCTTGGTCCCCAGGTTGCCTATAGCTTGCTCGATGTGGGCAGCGATCCGAGTGAAGAACAGATCGCGATGTTCGAAGACCTCTGCTTCAGGCTGCGTACCTCGAACGGCACGTTTCGGACTTCATTCCCGCAGAGATTTGTAGACATCGACGCAGCAGCATCGCGATGGATGAGCGAGCTCTTTGCACCCGAAGCTCTCATCCGGATACAGGATCGGGCGGCCTCTCACTGCCTGACGTCATACGAGTGGGCGCAGCGTGTCTTCGCCGGGCATCCCCGCGCTGAGTTTGAGGCCTCCGACCTCATTCTCTGTCTCTACGAGCTTTCGCTGGCTAGTGGTGAGATTTACATCGTCGAGCCCGGCGGAAAGCCGTTGCAACATATTCGTCCGCCGTTCGTGCTCTCCGTCCATCACCGCGAGCCGCGGCGCTATCCGCTAAATCTGTGGTTGGGCTCCTGGGCACGGCGGCGCTTTACACGGCTTGGTCTACCGGGGGATTGGCAGCAGTCGGAGGCCGGGCCGGGCTACCGTGTGCGTCGTATTTCGTGCGTTCATCCTCGGGCGGCCGCCCTCGCCGCCCGTGATCCCCGCTTCCAGGTGCGAACCCGCTCGGTCTTCGAGGTCACGCCGCAGGCCTGCGACGTGCTGCGCACGATGAACATTCTCAACCGCGCGTACTTTACGGAACATGAACTCGCATCGGCTGCCAATGCAGTATTCGACAGCCTTTGCGTGGGCGGTCTGTGGATCGTCGGGCGGACGTGGGAGGAGGACAACTGCAATCATGCAACCTTCCTTCTGCGTCGCGAAGATGGGTGGCAGGTCCTCGGTCGTAGCGGCAACGGCTCGGAGATCGAGCAGCTAGCGCTCGACGCGGCCACCAGTAGGAGCACGCGTGGTCCGTGACAGCGAGCATCAGACCTTTTCGCTGATCCTGGTGTGCTCGAGCTACCCGCCGGTGATCGGCGGATCGGAGGTCGAAGCCCAGCGCGTGTGCTCAGCACTGATCAAGCGAGGTCACCGCGTCACGGTCGCCACCACCGGCGGCCCCCCTATGCCACCGCTGCGAAAATGGACGGATCCGGCTGGAGTTCCCGTGCGTCTTTACGCCGCTCACTGGAACGGCGTGATGAAGGACGTGGTGTACGCGATCAGCGTTGCGTGGCTGATGATTCGCGAACGGCGCAACTATCAGGCGGTGTACTTTCTGATGCAGGGGCTGCATCTGGCGGTCGGCCTGCCCGTTGCCAGGTTGCTGCGCAAAACGATCATCATGAAGGCGGGCGGCAGCGGCGTTCTGCCGGCGATGGCGCTGTCGCCTACGGGACGGATGGAGATTCGATGGCTGCGCAAGTGGGCGGATCGCATCATGATTCTCAATGAGGGAATGCGCGCAGAGGCGCTCGCCGCGCGCATTCCCGCCGACAAGCTGGTCTGGATGCCAAACCCGGTTGACACCGAGCAGTTCAGCCCGGTCGCCGACGTGCAACGGCGTGAACTTCGTGCTCAGCATGACCTTCCGCCGGATGCTTTTGTCATCATCTACACGGGCCGACTCGCGCCAGAGAAGTCCCTGCACGTGCTCGTGGAATCTTTCGCCACGGTTTGGCGCCAGCGCCCGCAGGCGCATCTGGTCCTCGTGGGCGATGGGTCCATGAGGACGGCACTCACTGAACAGACCCAGCGTCTGGGTTGTCAGGACAATACGCGCTTTGTCGGCACCGTCACTCCATTAGAGATACCGCGATGGCTGCAGATGGCCGACGTGTTTGCGCTTGTCTCCCCAAGCGAGGGATTTCCGTGCGCGCTCGTCGAGGCCATGTCGGCGGGACTCGCATCCGTGGTCAGCGATATTCCCGCGAACCGGCAGTTAGTGCAGCCAGAAGAGCACGGCCTATTGGCGGCACCGGGCGACGCCGCAGCCGTAGCGGCGGCGTTGATCCGGCTGCTTGACGATCACGAGTTGCGAACGCGCATGGGCTTGGAAGCACGCCGGAGCGTCAAGCAGCACTATTCGACTGAGCGGGTGCTCGAACTCTACGAAACGATGCTCAGCGAAATCATCCCAAAGACAGTCCGTGCGGTCGCCTGGAGTGAGCGCTAGTGAAAGAACGGATCATTGTGGCCGCAGGCCAAGATTACGAAACCCAGAATGACTAAGCCTGCTTCGACCCAGCCGCGTCTTAGACGGCCGATCGTGCGTGTGATTCTGCATGTCATGCGTCTTTTCGGCGCGTTCAAGCTTGCCCTAGTCCTGACACGACGGGACGTGAGAATCCTCGGATATCACGGGATCGCGCTCGGCGATCTGCACATTTTCGAGCCGTTTCTCTTCATGCAAGAGTCTACCTTTCGGAGGCGGCTCGAGATAATTCGAAAGCGGCGCATGAATGTAATATCGCTCGACGCGGCCGTAAGGAGCCTACAAGACGGCTCCGGCGTAGGACGCGAAGTCGTCATTACCATAGACGATGGCTGGTGGAGCACGCTCGAGTATGCCGCGCCTCTTCTCAAGCGCTTCGGTTATCCGGCGACGCTGTATTTCTCGACCCGACACGCCGTGGACGGGACCCCCGTAGCCGCCGTCGTGCTCGGCTACATGCTTTGGAAGCGGCATAAGACGCAGCTGAAGCTGGAAAACATTGATCCCTCGGTAGATGGTATCTATGAGCCGGGGAGCGAGCACGATGCGACACACGTTCTGCTCGAGCGCAAGATTGCACAGCTCAACCCCGAGATCCAGGCGCGCATGCTGCAGCAAATTGCAGATAACCTCGGCCTAGAAACGGCGGCGCTCACGGCGGATAAGCGGTTTCGGCTGATCGCCGTCGAGGACATCCGCACCCTGGCACAGTCGGGCATCGACACGCAGCTCCATACGCATGATCATTTCATGCCCACGGAATTCACGGAGCTGCGCGAGCAGCTGGAGAAGAATGCCGCGTACATCCGAAAATACCAGGACGGTGAACCACCCCGTCATTTCTGCTACCCGAGCGGGCAGCACACCGATGAACACCCGCTGTGGCTCGCCAAACTGGGCATGGTGTCGGCCACCACGTGCGATCCGGGCATGAACCACGCCGGCGAGAATCCGTACCTCCTGCATCGCTTCTTGGATAGCGAGAGCATCAGCGAGATAGAATTCGAGGCGAACATCTGCGGTATCTTCGATATCGCAAAACTGGTACGCACCTCGATCGGCCGCGTTCTTGGAAGGTGACGCGTGCCGCGCGTTTCTGTCATCGTCCCACTCTTCAACAAGGCCGCCTACGTCGGCCGCGCTTTGGCGTCGATTTCCAGCCAAACCTTTACCGACTTCGAGGTAATTGTCGTGGACGATGGCTCTACGGACGGCAGCTCCGAGATCGTTGCGAGACACCGCGATTCGCGTGTGCGCCTGGTGTCACAGCAAAATAGCGGTCCGGGCGCCGCACGCAATCGCGGCATCGAGCAAAGTAGCGGGCAGCTTCTCGCATTCCTCGATGCCGACGATGAATGGTTGCCGCATTATCTGCAAGCCGGTATCGCCGGCATGGATGGCGGCGGTGCACGCCATGCCGCGCACACTTGCGCATATTTTGATGAGCCCTCAGGCATCGATTCCTCAGCGCTGTGGCGAAACCGCGGATTTGTCTCTGGCGTCTGCCAGGTCGAGGCAACCACTCGCGCCGAAACACTGCTGCATCGAGTGGCGTACATGTCGCCTTGTACTACCATCGCGCGGGCTGAGGTGATCCACAGGCTCGGCGGATTTTACGAGAGGAATTGTCGCTTTGCGGAGGACGCATACCTGTGGCTGCGGGTCCTGCTCAATTATCCGGTATCGTTCTCTTTAGAGCCAGGAGTTCGCTTGTACCGAGATGCGTCCCATCTCAGCGCGGCTGGGCGCGTATTCCGCCCCCTCGAACCTTTTCTCGAATCTCCGGACGAAGTTCGAGCGGAATGCCCGGAAGCGTTGCGCCCGGTGCTGGACCAGTTCCTGGCCATCAGGGCCTTCAAGACCGCATGTGCCTGGAGTTACTGGGGACGGTGGAGGGCGGCGCGCGAGCTGCTGCGCCGCTTTCGCGTGCCATCCGCACACAAACTGCCCTACTACTGGCTTGCACAGATTGCCGCCACTCCCCTCGCCGCTGCGGCCGGGGTAGGTATACGCCGGGCATCCAACATCGTCGAGACTTGGATGAGTTGGAGGCGACGTCGAGAGCAAGAGTCTGCGCGAGCGGTTCGATGAGAGCGGCGCGGGCAAGCCGCTGGCCAATCGAGGCCAAGTGAGTTCAGCGCGGATGGGCTTCGTACAGGTGTACGAAATCACCGAATGTGACCGGGAACTCGACCCCATCCGAATTGAATGGATCGAATCCAAGCTCGTCTTCAAGACTTGCAACGATGATCGCGAAACTCAACGAGTCAAGACCGGATCCCAGCAATTTCAAATCATCGGTCAGCGGCACGAGTGTGCGTTGCTGCTCCCGCGCCACCCGCTCGAATACAGACGTGATCGTTGACCTTACAGACATGCCCTTGTACTCCATTCTTCGCGTTGCCCATATTATGCTGGATTTGCCGCGCGGACCATCAAAAAAACCGGCGGTCTCGCACCAATGAAATCAATGAGCGCGGCGGAACGTCGCCACCATGAACATCGAAAATGCGTCGTATGCCAGAGCAGGCGAACTCAGCCGGCGAGCCGATGCTTGGCGCCACACGTTGACCTTACATAAAGAGCGCCGGAATGCGCAGCGCTGATGGATCCGGTCGAAAATACTGAGCATTTCGCTGCTCGACATAGTGCGATCCTCTATACTTTATGGTCGATGCCCCATTTGGCCGCCAGCAACAAGATACAAAGGTAGCGCAAGAGATGAGTGAAGTCGTCGCCGTTGTCGGATTGGGATACGTGGGCCTGCCGCTTGCGGTGGAATTTGGAAAGAAATTTGACACCATCGGCTTCGAATTGTCGGCCGCCAAAATCGACAGCTACCGCCGGTTCTGCGACCCCACGGGCGAGGTATCGAGCGAAGATCTGCGGGCCGCCGCGCGTTTGACTCCCACCGTCGAACCCTCGGACCTGCGTCGCGCCGATTTCATCATTGTGGCGGTCCCGACGCCGGTGGACATCGCGCACATCCCGGATTTTTCGCCGTTGATCAGCGCTTCGACGACGGTTGGCCAGCATATGAAGAAGGGCGCAATCGTCATCTATGAGTCCACGGTTTATCCGGGCGCGACTGAAGAGGTTTGCGTTCCTATATTGGAGCAGCACTCGGGCCTGCGATGGAAACGGGATTTTCACGTAGGGTATTCTCCCGAGCGCGTCAACCCCGGCGATAAGGAGCACACGGTTTCGCGGATCATCAAGGTGGTCTCGGGCGATGACGATTCAACGCTGGCTAAAGTTGGGGATCTTTACGCATCCATTATTACCGCCGGCGTCCACAGGGCCAGTTCCATCAGAGTCGCGGAGGCCGCCAAAGTCATCGAGAACACCCAGCGCGATCTCAACATCGCGCTGATGAATGAACTCGCGTTGATATTCGGTCGCATGGGAATCGATACCTTGGAGGTCTTGCAGGCTGCGGGCACCAAGTGGAACTTTCTGCCGTTCCGGCCCGGTCTGGTTGGCGGTCATTGCATCGGGGTCGATCCTTACTACCTGACACACAAGGCGGAGATGATTGGCTATCATCCGCAGGTCATATTGGCGGGCCGGCGCATCAACGACGGCATGGGCGCCCACATTGCGCAACAGACCTTGAAACAGCTCATCAAGAACGCAAGTCCGGTGCCGGGCGCCAAGGTGATCGTGCTGGGACTTACATTCAAGGAAAATTGCCCGGACCTGCGCAACTCCAAAGTCGCGGATGTGATTCGCGAGCTGAAGGAACTCGGTTGCGCGGTCAGCGTTCACGATCCGATTGCAGACTCCAGTGAGGCCGTGCACCACTACGGCGTAGCGCTGACGCCTTGGGAGAAGTTGCCTGCCGAGGCCGATGCCGTTGTCGCAGCCGTTCCCCACAAAAGTTACCTGACGATGCCCCTGCGCGATCTCTTGTCCCGGTTGAAAAAAGGTGGCGTGTTTATCGACGTCAAATCTGCGTTTGACCGAACCGCCGTCGGCGAGGCGGGGTTTCGCATGTGGCGTCTGTAATGCGCTATGAGCAGCTGCGCGCGGACCTTGTTAAGTCCCCGCGCAGCTGGCTGATTACCGGGGCCGCCGGCTTCATCGGCAGCAATCTTCTGCAGTCTCTGCTGGAACTCGACCAGCATGTGGTCGGTCTTGATAATTTTGCGACCGGGCACCGCGAGAATCTCCAAGAGGTTGAACGCAGCGTGGCGGCCGCGCAATGGGGCCGCTTCCGCTTTATCGAAGGCGACATTCGCGATCCCGATGCTTGCCGGCGAGCCTGCGACGGGGTGGATCTTGTCCTGCACCAGGCGGCGCTGGGAAGTGTGCCGCGCTCGATCGAAGACCCGATTACGACGAATTCGGTCAATATCAGCGGCTTCCTCGAGATGTTGACGGCGGCGCGGTCAGCGGGTGTCAAACGATTTGTCTATGCTGCTTCTTCATCCACGTACGGCGATCATCCAGGGCTGCCCAAGGTCGAGGACTTGATTGGCAAGCCGTTATCGCCCTATGCGGTTACCAAGCTCGCGAATGAGTTGTATGCCGATGTCTTTGCGAGAACCTACGGCTTCACTTCTATCGGTCTGCGCTATTTCAATATCTTCGGTGCGCGGCAAGACCCCGATGGTCCCTATGCCGCCGTGATACCAAAATGGATTGCTGCGATGATTCACAATGAGCCCGTTTACATCAATGGCGACGGCGAAACCAGCAGGGACTTCTGTTACGTCGCCAACGCGGTGCAGGCCAATCTCCTCGCGGCAATGACGATCGAGCCCACCGCCCTGAACCAGGTGTACAACGTTGCCGTAGGGCAGCGAACTTCGCTCAACGAACTATTCGAGCATCTGCGCAGCATGCTTGGTCCGCGCTTCGCGCATTTGGCCAGATCTGCGCCCATCTATCGCGATTTCCGGGCCGGCGATGTGCGGCATTCGCTCGCAGACATCAGCAAAGCCAATCGTTGCTTGGAATATGCGCCCACGCACACCGTCAGTAACGGACTAGCGGAAGCGATGGGATGGTATCTGCGTCATTTGAGCGGCGAATCGCGAGCGTGAGCGGGCGGATCGGCAAGTGACGGCCGGCATCGCTAGTATCATCGCTTGAAATCAACCGCGTCGATAAACTCCTGGAAGATCCCGAGCAAACTCGGATTGCCCGCGCGCGCCGCGATTCTGTGCGGTCTGTTCTTCATCGAAAAGTTCTTTCTCGTTCAGTTCGTTGACTTGCAACGAGCTGACGCGGCGCTGGGCATGGGCGAATACGTGCGTGTCGCGCAGCACTTCGGATTTCGATTCATCGTGGCACTGGTGGCAGCCTTGAGCGTGTTCGCTTTTGCTCGTGGCAGGCCGGAGCGATCGTCGACCCCGCCAATAGCGTACTTTCGGCCCGCCTGGATTGCCGTACACCTCGCGCTTCTCGGCTGCCTCGTGTGGCTGAGCTCGCAGCTCTTTCCGCCGACTCCGCCACCCATTCCGTTCGCGGCCGTCATTGGCCTTTGGTTGACATGCGCGGTGGCCGCGGTTTTCTGCGGCTTCGTCGCGACAGCGCCCCTGCCGCTGTGGCTGAAAGCCGCACGAGCGCTCGGCAATGTTTGGTTCTACTCTGTCGCGGCCGCGCTGGCAGCGGCCACGGCAATACCCTTGAGCCAAGAACTCTGGCGCCCGACCGCGGCGGCGACGTTCGACCTCGTCAGGATCATATTGCTGCCGATCCTGCCAGGTTTGATGGCTGATCCCGCAAGGCTCGTCATCGGCACGCAGCGTTTCACTGTCGCGATCTTAGGGGTTTGCTCGGGTCTCGAGGGCATGAGCCTCATCCTTGTCTTTATGATCGCGTGGCTTTGGTATTTTCGAAAAGAATACCGCTTCCCTCGTGCGCTGCTGCTGATTCCGCTCGGCGTTGCGCTCATGTTCGCGCTAAACGCTGTGCGAATCGCGGTGCTGCTGCTCATCGGCAATGCCGGCTACTACGAGGTTGCGGTGTATGGATTCCATTCGCAGGCGGGCTGGATCGCCTTCAACGCGGTTGCCGTTGGAATCGCATTCTGGACGCGGCGCAGTCGCTGGTTGAATCGAAGCGAAAAACCAGCGCTCGAGAGCGAACAATCCGAGAATCCGACGGCCGTCTTCTTGATGCCTTTGCTCGCTATTCTCGCGGCTGGGATGTTGTCGCATTCGCTGTCGGGCAGGTTCGAGTGGTTTTATCCGTTGCGCCTGGTCGCCTGCGTGGCGGTGATCGTCATTTATCGGCGACGTCTTGCCGCACTTGAGTGGCGCTTAAGCTGGCGCGGCCCGCTCCTCGGCATCGGCGTTTTCCTCGTTTGGTCTATCGCAGTCCATTTTCTGGTACCAGACTCTGCCATGCCCGAGCCGCTGGCGGCCGCCTCGCCATCGCTACGCTCGAGCTGGATTGTCTGTCGTGTTGCAGGCTCGGTATTGACCGTGCCGATTGCTGAGGAACTCGCATACCGCGGCTTTCTGATGCGGCGTTTGCAATCCCGGGCATTTGACTCCCTGCCCTACCGAAGTGTGGGCTGGCTCGCGCTTGGCGCAAGCTCGGTTATCTTCGGCGCCGCTCACGGAGCGTTGTGGTTACCGGGAATCGTGGCTGGAATCGCCTATGGCTGGATCGTAAAGCGTCAGGGCCAACTGGGCGAAGCGGTCACTGCCCACATGACGACAAACCTGCTAGTCGCCGTTATGGCGCTAGGATCAGGCAACTGGGCGGGATTTTGAGACGTTCGCGGGGCCCAACTATGCCAAAGCTTGAACTAATGCCTTTTCGATCGATTTAACATAACGTTTTTGAGACTGTCTGTTGGCTCGCTATTTGACAGATCGCTGTTGATCGACGCGGACGACTCCTTGTACGATCGCGCCAAGAAGCAGCACGTCTGATATGGAGTATGTACATGGTTAGGAAATTAGCTCTCGCGATTGTTTTGACCACTGTTGCAGGCATCGCGTCAGCTACGGTCGCTACTCCCGATCGTTCATGCACCATCCACTGGTTTTTAGGAATCATCCCATACGAAGTCTGCAAGAATCCTGACCCGCCTAAAACTGTCGCAGCACCTGAGATTGACGCGACTTCGGCGGTCGCCGGTCTGACCTTGATGATCGGCGCTTTGGCGGTGCTGCGCGGGCGGCGCGGCAAGATCGCGAAGGCCTAGCTACCTAACTGTCAGTTCGCTGCGCGCAATGCTCGGCGTCTTAAGTAGATTGCGCTGTTCTTGGCCGATAGCCGATCGTCAGAAAGATCCGATTCTCGCCGTAGTCAGTACTAATCCCCGGCACAGTTACCACGCCCGAGCCAACTCCTAGACCCGACACTGACCGAGACGAGTGATCGTAACGCAATTTGATTTCCAGCCCCCGGCCCTCGCGAAAAACCAGCGCTGCACCCACGAGTCCATCCGTTTCAGAAAAGTCGGTGTTGGTGTATTCGGTTCGGTAGAGTCGGCCTAAGAGCTCGGCGGTCAACACGCGGCTCAACTTCCGCTCGAGCCTGAACTCAGCGCTGCCGCGCGTCAGGTCTTGCAGCGGCAGGCCCTCATAAGAATCCTTTTCCCAGGTTCCGCTCACACCAATTGTGGTGCGATTGCGCACATACTCCCACCAGATGGAGCCGTAAGTGTCGGTGTAGTTGTTCTGGGAGAGCGCGGCCTGCGCCGTAACGATCCCGCCAATCGCGCCGCTCTGCAAATTGGCGAAGGCGGTGGTGCCGTCGGTGATATCGCGTCCGACCGTGAATGTGAACGTGGACACCGACGAGAGTTTGCGCATTAGCCGCAGCTTCGCGCTAGGTCCCGTGAAGGACTCCGAACCTTGATTGACCCTGGTCGCGCCCAGGTTGGCGGTCAATTCGGTGCGCGCGCCCTGGATTTCATAGTGTGCAAAAATGCTGCTGCGGTCGAAATTCGCGTTGACTTCGGTGTTATCGAACAACACTCGCTCAAAAGTTCCATTGAGCGAAATGCTTGACTGTGCGGAGAGCGCCCGTCCCAAGGCTGCGCTGCCAAGCACCGTATTGCTATCAAAGGGATCGGTCTGGTAACTGCTTTTCGCGTAGCGCGCGCTCAAGTCCAGGAAAACCGTGGGTCCAAGTCGTAACGATGCGTCCGGCCCGGTGGCCACGTAGTTGATGTTTTCGAGATTGGTGGGAACGGTCGCCACAAAGGGATCGATCTGCCCTTGGCCGAAATTTTCCGTGAGCACCCAGATCACGCGCTCCGGAATGAGCGCGACGTCCGCTCGGCCGTCGAATCGGCCAAGCAATTGATTGCTGTATGCACCCTGCAAGTAGTCGAGGTCACTGAAGTTGCCCTTTGCATCCACATCAAAGCGCCGGGTCTGGTCCTTCAGGTCAAAGTCGAGATCCGCGATCGCAATGGTCTGACTGACCTTGTCAGTCTGAACTAGAGTTACGTTGTCCGATTCGCCGATGCCCACGTCCGCGCCATAGGTGAACGATTCCGCACGAGTGCCCTGCGCAGGCGCACTGTCCGAGTCGCCCGCTGCTGCGCTGACCGTCCGGTTGACCTGTCCATGCGCGATCGTCACCAACATCAGAGTCGAGGGGATTCCGATTGAACCGTGGCGGATGCAGTTCTTAAGGACTATCGGCAGGCGTCCCATACGCTCCGTACCCGTAGTACCCTTCAGTGAAACCAACCTTAACTTCATTGAGAATCACACCCCCCGCTTGCTTTTCATCGATCATGCCGATTGCAGCTTGCACAGCATGGCGCGGGGTCTCTCCGGCGCGCACGACCAGAACCACTTGGCCCGCGACCTTCACGAGCGAACGGCCCTCATTGGTGATCAGCAAGGGCGGTGAATCCAAGAGTAATATTCGCCGCGGATTGCGCGAGCACAGAGTCGTGACAATCTGGCGCATTCGGTTGCTGCTGACCAGTTCGGCGGTGCCCTCTACTCGGGTGCCAGCGGGCAGAATCGAAAAGCCGCGTGAACTCGTGGGCACAACGAGCGCTTCAGGGTCCAGGCTCTCGTCCGTGAGCGCATCCAGCAGTCCCTTCCGCTGCTGCAGCCCAAATATGTCGGTGATGTGATGTTTCGCAACGTCGGAATCAACCAGCAATATGGAAATGTCTCGTTCCAAGGCCATGCTAAGAGCGAGATTGATACTGGTGAATGTCTTGCCATCACCTGGTACCGCGCTCGTCACTATGATGATGCGTGGCTCGCCGCCCGCGTCGTCACCCGAGAGCGCCTTGTCAATCAACGGCCGCTTGATGCGCTGATATTGATCGGCGAATTGCCGATCTTTGCTCGCTTCCGGAAGATAACCGCCGGCGCGCAGGGCGTTGGCGTCGATTGCCAATTTTTTCGCGGCCTTCGCGGAATCGTCCAATTCGTTGACACTGGGCGGCGCGACAGGTTTGAGCCCAGAGCCTCCCACGACAGGCCGCTGGGCACCCGCTTGCTGGTTCCTCAGCCGGGCAATGGCTTGTTCGACTAGGCTCATATTTTCACCAAGGACTGGATCGCGTGGATGCTGAGTCTTGCGCCCGACCAGTTCAGCAGGAGCGCTATTCCTAGGGCAATAACCAGGCACGCGCTAGCCGCGGAAATTCGCCACACATGGCGCACAATTTTCTTCCTCTGCGCGGTCGGAAAGCCAACGCTCACCACGCCAAGCACGGGGAAAGCGGTTAGTTGGTTGACCGCATGCACGGAACTTAAGATCGGTTTGATGGTATGCAGACCGTAAGCGAGGGCGCCGCCAAGCCCAAGCGCCGCAAGCCATACTAGTCCGAGGAGCAGCGCTCGCTTCGGCCACACCGGAACCAGCGGTGAGGTGGGCGGCAGAACGATTTCAAAGCGCACCGAGCCTGCAATGTCGGCGCGCTCGCCCAAGCGCGCCTTCTGATAGCTCTCCAGCAATGCGGTGTACTGAGCTTTGTTTACATCGTAATCGCGATTGAGCTGCTGATACTCCGCCTCGACTTGCGGCGCGCTATTGAGGCGCTGACGAAGATCCGCCACGGTGCCCTGATGCTGCGCCAATTCGCGCCGCAGAGCGGCGATTTCGACGTCCACTTTGTTGAGTTCGAGCTGCATGCTTTGATAGACCGGATTATTTCCGGCGCCGCTCGAGGCGATCGCACTGGCATCGCCGCGCTGCAAATTCGCCAACTCCGTTGCACGCCGCTGTTTGAGTTCCGCGAGTGTGGCGCGCGTGGCAATCACGTCAGGATGCCGATCGGTGTACTTGAGCAGCAATTCGTCGAGTCTGGCCTGTGTTTCCTGGATACGGCTCAAGGTATCGCTGCCGCCACCGCCGCGTACGCCGCTCGCCGCTGAACCGCCGGCGGCCGATACCACTGAGTCGCTGTGCAATTGCTTCGCCAGCTCATCGCGTCGACTCATGGCCACGGATAAATCCGACTCAGCCTTCTTTGCGGCATCCACTTCCTTCTGCAGCTGCGCGAAGTAGCCGCCTTGATCGCTCGGCATCAGACCCACATTCTTTTTCTTGAATGCCGCCAGCCTGTCCTCTGCCGCGCTCAATCGCTGCTCATAATCCTTGATTTGCGTCTCGAGGAATTGCTGCGCATGTTGTGAGCTTTCGCGCTTACCGCCCAATGTCTCATCCACGAAGGTGTTCAGCAGGGACTCGACGACACGCAGGCTACGGACACGGTCGCCATCCGTATAGTGGAAACTGTAAATTGTGCCCGCCGTGCTGCGCTCGTCGCCCTGACTGCCGGCGCTAAAAACCCCGAGGACGATGCGATCGCTCAAGGCCTCGAGGATGTTGGCCCGCGCGCGCTCGTCGGTCACCGTCGGCGGCAGAACGCCGGCGTCCTTGGCAATCTGCTCCAATTGCGGACCTTCCAGCAAGGATCGGCGCACGTAGTTGATTTGCGCGTCGACATTCTGATCGATGGTCAATCCTTGCAGGGCTGGCTTTAGCCCCGTGCGCGTGTCGACGAACACCCGCGCGTCAGCTTCGTACCGATCCGGCAGCGCGAACACCACCGCCCAACCGACCAATGCGACGCTGAACGCCGCAACTAACGCAATCCAACGAAACCGCCACGCGCCGCGGATCTCATCGAATACATGATCGAACGCCGGTGTCATGAATGGCCCCGCAACATCAAAATCGTGTTTCCGGCACTACCAGTACATCGCCAGGCTTCAGAGGCAAGTTTTGTTTCATGTCGCCGCTGTTGACCAGTGCATCGAGTTTTACCTTGATTTCTAATTGTTTGCCATTCTCGGTTCGCACGATATGGGCGCGGTTGCCGGCGGCGAATTGACTTAACCCCCCCACCGCGAGCACCGCATCGAGCACCGTCATTCCATCGCGATACGGCAGCGCTTGCGGAGTCTTAACTTGGCCGATCACCTTCACCTGGCTGAACACGCTGGCTGCAACCATCACCACCACATTGACCTTGGGCGTCTTGACATATTCAGCCAACGATTTTTCGATGTCGCGCGCCAATTGCGATGGACTCTTGCCCACCGCAACCATGTCCTCGACCAGCGGGGTGGATATTTTTCCGTCGGGTCGCACCGGAACGGTCGTGGAGAGTTCTTCGTTTTGAAAAACATACACCTTCAAGGTATCGCCGGGACCGATGCGATAGTCGGCCGGAACCGCCGCAACAGCGGCCGGAGGCACGGGAAGTTCAGCGGCGATCGCGGAAATCCGCATGGAGGCGGCGAGAATCCATAACGCTGCCGTTCCACGAACAAGGAAGATTTGCATTTTCAATGGGTTGGCATACAGCAAGGGCGCTATCTTACCTCGGCGCATTGGCGGCTGCCGACCAAAAATGAGCCGGACCTTAAAGCTTAAGGGGATTCATTCCAGGCGCATCGCCATCGGAATCGTTACGTTAAACATCCGCGATAATTCGAGGGTGTCCCGCGTCACACTCTGGGCGGTATTAAGTCCGCAAACTGCGACAGATTGCGTGAACCAATCACCCGTACTTTAATCGCGCCATGCCAACGATTAGGCCGGTTAAAACGC
>Ga0265760_10000077_pt1 | contig 24959 bp, 33 predicted proteins | sample NZIome_2_FD_200831 | JGI IMG/M metagenome (GOLD analysis project Ga0265760, IMG submission 200831) | Metatranscriptome of rhizosphere microbial communities from Maridalen valley, Oslo, Norway - NZI1 (Metagenome Metatranscriptome) | ecosystem: Host-associated > Plants > Roots > Rhizosphere >...
ATCTGGCGCAACGAAAGATTTCCGGTTTTTCTTATCGCGGTTTTTCCGAAGAACGAGAAAGAAAACCTGTCGATGGCAGAGCGCAACACGCTAAGGAAACGGGCCGATAGTATTTTCGAGACCTACGGGAGGTAGCAAGAAAACGCAATTCGAACAGATGATGGATGGCCTTAACGACGTTCAGGCTTTTCTTGCTGGGGAGCAAGAAGGATTCAAGACGCACGTGCCCCAGGACGTTGACGTTAAAGCGATCCGAAATCGACTTGGTATGACACAAGCCAGATTCTCGAACACGTTTGGGTTCAGCCTCGATGCTATCAAACACTGGGAGGGAGGGCGGAGGACCCCGGAAGCGCCGGCTCGCACCTTACTCACTATCATCGACAAGAATCCCGCTGCCGTGCTCACCGCACTGAGTCCCGCTGCGTACGCTGCTGCTGTCGGCACTTCTAAACTCGCCTTCGTCCACGTCAGGGTTGCTAGAAAACCTAAGACATCTGGTGGCGTTACAAAACGGAAGACGTATTCTGCCAAAGCTGGCAAGAGAATCACGAAGTGAAGAAGAACAGCCTCCGATCACAGCACTTGAGTTGGCATATGACTTATAATCGGGGGACACAGCGGGGCCTGACAAACGATCTACGAAGGCGAATCGCGCGCATTGCGTTTGAGCGAATGGAGCAGGAATGCCAAACCGACTTCCGGCTTTTGTCTGGGTTTCGGGCCGACGGCGTCAATAGATTTCTTGCTTGGATCAGGGGCATAGAAAAATCTCAGCGGACAGAAGCAGCACTCAGCATAACCTGCCGTCAGCTGCAACTTCGCCGGATTGAGTGCAAAACCATTCCCAACTTTGAGCGATGGGTGGAGTCCTATCATAACTTCCCCTTAAATGCCGGATTCGATTTCGAGTGGCGCCCTAAACGCCACGTAAAGACAATTGCTTCAATCGTGAAGAAACAACTGGCGCCCCTGCATGTATCGAGTCCACAGTCAGTCGAGCTAGCAGACGATAACCCGCTCGCAGTTCCAGAAATCAGAGGGGGGCTTGAACTCAGCACAAAGCTTGCGGACATCGTGCTCCTTCAGTTTGTGCGAGGAGATCTCGGTCTGTTTGATCTCTCGTATGTATCCCTGCTCGGATTGGGGCAGACCGGATGGCGAGTCTATGAGGAAAAAGAGTGCGCCGAGGTCGTAGCGAGACTTCCAGTTTTCATAGCAAAAGGTGAAGAGTTGGTCCTGGCTTGAATATGGGGGCATATATGGACCCTGCCCTGGTGGCTCAGTTTGGTTCAATCCCAGCGATATTCTCTCCTGCACCAGACGGCCACTGGTCTGACCTGATCCCCGATTTCCGCACAAAGCGGAGTAACGGTGGTCTATGACGGCGACGGAAATCGCGTGTCGGAGACCGTGGCTGGCGTGACGACAAATTACCTCGTCGGTACGGAGAACCCGACAGGCTACGCGCAAGTTGTAGACGAGCTGCTGGATGGCACCGTCGCGAGGTCGTACTCGCACGGCTTGGAGCGCATCAGCGAAACCCAAACCCAGAATGCCACGCTCACGACAAGCTTCTACGGCTATGAGGGACATGGCAGCGTACGCCAGTTGACAAGCTCATTGCTTCCAATTCCTGGTCTGATACGGTGCCAGCAACGTCATAGACTGACTTGTTCCTTTGTTGTTGAATGTCTTGAACCGTTGAATGAGCTTGGGGTTGGCCTTTATAGTGAGCTCTAGAGATTCGATTGTCTTGACGTGATGACCCACTTGCGTGATGGTGCGATGACGCGAGGCGCGGAGGGCAGTCGTCGCGGCGCCCAGCGCCGCGGTGAAGGCAGCGATGAATCGAAGGTCGGTCGATACGGCTTCGACCCTTGAATCGGCCAGACTGCGCTCCACAATTCCCAGAAGATCCTTAATCTCACCTGGGCTGGTTGGCTCCCGCCTTAGCCAACCGTACTCCACCCACTTTTCTAAGCTCATCCTCGTCTCCTAGCAAGAATTCCTTTTGGCCTTTGAGCACTGCAATCAAGAAATGATTCCCGCTCGCGAGTTTCGACGTGAACTCCTCGAGGGAATACACGGTCGGGTTAATAGGGCGGCCGATGTTTTTCTCCACTGTGGAGAGCCGTGAAAGGATCTCGTCAAGTGTGGCCTTCCCAACAACCATTAGATCAACATCACTCTGTGCAGTTTCTTCCTCGCGGGCGACGGATCCGTACACGAATGCCACAAGGACTCTCTTCGATAAAGGATGCAATGCTGATCGCAAGACGCTAAAGATGCCAATTGTCCTGTTCACTATGGCTTGCATCTCTCGAAATATGGGCGCGTGTCGGTTCGCCTGATAAAAAACCTGACTGCCCACTGAACTGCGAATGATAAGTCCCACTTTCGAGAGATTTTCAAGCTCTCGTTGAACCGCGCCAACGCTGGCATCTACTTCGCGTGCAATTTGGCGTGTGTAGAATGATTGATCGGCCCTGCCATAGAGCAAGGCAAGGATCGCGCCCCGCGTGCGTCCGAACAAAAGGTCCCCGAGACCGTTGCGTGTACTCATTCCGAGAACAATTGTACTCAGGATGAGAACGCATTTCAAGGGTTTCCTAGATCTGCTCATCCTCTTTAACTGTTCTGGGGCTTGGCGTCAGGGAGAATTGCGCGCTTGTTTTACGATATGTTGGCACTTGTGCTAATATGCAGACATATTGTAAAGAGCGCTATGGCCGTTTCCAAGGCAGAACTCGTCGCCCGCATGGTCACTAAGGCCGGTGTATTCCGACCGCGCGAACTGGATCGCGTGGGTATCCCCCGGGAATATCTCCGCCAAGCGAAAGACCGCGGGCTAGTGCGGCAAGTGGGAAGAGGGCTCTACGTCGCTGACGGCAGCCGGGTGACTGAGCACCATACTCTCGTGGAGGCGGCGAAACGCGTGCCGCATGGCGTCATCTGCCTTCTGTCGGCCCTCCGCTTTCATGGGCTCACGACGCAAGCACCCCATGAGGTTTGGATGGCCATCGCGCACAAGGCGCGGCGCCCCCGCGCCGACTATCCTGCGATGCGGATCGTGCACTTCTCCGGCAAGGCCTTTTCTTATGGCGTCGAAGAAAAGAAACTCGAAGGCATTACCGTGCGAGTCTTCGACCCTGCAAAGACCGTTGCCGATTGTTTCAAGTACCGCAACAAGATTGGGCTGGAGGTCGCTCTGGAAGCGCTGCGGGATTGCTACCGGCAACGGAAAGCGACGATGGATGAACTCTTCATGGCAGCTAAAGTCTGCCGGGTGGCACGGGTGATACAACCATACCTAGAGTCTCTTACATGAAGAAACGCGTTGCAAATCTGTCAGCTTCCGTCCGGCAGCGGTTGTTGAATCTGGCGACTGAACGCAAAGAAGATTTTGGACTCGTCTTAACTCGTTATGGACTCGAACGATTCCTATATCGTCTCAGCGTTTCTCCCCATCGAGATTCCTTTGTGCTCAAGGGCGCGTTACTACTGCAACTCTGGACATCGGAGATATATCGTCCAACACGCGATCTCGATCTGCTAGGACGAGGCGTAAGCAATACCAGGTACCGGAAGATCTTCTCCGAGGTATGCTCACAAAAGGTGGAAGACGACGGCCTGACGTTTCTTCCAGACACGATTCGTGCGGACAGAATCGGTGATGACGAAGCCTACGAAGGAGTTCGGGTACGGCTGGAAGCGCGTCTTGGCAAAGTGCGCGTTGCTCTCCAGATTGACGTTGGTCTCGGAGACGCGATCGTTCCGGGGCCTGAGGAATTGGAATATCCTACGCTCCTCCAATTTCCTGCACCCAAATTGCATGCCTATTCCAAGGAAAGCGTTGTTGCGGAAAAGTTCGAAGCCATGGTCAAACTGGGCATGGCTAACAGCCGAATGAAGGACTTTTACAATCTCTGGGTATTGGCGCGAAGGTTTGAATTCGAAAGTGCCATGCTCGGCACGGCCATCCAGGCAAAATTCAAAACGCGGCGTACGACTCTCCCGAAGTCGTCGCCGCTGGCCTTGCAGGCCGATTTCTACGAACTTCCAACAAAGCAGACGCAATGGCGAGCGTTTCTGCGGAAGAGTGGGCTCAAGGCAGATTGTGGGAGAACGACTCCATAGAGGTGTTGTGGCGAGATGCCGGACGTGTCTTCTGCAGACTCTGGCGAAACGACCTGGAGGGTGAGAAGCACGCGTTCATACCGATCCCTGCCGGTGTTGAGCCTCCGACTCCGGAGAGCGTCCGATCTCTTGCACCGCGCAAGTATGGCACGATCGAGAAGAGGGGAATTGCTAATTGCCGAGTTCGTTACGATTAACGGACAACGGACGCGGATGCGTTCTGTCCGCCGACTGGAGTGACCTCGTACATCATGCGGGACCGGTCCGGGCAGAAAAACGCCGGACTAAGAGGTCCGGCGTGTAAGCCCTTACGCGAGGGGCTAGTGCAACCTCCACAGCATACTAATTGGCGTTTCCGATGTCTGATCAATTTTGCTCACCGCTTGAAGTTACGAGTTGCCGCCTGCGGGAGGATAGTCGAGATCAGCGTCTTCCGGTTGCCGACCGGGTCGTAGGTGTAGCTGGCGGTGCCGTTGTTATGGTGCGGGTCGGCCGTGACCGTCTCCGTGGTCAGGCGATAGAGCGAATCGTAGGCATAGGCCACCGTGCGCCCGCTCAACTCGGCAATCGCTTCTCGGTGAAGTCCCGGAAAAAGGGAATGCCAAACCTCTCTATGCGGGAAATGGCGTCGTCGACCTGTGGCTCGACATCTCGAAGAGCCTCCGCAATCGGAATCTGCAAATCGGGACTTGACTTCAGCTGCCCCTCGCGTCCGATTCGAGCCGCCGCGTGCCCCGTAACCTCTTGGGGCCTGACTTCGGGCCCTATCCACCACCATGGAACTCGTCTAGCTCGCACACCCCACTCGTTGCGATAGAGTTCGGGCAGCCTGAACCGAACCGCCCCTCCGGCCACATCGGCCGGATCGAACGCCACCTTGTGAATCGGGAATTCGCCACTGGAACAGGAAAGCTCAACCATGAAACAGTCCTGGTACATCTTTTGGCTCATCTGCAGATAGATGAAGCAGTTCACCTGTGGGCAACCCTGCCATCCGTAGAGCAGGCCGCCCCTGAGGGCACCAAACGTCTCCTGTTCTAAGAACTGTGGAAACCGCTCGGCCAGTTTCCGATTGAAGGTTTTCCTTACCTCTTTACCAATTTCGCTTCTCATCGGAAGTAGTTGAGTACGCTGGTATGGAGTGCCTCAACGCCACTGACGAACTCAAACTCGACCCTTGGGAGCTGGGATTGGGGGGCTGCAATTTGGGCCTGAGTCGGCGTTTTCAGTGTCCAGAGGACGAGGTCGCCGCCCGTTTCTTCCGCCACCTAGCCGAAAACCTGCATTTGGGCAACGAGACGGCTCATAGCGTTAGCGGACGATGGCATCCCGTATTTTACCTCGATAAAGAAGTCCAACAACCCGAACGACCCCTCTGATGTCGAAGAAAACCAGCCTACTACTCCGGCGAAACACAAGAAGCCGTACGAGGAGCCTGCCTTCCGTTACGAGAAGGTTTTTGTTACCACAGCCTTGTCTTGCGGCAAGGAGTCACCCGTTGCGTGCAGCGGCGCGACCAAGTCGTCGTGACGTTACGCTAAAAACAACCGCGCCTGCTTCTGCGCCACTTCCACCGGCGCGAGAGTCGGTAACGGCCGCACATGGAAGAATTATGGCAGATTGGGGACCGTGGTTCACCACCACCGAAGTCTTCCCTGCCCCTGCTGGCGTCAAGCCGAGAGCGCAGCTTTTTCGGGCTGGCGTCTAACATGGTACTTGCACCATGTTTGGGGCAGAAAAATCACCCACACGCCGCGTCTGTCTCGGCGGCAGCTATCCCGTCTGATCGTTTTCTTGCCGCTCAACCCGGAGGAGTTTACGACTTTAGGTGACTGTGAGACGTATTCAGCGCTGCTAAAGTGCACTTATTTTGCCCACAGGTGCGCATTCGTCCCGATATGTCATCTTCTGATTATCCGGTTGTTTCAGCAAGCCCCAATGGGTAGTGTATTGGGTAGTGTATAAGGGTGGCTCGACCACCCTTCCCCAAGACGCTTCGCCAGTTTCAGACCGACTTCGCCACAGAGGAAGCTTGCCGGCAATATCTGACGGCGTGCCGTTGGCCGGAGGGGTTCAGTTGTCCGCGATGCGGGCACGAAAAAGCTTATGAATTGGTGAAGCAAGGACGTCACCAGTGCGTGAAATGCCGGCACCAGGTTTCGTTGACATCCGGGACAGTACTTCACCGGACCAAGATTCCACTGACCCACTGGTTCTGGGCGGCGTATCTGATGACCACTGACAAACGTGGCGTGTCCGCACTGCTTCTCCAGCGTCAACTCGGTCTTTCCAGTTACGAGACCGCATGGATGATGCTTCACAAGCTCCGACGGGCGATGGTGAATGCGGCTCGGGACCCCTTGCGCGGCGAGGTAGAGGTTGATGACAGGTGGGTTGGCGGCGAGCAAGCCGGACTGAAGGGGAGCCGGCAACTCAAGGATCGACGAGCGGCTCTCGTTCTGGTGGCCGTGGAAAAGCGTGGTCGCGCGTCCGGTCGAGCTCGCATGAATGTGATTCCCGACTTCAAGGCCAGCACAATAATCCCGGTACTTACCCGGAACGTTGCACCGGGCTCTACCATCTATACGGACGGCCTTAAGAGTTTTTCAGGTGTCGATGAGGCCGGCTTTGAACATGTCACTCGCATCCAGCCGCTACGCTCGGAGCTACGAAAAGGTGCGAAGTCCGCTGTTCCCCTCGCCGATCGGGCTATTGGCAACCTCCAGCAGTGGCTCATCGGCACCTACCACGGTGTTAGTAAGGCCCAACTCCAGGTATACCTCGACGAATTCGTCTTTCGGCACAATCGCCGCAAGACGCCGGCGGCTGCGTTTCAGACCCTTCTGGGTCTCGGAACCGGCCAGAAATCAACCGAGTACGAGCAGATTCGAGGAGCTAGAGACCTCAACCGCAACTGATTGTGGGTTGCTGAAGCAACCGGATAATCAGAAGTCGTCTAGTGACCAATTTCGCTTGCTCATTAAAAGCGCATTTCCCCGTATCTGCCCTTGAGGATGGGGCCTCAGGGCTGCGCTTTGGCGCGAAGGGTGACCTCACCAATATTGACGTCTTCCGGCTGTTCGAGGACATATGCCACTGCACGAGCGACTGCTTCGGGCGACATAGCAAACTTCTGTCCGGCCTTCTGCAACTCCTCTTTGAGCTTCGGGCTTTTCAAGTGTTCGCTGAATGCGGTGTCAGTAAAACCAGGCAGAATCGTCCTGCACGCCGCTCTGCTGCAACCCTTCGGGATTTCGGTTGCGGTTTTCGACACCATGCTCAATGATCCTGCGGAGGGGTTCCGGTCGAAGCTGGAACAACACCGGCCCACGATCGTCGTAGTTTACGAAGATAATTTCAATTTCCTTTCCAAGATGTGCCTAACGCGCATGCGCGAGGTGGCGTACGACATCCTTGACGCGTCGCGAAAAGCGGGAGCTGTCGCGATCGTCAATGGGTCTGATACCTCTGATCAGGCTTTGGATTATCCTCAAAGAGGATTTCGCTGCGTGCTGATAGGCGAGGCCGAATGGACGCTGGTAGAGGTTAGTGCAGAGCTTGCTGAGCAACGAGAATGCTCCATTTAGCCATATCAAGGGACTGGCGTCGTTTGGAGACAAATGCACTGAAGTGTTTCGTACCGGGAGTCGCCCTCTCATGCGCGACCTGGATGCCTTGCCATTTCCAGCTCGAGAATTGGTGGACTTTGATCAGTATCAAGACTCGTGGAAATCAGCCCACGGCTATTTTTCAACGAATATTGTTGCCAGCCGCGGGTGCCCGTACCGGTGTAACTGGTGCGCCAAACCCATTGAGCACCAGTACAGATGCCCCTACGCGTAGTTCCCGCTCAATCTCAGGCTCTCCATTAGTGTGGGTACGGCCTCTTATTGCCCGGTCGAGCGCCCCGTGCTTCCCTGTGGGCGCGGAGGTCGGCTGGTGTTGCGGTTGCCAAAGAGGCAGCGTGATCCGCTGCAAAGGGATCAATCGTTGCGTTCCCAAATTTCATCGTCGTTCGAGAATTTCTTCGCTACATGATAGTGTTCCCGCAAGTACGCGCGTAAGGGACCAAGGTGGTCCCCAGTTGGATCAGCGATCTCATTTTCCAAGCTCGCATACCAGCCAACGAATCTGACGTGGAGTCTTGCTAATTCCTGGACCGCATCTCGCACCTCTTCTGGCCTGGTGTACTCGGTAGGTCGTAAAAATGGTACCCGGCTCGGATCTCGTAGCCGTAGCGCAAAGCAGATTTGAGGATCATCCAAGAAATAGTCTCCCGGGTGAGTTCGTTCTGATACCCACTTGCATTTGTAATAGAGGACGGGGTAGTCGGCAAAAGCGGTGCGACCGGTGGGAAGGTCAAGGAACTCATTCCATCGCGTCTGCGTAATTACCGGTCGTGCGATCGCCAGCACTAGCGTCATTGCCCACAGTCCCCGCAACAAAACCCGCTCGGTCTTGAAAGGTGCCTTTAGAAACCACACCAAAAGGATTAGAGCGGGTAGGGAGATGGTGTGCATCCTCATGAAACCAGCGGAGTGAACGACGCTGAGGAACAAGCACAATCCCGTAAGACTGAGCAGCAGCAATCGATCCCAGGGTTCTTCCGGATGCGATCCTGCTTGGCGCCAATAGCGTACGAAAAACAGGATGTAAACCAGAGGCACGACCAAGTGGACTAACAGAAACGCGGCCACATTGGGCCATTGGGAGTAAGAGTGAATCGATGGCGGATCTGCCATGTAGACTCCCCATTGATTAAAAGTGTCGGCCGGGTAGTACTTTGCCAGGAACACTACAGTGTCGTACAGGAATTGTTTGGGTCCAGCCTTCCAAATGAAGTAAGCGTTGAATGCGAGCACAGTGGCGACCAGGCTACCGATAAAGCAAGCCTCCTTCTGCAGTAATAGGTGTCCGCGTTGCGTAACACGATGGTGCTCCCAGATAAGAAAAACAGCTGTTCCCAGGGCGCCCACGACCGCCGATTGCGCAAAGCACGTCGCTACGCCCCAAAGGACGCCCGACCAAACCAAGCGAGCTTTCGTCCTTTTTTCTATTACGACCAGAAGCGCCGCTGTTCCCGCAAGCGCGCTGTACCAGTGATGAGTGGCATCCAGGAATCCGGTGAATGGCAGCGTTAGAAACAAGCATGGAGGTAAGAACACGATGGGCCCACTCATTACCTTCTCGGAAAGCTTGAGACTGAGCCAAGCGATGGAGACACCGAGAAGAATCAACATCATGGGGGCTATCCAGGCACGAACCCCGAACAGTTTGAACAATACGAAGTAAAGTACATCCGTCCCCGGTAGCGGGAAGTGATCGTAGTCCCGGTAAATCAGTTGACCGTCCAGCATTCGGGCAGCTAAGGACAAATGAATGCCCTGATCACCGTTGGCGATCCGGGGCACATTGGGGAGAATGAATGTTTGAAGGAACAGGAACACTGCGGAAGCAACCAAAGCGCTACCGGTGATCCAAAGCTTGGTTCGCTGGTTCAAGAGTCCTCATGGATTGTGTTAGTCGAACTTGCACGGATTACATTCTCGCAACGCACCCTAAGACGCTGCGTAACAAAGTTCGCCGAGGCTGCCCCCGAGGAAATTGACACCCCGGTGCTGACCTCTTCATCAAGCAGCAGTTTCACCTGCGGATGTCTGTCTTCGAGCCACGCCTTGAATCTATTGTCCTCATCGTTCATTGGCCGCCCTGTAATATTCGTGGTTTCCCGTCACCTAGAGGACTGGTTTCTTCCACTTCCGCTGAATCGTTGTGGATGTCTTGCTGGGCCTTATTCCAGGGCGCGTAATACTTTTCCGTAGTGGCAAGGGAACTGTGGCCCAGGGCCTTTTGAACTGTGCGAATGTCAACCCCAGCCTTTAGTAGCTCCAGTGCGTAGGTATCCTGGAAGCGGTGAGAGTGGCCATCTGGAATTTTCGCGGTGGTAAACACGGTCTGCAGTTCGTTGGAGAACTTGCCCGCGATGGTTCTCGCGTCGCCAACGCCAGTCCAGAAAAAATAGGTGGAGTTGTCATTCGGCACCGCGAGCAATTCCAGCGCAACCTTCTTGGGAATGTTGTTGTTCACGAGGTTGCCAGTTTTTAACCGTCGTCTGACCACGCCGAGCGGAGGGTAAGGGCGCATCTTCCGAGTCTGTTTGCGGTCAAAGTAGAGATGGTAAGAGTGGGTTAGCAGAACGTCAGCCACGCCGGTAGCCCCTCGTATTCAAAAATGAGAACATCAGCAGACTTCCTGGGTCGGTTTGCTTAAGGCCCGGCCCGTCAGCAGCGATCGCCTTGTCACAACCTTCTCTACTGTCCGCGAGACCCACAATTCCCAGGGGAATGAATATCGGTTCTTGCCAATTCGCCAGCGGATTGGGGCTCCGAGCGCACGCCGAACGTTTCGCCGGAGCCAGGGTATTTTCTTCGTGACCTTTCTAAGTTGATTGTTGAGCAGGAAGTATTCGAGACTCCGTTTGAGTCTTCGCAACTCTTCTCCCTGCAACCAGGGCAGCACATTGACGCCCAACGCCAAAGTTTCCCATTCCTCCAACGACTCTGGTTCGCGGACTCCCATTTCCTTCAGCTCGGGCCATATGGGAATACCCGGATAGGGGGTGAAAATGTTGGGAGAAAAGCTGACATTCCAATATTGCTTCGCAATGTCGCTCATGAAGCGAAAGGTCTGCTGGCGGTGTGCTTCGGTTTCGCCGGGATAGCCCAGGATGATATTGAAAACCACATGAATGCCGGAAAGATCAGCTTTGCGAGCGGTCTCCACCATTTGTTCCACGTGCTGAAAGCTCTTGTTCATCAACTTCAGGACTTCCTGCGATCCCGACTCGGTGCCAAAACCGATGTGGTACACGCCACTCTCAGCTAGTGTGTGCACCTCGTCTTCCGTCATTTTGGCCAAGAAGTCGGTCGAGGTTTGAAAATCCCAACGGAACTTCAATCCGCTGTCGATGATCCCGCGGGCGATGGCAAGCGCCCGTTTTCGGTCAACCAGAAAATTCGAGTCGAAAAGCGGCACGTCTTCAATGTTGTAGCGGGGAACCAATTCCGTCAGATCCTTGACCACGCGCTCCGCGGGATACGCGTTGAAGCGTCGCTTGTAGAACACCTGATCGGTGCAGTAGTTGCATTGATAGGGACAACCAACGCTGGTGGTGTAGGCCAGTTGGCGAATGCCTGAATGCCTGGCGTAGATTCCGTGGTCCACCAGGTCATAGGCGGGCGCCGGCAGGTCATTAATGTTCGCCACTGGCCGCTCCGGCTCGTGAATAATGTCGCCACCGTCTTTGCCGCCATCTTTGTCCCTGTCCTTGAACGAGAGGCCGCGAACTCCGTGCCAGTCTTTTCCTTCCGAGATCCTCTGGACGAGTTCGAGGAGTGTTAGTTCACCCTGGCCTCGCACAATGGCATCGACAAAGGGTTCACGTAACGTCTGCTCCACTGCCAGGCTGGGATGCCACCCGCCAAATACGATTGGCAACTCCGGACGAAGCCGTTTTACCCGGCTGGCGACCCGAACAGCCGCTCCGATGTGGGGGCCAGTCAGCACCGATATTCCCAAGCAGAGCGCGTTTTCGGTTTCTCGCAGAATCGCCTGTTCGTAGTCCGCGGCGATCAAATTATCAATAAGCTTGACGTCAAAACCCGACTGCATCAGGGGCGACGCCAGGCAAAGCAGCGAGAGAGGTGCCCCGAGTGGGGGACCGTCGTACGGTGGGTAGAAGAGCACGACTTTGTTCTTCGCAGGCAATCGGTTCCAGTGTCCACTCGCGCATAAGGCCCTCCGCTAATAGCCGGAGTCCTTTGCGTCGCGTTTGCCAGACGTTCAACTGCCCACGGTCTGGGAAACTTCGAATCTAGGACCATAAGGCCGCCTAATTGTCAGAGGAGTGTCAAATCCGTGTCATTTTTCGTGCGGGTAATTACTTTGATGGTGGGGATTTTGCAGACATTTTTACAAATCTTAGACAAGTCTCCGTCGGCGAGTCGCTATGATTCTGCCTTTCAAGGGCAGATGTCCGCCTAACTGTCATGATCCTTCTTTACAACCCTAAGGCGACCCGTTTTCGCAATCGCCGCCTTCCCCTCTCAGTGCTCTCCATTGCGGCTGTGCTGGAAGGCAACGAAGAATACGCCATCGTCGACGGAAACCTCGATCCGCATCCGACAGAGACACTGATCGCACTTCTAAAAGAGCATCCCGTCGAATTGCTGGCGGTCACTGTGATGCCCGGGCCTCAGACCGTTGGTGCAGTGGCTACCTGCCGAGAGATTCGCGCCCGGTTTCCGAGTGTCCCGATTGTATGGGGAGGCTATTTTCCCTCGAACTATACGGCTGCAACGCTTAACGTAGCGTATGTAGACTACGCTGTGCGCGGCCAGGGGGAACAAACGTTCCTCGAACTGCTGGACGCAATTCGTGGCAATCGTGACCTGAAAACAATCCTCGGACTTTCCTACAAAAACCCGGATGGAAGCGTTTGTTCCAACCCGGACCGAATGATGCGCAGCCCGGGCGACTTTCCCTGGTATCCATATCATCGCCTCCCCGTGGAGCGATATCTCTTACCTACCTTCTTGGGCCGTCGCACCGCGGTGCACCAGGCAAGTATCGGATGTCCCTATCGGTGCAATTTTTGCGGAGTAGTTGCGTTTTCGGGGAGTCGCGAGAAAATGGAGCCGCCCGCTCGAACCGAGCAAATGCTCCGCCATTTGGTCCAGGACTATGGAGCGGATGCGGTACAGTTTTACGACAACAATTTCTTCTTGCGCGAGGATCACACTCGGGAACTCGCCGACCGTCTCGCCCCGCTCAAAACTCGTTGGTGGTGTGAGGGGCGAATCGACATCCTTGTGAAATACGGGGATGCCACCTTGGAAGCTCTTCGCCGTGCTGGTTGCACCATGATTTTTTTTGGCGCGGAGTCGGGGTCGAACGAGACGCTGAGGGAGATGAATAAAGACCTTCGGGCGGAGGATACGCTGGCTCTTGCGTCACGGATTCGCAAGTTCGGCATCATCCCGGAATTTTCGATTATCTTTGGGAATCCCAAGGATCCGGATGGAGACACGGAGGAGTGCATCAAGTTCATCCGACAACTCAAACGATTGAATCCGGAGTCCGAAATCATTGTCGAACACTACACGCCAGTGCCCCAACGCAAGCAAATGTACGGCGGAGATGAGGGTAAGTTCGAATTTCCGACCACTGCTGACGAGTGGGCGACTGAACCATGGCAACGCTTTGCCACTCAGAAAGACCCGAATACGCCTTGGTTAGGGCCGCACACCAAAGCGCGCATCGATGACTTTGAGTTGGTTGTGTCCTCCAGATGGCCGACCATACAAGACCTGCGACTACCCACGTGGGGGCGGTTGGCGCTAAAAACTCTGAGCGGCTGGCGGTACCGGCTCGGTTATTATTCGGCGCCTTTAGAACTTCGGTGGATTCAACAATTCATCAATCTCCGCAAGCCGAAAGAGGAGAGTCTGTGAAGGGTTCAGGACGCATCGGCGCTTCCGTGTCCGACTGCGAATTGGAACCGCCATCCTCGTTCCCGTTCCTCGTGGGCGTGGGAGATGGCTACGAGCGCTGCGAGCCGACCTACGACCATTTTCCAAACCCGTTGCTGGCTCGCGAAGAACGTTATGTCGTCCCGTTACTGCCCGGCCTTCGGAACCGCTGCGTTCTCGACTTGGCTTGCGGCACCGGGCGCTGGCTTACGCGCCTATTGGCGGTTGGTGCACGCCCGGCAGTAGGAGTTGACTTGTCATCCGCGATGCTGCGCGTTGCAGGCGACAAGAAAGGGCTTTCGGGAAGGGTCGTCCAAGGTGATTGCCTGAGACTTCCGTTCCAACCTTCGATTTTCGATTTCTCGATCTGTTCGTTCGCTCTAGGACATATTCGGAACTTACGCAGTGCGGCCGCGGAGTTCTCACGGGTGATGAAGCCTGACTCTGACCTGTTCGTCACCGAGCTTCACCCTGAAGCTTACGCGAGGGGGGTGGCGAACCGGCTTCCGCGATCAGCAAAGCGCGGTGCAGCTTCACACGGTACCTCATTCGGCCGAGGGCATCCAGCGGGCTTTCTATTCTGGAGGTTATGGATGCGTAACTTATGTCGCTCTCTGCCTGGGGGAACCAGAGCAAACTATCTTCGCAGAGGCAGGAAGACAGCACTTGTTTCAAGCTGCGTGCCGCGTACCCGCCGTCCTGTTCTGTCATTTCAAACAGGTTTCACATGCCCGGGATACAGAATAACGCCATGAATATTCCACTGGCTCACGCAAACCAGCAATATTGGGACCTGACTGCCGAAAACTATGACAGTATCTTTTCGGAAAGCGTCATCGGAAGAGTGCAGCGAGATGCCGTCTGGCGCGAACTGGACAAAGTTTTCCAGCCTGGAATGCGGATCCTGGAATTAAATTGCGGTACGGGAGTTGATGCGGTCCATCTTGCCGCGCGCGGTGTTCGTGTGGTCGCTTGCGATCTGTCCTCAAAAATGATCGACGCCGCCCGCAGGCGCTCGGGAGCAGCAGGCGTTGACGCGCTCGTCGATTTCCGGGTTTTACCCACCGAGGAGATAGACTCGCTCGTCGCTGAGGCCCCTTTCGATGGGGCTTTCTCCAACTTTTCAGGTCTCAACTGTGTGCAGGATATCTCGCAAGCGGCGCGCAACCTCGCCCGACTCTTGAAGCCAAGAGCCCAAACTCAGCTGTGCATGGTTGGACGCTTTTCTCTCTGGGAAATGGCTTGGCATCTTGCTGAGGGCAAGCCTGCCTTGGCGCTGCAAAGTTTCAAGCGAAAACCGACGACACATATCTCTACGCAGGGCGTGGTCTTGGTTCACTATCCGTCCGTTAACGACATGAGGCGTATGTTTGCCTCTGAGTTCCGACTTCGAGGGTGGAAAGGAATCGGAGTTGCCGTGCCGCCCTCCTGCCTCGAACCATTCGCACGCAGAGTTCCTGAGATGGTCGCCGGTTTGGCAAAGATAGACCATTACCTCAGTCGCGTCCCGATTTTTCGAAGCATGGGGGATTGCGTCCTCTTGCAGTTCGAGCGCTTGAGTGAGGAATCTCCGTCCGGTGGTAAGCCGTCCTCATCGTGAGGCTTTCAACAATGCTCACAATCTCCCAGACGCGTGCAACTTTGAGGCAGTTAGTGTTTGGTCCACCCATTCCCCAGTTCTGCACCGTTGGTTTGAAATATCCACAAGCGGATGTCCGAGTTTGGTTGCGCGGACTTGGCGAACCGCTGGACGTCACTGTCAGCAATGTAATCGTAGCCGCGCGCCCGTTCACGGTGGGCCTCGGACTTGAACAAGCTCCCGACGGAGCTACCATCGAACGCGTTCCTCTGTCCCTGGGTTTCAGCGATTGCTCCGGGGATAACCGCTTGCTCGGCGAAATTCAACTCTCCTATACCGACACGGTCCGCATCGGCGACCGGGTACTTTGCCTGTTTCGGGCATCGCGCTCAACTAACAGGTGCTTGCCCAGAAACGTGGTCTGGAGGCGCTACTTGGATTTTGCCCGTCAGCAGCGTCGTGTTGCCAAGGGTCCGACCCCACCAGAAACACCGATGATTATCCGTGAGTTCTTTGCTCTTTCCACCTTCTACATCTGCCCCCGGCCTGTGGTTCTAGTCAGCGTTGTGGATGGAAATGCGGGTAACATTTTTCCGATGGATCTTATCGGCCCGGTTGGTGGACAACACTTCACGCTGGCGCTGCACGCCACGAGTACCGCTGTTTCCCTTATGGAGCGCTCTCGCAGGGTCGCGCTTAGTGGTGTTCCCGTCGAACAAATCTCAATCGCCTATGCGTTGGGACGGAACCACAAGAAGACCGACTTCCGCTGGAACGATCTCTCATTTGATTTGAAAACCTCCCGGGCGTTCGGATTGCCCGTTCCGGAGTTTGCTCTCAGTGTCAAAGAAATGGAGATCGAAGAGGTCCGCGCCATGGGAAGTCATAAATTGTTCATTTGCCGGACCGAAGTGAACCATGTTCGATCTCACGGTTTGCAGCTGTCGTTTGTCCAGGGCTTTTATCATGCCCGCAGGCAACAGACTCAACCACTCGTTCTAGCAACGAGAACTGCTTGATACCTTATTTCGGAAAAGGTGGGTGCTACGCCTTGCACGAAACCATGGTCCCTTTACATGTCGTGCCCTTGATTTATTTTTATGAGGCCGACTTGACTACTCCGGAATCGCTTCTCGACCGCTACGCGACGATCAGACCCTTTGCGAAAGCGCTGCATGACGAAGGAGTAAGAATTACGACGGTGCAAAGGTTTCACACCAATCTAGACTTTTGGGATGACGGCATCCATTTTCTCTTTTGCGCGGATTTCTGCCAGCCAGCCTTGCGCAAGTGGGAGATTCCCAGTTCATTCCACTCGTCCGTGCGATCTGTTTGCACGCCAGGCGACGTCTCCGATCCGGTTCAGACCGCCATTCATCTGAATGGCTTGCTCTATCCTTTGCAGTTACGAGCGTTGAGGAACTCCCTCCCGCCACAGTGCTCCATAGTTGTTCAGCATCATGCGGACGGACCTTGGCCTACGTTACTCCGGCCTCTGCAGCGCTGGGGTTTGCGGGCTGCGGACGGCTTCTTCTTCGCGGCGCAAGATCTGGCGACCTGGTGGATGGACCACGGTCTGATCTCGAAGCGCCAGTCAATCTTCCAGATCATGGAAGGTTCTAACAATTTCCGGTGTCAAGACCGGGTTACCGCGCGGGCCCGCACCAGAATGGCCGGCAATCCGGTCGTCTTGTGGGTCGGACGGCTAATACCGCTGAAAGATCCTCTGACCGTCCTGGAGGGATTCACGCGAGTGCTTCAGCAGTTACCGCAAGCAAGGCTGTACATGGCCTACGGGACCGACGACATGTTGCCGGCCGTCCGGGAACGCATCGCGGCCAGCAAGGCTCTTTCCGAGGCGGTTATTCTGCTGGGCAGGATTGAACACTCACAGTTGGAGGATATCTATAACAGTTCGGATTACTTCGTCCTCGGCAGTCACCGCGAGGGCAGTGGGTTTTCCCTGGCTGAAGCGATGGCTTGTGGTGTGGTGCCCGTTGTAACCGATATTCCATCCCTTCGCGTAATGACGGACGGCGGACGCATCGGAGCCTGTTGGCGCCCCGGTAGCTCCGAGGCCTTTGCCGACAAGTTCCTGGAGGTCATGCGTCAACCGCTAGAGCAACTCTCCCGCAAGGCCGAAGGTTTCTTTCAATCGCAATTGAGTTACAAAGCCATCGCCCGCGACGCAGTGCGCGCGTACCGCGAAGTCCTAGCGGCTAGGCAAAGCCACGCATGAAAATCGGCCTCATTGTTCCGGGCGGGGTTGATCGTAGCGGCCGCATGTTCGTTATCCCCGTACTCCTCGCGCTGATCGGGCGCCTCGCGAGTCGCCATGAAGTGGTAGTTGTTAGCCTTGATCCGAACACCGAGCCCTCCGAATATGAACTGCTCGGTGCCCGAGTCGTAACTCTTGGCTCGATCAAAGCTCGCAACCGGTTATCTTGGACAGCGGTCACCTTAGGGAAATTGATGTCCGCTCTGCGTGCCGCAGGCGGTGGATTCGATCTGCTGCATGCTTTTTGGGTGTTCCCCCAGGGAACTCTGGCTGTCGCGGCTGGTGGCCTGTTACGCAGGCCGGTTGTCGTGAGCATCGGTGGCGGAGAATTGGTTTGGCTCCCGACGGTTCGCTACGGTGGGATGAGGACCCTCCGAAGCCGGATCACGATGTCTGCGACACTGCGCTCGGCGAGTGCGGTTTCGGCACCGAGTCTGTATGTCATGCGCCCGGCGACCAGGGTTCGCCCCGATATCCAGTGGCTTCCGACGGGAGTTGATACCACGATATTCCGGGGATCGATCAAACGTACCTGCGGCGCGCCCTGGCGCCTCGTTCATGTCGCAGGATTGAACGAGGTGAAAAACCAAGAGACGCTGCTGAGAGCAGTTCGGCAAGTGGCCGATGTATGCCCCAACATCGTGCTCGACTGCATCGGAGTGGACGCTCTGAACGGACGCGTACAGGCACTGGCTCGTGATCTGGGAATTGCAGACAGAGTTCGGTTCCACGGGGTCCTGACCGTCGATGAGATCGTGCCCTTTTATGACAAAGCTCATTTGTTCGTGCAATCGTCACTTCATGAAAGCATGGGTGCCGCCGTGCTGGAGGCATCTGCGGTTGGAGTCCCGACTGTCGGGACCAACGTCGGAATTGTCGCGGAAATGGCTCCCCGAGCGGCTTTCGCCGTGCCCGTCAGCGATCCCGGCGCCCTGGCGAAGGGTATTCTAGGGTTGCTAGAGAATTCCCAGCGACGCGAGGCTCTCGCCCTAGCCGCGCAGGACTTTGCTCGCACTTATAGCGCGGACTGGACGGTTGCCCAATTCGACGAGCTATATCGGAGACTCGTCCATATGCCTCCATCGCGGCGAGGGCCGGAATTGACAACAATTTGACAATCTCGTGACGAACCACGAGCCGGAGACCGCTAGATTCGTATTCCACACTTTTGTGTGGGTGCATTTGAATGCAAGTCCTCGATCCCGCTGACAGTGTCGTCAACCTAGCCCACGACGATCTTCCTCTCGGGGCACGCTTCTTCGTCGCCGGTTCAATATGGGATCTGAGATCCAATTCCGAGGGGATTCTTCAGGCGATGCAGGAAACATTCGACCAAGTGGGCGGGGAACAGCGGGCAGATTTGCACCTACGATTCCACGTTGACTTTGCCGTCAACAATGCACCTCGCTGGGTGACGCCGCATTTTAGAGCTCTGGATCATCTGTACTACGCGACATACGGTCCATGCGACTCGATGCTGGTGGACCAAATGGGTCGCCGCGTGATCGGATCATTTTCTCCCGCCGCAGCCCGCGACCTGCGCCACTGGAAGCAGACCGTTTTACCTGTACTGTTGGGTATTGCCAGCGCGTCGATCGGGGTAACTCCTGTTCATTGTGCGTGTGTGGTCAAGGGTGGAGCGGGGCTTCTTCTCGGCGGAGAATCTGGAGCCGGAAAATCGACCACGGCATTGTCATTGTCTCGAAATGGATTTTCTTATCTTTCAGATGACTGTACCTATTTGTCGCGCACCGATACGGATGTGCGAGCCTGGGGTCTGCCGACCCCGATGAAGTTGCTTCCCGATGCGGTGCGCTACTTTCCTGAGCTAGTCCCACTCGATCCGGTCCTTTCCTTGAACGGAGAGTGGGCGCTGAACCCGGATCCAACCGAGATCTCCAATGTAGAACGGTGTTTGAGCTGTGCCCCTCGATGGCTGGTTTTCCTCGAGAGAAAAGTGGATTCACCGCCCGTGGTGAAGCCATTAAGTTCCCGAGAGGCCGCCTCCCGCCTGGTGGCCGATTTGGAAACGATGCCTCCCATTCTCTTTGATCAGTACGAATGGCAGTTGGAGACCATCAATCGTCTGGTGGACCGAGAATGCCGGGTGGTGCAGCATGGCCTGAAGCCTGAGCCGTTGGCACGATTGCTGGCGGAGATCTGCGGCTCTGTATGAACACCACCGCAAAAAATAGCGACCATACCATGGCAATCGATCTAGTCAGCAGATTCGCTCTCACCCCCCTGCAGCGCACATTCAATGTGTTTGGGAAGGTGATTTCCTTGGCCACGAATTGTCCAGATCTGTTGAGTCGAATCGCCAACCTTGCACCACAACGCCGGGAAGCAGATGTTGGCCAGCTAGACTGCTCCTGGAGAATCGTCACCGAACCAGAGACGGAGGAAGTGTTGAAATCCGTCGTCTTGAGTAGCCGCAATGTCAGTGATGGCGGCATATCGTTCGTGACCATTGGCCAACGCAGCTTTCTAGCGTATGACGAGCGGACACGCACAGGTATCTCTTTCTTATCGGAGGGGCTGGTCCTTGACCCAACGTTGTTTGTCGAAACCTTCCTTCCAGGTTTTTTGTCGCTCTTACCAAAGGGAAAGCGGTAATGATGAACCGAAAGTTGGCTCGGGCGATCATCGACAGCCTGCAATTGTCAGGAGCATCCTGTGACGTTGGGCAGTTGGCAAGATTCTCACCGCTTGACTGGGAACGAACCACCGGATGGGTCGACCGTGCCGGTCTCACACTCCATCTATTGGAGCGGCTGAGAGCTTGCGGGGCAACCGAAGTGCTCCCTCCTCGGGTGTTAGCTCGCTTTGAGCGAAATCTTGCCGACAACAGATGTCGGGTTGACCATCTCCTTCGCGAGACTGGTTGCATCAATGAAAAGCTCGATCAAGCGGGCGTTCAGTATGTTGTGATCAAAGGCTTTTCGCTTTGGCCAGAGTTTTGCAGCAATCCTTACTTGCGAACGCAGTGTGACCTTGACTACATGGTCGCCAGGCGGTCTCTCCGCTCTGCACAAAATGTGCTTTTGGAATTCGGATATGAAAGGCGGGGCCGCTCCGATTTGCAAGAATTTGCCTTCGAACGTCCGCTACAGCGGGTTCCTTCCCAATTCGATAGTCCCTTCAAACTAGAGACGACTCCCATGGTGGAGTTGCATGTGGGTATTTGGGAGAACATGACGCACCACGTACCATTAGAGGAGCCTGCGTTCGTCCTCGATAGCCCCAAATTGAAAGAATGGGGCGGGCTGCGGTTTCCGGTTCTGAGTGAGGAAGACACTCTTCTTCTCCAGGTACTACACGCGTTTCAACATATGTTGTCCTATTGGGTAAAGCTTTCTTGGCTTCTTGAGATTGGGCGCTTCATGGAGAAACGGTGGCGAGATTCCCCGTTTTGGAAAAAGTTCAGCCAGCGTCTGGAGGGCGCACCGCGGCTCGCGGAGTTCTCAACGATGGCGCTCGAACTGTCGGCCATTGTGTTTTCCGCCCCTATGCCTGAGGTAGCTCAACAGTGGAGACAATTCCTCCGCCCCAGCGCGCGTTTGTGGCTTGACAACTATGGCCACGGCTGGGCACTGGGAGAGCGTCCACCGCATAAATCAAGAGTCTTTCCGGACTCCAAACTCTTTATGTTCATTAGTGGAGAATACATTCCGGACCGTCGCGCGAGGCGGGATTCCCTACGGCACGGGCTGATGCCCTGGAAGATCCCGGGGAAACAGCCTTCCACCGTCTTCGCGCAGGTCAAGAATCGGCCGTGGACCCGAGTACAAGCGCTTTGGTGGGACAGCGCATTCACGATTCAACGGCTCAGTTTTCACGCTGGCGCAGGGTTGAGATATCTCTGGGAATTGCCGCGCTGGCGAAACCTGACCAGATCTACCCGGTAGGAAGTGTCCCAGCCGCTCGCTCGTTTTATGGTTTTTCACGTTCGTGGATCGAATGCCAATCGGAAGCGCTCTACGTCGGCGACAGCTATCATTTTGAGTTCGTGCATCTTGCCCGTCTATGCGAAATGGTTCACAAACCACCGGCGCGAAAATCCAGCTGTGCAGATCACCGACGAATCAATCGGGCCGAGTCGGGCGTTCGCGAATTGCTTGCAAACAGCGTCGATTTCGGGGCCTCGGATAGCCATCGTTGGGGCCGACGACATCATTGAGTGAACTCCCCCGCAGCCCACAGTCTTGATAGGGCGGCGGTAGCGACGGTATCTCTGTCTTGACAATAGTCGTTATAACATATAATATCTCTTCGGCATGAACCTCAGGGTCGAGACAAGAAAGGGCAAGCGGCGCGTTGGCTCCCCTGAGGAGGCTGCGTTTCTCGACCTGCTGCGGACCACCGACATGCTGTCCCGTGGCCTGGTCCGCATTCTGAAGGCAGTGGAGGTATCCGCTACGCAGTACAACGTGCTCCGCATTCTCCGCGGTTCTCCCGCCGGGCTCCCCTGCGGGGAAATCGGCAATCGCATGATTACGCGTGACCCGGACGTCACTCGCCTGCTCGACCGGTTGGAAAAACGCGGGCTGATCTCGCGCTGCCGCGAAACCGAAGACCGGCGGACCGTGATGGCCCGCATCACGCCAGACGGCCTGAAACTCCTGGCCCGGCTGGACGAACCGGTGCAAGCCACTCATCGCCAACAATTGGGCCACCTGGGGACCAAGCGCCTGCGGGCGTTGACCGAACTCCTGGCTGTGTCCCGCGGCCAGGTGCTTTGATTTTTTTGGATTTACTATCTGTTGCAACGAATATCGTTTACACGCATCTAAGCACTGTACAGAAGGAGATTGATGATGACCACATTGACCGCACCGCAAACCTCCACCACAACCTGGAACATTGACCCGGCTCACGCCGTTGCCGAGTTCAAGGTCAAGCATATGATGATCTCAAACGTGAAGGGGCAATTTCACAAAGTTACGGGAAGCTTGACGCTCGACCAATCCACTCTGGCGAATTCCCGAGTCGAGGCTGTGATCGACGCGGCTTCCCTCGAAACCCGCGATGCCCAGCGTAACGGGCACCTGAAGAGTGCCGACTTCCTCGACGTGGAAAAGTTCCCTACGCTGTCTTTCAAGTCCACGCGCGTCAGCGTTCTCGGCGACGGCGAACTGGCCGTCGAGGGCGACCTTTCCATTCGGGGCGTCACCCGCAAAGCGACTTTTGCCGTCGAGGGGCCAACCCCGCCGACCAAAGATCCCTGGGGAAACACTCGCATCGGTCTTTCGGCGACCACAAAGATCAACCGCAAGGACTTCGGCCTGACCTGGAATGCGACGCTTGAAACCGGCGGCATTCTCGTCGGCGAAGAAGTAGCCATCACTTTAGATGTGGAGTTTCTGAAGGCCTAGCTGTGAAAGGCTGAAGTGATTTGCGCGCCGCGCGCGGCAACGGCTACGCGCACACGAAAGGCGCAGACACAGAAAGGAAGGAGAAATTATGTCGCTCCGACCAGTTCGACAGATTATTGAACCAAAGCCCACCATCGAGGGCGCCGGGGTGAAACTGCAACGCGCCTTCGGCTTCGGCAAGACCAAGGACTTCGATCCCTTTTTGCTTCTGGACGATTTCCGCAACGACAACCCGAAGGATTATCTGGCGGGATTTCCCTGGCATCCGCACCGCGGAATCGAGACCATCACCTACGTTCTCGCCGGCTCGGTCGAGCACGGCGATAGTCTCGGGAACAAGGGCAAGATGACCGCCGGCGACGTGCAGTGGATGACTGCGGGCAGCGGCATCCTCCATCAGGAAATGCCCAAGGGCGATCAGCAGGGCCACATGCACGGTTTCCAGTTGTGGGCCAACCTGCCTGCCTCGCTGAAGATGACCGACCCGCGTTATCAGGACATTCCGTCAACCGCGATCCCCGAGGTCACCGACGATGACGGCACCAAGGTGCGCATCATCTGCGGCGAGTTCTGGGGCAAGAAGGGACCGGTGGAAGGCGTCGCCGCCGACCCGAACTATCTTGATATTTCGGTTGCCCCCGGCCAGCAGAAGCGGCTCAAAGTTGAGACCACGCGCAACGCCTTTGCCTACGTGTTCGCCGGCTCAGGAACGTTCCGCGATTCCTCGACTCCTCGCGCGGTTTTAACCGAGCAGGTCGAGCAGCCCGATGCCCCGCCCGTCTACGACGTCAAGAATCACTCGCTGGTGCTCTTCGACCGCGGCGACGAAATCTCCGTCCAGGCCGGCGACCAGGGCATCCGCTTCCTGTTAGTGTCGGGCAAGCCGATCGAAGAACCCGTGGCATGGTACGGCCCGATCGTGATGAACACGCAAGAACAACTCCGCCAAGCCATGGCAGAACTGCAAACCGGCTCGTTCATCAAACATCGCTGAACCAGCACGAAACGAAACAAAGCCCTGCGCAGATCGCCTGCGCAGGGTTTACCACTGGCCGTGTGCTTTCAGAACAAGTCTGAGGTTCCGCTCGTGTGCCACCATCGAGGATTTATGAGATAGCTTCTATGCTGATCGTCCCTCGATCACGCTACCTCTTTCCGTTCCAGAACTGGTGGCACGTGCACTAGTTCGTCAAACAAAGAACGGTAATGAATCATCGCCGTTCTCAAATCTTCCGTAGTGGCCGCGTCCTTCCCAGCTCGCAGCGCAATCTCATGCGCCGACCGATAGTTCTCCACCATTCGAGGATGGGCCACAGAGATGTCCGCGGCCCGCTGCTCGAAATCGGAGACGGGGTAGCCCCGAACTTTCATCACCGACGACACCAGGTCATCCGCCTCTGTGACTGCCCCCTTCGGCGAATCGACAAAACGGGACTGCACTTCCTGCCAATGCTTCGAGAAGCGTTCGTATTCCATCGGATCAAGATCGCGAATGTTGAGTTTTTCCACCCGTTTCTCGCGATCCGCTAATTTCGTTTCCGCTTTCGATCCATGCGCCAGCACTGCCCGCTCGTACTCCGGCCCAAACTTCTGCCGCAGGCCTGCGGTCGTGCTCCTGCGTTTTCGCACATAGAGCAACACCACCACTCCGATAAGTACAATCACGGCAGCGGCCAGGATAATTACCTTCGGATCCATCAGGTTAAAATTCATTCAAACCTCCACAAAAAACAAGTTGCTCACGACATTGATTTGGCTGGGAACATTAGAGAGTTGCAAGTATTCACCCTTCGGCCCCGCAAAGCTGGTCACTATTGATCGTCTTTCGTAAGCTGCGGAACCGAGTCGAGTGTCGCGAAGAAGAACAGCGATCCTCTCGGCCTTTCGTCAAGTGAGCGCTTCTGCACAGCACAAACCAAAGCGAATGAGCGAACCTATTCGACGTGTATCCCGGGCCCGAGTTCCTGATACTCCGGATTCAGTTGTAGATCCAGCCCTGGAGAAGGAGTTGCCCATGTCGTTCGGAATTTACGCGATCGGCTTCGTAATTATGCTCG
>Ga0265760_10000078_pt1 | contig 24886 bp, 18 predicted proteins | sample NZIome_2_FD_200831 | JGI IMG/M metagenome (GOLD analysis project Ga0265760, IMG submission 200831) | Metatranscriptome of rhizosphere microbial communities from Maridalen valley, Oslo, Norway - NZI1 (Metagenome Metatranscriptome) | ecosystem: Host-associated > Plants > Roots > Rhizosphere >...
AGCGGCATCGCCATCAGGAATGGCTCAAGTTTCTCCGTCTCATCGACCAGACCATTCCGCCCGACCGGCAGCTTCACTTGATCTGCGATAACTACGCGACTCATAAGCACCCCAAAGTGCAGCCCGCCGCAAATAACCCCTCATTGCAGACGAACCTCTGGGATGGAGCTACCTGAGATACGTCTTTACCATATCGATAACTTCGTCGGCCGCGTGCGTCTGTTCTGAATTCGGTCTTCGCTTTGGATCAAGCACGTGATGCCGGATGTGGCCTTCCAGGAGCTCAGTCATCAGGCTATTGACTGCACCTCTTGCTGCGCTGATGATCTGCAACACTTCGGAGCAATCGCGTCCCTCGTCGAGGACCCGCTCAAGAGCTTCAAATTGCCCCCGGATGCGTTTGCTCCGCAAAATCAGCTTCTGTTTGTTCTTGATTGTATGACTCATTCGCAAACGGATCATATCATGCCAGAGCTTGCACTATACCTATGGGGGTATGTATGATGAGCCAATCCTCGACGCGAGTTCATCATGTGGCAGCGAATGGCCTTCGTCATCACGGTCGTGCTTCTGGGAGTCAGTGGAGGCATCATCGCGCTTTTTGTTCTTGGCATACACGCGGAACGGGGCGCGGTAGCGGGTTTTTGTGTTGTTTCTGCGCTGGCTGTCGTCCAGAGCTGGATGGTTGCCTCTGAAATCGCCAGGGCGCGGAGGCTGTCTGGCGATAGGAGAAATGCATGTTATCGCGGGGCGCAAGCAAAATTTCGAGCGGTTTCCCTCGTTGGACTGTGTGCAATCGCGGCGGTCCTTCCACTCGCATTCATGGGGGCACACTCGGGAGCACCAGGCCGATTCGCCACTGTCATGTTAGGTGGTGTGGTGTTTTCCACGCTGGCAGCGTTGACCGTGTTGCCTGTGGTCATTTCACGGATCTCTGAGTGATAGCGGTTCATTGCTCGGTTCCGTTTATAGCGACGCCCGTTCCTTGAGGGCACAGTTTGTGCGTAGCCGTGAAGTAATCGAAATGGTCGAGTCTTACCTGGAATATCGGTTTCGTCCCGCGGAGGGAATGTCGCTATGAGTTCTTCACCAATCATCGAAAAGCCCCCAGTCAACCCTCCGCATCTCAGCGAGACGCGGAAGTCCCCAAGACTAAACGAGCCTGACCCTGGCTCCGAGCGCGAAGAACACGGACACAGGGTGGAATGGGTCGAACTGGTCCGCATTGCTTTTGTGTTCTTAGCTGCAGTCGCGGTATGGTTTCGGCTTTGGGAGCCATTTCCGCACGTCAGTGTGATCGGCATCGCGGCTGCTCTCATCGGCGGATACCCGATTTTCAAAGAAGCATTCGAGAACATCGTCGAGCGCAAGATGACCATGGAACTCTCGATGACCATCGCTCTTCTCTCGGCTTTGGCGATTGGAGAATTCTTCACTGCTCTGGTCATCACCGGCTTCGTCCTTGCCGCCGAAGTGTTGGAAGGTCTCACAGTTGGCAGAGGCCGGCGGGCTATCCAGAGTCTGCTCGATTTTCTCCCGCGAGCCGTCGTGGTCCGCCGTAATGATCAGGTGATTGAGGTTCCGTCCGACCAAGTTCAGGTTGGTGACACGGTGATCGTGAAGCCGGGTGGACGCATCCCAGTGGACGGCACTGTGCTTGGCGGCCGATCGTTTGTGGAACAAGCGGCTATCACGGGTGAAGCCATGCCGGTTGAGAAAGGACCCGGAGATGGGGTCTATGCCGGAACCATCAATCAATCCGGAGCTTTGGAAATCGGCGCCCAGAAACTGGGACGCGACACGACGTTCGGAAGAATTATTGAAGCGGTTGAACGCGCTGAGAAATCGCGGGCTCCGATTCAGAAGACGGCCGATCGGCTGGCGGGCTACCTCGTGTATTTCGCCCTAGGAGCTGCGGTTCTCACATTCATCATTACCCACAATATCAGGTCGACCATTTCGGTCGTAATCGTTGCTGGGGCGTGCGGAATTGCAGCGGGAACTCCTCTTGCAATCCTGGGAGCAATCGGTCGAGCGGCGCATCAGGGAGCCATCATTAAAGGTGGCCTCTACTTGGAAGCGCTGGCCGCCGTCGACACAGTGCTGTTGGACAAAACCGGCACACTAACTTTCGGGACGCCGCAGATCCGGGAAGTCGTTTCCGCCAACGGTTTCGGGGAACAGCAAATCATCGCCGCTGCCAGCATTGCGGAGCGCAAATCCGAACATCCTCTTGCCAAGGCAGTGATGGCGCGGGCAACAGAACTCGCCATTCCACTCGTCGACCCCAATGAATTCTCGTACACACCCGGACGAGGAGTCAGGGTGAGCTATGAAGGCGAAGAGATCATTGTGGGTAGTCTGGCCCTTCTAGCGGAACACGGTATGACGAGGGGGCTGCCCGGAAACAGTAACGGAGCGGGCGGGGCATCGGAAGTCTACGTCGCCCGAGCGGGACAACTTCTCGGCAGCATCCGAATTGCTGATGTTTTGCGGCCAGAAGCCAAGAATGCGGTTGCGGAAATGCGACAGATGGGTTTGAGGATTGTCCTGTTGAGCGGAGACACGCAAGCTGCGACTTCATCGGTTGGCCGCGACCTTGGAGTAGATGAAGCGGTGGGAGGACTCTTGCCCGAGGAGAAAGCGAAGCGGGTGGCTGAGCTGCGCAGCAAGGGGCGCAATGTCGCGATGGTCGGTGACGGAATCAACGACGCTCCCGCCCTAGTAGAGGCCAATGTCGGCATCGCCATGGGATCGGGAACCGACGTTGCTCGTGAGAGCGCGGACGTGATCTTGATCGGAAGCGATCTCTCGAAACTGGTCCAAACTTTGCGGCTTGCTCGACGTTGCCGCGGGATCATCATGCAGAACTTTGTGGGCACGCTGGTCGTGGACAGCATAGGAGTAGGAATGGCAGCCCTTGGTTTCCTGAATCCCCTTCTGGCTGCCTTTATTCACGTGACCTCAGAGTTGGCATTCATCCTCAATTCCACGAGATTGTTGCCCCGAAGTTCGAGAGCCGCGCAATGAGACCGAAGATTTGTGGGGAAGCTTGAGTCGGTATGCACTTTGCGCATGTGATCCGGAGTCGGAAAGTCGGAGCGTGGGTTGTCCTAATCACCCTCGCGATCTTGGTGACTTTAATTGCTGCAATTTTCTTACAGACTCGCAGATCACCGAAACCTCTTGAAATGGACGAACTCTATGGCCTGTTGGATTAAGTGGCTTCCAGAACTGGGAACGGATCACACGCGGTGAACGAGAATCGAGATTATCCATTGAAAACCAAGCGCCTCGTCGTCGGACAGATCACGATCTGTCGAGGCTGCTGTTGCGGCAATGTCGAACGTGGTTTACCCGAAGTTCCGGTCGAGTGGCTGAAGAGCGAATGGCGGAAACGCGGACTGCTCAAGCGAGTTCAACTGACTATCAGCGGCTGTGTTGGACCATGCGATGTGCCGAACGTGGTCGTGATTACAAGCTCATCGGGTACGGAGTGGCTGGGGAATATTGTTAAGTTCGACCAGTACCGAACCTTGGTTGAGTGGGCTGTCCGGTGTCGGGATGCAGGCCAGATGTTAGCCCCGCCGCACGAGTTCCGTGAATGCAGGATCAGCCCTTTTTCCTCGTAGAGCTTGGCGGAACCGTTGAAGAGCTTTCAATACAAGAGAGTGCCTCTAATACTCAGAACGCCACAGCCAACAGTGCGGCATCCACACAGGTCAAGACTTCCGTGGATTCGAGCGTTCCTCTTGGAGGCACGCCGCAGTGACCTTATGGAATCAAGCTTCAAGAAGAGTCAGAGTCGAAACAAGAGAGCAAATCACACGGGAAGGATTATTCGGATCCTATTGATCATTCTGTGGTCAGTGGTCGTCGTCGTGTTTGGCTTTTACTCGGGTTTAGTCTATCACCACCACTAGTACTACCGGCCAGCGAAACAAAACATAAGGCAGGGTTTGCGTACATACCCGGCTAGGTATAGTTTCGTTGCGTTTGTTTGGCGTTTTGGTATAGATTCAAACGAAGCTTCCATGGGGTAGCCGACATGCGGTCGATAACGAAGCGGATAGCGTGTCTGTGCCTGCTGCTGACTATCTGGTCAGCGATCGCATTCGCCACGCATCAGCATTGGGGCGCTACCGAGTCGTCGACTTGTACTGTCTGTATCGCCGCCCATTCAGCTTCCCCTCAAACCACCACAACCACCTTGTCAAGCGTGATGTTCGTCTCTGAGCCTGTCTTTCGGCCGGAGCCCGTAACGACCAAGCAACGCCTGATAGCCTTCGCCCTCTGTGTTCGCCCACCTCCCAGCGTCTAAATAGGATCAATTCTCTGATGTTTTCAGGCCCCGGTTCGTTTTCCGTGTGGCTGTGCCTTGATCTTTTCGACCAATTCTCAGGAGGAATCATGCTGGCTTCATACGAAAAGTCGCTTCGAGCGGCTTTTACAGTCGTATTCTGCGTGGCGCTGGGTCTTCAGGCTTACGCGCAGTCAGGTTCGGGGTCGCTTAACGGCACTGTCGTTGACCCTTCAGGCGCTGTGGTTCCGAATGCCAAGGTCGAGATTCACCAGCTGGTCAGTGGTTTTGACCGGACGACCGCTACAGACGGTAAGGGGAATTTCAGTTTCTCGAACGTACCGTTTAATCCGTATCACATGACGGTGACGGCTGCGGGGTTTGCCCCGAGCGCTCAGGACGTGGAGGTTCGGTCGATAGTGGCATCTAGCGTCAAGGTCAGTCTTCAAGTGACTGGCACGTCCACTTCGGTCACGGTCGAAGCTGGTTCCGATTTGGTGGAGAATGATCCAACTGGGCACACCGACGTGGATCGCGACTTGTTCAACAAAGTGCCACTCGAAAGCCAGTCCTCCTCGTTAAGTTCGCTGGTCACGCTGGCGTCGCCTGGTGTGTCGGCAGATTCGAATGGTCTTTTTCACGGACTCGGCGACCACGCGTCGAACTCATTCTCGGTAGACGGCCAGCCGATTACCGATCAGCAGAGCAAGGTTTTTTCAAACCAGGTCCCTCTTGATTCCATTGAATCGCTTGAAGTAATCCCGGGAGCTCCGCCGGCGGAGTACGGTGGGAAGACAAGCTTAGTGATCGTGGCGACCACTCGCTCTGGCCTGGGCTCAAAAACGCCGCATGGCAGTGTGAATGCTTCCTACGGATCGTTCGGCTCGTCGAATATCGGCTTTGACCTCGCTTATGGTGGTGACAAGTGGGGAAATTTCATCTCGGCGAACGGACTGAATACAGGGAGATTCCTGGACCCGCCGGAATTTGTCGTGATGCACGACAAAGGCAACGAAGAAAATATTTTCGACCGCGTCGACTACCAGCTATCGAGCAAGGACTCGATTCACCTCAACCTCGGCTTTAGCCGCTCGTGGTTCCAGACGCCCAATTCGTACGACTCGCAGAACGCGACGCCGTGGAACGGTGTTAGCATCAGCAATAACGGGCTTGGTCCCAATGGCATCCCCGTCGGTCCTGCAGACCAGCGATCGAAGATCGACACCTTTAACATCGCTCCGACCTGGACGCGGGTGATCAACCCGACCACCGTGTTTACCTTCGGCGGCTTCGTCCGACGAGATGGTTACAATTACTATCCGAGCAACAACCCGTTTGCGGACCTCGGCCCACCGAATCTTCAGCAGCAAACTATCTCGCAATACCGGACACTCACGAACACGGGGGTGCTCGCGAATGTCACCCATGTGGTAGGCATCAACAACATCAAGGCGGGAGTTACGTATCAGCAGACCTTTCTCACGGAAAACTTCAACCTCGGAATCGTCGACCCAAATTTCAACGCGCCCTGCCTGGATGCCAACGGCGTACCGGTATTTGTCGGGAATCCGGGGGTGAATAACCCCGGCAATTGTGCCGGTGCCGCCTCAACGAATGCAGCACTGTATCCGACGCCATTCGTCGCCAATCCTGGTTTTGACTCATTGCTCGGTTGCTACGATCTGACACGATCGACACCATCGTCGGCTGACGGTTGTGCCAGCGCCACCAGCGGCTTGTATGCATTTCACGGGCATACGGACATAAAAGAACTCGCCCTCTATATTCAGGATTCGATCACCATAAAAAATTGGTCCTTGAATCTGGGACTGCGTGGCGATCTTTACAACGGCCTTGTCGTGGCTCATCAGGCCGAGCCTCGCGTTGGTGTTGCTTACAACATCAAGCGGACCAATACGATCCTCCGAATCTCCTACGCGCGTACGCTGGAAAGTCCTTTCAACGAGAATCTGGTACTTTCGAGCACCGGTTGCGCTAATGCAGTCTTGAATCCCCTTCTTGCCTGTTCTCAGCCGGCTTCAGCGGGGGCGACGCCGTTCAATCCCGGCTATCGCAACGACTTCCATGCTGGCCTGCAGCAGGCGCTCGGCAAATATGCGGTCATAAGCGGGGACTACATTTGGAAATACACGCACAATGCCTACGATTTCAGCGTACTAGGGGCGACCCCAATTACCTTCCCGATTGACTGGCACAACTCGAAAATTCCCGGCTATGCCGTCCGCGTGAGCGTACCGGATTTCCATGGCTTCTCGGCGTTGATGGTTTTCTCTAGCGTTGCGGCGCGTTTTTTCACTCCGCAGATCGGCGGCGCGGGTGCGGTTCCGTCGGTGGCCTTTGGATCGGGAATCACACCCTTCCGCATTGACCACGACGAAACTTTCAATCAGACCACTCACTTTCAATACCAGCCCTGGAAGCGAGGCCCGTGGCTAGGCTTCAACTGGCGATATGACAGCGGATTGGTGGCTGGAGCTGCTCCGTGCTACGGTGTAGGGCCCGCCAATAACTGTCCTCAATCGACCACTCTAGGAGGACAGCCGGCCATTAACATGACGGATGCCTTCGGCACACCATTAACTGCCGATCAGGAGTTCCAGGCTGGGTTTAGTTGCAACGGTGCGCGTGCCACGCCAACGGTTCCTTTGCCCTTTACGTGTCTCGCGTCCCAGTTCGGGTCGTCTCTCATATCAGTGCCCGCGCCAGGGACCGAAAATGATGATCACAAGCCGCCGCGTATCGCGCCCCGCAGCCTGTTCGATATTGCCGTCGGTGACGACAATCTGTTCAAAGGCGATCATTACAGATGGAGTCTTACCATGACTGCCATCAATATCACTAACAACTATGCACTCTACAACTTCCTTTCCACCTTCAGTGGCACGCACTACGTGACTCCGCGAGCACTGACGGCTCAACTCGGGTTCCACTTTTAGCCGACTCTCCCCCGTCGAATGAGGGCAGTGCGATCAAAACCGTACTGCCCTCCTTTAGCACGGATGCTGGAACGCGCAACTCACTCTGGAGACATCAATGCGTCTATACGTGTTCACGCTCACTGGACCGTGTTTGTTTCTGTTCTTGTGTCCGCCGGCTCACGGGCAGACTTCCTCTAAGACGCCCAGTGGCGATGTTCAAAAGGCCGTTGAGGACAAAGATACCATCGCGATTGTTGAGCTGGGCGCAGCAACTAGCTGGAACCTTAGCGGAGGCGCCGCAACGTTCGCTCCGAATCTTGCAGCGGAGGTGACACCGATAGAGAACTGGCTGGAGCTTGAGGCAGGGGTGTCGCCCTTCTACACTCATAAGTCAACGGAATGGGACACTGACCTACTTTTCAAAAAGCCGTGGACCATATCACGGAAGGCAGAGTTCATGCTGGGCGTCGGTCCCGAATGGGTCCACCTCAGACAGAACGGGAAAGTGACCAACTCCATCTCTGGTGAGATAGCGGCAGACTTCATGTTTTGGCCGACCGGCAAACACCGTCTCGGCTGGTTCCTCGAACCCGCTTACGACTACAGTTTCGCCGGAGGCCACCAGCACTCCATCGGTATTAGCGCCGGTCTCCTCATCGGAATGCCGTGACAGTTACGGAACATGGAAACGCGCGCGATGTCGCCAGCCGTAAGCCAATTGTCACCTGACGACAACGATCGAACCGCGTTTTCAACTCTCTGGATTCCGGTAGAGTGGTCGGCAATCTGCCCTGAAACGACAGCTCGAAAACCCAATTGCTCTATCTCCCCAGCATTCATGCCAGAGATAATCGGTCGTTCGGTTCGTTCGTAATCGCCGACAAGGAAAACCCTGAGAGAAGCCGGCGGAGAACCCGCCGCTGCAGAAAGTCATTGTACGAAATTAAAATGCGTCTGCAAGTAGATGATAATAAACAAGCTATTGGTGGAGGCGGCGAGAGTCGAACTAATCACTATGTTGATAACACGTAAGTTACTGATTCTTGGAACTGCCACAACGGGTAAAAAAGGCCGCATTGCCCAATCCATTATACGTTTATTGTACGAAAATGCTTTCGCTCGGAGTCGCACAGGCACAACACAGTGGCCACAGTATCCCATAGATTCGTCGCGATCGAGAAAAAAGTACTCTTCCTCCAGTACTGCGGTCGCGCTTTTCCATTACTTCCGGGTTGCCCGTGACGCTGGCACAATCGGCCAACCTCGCTAGCAGATCGAGCAGGGCGCTCATGAGTAAAGCTGGCGGAACACAAACCAAGGTGCTTCGATCAGTGGCCTTTCGTGAAAAACTAGCGATCCCTGAGATGCTAGGATCAGGCCAGCCTGACTGAAGAGGCCGAATGAAGGGATCTCAATGGACGCAGATCAACGCCCGCTCGTCCTGTTAACGGGAGCGTCAGGTTACATCGGCGGGCGCCTGCTAAAAGAGTTGGAGAAAGCCGGCTGGCCGGTTCGTTGCTTAGCTCGGCGACCTGATTTTCTCAGATCAAAAGTTGCCGCCTCCACCGAAGTCATTAAAGCAGATTGTCTGGATCGCAGTTCACTAGTGCCGGCGATGGCAGGAGTGCAGACGGCGTATTACCTCGTCCACTCCATGGGGTCTTCGGGTAAGTTCGAACAGGAAGATCGCGAAGCCGCGCAAACTTTTGCCGATGTAGCGCGCGATTCTGGAGTAGGACGCATCGTCTATCTGGGTGGCCTGGGGAACCCGGACCAAGCGCTCTCCACTCATTTGCGCAGTCGTCACGAGGTTGCAGACATCTTGCGAAGCTCAGAGATCCCGACCATCGAATTTCGCGCCTCCATCGTGATCGGTTCCGGCAGTCTTTCATTTGAAATGATTCGCGCGCTGGTACAGCGGTTGCCGGTGATGATCTGCCCGCGATGGGTTGCCGTCAAAGCCCAGCCGATCGCGGTTGAAGACGTAGTTGCGTACCTGATGGCGGCGCTGGTCTTGCCGGTGGAGCAGTGCGGCGTTTTCGAAATCGGGGGAACCGACCAAGTCAGCTACGGCCAGATCATGCAGGAGTATGCCCGGCAATGCGGCCTCCACCGATGGATGATCCCGGTTCCGATCTTGACGCCTCGACTCTCGAGTTTGTGGTTGGGCCTAATCACGCCTGTTTATGCCCGCATTGGCCGAAAGCTCATCGATAGTATGCGCAACCCAACTCTGGTGCAGGACACCTCCGCTTTGACAGCTTTTGGCATCAAGCCGAGAGGTTTGCGAGAAGCGATAGAAAGAGCTCTTCGCCATGAAGACAAGGAATTTGCCCTGACTAGCTGGTGCGATGCTCTTTCCTCGGCGGGGAAGCCGCAGTCTTGGGGCGGAGTAAAGTTTGGCACCAGGCTCGTCGATTCTCGGACCGTGCAAGTATCGGTTCCGCCAGCGGCAGCTTTTGCTCCGATTCAGCGCATCGGAGGTTTGAATGGCTGGTACTTTGCCAATGTTCTTTGGTGGTTTCGGGGTCTCTTAGATCTCGTTGTAGGGGGCGTGGGACTGCGCCGGGGCCGTCGCGATCCTCACACACTTTCCGCGGGCGACGCACTGGATTTCTGGCGAGTGGAAACCTTTGTGCCGGATCACGAACTCGGTCTGGTCGCTGAAATGAAAGTGCCCGGCCGCGCGTGGTTGCAGTTCGAGGTGGAAGCAAATAGCCGAGGCTCCGTCATTCGGCAGACCGCTATTTTTGATCCCGCCGGATTGGCGGGGCTTTTCTATTGGTACATGCTTTATCCTGTGCATCGCTGGATTTTCGGCGGCATGCTCAACGAGATTGCAGCTGTCGCAGGACGCAGGACAGGTACATCTTCCCTTGTGGCATGACGGTCCCACCACGCTATTGCATCGCTAAAATCGGCCCAGGTGGTGAAAGAGCCGAGCATCTGCGAAGTGTATAGACTGTGAGGGAGCGCCGCACTTTTGCCTGACGTACATCTCGCAGTCGGCTCGGCTGTAACGCGGGCAGACACATGCCCGAATAGGCTTCCTTATGAGAACCTCAGAACTCTAACCGCGCCTGAAAGGCGATCATCCGTGGACTGCTATCGCCACCGGCGGAGAAGTTGTTGACACGAGCGCTCCAAATCCACTCTGCGTGGAAAGATTTCGTCTGGATCGAGAAAAAACAGTCCAGCTTCCTCCGATACCGCAAGCCACCCGACTTCCCACCTTCCTCGCTGAGCCCGTTTGTAGCCCCGAGAAATGCCAGCGCGGTTCTCGCTACTCGCTCACGCTAATCGGACCGGTATTCGGTCATGTCGCCTAGCACCGCGAATTTCATGTCGCATCCGCAGCCTGGCATTTGTGTCTGTCAAATTGCTGCTGAAGGTTGGCCTGGGCATCGACCGTCCGATTGAGAGCACTCATCGGCGCTTTGAACTCCCGGTTGCAATGTGTGCATACACCAACGACAGGAGTTGAACTGAGCCATTTTAGGACTCTGAGTTTGCGCTGGTTCGGTGGAGTATTCTTCTCGCTCATCAGACCGAGAGTCTAAACGGCATCAACGGTGACAATCAATGCAGCGTGGCCCGTGTTCTGGTCCCGAGTCAAGTTTGCTCAGAGCGCTGGGTTCTTCGCAGATCGGCGTGTCTCTACCCGCACTATTGTTACATTTGATCACTTGGACCCCCGATAGCTTCTCTCGAACGGTGGGCACCTTCCCAGGAAAGCCCTATGGGAGGGTAGCATTTCTTCCTAAGCATATTCTCCGATGCGCAAAGGTCACAAAGCGAACAGAAGGGTGAGCGTTTTGGTAACAACGTATCCATAGGATTTGTTGAATCAGCGGCTTTTGCAAGTGGCGACCGTCGTGCTTTATCGATTGCGCGAGACGCACGGATGGGAGGCGAGAAATATATCTACAAGGTTCGACGGATATTGGGCTGGCACGGAATAGAGAATAGATCGCAGATAACCAAGAGACAAGGAAAGAAACTCTGTGAGCGATTCGACACCAGGAAAACAGCGGAGTGTGCGAGCGCTTGAATGGCTGAACTTTTTCCTCGCCGACGTGCAAACCGGGCTCGGTCCCTTCTTGGCTGCCTATCTTGCTTCGAGTGGATGGAATCCGGGGAGTGTTGGTTATGTGCTGACTTTCGGCGGCTTGGTCGGGGTCGCAATGCAAACTCCAGCGGGAGCTGTGATCGATGCAGTGCATCGCAAACGAACCTTGCTTGCGATAAATCTCGGTTTCCTGGTTGCTGGAGCATTCCTCCTCATGGGCCATCTGAGCCCGTGGAGGGCATATGCCGCGCAGTTCCTTATCGGAAGTTCAGGACCGTTCCTTGGGCCCACCGTCGCGGCAATCACACTCGGAATTGTTGGCGTCGCAGCGTTTGACAAACAGTTCGGGAAGAATCAAGCGTTCAATGCTGCCGGAAATGTCTTCACCGCGCTGCTTGTCGCCTATGTCAGCTACCAATTTGGCTATCGCGCAATATTCGCAGTGGCTGCATTGCTCGCCATTCCTGCTGCCGTCTCTCTCTTCTTCATAGATTCCAGGCAGATCGATTATGCACGGGCCCGCGGTGCGATCCAAAAACAAGGCAAGATTACGGCGGAGGGATGGTCTGCTCTTCTCAAGGATCGCATTCTCATTTATTTCCTGGCGACGGCCTTTCTTTTTCACTTGGCGAACGCCGCAATGTTGCCGGAACTGGGCGAGATGCTGTCGAAGGACAATCTGAAGGCGGCTGCTCCGTTCATGTCCGCGTGCATAATCGTGACGCAGCTCGTGATCGCGATCTCCGCGGCCTGGATTGGAAGGCGAGCTGCCGCCAAAGGTAGAAAGCCGCTCCTGCTGCTGGGCTTCGGAGTCCTTCCCATCCGCGGAGTTCTTTACACTCTTACGCACGCTGTCGGAGCGCTCATTGCGATTCAAACGCTCGATGGAGTCGCAAATGCCATATTCGGTATCGTCTCGATCCTGGTTGTCAAAGACAGGACTCAGCGTACGGGGCGCTTCAATGTGGCTGCCGGATCACTTGCGACAATGCTTGGCATCGGGGCGGCTCTGAGTACAACAATCGGGGGTGTACTGATCCAGCATCTAGGCTACCGAGCGTCATTTCTCGGCTTGGCGGGAATCGCTTTGCTCGCCTTCGCGGTGCTGTGGTTCGCCATCCCTGAAACTCTCTGTGATGCCGCTGTCGAGACAACTGCCGGTGCCGAAATCAAAACCAACGACCCATGGGGCCCTCAGCTCGGGTCGAACAAAAGCGGGAGAAATGGTAGATGATATCGCCCGTGCTTGCGCAGATTCTCCTCGCGCTGATCGTCGGTATCAGCATCGTGCTGATGTTAATCCGTCCCCGCAATATTCCCGAGGTTTACTGGATTGCGGGCGGCGTCCTCTTATTGCTTGCCCTCCGGCTGGTACCTTTACAACTCGCGGGTCGAGCCGTCGCGAAAGCATTGGATGTCTGCTTTTTTCTCATCGGCATGATGTTACTTTCTGAACTCGCACGCGAACATGGAGTCTTCGATTGGCTTTCGTTGGTCGCCCTGCGGAGTGCCCGCGGATCCTGCTCCAGGCTGTTTGCGCTGGTTTACGCCGTGGGCACAATCGTCACCATCTTCATGTCGAATGATGCGACGGCGGTCGTTTTGACACCCGCCATCCTGACGGCTGTTCGCCGGGCCAAAGTGCAGCCCTTGCCCTATCTCTTTGTTTGCGCTTTTATCGCGAATGCGGCGTCGTTCCTTCTGCCCATTTCCAATCCTGCAAACCTCGTTGTGTTCCACAACCAGATGCCGCCGCTGGGCCGATGGCTCGTATCCTATGGCGTTCCGTCTCTTCTCTCGATTGCAGCAACATTTATCGCGATGCGCTGGTTCTTTCGAAGAGAACTCTGTGCCGCCATTGAAGGCGAAGTGGAAACAAAGCCGCTCAGAAGAGAGGGCATTCTGGTTCTGGTTGGATTGGCCGCTACGGTGGTCGTCCTGTTAACGGCCTCCTCGCTGGGCAAGGATCTGGGATTGCCCACATGCCTCGCTGCTCTCGCAATTACAGCATTCATCTCGATCATGGCGAGAAGCAATCCACTACGACTCGCAGGTGAGATTAGCTGGGCAACGCTGGCTCTGGTAGCGGGACTTTTCGTGATGGTGGATGCAATGGAGAGCATCGGTGCGATCCAAGAGACTCGGGAGTGGTTGACCTGGGTCCAAACGCTGGGATCGACCACGGGCACATTGATTACGGGGTTTGGTGTTGGCATAGCGAACAATTTGGTTAACAATCTGCCGCTTGGCCTGATTGCCGGGGGCACGCTACAGGCGGCGCATGCCAAGGGTCTGATCGCCGATGCCGTCCTCATCGGTGTCGACCTCGGACCAAATCTCTCCATCACAGGCTCGCTGGCGACCATCCTATGGCTCATCGCCCTGCGTAAGGAAAAGCTCGATGTGAGTTTCTGGGACTTTCTCAAGGTTGGAGTAGTGGCGATGCCGGTCGCTCTATTGGCATCTCTCGGCGGGGCGATCTTGATGCAAATGTGTTTTCGGGTTCACTAGGAGCAGTTCATGAGGAGTGACGCTCATCGCGAAGCTCTAATCTGTTTGATTCCTCCTGCAATTTCCATCACTTCTCATGGCGCGGCCGATCTTCGGTCACACTTCGCATCGATCAACAAAGCTTGTGCGTGCGCCTTCCGCTCACCCAGTCGTTCGCTTTGGGATCACTCGCAGACGAAAAAAGCGAGAACGGCCTTTGCAAACACCTGATTCTACCGGCATCCGAAGATTTCAGGTTCTGGCACGCCCCGTGCTCTAAACGAAGACAGGCAATATCAACTACGGGACGTAAGGAGTTCTTTGTGAGACTACGACTAGCACAACTGATTATGTTCGTTGTCATAAGCGAATGCATGACCGGATTCGCGCAAGCTGGTCCGAGGGGCAGAGGACCGCGTGGGCCCGGTATGGCTGCTCAAGACGCTCAGCTTGACGTGCAAGATGCCATGCAGCGTGCTTATGACGGACTCAACCGCTCAACCGCGCTTGTGGAAGCAGCGAAAGGAACCGCCGGCGGCATCCCGCTAAACCGTTTCATTGCGGACGGTAAAGCCTTCTACCAGGAAGCTCTGAGCCGGTATCAAGCTTTCGATTACATCGGAGCCCGTGAACTGGACGCCGCGGCCGATGATATGGCTCACGCGGCAGAGACGATGGCTATGAGTAGCATCGGTTCTGGAAATGCAGCTGGAATCACTGCGCCGCCAAGCCAGCCGGGTGTAGCCGAAGATGCCTTTCGTGCCAATGACGAGATCGCCCGCGCAGGGAGCACGATCTTGCAAGTACAGAGCGCAGGTAGTTACTCAAACGTTGTACCCGCTGAAACCACACATCGCGTGCGCGATCTGTTGACTTTGAGCCAGCAACTCCAGCAGCGAGCGCAGGCCTCGCTATCACAAAGTCCGCGTGAAGCATCCGCTGCTGCCCGTGCGTCCGATGCGATTGCACACGCTGCAGACCACCTTCAGAATCGCTATCTCATCGCCTCCGGTATAGTGCCCGCCGGCCCCCAAGGCAGACCTGGTCCGCCACCTCCGCCGCCGGGTGGACCCGGAGCGCCTCCGCCTCCTGACGCGGATAACGGAGCCGCGCCACCTCCACCGCCGGGCCCCGGAGGAAATAGTCCGTAAAGAATGGCCTTCCTGATAGTAGGAAACCGCGGGAGCACATTATGAAACGCACTTTGACCTACCTGACAATCGTGTCGTTAACACTGACGGTCGCGAACTGCGGTCCCGGTCTTCTCGCTCCGGGGCCGCCTTTGCCGGGTCTAGGTCCGGGATTTGAGTGGATCGCTCTTTTCGCTATTATCGTCGCCGCAGGGGCGTGGCTCAGCCGCTCCAGGTTTGCTGCTTTCTTCCAGACACACGACAAAAGGCGGTCTCAGGCCTTCGAGATTCTCCGGGAGCGTTACGCGAAGGGCGAGATCTCGCGAGAGGAATATCTTCGCATTGCAAACGATCTGGACCGGCATGAGAATGTACCAGGGGTCTGAGGACACAGCCGCGGCCGATTCTTTCAGGCCCGGTGAATCTTCTTGCAGCATCTGGCTGGCGCGGCGAGCCTCCAGACGAGGGCACAGACGGCCCAGTTTCGAATGACGAATTGGCAGACACAACGAATTTGGTGGCTGGGCAGCGTACGAACGCGCGTGGCAATCCTCGCGTCGCTAGTTATTGCCTTATTGATCGGCTGCGGGTTCGCGTTTGTCTTGATCTTGCAAAACAGGCAAAGCGCCGTCACTGGGGATACTCAACGGCACCTCTCAGCTCTAGCCGTTACGATAGCTCGCGATTACCGCAGTCATGAGGACTTTCAGACGCAGCATCAGGAGTTTCCCCCTCTTGAGAATCCTGATGCCTCAGGTTCTGACGATGTACTTTCCTTGATGACGACCGTGGTGCTCAAGAATGAACAGGGTACCGAAGGCGGATTTTACTCGAAGGTGTCGGATCGGCTTCTAGGGTATGCGTACCCGACGCACGAAGGCCCTGGCGTGAAAAGGGACATTCCCCCGATCGAACGGCCCCTGATTGAGGATGTGGCCCGCCGCGCTGCTAGCCGGGATCAGGAGGTTTCCTACATATATAGGGGAGAGCGCGCCGCAATCGTTTTTGAGGCGGCTCCTATTGTCGTAAAGGGCAATCCCGTCGGCAGCGCGTGGGTGATGAAGCGGCTGCCTAGTTTGCGTTCGCAGCAGGATTGGACGCTCAGCCTTGGTGCTGCTGCCTTTGTCGCGCTGTCTCTGGTTTGTGTGCTTCTGGCTTTTCTAGTGGCCCGTGATCTGGGATCGGGTGTCAGTCAGATCGAGGAACGATTGCACGAACTGGATCGGGATTTCAGTTCGTCAGCGAAACCCTTTTCGGGACTTGCCGAACTCGCGCGTATCTATCAAGGAGTGAATCAGCTTGCCGAGTCGCTGCGCCAGAAGATCGAGCAGGAGCGGGACCTTCGTGAACAACTCCGCCACAAAGAGCGCCTCGCGGCCCTCGGGCAAGTCGCTGCCGGTGTCGCCCACGAACTTCGAAATCCTCTGGCAACCATCCGCTTGAGAACCCAGATGAATCAACGAGCCGTTTCTGACAGTGGAGTGCAGCAGAGTTGTTCGATGGTACTGGAGGAAATTGATCGCCTGAACGGAATCGTCGAACGTCTTCTTTACTTCTCCCGGCCGCTGAATTTGCAGGTCGAGCCATTTGATCTGGTCTTACTTCTACGAGATTGTGTCGACGCCAAAGCGACGCTGGTTCGAAGCGAGTCGATACGATTCCTGTTTGATGCCACTAGCGCGTCAGTGATCATTCGGGGGGATCGTTCCAAGCTGTATCAAGTATTCGACAACGTCCTCGCAAACGCAATCGACGCACTGGGGCCGGTGGGAACGATCGAATTGAAGGTCCTTGATCAACACGGCTATGTCACAGTCGAATGTCGCGACGACGGTCACGGCATCCCAAAGGAAATTCGCGAAAAGTTATTTGATCCCTTTTTCACAACTCGGCCGAAGGGCATTGGGCTGGGACTGTCCATAACTTACGAAATCGTCCACGCTCACGAAGGAACAACCGAAATCACGTCTTCACCAACCAAAGGGACGATTGTTACGGTGCGGCTGCCCGCGTCAGGGCCCGCCACTGCAGTTGCAGGGATGGAGACGACGCAGATCGAGAAAGCATGAAAGCCAGAATCCTGATCGTTGACGACGAGCGCAACCTTCGAGTCACCCTGGCCGAAATTCTCGCCTCGCACGGCTATGAGATCGTTGAAGCCGAGAATTCTATTGATGCTCTGGCTACGCTTCGTGACCAAAACCCCGACCTCGTGTTTTGCGACTGGAAAATGCCTGAAGGCGGCGGCGAAGAACTTCTACTGGCACTGCAGCAGCAGGAGGAGATCCGAAAAGCTCCGGTCATTATTATGACGGCATACGGCACCAGCGGAAACGCCATTAAAGCCATTCAACTTGGCGCCTACGATTTCATCGCCAAGCCCTTCGATCTTGATGAAATCTGCACGACTGCGAAGCGCGCCTTACAACATATCAGCTTACAAAAAGAAGTCGACGACCTCCGCCTGAAGCTCCTAAAGGGGCCCCGAAAGGAACAGGGCGAAATTGTCGGTTCGTCGCGCGCGATGCTAAGCGTATTTAAGGATATCGGTCGCGTGGCCGCCAGTGATACGACTGTTCTAATCCGAGGAGAATCGGGCACTGGAAAGGAACTCGTCGCCCGAGCGATCCATCAGAATAGTTCGCGCGCAAATGGACCGATCGTCACCGTCAACTGCGCCGCTCTTCCCGACGAACTCCTGGAGTCAGAGCTTTTCGGTCATGAGCGCGGGGCATTCACAGGTGCAGTCTCGCGCAAGCAAGGAAAGTTCGAAGTCGCTAACAACGGTACGATCTTTCTCGACGAGATCGGAGAATTACCCGTTAGCCTGCAACCTAAACTTTTACGGGTCCTGCAGGAACAAACTTTCGCGCGAGTGGGCGGCAATGACACTATTTACTCCGACTTTCGTGCCATCGCCGCTACCAACGGTGATCTTAGCGAACTGATTAAAGCTGGCGAGTTTCGCAAGGATCTCTACTATCGTCTCAACGCTTTTACGATTTCACTACCGCCTCTTCGAGAGCGCCGCGCAGACGTGGTTCCTCTGGCGGAACACTTCCGTGAAGTTTATGCCGACAAGAACAGGGTTCCGGCTGCCGGCTTTTCAGAGGGGGCGCTGGTCGCGCTGCAACAGTATTCGTACCCTGGAAACGTGCGTGAGCTTGAGCATATTGTCGAACGCGCTCTGTTGCAAGCCAACGGACGCGTGATCTTGGCCGAGCATTTGCAATTCGAGCAACAGTTTGTTCAAACGAACGGACAGTGGATGGAAGCCTTAACAAAACTTCCGCTACACGATTCGGTAGAAGAGTGGGAGAAGTTTCGCATTTCTCAAGCTCTGAAGCAAAGCGACGGCAACAAAGCAGAAGCTGCACGCCGACTCGGCGTTCACCGGCGGCTGCTTTATGAAAAGATTCGAAAACTCGGTCTGGATGCGGCGGATCAGCCATTGGAAGATGAGAGCCTCAGCTCCAGTGAAGAGCACTGAACGTGTGAAAGAGAGAAGCCCCCGGAGAACTCGCCTCTGCAGAACGCTATTGTACGAAATTAAGATATGTCTGTAAGTAACTGATAATAAACTAGATATTGGTGGAGGCGGCGGGAGTCGAACTATTCAGGGTATTGATAACGCGTAACTTATTGATTCCAGGAATCGCCACAACGGCTAAAAAGCCCCCATTGCCCAATCCATTGTACGTTTATTGTACGAAAATCTTTTCGAGTTTCTAGTGCGCCGACGTCGATCACAGGCCGAGTATCACACAGCTTTGCCCTATTGAGAAAACAATTTGTTCTCTCTAACGATCCCCCCGGGTGAGATCTTAAGAATGCCCAGCCGCGTCGTTTCTTCAAGAGAGCGACTATTTGAGAAAGTCACGATAAGCGAAAATAGCGGAGTTCGCTATTTTCGCCTTCTGAGTCCATGATCGGATGCCTGTGATCCTGAACGCCAGTGATTGCGACTTCTGGCTGGACGTCACCGCGTTAGGTGCTTGTTGTGAGGATCGTGCAAGTCTTGATCCAGGCGCGTCTTTCCACAGCCCGTCCAATTGGACCATGCCCCTTTCTCGGGGGATTCGCCGCCCGCGCATGACGGAGCCCGGCACTGTGCGATCATTTTGGAGTCAAGTAGTGGCACGCGCGGGCAGGGCTTTGACTTGAGCAAAACTGACAGCGAGTTTCTCGACCTTGAGGCATCCCTGGCGGAGGTAAGACGCCTGCGTGACGAAAATGCTCGGCTACGCAACCTTTTAATCGAACGCAGTATACGAATTCCTGAGGTTCAACCCACGAGTGGGATTCCTCAGACCCCTCAGACCATAGGCGTAGCGCCCGAGGTTCCCAAGTCCGTATTCGGTACGGCGGAACAGCGGATCGAGCTGTTTCGCAGTCTCTTCCGTGGGCGTGACGATGTTTATGCGGTTCGCTGGGAGAACGCCGACGGGCGATCTGGATACATGCCGAGTGCAGATCGCGATTGGAAATCATATCTACGTGCCAAAGACAAGGACCGCAAGAAGGTCGATCGCCAGACCAGAAAGTTCAGGCCCCTGACCCAGGACGTTGTGCGTGGCCATCTTGTCGGGGATCATACAGTCGGAATCTATCCACTCTTGCAGGACGAGACCTGCTGGCTCCTGGCGGTTGATTTCGATAAGAAGACCTGGCAGAAGGACGCCGCCGCGTTCCTCGCGGCTTGTCGCGAGATGAATGTGCCAGCGGTGTTGGAGCGTTCCCGCTCAGGAAACGGCGGCCATGTTTGGATATTCTTCAGTCGAGCGGTTCCTGCGACCACCGCGCGAAAACTGGGCTGCGCAATCCTCACTCGAACCATGGAGTTACGGCACCAACTGGGTCTGGAGTCATACGACCGATTCTTTCCTAATCAGGACACGATGCCTAAGGGAGGTCTTGGCAACCTGATCGCTCTACCTCTGCAAAAGATTCCGCGCGCGGAAGGAAACAGTGTTTTTGTTGATTCAGAATTCCGTCCGTACCCAGACCAGTGGGCATTTCTGGGGAGCGTGGAAAGAATGTCGCCGAACGCTGTCGAGGCAGTCGTGCGGGAGGCTCAAAAACGAGGAGATCTCATCGGTGTCAGGATCAGCATTATGGACGACGCCGAGCAAGATCCCTGGGCGCTGCCGCCGTCACAAAAGAGAATAGACCGCCCAATACCAGGACCGTTTCCACTCGCGGTTCAAATCGTTCGCGCAAACCTTCTGTATATCGAGAAGAATGGGCTGCCTTCGGCGATGCTGAACCGTCTGCTTCGTTTGGCCGCATTTCAGAATCCTGAATTTTACAAGGCCCAAGCAATGCGGCTTCCCACATTCAACAAGCCGCGAGTAATTGCGTGCGGCGAGGATCTCGCCAACCACATTGCTTTGCCGCGCGGGTGTCTGGCCGAGGTAATCGAACTGTTTGAAGCGCATCGCATCAAGCCAGACATCCGTGACGAGCGGTGCGCGGGACGTGCAATTGACGTGGAGTTCTGCGGCCAATTGCGCCCGTCGCAGGAGGACGCTGTTTCCATGATTGCTGAACACGACGAGGGGATCCTCTGCGCTCCTACTGCTTTTGGCAAGACCGCAGTGGCCGCATGGCTGATCGCGGCGCGAAGGGTGAATACCCTCGTACTGGTTCACCGCCAACAATTGTTAGATCAGTGGCACGCGAGATTGGCGATGTTCCTCAATCTTCCGGCCAAATCAATCGGCCAGATTGGAGGCGGGAAAAGCGAACGTAGCGGCACCGTGGATATCGCCATCATCCAGAGTACCCACGGCAAAGAGGGAGTCAAAGACTTCGTCGCCGAGTACGGGCAAGTCATTGTTGATGAGTGCCACCATTTGTCGGCATTCACTTTTGAGCAGGTGATGAAGCAGGTAAAGGCCAGGTACGTTCTCGGCCTGACGGCAACGCCTGAGCGCAAAGATGGACACCACCCCATAATCTACATGCAGTGCGGTCCGATACGACATAAGCTCAGCGCGCGCTCGATGACCGCTGTCACGCCGTTCGAACATGAAGTGGTTCCTCGGTTGACCGAGTTTCGCTTGCCGCCCGAGCAAGCCGATACGACAATTCAAGAAGTGTACGCTGCACTTGTGGATGACCGTTCTCGCAATGAACTGATCCTGGCCGATCTCCTACGCGCAGTCGGAGACCGGCGCTCACCGCTCGTTCTCACCGGCAGGACCAATCACTTGAAGTATTTCGAGGCGGCCCTCTCTGGCAAAGTGAGCAACGTGTTTGTGCTAAAAGGTGGCATGGGCAAAAAACAGCGCCGAACGATTGCGGAAGCTATGGCAGCTGTTCCGGAGAGCGAGCCAAGAGTCATCCTAGCAACTGGCAGTTACATTGGCGAGGGCTTTGATGATGCTCGCCTGGACACGTTGTTCTTGGCGATGCCAATTTCTTGGAGGGGAACGTTGCAACAGTATGTTGGCCGTCTCCATCGGCTTCACGATGCTAAGCATGTCGTTCGCGTCTACGACTACGTCGATTCTCACGTGTTGATGCTAGCGCGAATGTACGCCCGGCGACTAAACGGCTACGGTGCCATTGGCTATAGAATTGGCGCCACGGTCGCCGATGGGCCGTCGTCCCGCGATTGAACGTTTTCTGATGTGAATGGATGGACATGACGCAACAGAACAAGAAGCCAGTTGTGGTCCACATGGATGGGCGCAAGCTGAAGCGTGAACCTGACACCAAGCTCCCGTTATACAGCAAGGCGAAACTGGAGAAACTGATTGAAGAAGCAGTTGTGGATGCATATGGGGAGGAGGAACAGGTTGGCGGCTTCTTCACGATGATGGAGGAGCATCTGGCCCGGCCCTTCTCCGCAAATATCCTCGGTGTTGACGTTGTGGTGGAGAAAGTGGACATGACACGGAGTGCCCGGATTGTGGCGATTTGCCGCCGCGACAAAATCCGGCAGAAAATCGAAATCCTCGATCTGCCATTGCCGACGCCAGCGCCCGCCGGTGCGGAATGGATCGCGGCGTACCGCCACTGGCGCAGAGGATTCTGAGTGAGCGAATACCAGTATTACGATTTCCGGGCAATCGACCGCGCGCTGACAAAAGCTGAGATGGCCGAACTGCGATCCGTCTCCACGCGTGCTGTGATCACCTCAACCAGTTTCACGAATCACTACGAATGGGGAGACCTGAAGGCAGATCCTCTCAAGCTGCTGGAAAAGTACTTCGACACGTTTCTCTACGTTGCGAACTGGGGAACGCGTGAGTTGTATCTCCGCCTTCCGCGGGAATTGGCCGATTACAAAGTGCTCAGAGCTCTGCTCCCAGGCGAAGCTGCTCAAGTGCGAAAATCTGGGAACTCAGTGATCGTTGCATTTGAAAATCAATTCGAGGACGATGACTGGGACGACGGGACAGGGTGGATGAGCTCGCTGATGTCGCTGCGCTCGGAGCTTCTGCGTGGAGATATGCGCTGCCTCTATCTCGGATGGTTGCTCAGCGCACCGAATGGAGAGTTCGCTTCGGACGACCTGGAGCCAGCGGTGCCTGCTGGTCTGGGCGAATTGTCCGCTCCCCTCCATTCGCTGATCGAGTTCCTCGGAATTGATGAAGACCTCATTGAAGTTGCCGCATCGGCTTCGGCGCCGCTGAACGCTGGCCCGGATCAAAAGGAACTGGCGACTTGGATTCAGAGCCTGCCCGAAAAAGAGAAGAACAATTTGCTGGCTGCCGCCGTTTCAGGACCCGGTGAACGGTGGAAGAACGGACTGCTGCGACGTTTCGAGCAGCAGAACGCGCGACGCACTCTGTCCGCGCCCGACACAATTTGTCGGCGAACTGCAGGCGATCTTCTGAGACTGGTTCATGCCCGTGTGGAAGAAAGAACCCGGTTACTGGAGGCAAAGCGAGCGGCGGAAGCTGCGCGACAGAAGGCAGAAGACGAGGCTAACCGCTCTCGCTATCTGGACCAACTGGGGAAGCGCGAGGAAGCAACTTGGAATCAGATTGCAGCGCACATCCAAAAGCGGCAGCCCAATGAATACGACAAGGCGGTCACTCTGCTGATTGACCTGCGTGATCTCGCGGTCCGGCAAGGCCGGATGACTGCATTCCAGTCCGCACTGGGGGAACTCCGTCAGGAGCACGCCGCTAAGGAAAGTCTTCTGCGCCGACTGACTAAGGCAAAACTACAATGACAGAGGGACGATGAAGAAACCAGATCAGAAAATGCCGGCTCGGCTCGATCCGCGAAGGCCGCGAAAGGTCACACGCCCAGGTGGAAACCACCCACCACGAGCCGAAACAATTCCCGGCACCGTCCAGCTTTCGTTCCGGATCAGACGAGTCTATAATCCGAAATAGACGGGACATTAATCCGAATCAGACGGAGCCTTCACCCGGCATGGACGATACCGATCACGCGCTCTTTCCTCGCTTTTCGGCCGAACTGGTGGCTGCCGCGCTCAAGGACACGCCGGTTGTCATGGTTACGGGTCCGCGTCAGTGCGGCAAGACCACACTGGTTCGCGATTTGGTTGCGGGTAATCGCGAATTCATCACCATGGACGATGACACGGTCCTGGCTGCGGCACGAAGCGATCCAACCGGGTTGGTGCGCTCTCTCGACCGAACAACGATCGACGAAGTGCAGCGAGTGCCCGACCTCCTCCGGGCCATCAAGAAGTCAGTGGATGACGATCGCCGAGCCGGCCGGTTTCTGTTGACAGGCTCAGCCAATATTCTGACTCTGCCTCAAGTCTCGGAGAGTCTGGCAGGCCGCATGGAGATCGTGAGTCTCCTGCCCCTCTCGCGGGCTGAGATTCGAGGTAAGAAGCCAAGCTTCCTAAAAGCAGCGTTCGACAGCAAAATCGGCAAATCCGCGGAAACGATGATCGGCGATGATCTGATAAAAGCCGTTCTGATTGGCGGCTACCCCGAAATGCTGCGGCGCCGAGATCCAAAACGACGTCAGACATGGGCACGCGATTACGTAAGAGCCATCGTGCAACGGGATGTGCGCGAGATTGCCGACGTGGAAAAACTCGATCAAATGCCGAGGCTGCTGCAGGTTCTCGCCCACCACTCTGGCCAGCTCACCAATTTCACACAGATGGGTGGCCAGGTTGGATCTGACGACAAGACCACTAGGAAGTATGTCTCTATTCTGGAGCAATTGTTCCTCGTTAGTCGGTTGGAACCGTGGTTTCGGAACCAACTGAAGCGTTTGGTAAAGACCCCCAAACTGCATTTCCTTGATTCCGGCTTGCTCGGCGCACTCTTGGGTGCCAATGTAGAGCGGATTGCGAAGGACCGCTCGATCTTCGGACCGCTGTTGGAGACATTTGTCTTCTCTGAGGTGCTAAAACAGGCGTCCTGGTTTGGTGAGAGCTGCGCTTTGTATCACTACCGGGACAAGGACCAGGACGAGGTTGACCTCGTGGTTGAAACCGGGAGTGGTGCATTGGTCGGTATCGAAGTCAAGGCGAGCGCTACCGTGAATGCGGGTGACTTCAAGGGGCTCCGGAAGTTGGCGGACGCCAGCGGCGATAACTTCAAGCTAGGAGTGGTTTTGTACGATAGTGGAAGAACCGTCCCCTTCGGCGACCGTCTTGTTGCTGCGCCAATGTCTTGTTTGTGGGCTTGACTCGATTTTCGCGGTCTTCAGGCGCAGAGTGGAGGCAGGGGTTGCAATACGTCATTACATACGAGGAAGTGATGACGGTTTAGATTTTCAAGCGATACGTAGACTGTAGAAGGAACCCACGTCCGAAAAATCACGATGGATTGAGGATACTGCTTTCTGGAAAATCACAGCGTAAGTAACTCATTGATAATAAAATACTTGGTGGAGGCGGCGGGAGTCGAACCCGCGTCCGAAAATGTTACTGGTCAAGAGACTACATGCTTATTCGCGTTCATGCCCCAGGCATTACCCTGGGACGTTCGCGGCCCACGCTCAGAACGGA